>ERZ1643249.2915-NODE-2915-length-15530-cov-4.155864_pt1 | contig 15530 bp, 17 predicted proteins | sample MGYA00579263_ERZ1643249 | MGnify/ENA primary metagenome ERZ1643249 (study PRJEB29033, sample SAMEA4952264) | chicken gut metagenome | biome: Broiler Chicken; feature: Gastrointestinal Tract; material: Caecum | place: Ireland | collected 2018 | study: Broiler...
CTTTTGAAATTCTCGTCTTATTCATAGAGTGCAGAGAAATCAATTGTGTAAACAATTGTTGTTGGAGTTTCGCCTTCTTCAACAGGATTTGTAACTTCACATCTCCAAACAGGATTTTCTGTGTGAGTTGGAGTTTCGCCATTAGAAAGTCCCAAAACAAATTCTTTTACTCCTTCTGTTCCGTCATAATCCTTGTCACTGCCTTCTCCTTCACCAAATTCTTCATCTGCTGAAGATCTCCAACCTGTAACAAGAGTTGCTCCTGTTTCCATTTTGATGCTCAAAATAACATACATAGATCCTTCGTCACAACCCCAAGCTGTTCCTTGTTCTGCTGACATAATTGCGGCTGAACCTTCAGCTTTGTAGTTGTTGTCTCCAAGATATTTAAGTTTGAAATCTTCGGCATTTTTCCAATCAGTTCTTCCACCAAAATCAACAACTTTTTCTGTTGAAGTTGCAACAACATCATCATTTGTCTTTCCGCAAGAAGCAAGAAGAACGCCTCCAACAAGAACCATGACCATGCAAGCAAAAATTGACATCACTTTTTTTCATGCTTAAACTTTTCATTATTCCTCTCCTTATTGAATTTAATATGAATTTATCATGCGGGGGGGGGATTTTGTCAAATCTTTTTCAAAGATTTTCAAAAAATTTATCCACCACCCTCAAAATATTTTAAACTTTTTTTAAAAAATTATGCATAAATAACTTTATATATAATTAACATTTTTAGAATGATTTTAATACATTGTAATGTGCAACAAAAACTTAAAGCACACAAAAGTCGTACATAAAGATAAATTAATAGGAGGCACAAATGAACTTTTTTGGAGGCTCTAATTGTGGCGATGTAGGCAGAGATTGTGGCGGTTGCGGAATGGACTGCTGTTCACTTATCTTCTTACTTTTGCTTTTACAAAACTGTGGTTGCGGTTTTGGCGGAATGAAAGGCGGAGAAATCTGCATTGACTGCGGAACTCTTTTGTTCTTAATTTTGCTTTCAAACTGTGGTGGTTGCAACAACTGCAAATAATTGCCAAAAGTTTTAAGAAGTTCTCAAACTTGAGAGCTTCTTTTTTTTGTTTGAAACCAAATTTTTCATAATTATTGTTTACTTTTTCTTTTTTTTATAGTAAAATAAAGATATAATTCTGATAAGGAGAAAAAATATGAACGTAGAAAGAAAGTTTGGTGAAGGAACAGAACTTATATGGAAAGACAGAAAAAGATGGTGCGGAATGCCTTTGTCATTCACTAGGTATTACCTTGTAAAGAAACCTGGTCAATGGGTCAAAGTGTTTTCAAACATTGGTCTTTTGTATTCTTCAGTCAATGAAATTAACTTATATAGAATTTATGATATTTCTCTTCATCAATCACTCGCAGGAAAAATCTTCAACACTGGAAATGTGATTTTGCTGAGCAACGATGAAAGCAACCCTACTTTTGTGTTGAGAAATGTAAAGAACCCATTCCAAGTTAGAGAAACTTTTTCTAATCTTATTGAAGAACAAAGAAAACTCAACAATGTTCGCGTTTCAGAATTTCAAGTTTAAAATTTCTTTTTCTATGATTGGAAATAATTGATGAACAAAAATTTTTAAAAATTTGTTGACAACTGCTCTGAAATATGATAATATTTTAGGGCATATGGGGGTGTGGCTCAGTTGGCTAGAGCACCTGCCTTGCAAGCAGGGGGTCATGAGTTCGAATCTCATCATCTCCACCAAAAAACAAAAAAACATGCATTTGCATGTTTTTTTAATATCTCAACATTTTCAGCTCAAATGAAAGTGTGAAACTTGTGTCAAATAAATCAGCATCAATTTCAAGAGTGTGTGTTGTTGTATCATAGGATCCTTTTTGTCCACCTTCAAATGTGATTTCCAACTTGTTGTCATTCAAATAGTCAACCTCCCAGTCAAAGGAAATGATCGCCCAATCTGCGTCCAAGAAAGTGTCTCCACTGTTTGTTCCATAGTAAATTTCTAATTCTCCGCTTCCGTTGTATTGTTCATTTGCAAACATATATAAGTTTGCCAACTCATACAAAGTTCCGCCGTCATTAACTCTAGAAACACCGGCATAAGAATTGCCGTAACCAATATATCCAACTGTGTAATCTATCGTCAAATTTTTTCCTTGATAGTCAGAACTTGCCATCATTGCATAATCAGTCACATAATCAACATCAAAGTCACCAACTTCAAAAATTTCGCTTAATGGAATGTTTGCAACCACTCTATCATTATAATCTGTGCAAGGAACCAAAATATAATCTAATTCAAAAGGATCATTCACACTTAAAGCAATTGTTTCAACATTGTCAATAAGAACATCTTTATATATCACAGAATATGCAACTGTTTGTTGTTGACTTCCAACTTTGACCGTCATTTCAAAATTTCCTATCGTGTCACTATCAAAGCCAGAAATGTTCGCTTCTGACAATCTTGCTTTCTTTTCTTCGCCATCCTTGTTTTTGAAAATCATCTTTCCACTAACATCTGGTGCATTTAAATAAACATCATCAACTTCAATTTCTGTAAGCGAATATTCACTTAGATCAATATCTTCCAATTTTGTGTATCCACGATCTGCCAAAACAAAATATAGCACAAGTCCAATTGTTGCCAAAAATATTATTATTGCAAAAATCATTGCCCCTTTTTTGCTTGTTTTTGCTGTCATAACGCCTCCCTAATATGTTATAAGCATATTATAACCTAGAAAAAAAACAAAAGTAAAATTTTTATCATATTAAAAAAAATAATATAAAATAAAAAAAGAAGATTTTTCATCTTCTCTTTTTATTTCTTTTCCTCATTTTTCTTGTCTTCAAGATTTGGTTGTTCTTTTTCTTCAGCAACCTTAACTGCTTCTGCAACTTCTGGTGCCTCAGCTGGAATTGAATCATCTTTTTTGTTCATTTCTGCAACACGCTTCTTTTCCAAGCACATGTCAACAATCAAAAGAACATTTGTTGCAACAAGCAAAAGTATTGACAAAACATTCATTATGATGCCAAAAATTGCACCTTCGAAACCGCCAATACATAACAATAATACAACCAAGAAATTGAAAACAATAGCAGCAATTATAAGACCTTTTTTTGATTTGTATGTCTCTGGTGCCGCATTCATATACTTAAAAATTATGCAAGTCAAAATAAATGCAACAACAATGACAGCCACAAACAAAAGTATCAACAAAATTGTTGGCAACACTCCTGCCATTGATGTACCTGAAGATATATCAGCAAGTAAACCAAAAATTGCAAAAGCACTGATGAGATTGACAACAAGTTGATATGCGTTTGCCACAGTTCCCATTATGGTGGCCACCATAGTATTAATTCTTTTCATTCTTTCCTCCTTGTTTTTATTAAAACAAATACAATTTCTTTTTGTCAAGGGATTTATAAAATTTTATGCAAAAAGTTATAAAAAAATGATTATTTTCTCAAACGCATGCTGTTTTAGTCTTTCTTATTGTCTTCAATCTTTTCTTTTTCAGAATTTTGTTTTTTTAATTCTAACAAAATGTCCGTCAACAATTCTTCTTGTGTTGGCTTTGGTGGAACTGGTGCTGGTTTGTTTTTCTCACGAAGTTCAGCAGTTGCTTGAATTACTGCATGATGATCTTTCATGTTTACACCTTGCTCTTTCAACACTTTTCTTTCTTCCTTTGTTGGACGCTCTTTAACGCTCTTTTTCCAAAATCCTTGTGCATTCATCATTATTTTTAAAACTATAAACAGAACAAGAGCAATCAAGATAAAGTTTAATATTGCGGTGATAAATGCTCCCCAATCAATGTAGATGCTGTTTGCAAGATCAATCGTCACACCATCTTCCAAATATGCTTTTTTCAAAAATGTATATGCAGAATCAAGTCCTGCGCCACCCAAAGACAATAACCAATTTATGCATGGCATAATGATTTTGTTTGTAAGTGCTGTCACAATTGCTGTAAATGCACTTGCAACAATAACACCAATCGCCATATCAACGATATTACCGCGACTTATAAATTTTTTGAAATCAGCAAAAAATTGTTTAATTTTCTTCATACTTCTCCTTTATCTCATAATAACTATTTTTTTGACAAAAATCAAGAAATTAAGGAAAAAATAAGAACAAAATTTATAAAAAAACATTCTTTACTATTTTTTATTTGACATTTCAATGCATATATTGTATTATGGCAATACCATAAAGAGTGTGCGAGGGACAAGCCCTATGACCACACAGCAACCTGCCCTTGTCGCAAGGTGCTAAAGCTTGAAACGATGGGATAGTTCTTGTGAATTTGCCCGTCAGTCGATGGGCTTTTTTGATAATATGGTTAAAAGGGGAAGATATGAAAAAAATTTTAACAAGTGAAAGCGTAAACATTGGCCACCCAGATAAAACCTGTGATGTGATTGCCGATTCCTTTTTGGACGAAGCATTAAGACAAGACAAAAACTCACAAATTGCGGTCGAATGTGCAATCAAAAACAACAAATTGTTCATTTATGGCGAAGCCACAACAAAGGCAAAAATCGACTATGTCGAGATTTCAAAACAAATGCTTAAAGAAATTGGCTACACAGAGCCTTTTGAGTTTGTTGTGGAAATATCAGAGCAAAGTCCAGACATCAATGATGCTGTTGTCAAAAAAAGTCTGTGTGCAAACGATCAAGGAATTGTTTTTGGTTATGCCACGAACGAAACTGAAGAATTTATGCCACTGACAATTCTTCTTGCTCACAAACTTATGAAAAAATATGACGACTATAGAAAAACAACAAATGAGTTTTTTGCCGATGCGAAATCACAAGTTTCCGTGTGCTATGAAGATGACAAACCATCTTACATCGACAACATTCTGATCAGCGTCAGTCACAGTCAAGATTGCAAAAACATTCAAGAAAAAATCATGAAAAATGTTGTTGAACCAGTTCTGCAAAACTATCAACAATATGTTTCCAAAGGAACAAAATACATCATCAATCCAAGCGGAAGATTCACAATTTGGGGAAGTTTCAGCGACAGCGGATGTGTTGGCAGAAAAATTGTTGTTGACACATATGGAGGAATTGCCAAAGTTGGTGGCGGATGTTTTTCCAGCAAAAATGCCACAAAAGTTGATCGTTCCGGTGCATATTTTGCAAGATACGTTGCAAAAAATCTTGTTGCCAACAATTTGTGTGACAGATGCGAAATTGAACTATCATTTGGAATTGGAATAGATAAACCTCTCTCAATCAATATTGAAACCTTTGGAACTGAAAAATTTCCACTTGAAAAAATATATGAAGTGGTTGACAAAAATTTTGATTTTCATTTGAACAACATCATCAAAGAATTAAATTTGTTGCAACCAATTTACAAAGAAACAGCATGCTTTGGCCATTTTGGACGAAAGAATTTTCCTTGGGAAAGAGTTAAAATCTTGAACATATAGAACAGTGCCCCTATTGACAGAAATCTGCTCTTGTGATATAATTTCGTGCACAAGGAGATATCATGAAAATAGAAAAATCAAGAGTTTTTACTGGAACGATTTGCAAGAGTTTGAGTCCTTATGGTCCTGCATCTAAGTTAGATGATGACTATAACAATTTTGGGATGATTGTGGTTAAAGAGAAAGCTTTTTTGATTAAATTTGGTGACACTGATTATGTCCCAATTCAAGCAATAAAAAATCCAATTCACTTTTCATTGCTTGAAAGCAAGGTAAGAAGCGATGGATTTGTGAAATATAGCAAAGAGTTCATTTCAGAATCAAGCAACATGATGACACCTTATTTTGTCAAGGATATTACTTCTGCTTTTTCTCCAAAATCAGCAGATGAAATAATCAGCATCTCTCATTTGAAGAAATTTGCAAAAACCCTTGAAAAAAATCCAGTAGAAACAGAAAAAACAAAAAATCACTAAAATTTAGTGATTTTTTCTTTTAATCTTAATTCATTCAATGTCTAAAAGTTGTGGTTTCCATTGATATTTCTTCATGTTGATTGTTCCATCTTTTTCAAAAACAACACCTTCCGCTTCCAACTTTTCTCTTTGTGCATTCGCCCCGCCAAATGCAAAACTTCCACTCAGTTGTCCAAACCTGTTCACCACCCTGTGACAAGGAATTTCTTTTGGATTTGGATTTGAGTGCAACGCATATCCAACAATCTGCGAATATTTTGGAGCTCCCAAAATTTTGGCAATCTGTCCGTAAGTTGCCACCTTTCCTTTTGGAATATCCTTCACAACATTATAAACTTTTTCAAAAAATTTTTCCATTTCTAACCTATTGTCCCTGCAGGCACAAGTTTAAACGCCATGCTTCCGTCATATTGAATTTCTGAAACGACAAATTTCAAGATTGTGTATCTAAAACCATTTGAAGTGTAACTTTCACTATTAAGCCAAGAATTACATATCGAAGTGTCCTCAATCTTAAATTCGTGCATACCAATTTCATCTCTCAATGTTGTCAATCTGAAAGCAATGATTTGACCGCCATTTACAGCAACCTTGACTGAAACATCTTTGTCAAGTTCTGACCAAGTTGCAAGAGATGCGTCTTCACTGTCAAGAATTGCATATTCAACATTCTCAATTCTAGTATCTTCAAAAGAGTAAGAAATATCAATATTTTTACTGAACATTACATAGTTTTTAAACTCAAAAATGCAATCTTGAGTGCAATAGAATTCAAGTTGAAAACTGTCAAATTTTTTGGTTGTTTCATTATAAAAAGCCTTGAATGTGTAACCATTATCAAGTTCAACTGAAACATCTTGGGTTGCCCCATTAAGCTGTTCTTTAACATTCAAAATTTTCGTGTCTGTATTAACGTAGATATCATAGTCATACAAATCATAATAAGAATAGTATGCTTGCTCATCTTCATTGTAAGGATATTCCCAAGTTATTGCATTTCTTTGACCTTGCAAAGTCAATTGCTCACCATTTGGTCCAACTCCCACAACTCCAATTTTTCCCCCTTCATCATCAATTGCCCAGATGTATGGCATAACAAATTGTTCTCCACTTACTGGTTCAACTGAATTTGCATAGATTGCATAAGAAGGGACAATATATTCAATTCCATCAACATTGATTCTCAGCACCATACTGCCACCTGTTGATGCTGGAGTTATTCCCTCTGGAATTTTGAATTGAACAGATTCTTCGGTTTCGCTTCCTTCAACCTTGGCCAATTCAAGGTTGTTGACATAAACTTTCATATTTGAATAATCCGCTTTTTCAGCGTCAAGATTTTTTTCGACGGTAACAACACCTTCTTGACTGTAGTTGATCACTTCTTTGTCTAATGTGATTGTGTATGTCATGTTATCTTCAGGTTTTGAAATGTTGAAATTTTGATAATTCAGTGTTTTGAAGTTAACCAAAATTGTGTATTCTTCAGAATTTCCAATGTTCCCCAAATCAACAACATAAAAACCATCAAGATATGTCATGCCACCTATTTGCTCTGTCTGTCCATCAGGAGTTTTGATTTCAAAAGGATAGCTTTCAGTCAAATCAAAAGGATTTAAACCATCGAATTTCAATCTAAAAGTTCTGTATGGATTGTAAATGTCATCACTTTCACTATATACCCTAGTGAAACTGAGATTTTCGTTTTCCACTATGTAATCATAAAGCGTTACATATTCTGGCGTTGGAGTTTCTCCTTCTTCTGTCATTTCCCCATATTCCAAACATATACTTGTCATTTGAAGTTTTTCAACAACCTCAGGATCTTCAATGTCGTCCACTTCAAAAGTAAAGGTCGATGAAATAAGTTTCTCGCCAGTAACCTTGATTGTCATGTCTTTATTTACATTTGAAATCAAGAAGTAACCATAATTCAAAGTCTCTCCACTTGTCAACGGGCTGTAGTTTTGATTGACAACAACTTGTTTTTCTATGTCATCGATTCTAACCTCTAAATCGTCCATATCAATTCCATGTCTTGTGGCATTGATAGACACTTTGATGTTGGATTTTGCAGGAACATCAAAACTTCCATCTTCATTTTTTGTTATTGCCGTTCCATCTTGATCCAAAACCAATTCAATGTATGGCTCAGGATCAGTGTTTGTCACAACACTTATTTTGTATGTTTCCTTTCCACCACAAGCACTGAGCAACACACCTGCCACAAGAGACATACAACAAATTGATAAAATAGACAAAAACTTTTTCATGTTCCCTCCATTTTTATAAAGTTAGTATAACACAAATAAAAAATTTCACAAAAGATATTTGAGATTTTATGTAATTAGATAAATTTTTTCACTTCTAATTTAAATATAAAATTGCTTTCTTTCAAAAATAAAAAAAAAGAAAAAATATTTCTCTTTTTCTTAATATTAATTGGGATTTAAAATATTTAAAATTTTGATATTTATAGACCAGTTAAATCTTTTCTAAAAATATTTTTGGTGCGTCCATCAGGATTTGAACCCGAAATCTAAGTTCCGAAGACTTATGTGATATCCATTTCACTATGGACGCATGTCCTGCCACTTTCACTCAGCATTGACTATTTTATCACTTGAGTTGCAAGTTGTCAAACCTAAATTTTTGCACCCTGAACACAAATCTTTTATGAAAGATTTATTTCTCTCTTCTTGTATTCATTCAAATTTTTTTGCAAATATATCATATCTACAAGTTGAACTCCGCATTCATAAATTGGATGATCATAATTATCTATAAAAAAATTTTTCACAATATGCGAACGAACAAAACCACATCTTTCATAAAATGGAATTGTCAACGGACTATCTCCTGTCCCAACTTGCAAAACAGAATACTTTTCTTTATATTTTGAAGCTATAAAATCAACCAGTTTTTTTCCATAGCCCATCCCTTGATATTCTGGTTTAGTTGCAATGTTTTTAATTTCAAGAACTCCATTCCCCTCATCAGTTACCACACATTCACATTTAATCCCATTATCATCTAACACAAACATTCTTCCCTTATCTATGTATTGATCTATCATGCTCTCTTGTTCGTCGGCTAACAGCAATAAGGAAAGATATCTTTTTTTATTTTTTTTGATTTCTTTAATTTTCATAAACAAGTGCTCCAAATACTGATTTGTTAGTTTATATTTTACAATAACTTTGAAACTGTGTAAAGTTTTTCCTCTTATTTTACTATCTTTTGGGTAAAAGTCTAGATTTTATTTTTTCTGAATTTTCGTTTTTATAATCAAGATCATAATTATATTCTTTCCTAATTTTCTATTTTTGTGTGTAAAATACAATCAAAAAGGTACAAACTCTACGGATTGTGGGAGTTCTTTTTAAATTTTCTATGATATAATGTTTTTGTAAAATCAAAGGAGGAGTTATGGACTTATTAAAAACAGGGAAATTTATCGCTGACAGAAGAAAACAAAAGAAGTTGACACAAGCAGAACTCGCAAACATAATCGGCATCAGTGAAAAAACAGTTTCAAAATGGGAATGTGGAAATGGCTTTCCGGACACATCGTTGATGTTGCCACTGTGCGAAGCTTTGGACATTTCTGCAAACGAACTTTTGTCTGGCAAAGAGCTGTCAGACGAAGAATATAAAACCAATGCTGAGAAAAACTTAATTCTTCTGAAAAGCAGGCAAGACAAAAGCGTCAAACACCTTCTTTCATTGGAATGTGTGATTGGATATATGACAACGTTCACCTACTTTCTTTTGCTTCTTTGTGCAATTTTTGCTGTTGAAAACCTTGCCTGGAGAATCACTATAATATGTCTATCTGTCCTGATTCTTCTTGTTGGCGTCATTTTCGCACTGAGAGTTGAACAAGTTGCAGGTTTTTATGAATGTGAACACTGCCATCACAAATATATTCCAACTTATCACGCAGTTTTGTTTGCAATGCATATTGGAAGAACAAGATATATGAAGTGTCCAAAGTGTGGGAAGCGAACCTGGAATAAAAAAGTCATCAGTGATGATTGATAAATTTTGAAATAAAAAAGAGAGAATCGGCATTTCTCTCTTTTTTGTCACTCTTGTGACTCGCAAATTTAGCTAGCCATATCTGTCAATTGGGCACAATTGAACGACTTCATCGCCCAACCATGGGTACGACATTTGGTTATCACTAGTTTTGACTTCAGAAATGGCGGACTGTAAGTTGAATTGTTCAACTCCTATGATTCCATTAAAAAGTCTTGAAAATTTTTTAAGTGTTGCATGTTTGAATATAATCTTTCTTGTTGTCTTTCTTGTTTTAATGAAACTGATAACACTGACAACAATCAAGATGGTTGTTTCCACCCCATCTTCAATAGCATTGGCATATGCCATAACCATAAAGTCATACACGATTTGAAGGACATTAGGCAAAATATACATCAGCCTAATCGACTCAACATCTTCAAAGTAAAGTGCAATTGTGAAGCAAGCGTAGGTGAAAATCGGAATCAAATCCCAATAACCTCCAAAATCCAACGCTCCCGCAACCACAAACATCAAAATGAAGACGAAAGCCATTGTCTTTGGCATCTTTTTGTTCTTCTTATCAAAAAGATAGAAACACAAAGACTGCACACAAGACAACAATGATATCAATCCTGCTCCCCAAGAATTAACAAATATGAATGTCAAGCCATAAACTATGTCTCCAAAAAAGCTAACCAATAAAAATTTCTTTTTGTCTTTAACCATATAAGAAAGACATAGAATTACTGTCGCCGTCAAGCCTAAAATTTGTGCAATTATAAAACTGACATTAGACATACAAAAATATTCATTCAATCCTTTCTTTCGCCAAAGACCGTTTCATCTTGCCACCATAGACTGATTTACACCTTTTATTAAACATGCCTTTGTCTTTATAGATGCAATTCACACATTTAAGCAAGAATCTTTGACTGAGATTTCTTGATGGAAATCAAGATTATCAAGACCTGTGCCGTTTATGCTGACCAAAATGACAGATACAAATTTTTACAACCCGTAACTAGAAACGGACATAACCTAAATGCAACACTTCCATCATTTTGGTGCTTAGTTAACAGTCCGAGCATAACGGTATCTATGCTTGATACTTTGATAGTATACCACAAATTTTTCTTTTTTGCAACTCGCCATTGTCGTGCTTGTTTTCCGTTCTATTTTAATTTGAATATTTTTATTATTTATATTAATGGTAAGTTTTATTTGCTTTTTTTTTGATTAATGATTAAAATAAAGATATAGATAGGAGTTATGTATGTCAAAGAAATTAAAATCATTTATAATCTCTTTTATCATTTTGGCAATAATTGGGTATGCGGCAGGTGTGGCATTGCACTATTTCACTCAAGACCCATCAAGTTTTGTGGAATCTCTGACCACTGATTATGCCTTTGTCGGCGCAGGTGTTGGTGCTGTTGCAGGAATAATCTTCGCATTCATGTCAAAACCAAAGAAAGAAGATACCAAAAATTCCAAAGGTAAAACGGCTGGCGGTCAAGAAATGGAACTTTCATATGATGCTCAGTGGCTGAGTGTTGACAAAATTGCTTCCACTCCTGGGCTTATAAGTACAACATGGTCCGCTTTGCCATCTTTGAAAAACACAGGCATCGTTTTCAGAAACCAAATCGTCAATGGAAAATATCAGATTGGAATGAAAGACGAATATCACTGCCTGATTATCGGAACAACCGCTTCTGGTAAAACTTCAGTTTGTCTTGTTCCTTCAATCAGAATCTATGCCCACTCTGGAGAAAAACCATGTATGGTCATTTCTGACCCTAAAGGCGAACTTTACACAAAAACAAGCAAAATTTTGGAAGATGAGGGCTATCGTGTCATAACACTAGATTTGAGAGATCCATTCTCCTCAACTCGTTGGAACCCAATGGAACATGCCTATGAAACTTATCACAAAGGCAAGAATTGCAAGAACAACATCAAAAAATGCACCAATGGAATCAGACCAAAAGATGCTGGTTATCAAGAAATCCCTGGTGAAACTTATGGACAAGAATGGTTCGGATTTGAAGGTGTGGCTTACCCAGATGAAAACCAACTCAGAGTTGCTGTAACAAGTGCAGAACAAGTTTACTGTGACTTAGCTCAAAATGAACTTAGAGAAATCTGCAACACAATTGCTCCAAAATCAAAAGCTCAAGACCCAACATGGGAAGAAGGTGCTCAAGATTATTTGTATGGCTGTGCACTTGCCATGCTTGAAGATAGTTTGAATCCAGAACTTGGAATGACCAAAGAAAAATTCAATTTCTTCAATCTTTATAAGATTGCAACATTCAGAGATCCAGATGCTGAAGCTCCATTCGAAACAGTCAGGAAATATTTGTTGCAAGGCAGAGATGAAGCAACTTCAACAGTTCCAAACTTGACATCTGCAGTTATCAACAACTCTCCAAACACAACGAAATCATATATTGGTGTTTTGAATGGTAAAATTTCATTTATGAACGATATCGGCATTTCATACTTAACTTCTCAGAGCGACATCAATTTTGACGATTTCACAAGCAAACCAACGGCATTCTATTTGATTATTCCTGATGACAGAGAAGAAAGACACAACCTTGCAATTCTGTGTTTGTCACAACTTTACAAGCGTCTTGTTGACAAAGCAAACACATATCACGACAAAAAACTTCCTAAACACGTTTATTTCATCTTGGAAGAATTTGGTAACTTACCACCAATTCCTAAATTTGACAGCATGATTACCGTTTCTCGTGGTAGAAACATCTTGTATGAAATGGCAGTTCAGTCATATACTCAGCTTGAAACAAAATATGGTGCTGACGCTTCAAAAACAATCATTGGGAACTGCAACGCACAAATCTATCTTGGAACTGATGATCAACCAACCCGCGACAGTTTCTCAAAAATGTGTGGTGAAGTTCAACTTATCCATGAAGAAAAAAGTTCAAGTGAATCTAAGTCCGAAAAAGACAAAGACGGAAAGAGCACTACAACAAGCACACAAATTCAGAGAACGAACAGAGCACTCATTACTCCATACGAACTTGGACAGATTGAAAGAAACACTGTCATCGTCAAACTTTTCCGTTTCAACCCTATGAAAATCAAACAAACGCCAAACTATGAAACTCCTTTCTTCTATAAGAAAGATGCCGAAAAACCTGTTGGCATCATGAAGAGTTTGGACACCGCAAAAGTTTACTACGACATCAAGATGAGAAACAAGAAAATTTTGAAATCTACAAATCCATTTGATTTCTAAGCGTATGCAAAAGCATACGCTTTTCTTTTTGTCTATTATAAATTCACAAGATAAACCAAAGCAAAATCTTATGCATAAATATGACTATGGAAAATATTTATGATGATGAACTTATGCCCGAAGATTTTGAACAAATTGCAAAAGCATATTCAAAATCACTCAAAAACAAAGGGTTTGTGTTTATAAGATTGGAAGAAGAGGAATTCAATCTCCTTCTTGGAGAGATCTTTGTTTTGTTGGAAAAAATGCTCGCTTGCCTGGATAAACTGAAAAATAAAATGGATTCCAATGTTTTGAGATGCAAAATAAATGAAGCAGAAAGAATGCTCTCTGGCAAATTTCACAAGAAAAAACCACACAAATTTCTTTGTGTGGAAGATGAAAATTTTTCGTTTTTAAGTTTGGTTTCAATTGAAAACCTACTCATTATCAAACTTATGCTGTTGTCTGTCAAAAGTGGTGAATTGGAATTGTGCAACAACATAATAACAAACATTGCAGGTGTTTTTGCCGAAAGTTTTTCTTGCGAGAGCTTCACCTTGGATAATTCCGCTTTTCCAAAATCTGCAGATGAGTGTTGAATTTTAACTTACCAAAAACTCAACAACTCTTGGCAAACACTTCTCCATTGCAGTTAAGTATGGTCTGTTTTTCTCCGGTGCATAGTTTGATACAACTTGTTTAAAGTTGACAAGTTGTTTTGCATCGATTTTCAACTCATCAACAATTCCTTCACAAATCAAGTTGCTTATAACATAAAGAGCATTGTCTTTTGTGATGTTTTTTCTTCTTAAAGCGGCTGCAATAATTTCTGTGTTGTTGACAATCTCGTCAATTGCTGGATTGAGAAAGAATTCCATTTTTTCCAAAGAGAATTCATTTCCGTTTGCACCTGCCAAAATTTGCCAAGACATATAATTTTCAAAATTAGGAAGCAACAAATCTGGGATTCCTTTGTTGAAAAAATATGCAACAACATCTTGTGCTATGCAGTCATTTGCCATAGCACGAGCACAAAGGTCCGTGAAAATATCAGAAAAGTTACCTTTATCCGCACTTTCGAAAACTTCTCTCCTCAACTTTATAAAACCTTGATAGGCAATATCTCTATCTGTGAAATCTCTGTAGTCCAAAAGTTTTTCTCCTTATACGGAAATTATAACTAAAATTTGCAAAAAAAACAAATAAAACAGACTTTTTTATGAAACCGATTGAGTCTTTTTTCTTTTTGCCATGATATAACAATCTGCAACCGTCAATTGCATCATCGGCATTGCAAGAATGACTAAAGCAAAAATAGCGACTCCCAAAACCAAAACAATGTACACCGCGCTTGGAACAGTCAAAAAGATGTCAAAGATGAGAATGACTATAAACATCAATGTCATGACAACACACACTGCTGCAAGTGACAACAATCCCCAAAAACAAATTTGCCATCTGAAACCCTTTGTCAGTTCTTTGCTGAGCATCAGTGTTCCCTTAACATCCAAATCATCACTCTCGGCCAATATCAAACCTGTGAAAGAATAAGAAATCAAGAATATGACACCTGGAACAACCAATAAGATTGTTCCAAAAATGATCATAACCATTTTGACAACTGCCGTGCAAAAGATTCTTATATATTTTTTAATTGAAACAAACAAATCTTCATATTTGCAATAATCTCCTCTTTCTTTTTTCAAAACAAACAAACTGAGCCCAACTTCAAAATATATAGCAAGCAAAACTGGCAATGCCAAACTTATCACTGGAATGAAAGCAGAAAGACAAACTGCTGACAAAACAATAAGATTTGCCAAAATCACATCAGAGATTATTCTTGTCTTATTCAAAGTCATGTTTGCATAATTGTCATTAGGTTTTGCCGATACTTCTGCCCTCTCTTCAATGTCTGTTTGACTTTTTTGAGAGGTTTTTTTTCTTCTCATTTCATTCTTGATAATGTTTTTTTGTTGTGATTCCTTATCCATATCAGAATTATTGCATAAAAAAAGCGTTTTATTCAAAAAACGCTTTCTTAAACCTATAAAATTGGTGAGAACAATCTAAACAATGCTTGAGCAAACTTTGTCAAGAACAACTTTTTCTTGAAATAAAATATGTCTGCCTGTTTGCAATGTTGTAAGTCTTGTTTGAAGTATCCCTTATATTCCTTATTTAATTTTTTAGAATACAAAATCACAGTATCTTCAAAATTCAAGTTGAAAGATCTGTTGTCTAAGTTGCAAGTTCCAATTGACAATATCTCATCATCAACGACCAAAGTCTTGCTGTGTAAAAATCCATCATAGAAA
>ERZ1643249.2916-NODE-2916-length-15527-cov-18.595527_pt1 | contig 15527 bp, 15 predicted proteins | sample MGYA00579263_ERZ1643249 | MGnify/ENA primary metagenome ERZ1643249 (study PRJEB29033, sample SAMEA4952264) | chicken gut metagenome | biome: Broiler Chicken; feature: Gastrointestinal Tract; material: Caecum | place: Ireland | collected 2018 | study: Broiler...
CGGAACATTTCTTCCCAGTCCAGATTTTTTCTGGCTGTGCTCATCTGACGGTCCCAGTCAGCGGCGCCTTTAATGCCTTTTGCGATGTCTGCAGCATGAGCGGCGATCTTGGAAGCGATGATCCCTTCTTTTACGTCGTCTACATCAGGCAGACGGAGATGTTCTGCAGGAGTTACATAGCAAAGGAAAGAAGCGCCGTTGGCCGCAGCGATAGCGCCGCCGATGGCTGCAGTGATGTGGTCATATCCCGGGGCGATATCCGTTACCAGAGGACCCAGCACATAGAAAGGCGCTCCCTGACAAAGAGTCTGCTGGATCTTCATATTTGCCTCGATCTGATTCAAAGCCATATGGCCGGGGCCTTCGATAATGACCTGTACATCCTTTTCCCAGGCCTGTTTTGTCAGTTCCCCCAGTGTGACCAGCTCTTCAATCTGAGAAATGTCTCCTGCATCGGCGATACATCCAGGTCTGCAGGCGTCTCCAAGGCTTAAGGTCACGTCGTATTGCTGGCAGATATCCAGAATATGATCAAAATGTTCATAGAAGGGATTTTCTTCTCCTGTCATTTCCATCCAGGCAAAAATAATAGAGCCGCCTCTGGATACAATATTTGTGAGCCGCTTGTTCTTTTTGAAGCGCCCTGCCGTAGCTTTGTTGATGCCTACATGGATGGTCATAAAATCGACTCCGTCTTTGGCGTGCATTTCTACAATATCGATCCACTCCTGAGAAGTGATTTCTTTTAAGGGTTTGTGATAATAGACCACAGCGTCGTAGATAGGCACAGTGCCTATAATGGCAGGACACTGGGAAGTCAGTTTTCTCCGGAATTTCTGAGTGTCTCCAAAAGAACTGAGATCCATAATGGATTCAGCGCCCATTTTCACAGCGTCATTTACTTTTTCTAATTCCATATCCAGATCTTTCCAGTCTCTGGATGTCCCAAGGTTTACGTTGATTTTTGTTTTCAGCATAGAGCCGATTCCGTTGGGCTCCAGACAGGTGTGCAGCTTATTAGCCGGAATAACGGCTTTTCCCTGGGCCATAAGCTCCCGAAGTTCTTCTGCTGATATCTGCTCTTTTTTTGCCACTGCTTCCATTTCAGGGGTGATGATCCCCTGGCGGGCAGCGTTCATCTGCGTTGTGTAACTCATACATTATCCTCCATCTGAAAAAAATCCGCGCCACAGAGGGCGCGGATATATGATCGATCCATGAATTATAGAGTTATGGTATGATATATAAACACTCCCTACGTTGGCATGACCCAAATCAGGTAATACAGGTCGAAGTCTCAGTCGCTTCCTCTCAGCCCTTCAGGGCTCCCTGGTTTTTTTAGTGTAACATTCTGTATAGGACTTGTCAACGGTTTTTGTCGAACATATTTTCTTGCATTTTAGGACAGGTCTGCTATAATGGTTGGAGAGGAAATGTGAAAGGGGTCAGTATATGGAGGAGACCATTTATTCAGTTTCTCAGGCAGTGAAATTTTTAGGGATCCAGTCTCATGTACTCCGGTATTGGGAAGAAGAGCTGCTGCTGCCTATTAAGAGAAATGAAATGGGACACAGATACTACACCCGATGGGATATTCAGGTATTTCTGAGTATAAAGGAACTGAAGAAAAGGGGGTATTCTCTGAAGGAGATTGGAGAACTGACGCCCTTTTTTTATAAAAACGAAGACCTTTCTAAAGGGGAACCGGCAGAGAAGGGGAAAAAGCCGGAAGCGCCTCTGAAAAAGAAAAAACAGGAAAAAATCCCTCCGGAATTTATGGAAATTGTCAGCAGACTTGTAAAACAAAGGCTGAAAGAACAGGATTCAGAGGAGGAACGTTATAAAAAACTGGATGAACGTATCCGGAACTGCCAGCAGTCCAGGAGAGAAGTGGCCGCAGCGGCAGAAAAAAATATGGGAAAAAGAAGAAAAAGGAAAAAAGGACGGTAGAAAGAAAAAGGGCCTGAGAAAAAAACGATTCATGCTTTTTCTCAGGCCTTTTATAGTATTCAGATATAACAAGCATTAAATCATTAAAAAGGATACAGCATTATATTAAATAAAAAATGGAAGATAAGCGGGCAAAACTGTAAAAGTAAAGTACGGAAGGAGTGGATATATATGGCTGAAGAATATCAGGTAACGTTGGAGGAGAAAAAAGATTTATACCTTAATGTGTTTCATGAGGAACACAAAAATTATAAAATATATCGCCGTAGAGAAAGAGGAGTATTTTTGACCGCATTGATTTATTTCCTTTTAGGATGCCTTTTTAATTGGATAGATGCCATGCGTACGGGTGCTTGGGATAGAGAGTATTTTGTTGGAGTGCTATTACTCCTATTGGGGGGAGGATATATTGCTGCACGCTTTACCAGCTTTGTGATTATATCAAGTGCATATGATGAATATTGGGTATTGAGAGAGTACCTATATAGTGAGAATATTTATACAGAAAAGATTATTTTTTCATGCGATGGGATCCAAATTTTAGGTTATGACAGAGATAGAAATATAAAAGATTTTATATTATATCAGAACGTGAAGCAGATGTCTTTTTATAAGACAGGAATAATCCTTTGGCCAAATGACGATGAGCATATTTATATTCCCAGAACGTTATTTAAAAACAGGAGAGATCTAGTACAGATAAAAAAGTGGTATGAGGAGAAAAAAAGTTATGGTAAAACTTCTATATAGATATAATAAAAAAGACTTTACGAGATTATATATAAACAAAGACCATCGAGATATATCTCAAATCGTTTTTAGGATACTGATGCTATTTTTACTAGCAATTTTGAGTTTAGGAACTTTCATAATGTATAAGTTTTATCTTTATGACGGTAAAGGAGAAATCAGTTACCATGATATGTATCAGACGCTTGCACAAGCTGCTTTTATGGTTTTTATGTTATCAATGGTTGTCGTCCTCCCTTACCTAAGAGCAGGTCGTTCCTGGGAAATGCGGCGAATGATAAGGGAAAAAACCTGTTATATACAGACAATATCTTTTGATATAGACTGTTTCATCGTGGATTGTGTCATTTTTAACAAAAGAATGACTAAGAAAATATTTTATAAGGATCTGACTAAGGCCGGGATTTATAAGAACGGGCTATGCCTTTCTATGAAGGGGAAAATCCCCCTATATGTGTATAGAACGTTATTTGATACGGAACAAGAATATGAAAAGGTATGTAAATGGATCAAAGAGAATAAAAAATCTAAAGGTAGTAAATGGAAGATTAAGGGCTCAAGCTGAGATACTTGAGCCCCTTTTCTTTTAAGCTTCTATGGACTTAAAGAAGCATAATTTTTTATCCCTCTCTTGAAAGTAAGAGATATCTTCAAAGAAGAAAGCCAGCAAGTCTAGAGAAGAAATTGACAACAGCTGTGACAATACTGCCGACTTCGCCAACCCCGGATGCAAAAGCGGCAAGACATAATACAATGATTCCGACGCCAAGAGCTCCTTGTATTTCAGTTTGATGGTCTCGAATCCATTCCCATACTGTCACAGATTCAGCGGATCCACCTTGTTCAGGAGGAACTGGTTTGATGTAGAAAGTGAATTTACAGCTACATTCCTGAGAAAAGGTTTCAGTTACCTCTACGCTAGATTCAAATATATATGCAAGCGTCATCCACTCTCCTGCTATGCCAACTTCCATTTTTCCTTTTCCCACTCCAAAAGCCATAGCTAATTTAGGAATAATCTGCATTTCTTCTTCACTAAGGCTGAGGCTACCTTCCAGAAATTCTAGTATACCTTTACCTTCAACTGTTATTTCTCCATTCACAACATTAAAGTTTATATTACTTTTACTGGATTCATACAAATTTGTAGTCGCAGACATTTCTGATGTGACTTTCAGATAATCACTGGTAAAAATAGGCAGTTCTACATTGAAGTTTTCGGCAGAAAGATTAAGAGGTATTGTATTATAGCCGGCTGCGCTAATAAGCTGCGCCCATTTTTGGGAAATAGCATTGTTGATTTCATCCGGCGTAGGAGTAGATGACGTAATCCCTCCATTGCACCCATATCCGTGAATATAAGTATTAGTCCGATTGTAACGTTTCTGTCGTACTGCATCGGTTGCATTTCCTTCGATGGTTACTACTTCTGTAGGCGTGACATCAATCACAATACCAGTATGTCCTACCACACCGTCAGCCGAATTCCAAAAGAAAATAGTGTCACCAATACTTGGCACGTAGCCACCGGATCTGGAGTAAAATTTGCCTTTAGCCCGATAATCGTTTACACCATAAGGACAGTAAGCATAACGGGGCACTGTAGTACCAAGGATACCTGCCTGAGATGCACACCATGAAACGAACATTGCACACCAAGCGCCGCCCTGAAGACCATACCACTGTCCATAAGGTGTGATATTATTAGAATTATCTTCTGCAAATCCCCAGGAAAGTTCATGCTTGGCTACATTTACCATCTTCTGCACGCCTGTTCCGGATACAGGAACCTTATATACAGAGAAGAGCTTACTCCAGGTACCAGAGCCGACGATACCATCTGCAGCTAATCCGTATTTATTCTGGAAGGAAACGACAGCATTTTTGGTTCCATCTCCGAAGTCTCCGTCTACAGCGATATTATAACCTAAGACATTTAACATGCGCTGAAGGTATCTTGTCAGTGAACCATTGGAGCCGACGCTTAAAGTAGCGGATGTTGTGCCGCTTCCGCCTCCGCTGCTGGTGATACCTAATTTGGCTTTTGTAGCACTTCCAACCATACCGTCAGCGTCCAGCCCATTTGCTTTCTGGAAAGAGATAACAGCATTGTAGGTATTTTCTCCTGCAAGTCCATCGACACCGCCGGTATTATAGCCGTGATTTACCAGTGCCTGCTGTATTGGACGGATAACACTCCTGAGTTTTTCCCAGGTAGCTGTACCAACGATGCCATCTACAGATAATCCATAGTTAGTTTGAAATTTGCGGACAGCGGCCTCTGTACCCGCGCCAAAAATACCATCCCTGCCGTTGGGGTTGATACACATGATCCATAAGCCGTTCTGCAGGTAAAGTACATTTGCACCCTGGGAGCCTTGCTTTAATGGGAAGCCATCTGAACCACCATCGCTGGAAGTGCCTAACAGTTTTTCTCTTGTGGCAGGACCAACCTGTCCATCTACAGCCAGCCCATTGGCACGCTGGAAAGCAATAACTGCTTCATAAGTTGCAGGTCCAGCCAGACCATCCACTCCATTAGTATTATATCCATGGTTGACAAGTCCATTCTGGATTTCTCTGATTAGGGACTGAAGTTTGCTCCAGGTTGCAGATCCAACGATTCCGTCAGAAGCCAGACCGTATTTACTCTGGAATTTCATGACTGCAGAAGCAGTACCGGAGCCGAAGACACCATCAATTCCACCAGGGCTGCAACACATGATATGTAGACCATACTGGAGGTAAAGTACATTGTCTCCAGTGGAACCTTGTTTTAACGGAAAACCGGAACCGGATCCGCTGCTGGGGGAACCGCTTCCCATAAGTTTCGCCCTTGTAGCATCGCCAACCTGTCCGTCTACAGCCAGCCCGCTTGCCGTCTGGAACTGGATTACAGCATTGTAAGTTCCTTCGCCGGCAACACCATCAATGTAGCCGGAATAATATCCTTTCTGACTCAGGGCTCTCTGAATGATCTTGATTTCGCCGGTCAGACTGTTCCAGGTAGCATCTCCAACCTGGCCATCTACAGATAATCCGTGACGTTCCTGATATTTTCTTACTGCCGCTTCGGTCCCTGCTCCAAATGTTCCGTCAATCCCACCGGGACTGCAGCACATAATATGCAGTGCATACTGCAGATAAGTCACCTGAATGCCTTTGTCACCTGTTTTTAATAGCATGATTTCAACACCTCTTTCTTGTTTTTTCTGAATTTGCAAATTCAACTTATAAAGAGGCAAAAACGGAAAAAATGTCAACAACAAATTGTTATTTTATAGTAATTATTAAAAGATAGATAAAATAGAAAAGATAAAATGTTTAAAAATATAAGGATCAATAATGGTTTAGATATGATAGAAACATCATATCTATTTTTATTGCATTTTATATTTAATGTATAAATAAGAGAAGGTTATATTAGATAATGCTATGCGGCAACCTCGTTGGTCATGATACAATACCATTTTACAACTATATAAAACCTCTTCAATTAGATGCTTTAAAATGAACATATCTTTATTAACATGTTTATATCTGTTATAGTATTCTATTCAGTTATTACACCATTTCCTTTTATGGTACAAATAAAGCATTAAATTAGTATTTTAAATAATAGATAAAAATAACCTTTTTTATTGACGGACAGATAATTAATAACTCTTTATAAACAAAAAGGGTGGTGGATATGGAAAATATTAATGTTTCTGACTTGTTAGGGTATTTTGATATTTTAACATGGGGAATTTGTTTGTGCATTAAATATGCATTTAAAACAGCTTTTAATAAGATCCCGAAGAAATGGATGCCCGGGCTAATGTTATTATGTGGTGTCCTAATTCGGATTATTATATACAGAGAATTAACAGCAGAAAATATATTTACGGGAATGTTCTCTGGAATACTGAGTGCAGTATCTTTTAAAGCATTAACAAATACACTTAGAAAAAATAATACAGATCAGGATTCAGAAGTATAAAAAAATTATAATATTTATAATTTACCATATAGATATATTTACATATATTAAAGAACATACTACTTATTTAAATAAAGGGAGGATAAGTAGTATGGAAGAACTATGCGATAAAATTAAAAAATACAAGCAAGGAGATATTAAAGCACTCGAAGAAATTCTCATTCAGATGACACCATTGGTAAAAAATTATGCCGCAAAGATTCATTTCATGGAATATGAGGACGCTATACATCAGATGTGGAATGGGCATTAAAATGGTTGCAAATTGTAGAAAGGGCTTATGGATGTAAGCCCATGATCTATATGTCGGAAAACGTTGCCAATAGGTATAACTGGTCGGCTGTAGCAAAGGGAAATTATGGGCTATGGTGTGCAAAATATAAGGATACTATACCCGATTATAATTGGGATATGGCAATGGCCGGTGAGAGGCCAACTGTAAAACATTGGAGGACAATAGCGCTGTGGCAATGGACAAGTGTTGGAAGAATAGATGGATATGGAGGAAATTTAGACTGTTCTATATTTTACGGAGATGGTAATACCTGGGATAAATATGTTGGAATTAAGGAAAATGGAGGAAAAGTTGATGCAAAGCCTAAGACAGATCAGACATATAAATATAAGGTAGGAGATCATGTCATTTTTTCAACTTGCTATAATTCCAGTTCAGATCTGAAAAACGCAGCAATCCCGGCAGCTGATATGCTGCAAAATCAAGGTATCATCACCTATATACAAGAAGGGGCGAGAAATCCATATTTGCTAAATGATGGTCTTTGCTGGGTGAATGATGGAGATATCAGGGGCTACTATAATGAAATCTAGTTAAATTATTTTGATGAGCCAGTTGAAGTAATATCTGCAAAAAAGAGCCTGTGAAAAAACGAATCCACGTTTTTTCACAGGCTCTTAATAAGTACAATAGATATTAGCCTTCTACGATAGCTTCTGTAGGACATACACTAGCGCATGTTCCGCAGTCAACACATGTATCAGCGTCAATCACATATTTGGAATCTCCCTCAGAAATAGCTTCTACTGGACATTCTCCTGCGCATGTTCCGCAGCTTACACATTCGTCTGTAATTACGTATGCCATGGTCGTACCCTCCTTTACAAATTCTGAACCTGTAATTCAGTTTCTACGCTTATTCTAATATATTTATTTCTATAATACAAGTCTTAAATTCGATACAATCTAAAATTGAAAATGGAGAAAAAAGGTTGAATATCTGTAAAAAAGAGATTATAATAAGACAGAAATCAATTTTAAGGAGGAGAAAATCCATGAAAGTAACATCAGAGATGACAATCGGTGAATTAATCCGTTTAGATGAAAATATCGTTCCAATTTTAATGAAAGCTGGAATGCACTGCATCGGATGCCCATCTGCTCAGGGCGAATCTCTTGCAGAAGCGGCTATGGTTCATGGACTGAACGGTGACATGTTAGTTGCCCAGATCAACGATTATTTAGAAAACAAATAATAAAACCAAGCTAAGAAGAGAAGATGCCGCAGTAACTGTGTCAGGATATTTATCATTTTATGCGAATTTGTCGAGCATGGCTTTGAGACCATAGGCTCAAAGCAGCGCAGACTGAGCAATAAAATGTATAAATATTCCCGACTTTGTTACTGCGGCATCTTCTCTTTTTATATAGTCCGGAAAACAGACATCTTAAATTTGAGATAATTTATTCAAAGCAGCCTCCGGAATCATACAGCTGCCATGTTCCAGCAAGAAAGCTTCTTTGGCCGGAGAAGAGGGGCAGCCTTTTCCGTATTCGGAAAGCATATTGCAAACTTTGTTGAAATCTTCCGGTGAAGTATCTGCCTGATGAAGGATCAGGGAATAAAGACCTTTTGTCTCGTCTTTATACAATGCGCTTTCGCCGCCGAAGAAATTATTTAATCCATGGGCGGCATCAATCACTGCGTCCAAAGTGGAGAATGTATACTCCCGCATGAGATTTACAGAGATAGGAGCCTGGGCAGGTTCTTCAGAAGCTGGTTCCTGCTGGGCCTTTTCTTTTTTCTGGCTGCCTTTGGCTTTTGACTTTGCCTCATAGATTTTCCGGAAAATATCCAGAATATCATCGGCGCCTTCTAATTCTATGCCTGAACCCTCAGAAGAATTGTTTCCGGAACCTCCAAAAGGAGTAAATTTGGAAAAGCGGGTATCCAGTTCCTCCGGATCTTCCACTTTAGAGATTATCAAGATAATACTGTCTGCTGAAACGGGGATCGCTTCAATCATCAGTGGAATATTGTCGGCTTCAAAACCAAATTCTGTATTGGCCTGCTGCATCATATCCCGGAAGAGGTCCTTTGCCTTTTCACTGCCATAGGCCAGCTCACTCAGCCGGATATGTCTTTCTTCCAGATCAGATTTTGTAAGAGTACAGCGAATTTGATTTTCATTTATTTTTTCTATTTTCATATCCTCACATCCTGTCTAATAAGGTTTGTTTAAGGTGCTATTTTCCTTTATATATTATATACTATGCGGCACAGCCTTGTAAAGAAGGAAATGCTTGCTATTGCCGGGGGATAATGGTATAATGCTTTCAGATAGAGAAGGCGGTTCTGTAAAATTTACAGAAAGGGGTGAAAACTTCGGCAGCCTTCGGAAATTTCAGATTATTCTTTTCAGATTCATTGTCGCAGCATTCTGCTGCAGCGGAGTGGTACGTTCTGTATAGCCGCATATTCCAAGTAGAAAATGGGAATATATACTGCAATTATGTCTTCAGGAATCGGGCATAGAGTTTTGCAAGGAGTGATTTTATCCGGGACTGTCTCCTCTATCTAAGGAAGAGGAAAATGGAAGCTGAATTTGCGGGAAAGGAGCAGCAGGAAATAATATATCACGGGAGACCTGCGCGGAAAATGACGAAAAAGGAAAAGCAAAGACTCCATCGGGAATTACAGTCCTATTACAGCAAAGGGATTCCATTGCTTTTAAATGGAAAGAAAAGTACGGTAAAAGGGATAGAAAAAGCCTGCCGGATTGCAGAGGCGGGAGAGTACATGAGAGACTATATTCAGGATGAACGGGGAAAACTGCTGGGGCTGTCCTTTGACTATATAGGGAAAAGCAGTCCTTAATTCTGGCGTGATCAGAAAAAATCTGAAAAAATCATGAAATCCTGGAAGAAATTAATGACGAAGAGAAAAAATATGCTATAATACACATGTGTCAAAAGATAATTGTAGAGGAGCTGAGAAATGGCAAAAAAAAGAGAAAAAAAGGGAAGGAGACACAGCAGACATGCGCCTGTCCTGGTCGTGCTGCTTTTGATCATCTTGGTGGGAGCAGCAGGTGTGATCACCAGCGTAATACGCCGCTATACTCCTTCAGATGCCAGGATGGATTTAGCAGACTATTATGAGCAGGAGTCAGATGACGAGCTGTCTTTGATTCTGCAGGATACCGTAAGCTCTTCCAAAGGAAGAATAGAAAATGGAGTAGCTTATATTCCTTATCAGACTGTCACAGAAGAACTGGGAGGAAGATTTTACTGGGATCAGGAGACACAGCGGATGCTTTATACCCTGCCGGAAGAGATTCTGGAGATCCAGCCGGAGAGCAGCAGCTATGTCAGAGGAGGTGAAACAGTTACAGAGGAGTATCCTATTGTAAGCCAGATAGACGGAGAATATTATATCGCTCTGAATTTTCTGGAACAGTACATGGAAATCCAAAGCAGGGTTTATGAAGATCCTGCAAGGGCAGTGATCCTTTATAAGTGGGGAACCGTTCAGACAGTAGAAACCAGGGAAGATACCCAGGTACGTTATCAGGGAGGAATTAAAAGTCCGATCCTGGCTGATGTAAAAGAGGGACAGCAGATGATCCTGCTGGAAGAACTGGATAACTGGTGCAGGGTTATGACAGAGGACGGAATAGACGGTTATATAGAAAACAGCGCCTTGTCTTCTCCGGCGGAAACGGAATATGCTTACGGCGGCAGCTACAAAGAGAACTTTACCAGTTTGACCAGGGATCACAAAATAAACCTGGCATGGCATCAGGTTACATCAGAAGCTGCAAATCAGGCGCTTTCTCAGAATATAAAGGACATGACAGGAGTAAATGTGATTTCGCCCACCTGGTTTTCTGTGACCAGCACTCAGGGAAATATTTCTTCTCTGGCCAGTGCAGAGTATGTGAGCCAGGCTCATGAGAAGGGCTTGGAAGTGTGGGGCCTTATCGACAACTTCGATGATGATATCAGTACTCTTGAAACTTTATCCCTTCGGAGTTCAAGACAGCATATCATTGATATGTTGGTCCAGGAAGCACAGAGAGTAGATATGGATGGGATCAATGTGGACTTTGAGGCTTTGACAGAAGAAGAAGCACCCCATTTTATCCAGTTTATCCGGGAACTGTCTGTGGCCTGCAGAAAGAATGGTCTGGTATTATCGGTAGATAATCCGGTTCCCCAGTATACAGTTTTTTATGACCGGAAAGAACAGGGGATCGTGGCGGATTATGTGATCATTATGGGATATGATGAACATACTGTGGGATCAGAGAAAGCCGGTTCTGTTGCATCTCTTCCTTTTGTGGAGGAGGGGATCAGTCAAACTTTGGAGGAGGTTCCAAAAGAGAAGGTCATTAACGGTGTACCTTTTTATACCCGGTTATGGACAGAGAGCAATAATGGCACTGTGAGCAGTGAAGTGTGCGGTATGGATCAGGCGGACGCCTATGTGGAAAAGTACGGAATGGAAGTATACTGGAATACAGAAGTTTCCCAAAATTATGCGGAAGCAACCACAGACGGAGGCGTTCTGAAAATGTGGATAGAAGATGAAAAATCTTTAGAAGAAAAGATGAAGTTGATCCAGGAATATGATCTGGCCGGAGTGGCAGAATGGAAGCTTGGCTTTGAACGGGCAGATGTCTGGGAGATCATCAGCAAGTATATACAATAAGAAAGTGTAGAGGTGGAGTATTATGGCAGAATACGAAGTGATAAAAACAACTCTTTTTGGAGGATATAAGAAATCAGCAGTTCAAGAAGTAATCCAGAGATTGAAGGATGAGATGGCAGAGCAGGAAGCATCTTTCAGGAAAGAAATTGATCAAAAAAATGCCAGGATCGAAGAACTGCAGAAACGGATGGAAGAGAAGGACGAAGAACAGGTTCGGGCAGAAGAAGAAATCCAGGAAAAATATCAGAAATATGTGGATAATTATGAAAGCATCAGCAAACTTGTATTAGAGGCACAGTTGAAAGCTGAGTCTATGGAGAAGGATGCGGGAGAAAAATGCGACAAGATGGTTGCAGACGCGGAAGAAGAGGCAAAGCGCAAAATAAATGCCATTCAGCCGGAAATTGATGAAAGACTGGCAGAGGGAGAGAAAAAGTACCATGCTGTTCAGGAAGAGATGAACCGCATGGTTGCAATGATCGACCAGATCCAGCAGAAGTTTTCAGCATCCTATGATGCCGTGCATCAGATTGTCAGCGGTATGCCGGAATTTTTAGACGGTCTGGATGAAATGACCGGAGAAGATAAAAAAACAGGATCTGAAGAAGAGGATGATCTGGATTTTTTAGACGGTATTGATGATATGGGCAGCCTGGATGAAGAAGATGAGGAGCAGGACGACAGCAAGCTGGCTTTACAGATGTCGAAGCTTCTCAGTGAAGAAGATGAGGCTATGCTGGAAGAAGAACTGGAAGATTTATAAATATGGAAGGTTGCTTGAGCCGGGATGTATTGTACATCCCGGCTGTTTTATGTTTATAAAAATAATTTCGCTGTTGATGGGATAATGGAGAGTAAATTGCATAATTATGGAAAAACAAAGCTTAGTAATGTATAATTCTCGTAAAAAGGTTGAATTATTTCATGTCTTTATATAAAATTAGAATGTGATTAATTAAGATAAAAGGTGGAAGGCTATGATTACGATTAAGGAAATTGCAAAGCAGCTGGGCGTCAGTCCCACAACGGTTTCCAATGTGATAAATGGAAGAACAGAAAAAATGTCTGAACAAACTCGTATGCGTATTGAGGAAATGCTGATAAAAAACCATTATGTTCAGGAAAACAGAGGGGGAAGAGGCGGTCAGGATGAATTAAAGCTGGTAATAGTGGAATTCTTTTTCGGGATAAGAGAGCATATTTACACGGATCCTTTTTGTGCGGAATTATTGGAAGCTATAGAAAAAGAACTGGAAAAAACTGGAAGAAATGTGGTGTGCAGTACTGTTTACAGCGAGGAAGAATTTTTAAAAAAGCTCTCAGCTCATAATGTAGAGGGAAGCATTATCTTGGGATGTGATCCGGAAAGATGTGAGCCTCTATGCAAAAGAACAGCAAAACCTCTGGTATTTGTTGACTGCGGGGAGGGGAATTATGATAATATAGGCCTTCAGGACAGGGAGGGAGCCAGAGAACTGACTTCATATCTGATAAAACAGGGACATAGAAAAATCGCTTTTTTTTGTGAACAGGAAAATCCTATTGCAAGCAATAAATCCAGACTTCAGGGATATAGGGAGGCGTTGGAAAAACATGGAATTCCATATTATAAAGAAAATTTCTATTATCTTCCACCAGAAAAAAATCTGAGATATGAAGTCTTGCGCAGGTTTGCCAGGACAGCAAAAGAAAAAGGTTATACCGCTGCTTTTTTTGTAGCAGATTTATATGCTAATGAGGCGGTAAATGTATTTTTTTCCAAAAATCTCTGGGTGCCGGAAGATATTTCTGTTGTCGGATTTGATGATAATGTTTATGCCCGTCTTTCCAGGCCTACTCTTACTACTGTCCGTCAGTCTCCCACAGATAAAGGAAGGGAAGCTGTGAGTCTCCTTTTAAAGAGGGTGTACGGACAAGAGGTGATGGTAGGCAGTATGGAGCTGCCTACAGAGCTTATTGTCAGAGAAAGTGTGAGAAACATCTGGAAACACCAAAATGTGGTATAAAACATCAGAGCATAGCCGCTGTACTTAATAAAAACTGGAATATTTGCACAAAATTTGTAAATTCCTAGGATATGATAAAGTACAGCGGTAAATTTTTCCTCTTTATCGTTATGATATCTGTGCAAATTGAATAAAAAAAGCGTTAAAAACTTGTAAAGTAATGCAGTTTTTTGCAACACTTATTGAAAAACCTTACAAAACTAATTAGGATTATAGTCATAAAGTGTGACGTGAAGGAGAAGACCATGGGAAAAGTAACTAGGAAATGGTGGAAAACAGCGGTTATTTATCAAATTTACCCAAGAAGTTTTTATGACAGCAACGGAGATGGAATCGGAGATATTCAGGGGATTATCCAGAAACTGGATTATCTGGAAGAGTTGGGTGTTGATGCTGTATGGCTTTCACCTGTATATAAATCGCCTCAGGATGACAATGGGTATGATATTTCAGACTATCAGGATATAGATCCTATTTTTGGAAGCCTTCAGGATATGGAGGAACTTATTCAGAAGGCAAAGAAGAAAAATATCCGTATTATTATGGATCTGGTACTGAACCATACATCCGATGAACATCCATGGTTCGTGGAGGCCAGAAAGAGTAAGGACAATCCATATCATGATTATTACGTATGGAGAGATGGAGTAGAAGGAGTCTATCCAAATGAGTTGAAATCTGCCTTCTGCGGTCCTGCCTGGGAATGGGTTCCGGAATGTCAGCAGTATTATCTCCATCAGTTTTCTGTAAAGCAACCGGATCTGAATTGGGAGAATCCGAGACTCCGTCAGGAAATCTATAAGATGATCAACTGGTGGATAGAAAAAGGCGTAGGAGGCTTCCGGCTGGATGTGATCGACCTGATCGGAAAAGAACCGGATAAAATGGTCATGGCAGAAGGGAAAATGCTTCATCCTTATCTGAAAGAGATGAGTAAAGCCACTTTCCAGAAGGGAGATCTGGTGACTGTAGGCGAGACCTGGAGCGCTACTCCGGAAAGAGCTATGCTTTACAGTAATCCGGATGGTTCTGAACTTTCTATGGTTTTTCAGTTTGAACATATGGTTCTCGATCAGATGCCCGGAAAGGAAAAGTGGGATCTGAGAGAACTGCCTTTTGTGGAGTTTAAAGAAGTTTTTGAAAAATGGCAGACAGAACTTTACAACAAAGGCTGGAATAGTCTTTTCCTGAATAACCATGATCTTCCGAGAGCAGTGTCACGGTTTGGGGATGATGGAAAGTATCGGGTGGAATCCGCAAAGATGCTGGCCACCTGCCTTCACGGAATGCAGGGAACGCCATACATATATCAGGGGGAAGAACTGGGAATGACTAATGTCCAGTTTGATATCCAGGAATACAGAGATATTGAACTTTTGAACGTATATAAGGAGCGGATGGAACAAGGGTATAAAGAAGAGGAAGTCATGCATTCTATTTTTGTAAAAGGCAGAGATAACGCCAGAACCCCTATGCAGTGGAACGAAGAGCCGAATGCAGGATTTACAAAAGGGACTCCCTGGATTCGATGCAATCCTAACTATACAATGATCAATGCGGAAGAAGAGCTGATCAATCAAGATTCTATCTTTCATTATTATCAGAAGCTGATCAGGCTGAGGAAAACAGAGCCAGTTCTTACAGAAGGAAAATTTCAGCTTCTTCTTAAAGAGGATCCTTCTATTTTTGCATATACAAGACAAACAGAGAAGGAGCAGCTTTTAGTTTTATGTAACTTTAAGGGACATGATGTTTCTTATGAACTTCCGGATATATGGACAGACCAGGAGATTTTGATTTCCAATTATACAGAAGAAGGGAAGTTTGGAACCTTACGTCCTTATGAAGCTAAAATGATCATCATCAGGAAAGGGGAATGAGAAGATGAGA
>ERZ1643249.2919-NODE-2919-length-15517-cov-4.388695_pt1 | contig 15517 bp, 11 predicted proteins | sample MGYA00579263_ERZ1643249 | MGnify/ENA primary metagenome ERZ1643249 (study PRJEB29033, sample SAMEA4952264) | chicken gut metagenome | biome: Broiler Chicken; feature: Gastrointestinal Tract; material: Caecum | place: Ireland | collected 2018 | study: Broiler...
GCCATCCGTCGATGATCTTCTGTTTGAAAAGGCCGTATTCGTAGCGGATGGAGAAGCCCATGGCGGGATAATCCCCCGTCGCCAGCGCGTCGAGGAAACAAGCGGCGAGCCTGCCCAATCCCCCGTTGCCCAGCCCCGCGTCCGGTTCGAGTTCGTACAGGTCGGCGAGCGTGGTTCCGTAATCTTTCAGGGCGCCTTCGAACGCCTCTCCGACGCCGAGATTGAACACGCTGTTTTTCAGCGAGCGCCCCATCAGAAATTCCATGCACAGGTAATAGACCCGTTTGGCTTTCGCCGCCTTGGTTTCGATGTGGAAACGCTGGCGCATTTCCAGCATGATGTCCCGCACGCTCATGACGACCGCTTTATAGATCTGATCGGAAGAGGCTTCGGAGGGAATGACCCCGAAATAGCGGGAAAGCTTGCCTTCGATCAGTTTCTTTGCGTCCTTTTCCGTGATTTTTGTATGATCCATATCTGATTCAGACTCCTTTCGTATTCGTCGCTCACCGTAGTATTATAGCATGCGGAAAAAGGCTTGTCAAGCCGGATTGCCCGCCGCGGGCGCGCCGTCCGTTATTTTTTCGGCGCCAATGTATCGTCGTACAGTTTCTTATATTGCCGTGCGGAATACTGCCACGAAAAATCGGTCGTCGCCGCCTTCTTCATCAGTGATTTCCAAGCGCTTTCGTTTTTATACACGTTCAGCGCTTCCCGGATGACGTACAGCATATCATACGGGTTGTAGCTCGCAAATGTGAATCCGTTGCCGCCCGCGCCGTACGGTTTGATGCTGTCGTAAAGCCCGCCCGTCTCCCGGACGACGGGAACGGTGGCGTACCGGGAGGCGATCATCTGGGACAGCCCGCACGGTTCGCTCCTGGAGGGCATCAGGAAGATGTCCGCCCCCGAATAGATCTTCCTCGCCAGATCTCCGTTGAAGGAGATGACGGTCGCGGCTTTGCCCGTGTACCGCCTTCCGAGATCGCGGAAATAATTTTCGTACACGGAATCTCCCGTGCCGAGCAGGACGAACTGCACGTCGTCGCGCAGGACGTCTTCGATGACCGCCTTGACGAGATCCAGCCCCTTATGCGCGACGAGACGGGAAATCATGGCGATGACGGGCACGTTCCGCACGGGCAGACCCAGCATTTTCTGCAATTCGGATTTGCATATCCCCTTGTTTTCGAGATGTTCCGCGTCGTAATTGGCGAAGAGCGCCCGATCGGTCGCGGGGTCGTAGGATACGGTGTCGATGCCGTTGAGAATCCCGCTCAGCTTGAAGGCGTTGCGGCGGACGATATCCTGCAATCCGTGCGCGTATTGGGGGGATTTGATCTCCTCCGCATAGGTCGGGCTGACCGTCGAGAACCGCTCGGAGCATTCGATCGCCCCTTTCATGAGATTGATACAGCCCTGGTATTCGAGAAGATACCGATATTGGTTGGAAATGCCGAAGAGGTCTTCGAGAATGTCGAGCGAATATTTCCCCTGATATTCGATGTTGTGAATGGTGAAAAGCGAACGGATATACTGATATTCCGGGCGGTGGCAGTAGATGGTTTTCAGATACAGCGCCGCCAGCGCCGCCTGCCAGTCGTGACAGTGCAGGACGTCCGGATAAAATTTGATGAAGGGAAGTATCTCCATGACGCTGCGCGAAAAGAAGGCGAAGCGCTCCCCGTCGTCGTAATATCCGTAACAGCCCGGGCGTTTGAAATAGTATTCGTTATCGAGAAAATAGAAGGTGACTCCGTCCTGCTCGCAGGAAAAGATGCCGCAGTATTGGTTGCACCAGGAGAGCGGAACGAAGATGTTTCCGAGAAAGGAGAGCTTTCTCCTGTGTTCGGGGCGGATGTCCGAATAGAGCGGCAGCACCACCCGCACGTCGTAAGAAGGGTCTTTGGCGAGCGCTTTGGACAGGGAACCGACCACTTCCGCCAACCCGCCCGTCGCGATAAACGGGGTCGCCTCCGACGCCGCAAACAGGATTTTCCGCTTGGGTACGGCTTCGATTTCCCTCTCTTCCCCTTCGGGGCGTTTCGCCTTTTCCGCCGCGAGAATTTCGATCGGCGATTTTTTTGCCGTCGTCCTCTTTACCGTTCTTTTCGTCGTTGTCGTAGTAGTAGCAGCCATGAAATTGATTCCCTCCTGTTTGATTTTTCATTTTTTTCTCATTATGTCAGACATATATATTATGCCTGACATAATGATGCGCGTAAGTATTGCCGGTGTCAGAGCATCGTGCCCTTTTGGATAAAGAAGGGAAGAAGCTCGCAGCCGCTGAGTTTTCTGCGGTCGGAAATGACGACGTTTTTATCTGTGATGACGCAGTCGAGAGAAGCGTTTGCCCCGATGATGTTGTCCTGCATGACGATGGAATTTTTGATGACGGCTCCCCTTGCCACTTTCACGCCGCGGAAGAGGATGGAATTTTCCACCGTCCCCTCTATTTCGCAGCCGTCGGAGATGAGAGAATTGCGGACGGTAGCCTCTTCGCCGTATTTGGAAGGAGCGCTGTCCCTCACCTTTGTATAGATGTCTCTTGCGCCGAACAGCTCGTCCCGGACGGCTTTGTCGAGCAGTTCCATGTTGTGTTTGTAATAAGTCGTCATCGAGTGGATGCCCGCGTAATAGCCGCGGAAATCGTAGCGGTAAATTTTCAGGCTGTTGAGCTGTTTGGCGATGATGTCGTTTTCGAAACTCGTATCCCCGTGCGCGACGGAATCCTCCACCAGATTGAGCAGGAACTGCCTGTTGAATACCATGACGTTGATATAGACGTCCGCCTTGGCTTTTCCGCGGATGCGGGGATTGACGCGGACTTCGTTGACCCGCCCCTCTTTGTCCGCGCCGATCACCATGTAATTGGAGGTCTTTTCCACCTCTTCGTAATGGGTGACCATCGTGATGTCGGCGTTTTTCTCTTCGTGATAATCGAGAATTTCCGAGAGGTCGAGATGCGCCACGCCGTCGCAATCGGAAAGGACGACATAATTCTCTTGCCGACGGGCGAGGAAGCCCGTAACGGCTTTCAGCGCTTCCAGGCGGGTCTTATAGAGATTTTCGCTTTCGTCCGAAAAGGGGGGCAGAAGGATGATGCCGCCGTCCTTGCGGGCGAGATCCCAGTCCTTGCCGCTTCCGAGATGATCGATCAGGGAACGGTAGTTGTTGTTGGTCATGATCCCCACCGTGGTGATGCCCGCATTGACCATGTTGGAGAGCGGGAAATCGATGAGGCGGTATCTTCCCCCGAACGGAACGGATGCGATCGTCCGCCTGCGGACGAGTTCGGGGACGTTTTCTTCGTGTAAATTGGAAAAGATGACGCCGACTGCAGATGCTGCCATGATATGTTTTCCTCCCTGTTATGCCAATATGTTTTTTTCGTTTTTCTGTCCGCTGAGGACCTGCACGCCGTCACTGACCGCAATATTTCTTCCGAGGACGACGATTTCCGCTTTGGGATTCTTTTCCACGCCGATGACCGCGTTTTTCCCCACGATGACGTTTTCGTCGATGATCGAATAGGAAACGGTCGCTCCGGCGCGGATGACGCTGTTTGCCAATACGACGGCGTCTTTGACGACCGCACCCTTTTCCACGACGACGTTGCTGCCCAAAACCGAATGTTCCACGGTGCCGTAGATTTCGCTGCCGAGCGCCACCATAGAATTCTTGACGATCCCCCCTTCGCCGACATAGGCGGGCGGCGCGAGCGGATTGCGGGAGTGAATTTTCCAGGATTTGTCGTTGACGTCGAACGCGGGCGGATCGCCGAGAAGATCCATATTCGCCTGCCAGAGGGAGGCGATCGTCCCGACGTCCTTCCAGTAGCCTTCGAACAGGTAGGAGAACATCTTTTCCCCCGCCGCGAGCATGGCGGGCAGCACGTCTTTGCCGAAATCTTTGGAGGAATTGGGATTTGCGTCGTCCTCTTCGAGATATTTGAAGAGCTTTTCCGCGGTAAAAATATAGATGCCCATGGACGCGAGCGTGCTCTTCGGCACCTTGGGCTTTTCTTCGAACTGATAGATGGAGCCGTCCGGATTGGTGTTGAGAATCCCGAATCGGGACGCTTCGGAAAGAGGCACGTCGATCGCGGCGATCGTGCAGTCCGCCCCCTTGTCGATGTGCGCCTGCAGCATGGCGGCGTAATCCATTTTGTAGATGTGGTCGCCCGAGAGGATCAAAACGTAGTCGGGATTATACATTTTCATGAAATGCATATTCTGATAGATCGCGTTTGCCGTGCCCTCATACCAGGTAGAGCGGGCCTTGCCCTGATAAGGCGAGAGGATGTGCACGCCGCCGAACGCCCTGTCGAGATCCCACGGCTGTCCGTTGCCGATGTACTCGTTGAGGACGAGAGGCTGGTACTGCGTGAGGACGCCGACCGTATCGATTCCCGAATTGATGCAGTTGGAGAGCGGGAAATCGATGATGCGGTACTTGGCGCCGAAGGCGACCGCGGGTTTTGCGATGTTGCTGGTGAGCGCAAAGAGCCGGCTGCCCTGGCCGCCTGCGAGAAGCATGGCGACGCATTCTTTTTTTCTTTGCATAGGTAATACCCCCGATATAAATTTTTCAGTCGATTTTGGTCAGATACACGCAGGTCAGCTTGGGAAGATCAAAGCGGATGGAATACTCCTTCCCGTGGCTGGGCGTTTTCGTCGCCGTGAAGATCCGCTTTTTCATGCCGCCGTTTCCGCCGTAGCGGACGGAATCGGTATTGAAGACGATCCTGTATTTCCCCTTCTCGATGCCGAGCGTGTATCTGTGCAGATCGACGCCCGAAAAATTGACGAGTACGACGATCTGATTCCCCTTTCTGTCTTTGCGGACATAGGAGAGAAAATTCCTGTCCGCGTCGTTGGGCGCGAGCCATTCGAAGCCGTCCCACGAATCTTCTATTTCGTACAGGGCGGGCGTATTTTTGTAAAATTCGTTCAGCTCCTTTGTCATCAGGGCGAGCTTCGCGTGCAGCGGGTACTTTTCCAGAAAGAACTCGATGCCCTCTTTATAATTCCACTCCTTGAACTGTCCGAACTCCGAGCCCATAAAGTTGAGCTTTTTCCCGGGATGGGACATCATGTAGCCCATGAAACTCCGCATGCCGGCGAATTTGTCCTCATAACTGCCCGGCATTTTGCTGATGAGCGACGCCTTTCCGTGCACCACTTCGTCGTGGGAGACGGGAAGAATGTAATTCTCCGAAAAGGCATACATCATGGAAAAGGTCAGTTTGTTGTGGTTGTATTGCCGATAGATGGGATCGGTGGAAATGTACGACAGCACGTCGTTCATCCAGCCCATGTTCCATTTGAAATTGAAACCGAGTCCACCCACGTCCGTCGGACGGGTGACGAGCGGCCAGGCGGTGGATTCCTCCGCGATCATCAGCGCGTCGGGGAAACAGCCGAATACGGCTTCGTTCAGCCGCCGAAGAAAGGCGACCGCTTCCAGATTCTTGTTGTCGCCGTAGATGTTGGGCACCCATTCGCCCGGGCGCTTGTCGTAGTCGAGATAGAGCATGGACGCCACCGCGTCCACGCGCAGCCCGTCGGCGTGAAATACGTCGAAGAAGAATACCGCGTTGGAAATCAGGAAGGAGACGACTTCCTCCCTTCCGTAGTCGAATTTGCGCGTCCCCCATCCGCGGTTTTCCTTCCGGTCCCATTGGGAAGGCTCGTACAGCGGTTCCCCGTCAAATTCGTACAGGCCGAATTCGTCTTTGGGAAAATGCGCGGGCACCCAGTCGAGAATGACGCCGATGTCCGCCGCATGGAAGGCGTCGACGAGCGCCATGAAATCGTGCGGCGTGCCCAGCCGGGAAGTGATCGCGTAATAGCCGGTCACCTGGTATCCCCAGGAGCCGTCGTAAGGATGCTCCTGCACGGGCATGAATTCGACGTGGGTATATCCCATGTCCCGCACATAATTTACGAGTTCGGTCGCCAGCTCCCGATAGCTGAGCGGCGTGCCGTCGTCGTGCCGTTTCCAGGAGAGCAGGTTGACTTCGTAGATGTTGATGGGACAAGCATAGATATTTTTATGAGAACGGTTTTTGGAATATTCCCGATCCGTCCAGCGAAATCCGGAAAGATCGTAAAGTTTGGAGGCGTTGGAAGAATCCGCACCCGGCGTCTCCGCGTGGAAAGCATACGGATCCGCCTTATAAAGGAATCGCCCGTCCTTGGTTTCTATGCAGTATTTATAGGTGTCGAATTGCCCGAGCCCGGGGATAAAGAGTTCGAAGGTCTCTCCGTCGACGAGCCTGTCCATCCGGTTTGCGTCTTTGTCCCACCGATTGAAGTCGCCCACCACGGAAACGCTTTTCGCGTGCGGCGCCCAGACCCGGAAAAGATAGCCCTTTTTGCGGTTCTGCGCGGCGGGGTGCGCCCCCATCGTCTCATATGTTCTGAAATTGGTGCCGTGGTGAAAAAGGTACAGAGGAAAGTTCGTGGCAGGTTCGCTCATCGCAGTTCTCCCGAATAATTGAAATATGGCCAATTTGCCTCTTTCCGCATAAAGGGGCAAAGCCCCGGAAGATCGCGCGATTCCCGATCTCGGTACGGCGGAAGAAACGCAAACTGCTTACGATATTTATTATACTACACTTTTCCTATTTTTTCAAGACCCAAAAGGAAAATTTTCAAACATTTTTTCGATTTTTTTTGCAAATTTTGTCAAAGAAGCGCGGGAACGGCTTGTCGCTTTGAAAAGAAGGCGTTCGGAGTCATCTTTGGCAAGTTCTATGTATTATGTTAGACATAATAATTATGCCTGACAAAATAATATTACTATGTTATACATATAACGATAAAAACAGATAAAAAACAAAAAATCTCCCCTTTAATTGGGGGAGATTTGACGCATTTTGATATAGTATGCGTGAGATAATTGTTGTTTCACAAGAAAAGTTTCACAAATTCTTCTTGCCGAGCGAAGTTAAAAGCAGGCGGACTTTTCTTTTCAGATCGGCAAGGCTGCCGTCGTTTTCGAGAAAAATCCGATTGTCCGCCGGAAGGAGCCGATCGTAGGCGAATTGATTTTCGATGCGGCTGCGGATACTTTCGGGCGGAAGTCCGTCCCGACTCGCCGCGGCGGCGATACGAAAGTCCTCTTTTCGCAGGACGATGACGGTTTTGTCGAAATCCCGCTCGTATCCCCCTTCGAAGAGAAGCGGGACTTCCGCAAAGACGAGAGAAGAATCCGTCTCCGCCATCCGCCTTTTCAATTCGTCCATGATTTTTGGGTGTGCGTAGGCGTTGAGCCGTCCGAGTGCGTCTTTGTCCGAAAAGACCCTTTCGGCGATCCGCTTTTTGTCCGGCTCGCCGAGTTCGGGAAAAATCTTTTCTATCCCGTCGAGATATTCCTTATTTTGCCAGAGTTCGGCGTTGATCTGATCGCAGGAGAAAACGGGAAACCCCTCTTCCCGGATATATTCCGCCACGGTGCTTTTCCCGCTTCCGATTCCGCCCGTAACGGCAATTTTTTTCTTTTCCATTTTTATCTCTTCGTTCGATTTGTTTCACGTAGAATGTTTTACAAAATATATTTATGAAACATAAGTTGTGAAACAGTACCTTTATTTTGCCGAAAACCAGCTTTTTCCGCAGGCGATTTCCACGGTGAGCGGCACTTTCAGGGAAACGGCGTTTTCCATTTCCCTTTGCAGAATTTCGGAGGCGGCGTCCTTTTCCCCTTCGGGGCAGTCGAGGACGAGTTCGTCGTGTACCTGCAATACGAGGCGGGCGCGCAGCCCCGCTTCCGAAAGTTTTTTCCGAACATTGATCATGGCGATTTTGATGATGTCGGCGCTGGAGCCCTGGAGGGGCATATTCATGGCGGCGCGCTCCCCGAAAGAGCGGACGTTGTAATTGGAGGATTTGAGTTCGTTTATGACCCTCCTCCTGCCGCACAGCGTCGTGATATAGCCGTCCCGCTTCGCGCGTTCGACGTTTTCGTCCATATATTTTTTGACGTCGGAATAAGTCTGGAAATATTTGTCGATGTATTCCCCCGCGCGTTTTGCGCTGATGCCGAGATCTTTTGCAAGCCCGAAAGAGCTGATGCCGTAGATGATTCCGAAATTGACGGCTTTGGCGCTGCGCCGCATCTGCGGCGTGACTTTATCGAGCGGTACGCCGAACACCTGAGAGGCGGTGATGGCGTGGATGTCCCTGTGTTCCCGATACGCCTCTATCAGTTCCTTGCAGCCGGAGAAATGCGCGAGCAGCCGGAGTTCGATCTGCGAATAGTCGGCGTCGATGAGGACGTTTCCGGGGCTTGCGATGAAGAGTTTCCGAAGTTCTTTTCCTTCGTCGTTGCGCACGGGGATATTCTGTAAATTGGGATTTGCGCTGGACAGCCTGCCGGTGGAGGTATTCATCTGGTTGTACGTGGTGTGTACCTTTCCGTCCGAACCGATCAGGGGGCGGAATCCCTCCACATAGGTGGAATTGAGTTTTTGGATTTGGCGATAGCGCAAAAGCAGGCGCACGATTTCGTAGTCGTCGGCGTATTTTTCCAATACCTCCGCCGTCGTGCTGTAATTGCGCTTGCCTTTGCTCTTGGAGCCGCTGCCGATGCGGAGTTTTTCAAACAGGATCTTCCCGAGCTGTACGGGAGAATTGAGGTTGAAAGTCTCTCCGGCGAGCGCGTATATCTTCTGCGTGAGTTCTTTGAGTTCGGTGCCGTAGCGGACGGAAAACTCTTCCAGCGCTCCCCTGTCGATGGACACGCCGCTCAGTTCCATTTCGAAAAGGAGGACGGAGAGCGGCTTTTCGATTTCGAAATACAGTTTCCGCTCGGCATCGTCGAGCATTTCCCCGAAGGTATTCCAAAGCCGCAGGATGCCGTGCGCCTTGCAGCGGGAAGGCAGGGAATGGGAATCGAGACAGAATTCCAGACTGTCCGAGTTGCTCATCCCTTCGGCGATATATTTTTCCAACGAGACGTCTTCGAATGGCGCCGTAAAGGCGATGCCGAGATCGTGAAGGCGATGGCGGATCTCTTTGGAGTTATACAAAAGCACCCGTTTGCCGCCCGTAAAAACCGTCCGCAGCGCCGGGAACAGCGAGTGCAGAAAAAATCCGACGTCGAGCAGATTTTCCCTGACGGGAAAGATAAATTCCCGGTCGGTGCCGTCGTCCGGGCAGATCTGAAAACTTTTGTCGTCCCAGAACACGGCGATCGCGTCGCAGGAAGATTCCGCGTATATCTTTTCCGCCTCTTCTTCGGAAGCGGGGAAAATTTCTTCGATCGGCTCCTCTTTTTCCGGCTGCCGGGGTTGTTCGGTTTCGTCGAAAATGGGGAGAGAGGTCAGGCTGCGGAAATCGAGTTCGGCGAATTTTTCCCGCACCGCATGCGGGAAAGGCATCCGCAGGACGCATTCCGAAAGCTGTATGCCGACGGGCACGTCCGTGTCGATCGTGGCGAGTTTGCGGGAAAAATAGGCGGATTCTTTGTTGTCCGTAAGCTTTTTGCCGAGCGCCCCCTTGATCTCGCCGAGATGCGCGTAAATTTCGTCCAGATTTCCGTAATCGGCGAGCAGCTGCATGGCGGATTTTTCACCCACGCCGGGCACGCCGGGGATGTTGTCCGATTTGTCGCCCATCAGCGCTTTCAGGTCGATGATCTGCGCGGGATTCAGCCCCACTTCGCTTTGGAAATTTTCGGCGGACAATTCGAGAATGTCGCTCACCCCCTTGCGGGTATAGCAGACGCTCGTGTTTTCGTCCACGAGCTGATAGGAATCCCTGTCTCCCGTGTAGATATACGTCTGTACGCCGAATTTCCGGGCGAGCGTCCCGATGACGTCGTCCGCCTCATATCCGGCGAGTTCGCAGATGCGGATCTTCATCAGCGAAAGCACCTCTTTGAGTACGGGCACCTGTACGACGAGATCTTCGGGCATGGGCTTTCTGCCCGCCTTGTAATCGGCGTACATCTCGTGCCGGAAGGTGGGCGCGTGCAGATCGAACGCCACCGCGAGATAGGACGGCTTTTTGTCCGAAATGATTTTGAGCAGGAGTTTGACAAAGCCGAAAATGCCGTTTGTCGGGAAACCGTCTTTCGCGGTAAAGACGGGCGTCGCGTAATATGCGCGGTTGAGAAGGCTGTTGCCGTCGATGAGTACGAATTTATCCATAACCGATCCTTAATCTGTAAAATTTGCGCCGAAAAAGATGAAAAAAGACAGACAAATCACTTGCTTTTTTTTTCGGCTTCCGATATAATAATTATGTTATACGGTTTTCGGCTTTTGCCTTGAAAATCTTTTCCGGATTGCCGGTGTGTTGGAATTGGCAGACGAGGAGGACTCAAAATCCTTTGCCAGCGATGGCGTGTGGGTTCAAATCCCACCACCGGCACCATTTTTGTTCCGTCCGCTTTTGCGGGCGGTTTTTTGTTCGGAAAAAACCGTAAAATTATTGTAGCATATTTTTCCGTAAACATCAAGCCATCCGCGGGAAAAATCCGCAAATTCTGCACGCATAGGTATTTTTCCCTATTCTTCCGGCTTTTTATGCAAAAAGAAACCGGAGTTCAGTCTCCGGTCATATCTGTCGCCCCTTTTTGCCGCCGCAAAATGGCTTAATTTTCGCCTGTAAATTTTTTGACGATTTCGAACATCTCGGGCGAGATGACGTGTTCGATGCGGCAGGCGTTTTCTTCCGCGAGCACCCTGTCGGCGCCCAGCCGCACGAGCAGTTCGGTCAGCACGCGATGGCGTTCGTAAACTTCGTTCGCCCTTTTGTCCCCTGCGGGCGTGAAGAGGATTTCCCCGTCGTCGCGGATGTCGATAAAGCCCTTTTTGCGGAGCAGATTGACGGCGCGGGAAACGCTGGATTTCGCATAGCCGCGCTCTTCCACGATGTCCACCGAACGGACGCTCCCCTTGCGGTTTTTGAGGATGAGGATGGTTTCGAGGTACATTTCCTCCGATTCTTTGTTTTTCATGTGTTTTTCCCCGTGGCTTTTTTATCATTATACACGATTTTTTTTGGAAAGTAAAGGGTTTTTATCCCCTTCCGCTCCGCCCGTAGATTTTGCGGCTTTCCGCCCGCCGGAAGACTTACGCCGCGCGGAGATTTCCCGCGCGGTGCGAAACGTTTACAAAGATTATTTTTTAGTTCTTCGGGGGAAATACGGGATTCAGCGTTTTTCCTCTCCCGAGTGTCTGACGAAGCGGTATTCGCGGGCGATTTGTTTCCTCCGGCGGAACATACCGCGGAAGAGGCGGGCGATCCAGCAGAACGGAAGCAGAAAAGGCAGTTTCCTGAGGACGGGCCAGCCCGATTGCATGACTTTGAAGGGCGGGAAGAGGCGGGAGAAAAGATAGCGCGTCTTCCCCTTTTTCCGTACGCCCTGCGTCCAGATGTTTTCGACTTTTCCGTAAACGCCGTCCGCAAAGACGGGCAGATCGCCGTCGGAGAGGGAAATTTCCCCTTGAAACCAACGGGTTTCCATGTCGGAGACGGATTGCGCGAAAGCGCGCAGCGCGTCCGGGGCTTCGCCCTGTGCGGCGCCGAGTTTTTCCAATTTTTGCAATTCTTCGGCGACGTAATTTTTGTCCGGGATGTCGGGATGCTTTTTCCGGAAGAGGCGGAAATCCAGAATCGTCCGCACACCGCTCCCCGCGCCGCGGAAATGCTTGTAGGCGTGCAGCAGCATGAAGATGTATTCGTCCTCAGCGGAAAAGCGGAACACCCCCTCTTCCTCCGTCGGGATTGCCTTCGCCCAGGGATCGGCGTAGTATCCGGCAAACGGAGAGACGGAGGGAAGGAGGTCGGCGTGCATTTCTACGTCCGTGACGGGCGGGCGGAAAAAGACCTGATGATGGCTGCCGAGCGTATTCGTCTGAAAGGTGTAGCCCAGCCCTTCCATTTCCTTTTTCAGTTCGGGGAAACGGCTTTTTTCGTACAGGATGTCCAGATCCCCCATCAGGCGGAGGTAGGTTTCCGGATAGAGATATTTCGTGTGCAGTCCTTTCAGGGGCAGAAGGCGCAGACCTTTGGCGGCGAGCGTTTCGCGGATCTCCTCCCATGCCCAAAGCTGCTGCATATCCGCGTGAATGCAGACGTCGTTCGCCTTTTTCCATGCGGCAGCCGTTTCTTCGTCGGGCGCGGACGGCAGAAGGGGCAGAGCGCGGCAGGTCACCGCCGCGAGGGAATGTTTGTCGGAAAGGAGGAAAAGGTCCTTCCATTCGACGTCGTCAGGTTTGTCGGGCAGAGGTTCTTCCGAAAGCCCCGCGCCCGCGCGGACGAGACGGAGAAAATATTCGCAGGTATGCGTCAGCCTTTCTTTGGTCATCGGATCTCCTTTTGGTTATGCTTCCGCAGAAACAGGCAGAAGTTCCAGAATTTTTCCGTCGCGGATGCGCAGAATTTTATCGGCGATGTGCAGCGCGGCGGGGCGGTGGGTGACGATGAGGCAGGTTTTCCCCTCTTCCCGACCGAGATTTTCGAGCAGCCGTTTTTCCGTCTCCCCGTCGAGCGCGGAAGTTGCTTCGTCGAGCAGGAGCACCGGGCGTTCGGACAGGAGGGCACGGGCGACGGCGAGCCGCTGGAGCTGCCCTTCCGACAGCCCTCCGCCCCGCTCTTCGAGAAGGGTGTCCAATCCGTCGGGCAGGTCGAATACAAATTCCGCGCACGCCGTTTTCAGCGCCGCCCGGATCTTGTCCTCCAAGGCGGCTTTGTCCGTTTCGGGCGAGAAGAAGGCGAGATTTTCCCGCAGCGTTCCGGAGAGCAGGAAGTTCCCCTGCGGGACATAGGCGAAAAGCGCGCGGTCGGATTTTTCGAGCGGGCGGAGAAAATCCCCCTCTTGCCCGCAAAAGCGGAGCAGAATTTTGCCGCCCGTCGGCGTATAGACGGAGAGGAGAAGTTTGAAGAGGGTGCTTTTTCCCGTGCCCGATCCGCCCGTGATGCAGACGATCGTCCCCTTTTCGACGCTTCCTTCCGCGCCCGAAAAGATTTCGCCGCGGCCGTAGGAAAAGGAAAGATTTTCGAAGGAGATTTCCGACAGGGTCTCGTAGTCGGGCACGGCGGCAGTCTCCTTCTTTTCTTCGGGCAGTTTATCCGCCTCCATCAGCCTTGCGGCGCTCGCCGCCCGGGCATAATAGACGGGCATGACGGCGGAAAAGGAGGTGAGCGGATATTGGAGCTGACCGAGCAGCAGTACGGTGGAAAAGAGCGCGCCGAATTCCGAAGTGCCCTGCAGAATGCGCACGCCGCACCACACGACCGCAAAGACGAATCCGAGATTGCTCATCAGGGAAAAAGCCGCCCCCGTCCCCGCGCTCAGGCGGTTGCGCCGCATTTGTTTTTCGCAGTAAATGTCCAGAAGTTTTCCCGACTTTTCCGCCGTCTTTTCCTCTGCGCCGTACGCTTTGAGGGTCAGCGAAGAGGACAGGCTTTCCTGGATGAAAGAACGGCTGTTTCCGTCCGCCTCCGCAAGTTCTTTATGATAGCGCTTCATCTTTTTGCGCAGCAGAATGCTCGCGCCGCCGACGGCGGCCGCGCCCGCGGCGAAAATGGCGGTAAACAGCGGGTCGAGGGAGAGAAGCGCGGCGATCGCCGTTGCCCCCTGCACGAGCATCCCCGCGACGGAAGGCGCGATGCGCACGGTGTCCGACGCCACTTCCGATACGTCCGCGGTCAGGCGGGTGAGCAGATCGCCGCTGTGGTATTTTTCGAGAGAGGCGTATTCGCTGCGGAGGATTTTGGAAAAGAGATCCTGCCGCAGGCGGGCGGAAATTTTTGTGCGGTATTTTTCTTTGAGATAATAATGATAGCTGCGGACGCCGATGCGCAGCAGCAGAATGCCGACGAGGACGGCGGAAAAGAAAAGCAGCGTGCGGCGGCTGCCCGACGAAGCGCCGTCCACCAGATAGCGGACGAGATAGGAGAACGCCACGGACAAAACCGATCCCGAAACCGTGAGGACCGCGAGAAAAAATATCCCCCCGCGATAGGGCGAAAGCGTTTTTTTCAGCCAGGCGTTTTCTTCTGCCGAAATGCGTTTTTTCCGTTTTTTTTGCTCTTCGGGCGTTTCGCGTTTTTCGTCCATGGAATCTCCTTCGTCAGCCGCGCAGAATGCGCCCGATTTTGCTTCTGATCCGCCGGAAAAAGCGGCGGACGGGATAATTCCTGATCCGCCTTTTCGCATAGCGCAGATAGCGTTTTTCCGTGCAGGAAACGTGCTGTTTGCCGCGGAAAAATTCGGTGAGTACCCCTAAGATCTGCCCGTCCGTCACCCATTCGTCCGAATAGCAGTTGTCGCCGCGGATGATATAGCCGTATTTTCGGACGGCGACGACCCGATGCAGGACATAGCTTTCCCCCCGCCTGTACAGGGCGACGTCGAGAGGCGACAGCCGCCCTTCGGCGGGGCGGACGACGATGCTGTCCCTGCCCTCTTTGAGCATGGGAAGCATGCTGACGCCGACGGTCGGTCCGACGTATTTCCCCTCCTCTTTGAGCGCTTCTTCGACGGAGAGTTTTTTGGCGCCGCTTTCGTCCGTCATTCCGCGAATCCGTTTTCGAGAAGGACGTTTACGAACGCCTGCACGTCTTTTTGCGCCGTTTCTTCGGAGACATCGTATTCTTTGAGAAGGGCGCGGACGGCTTCCGCTTCCGTATGATCTTTGAGGAAAAATTCCCAGAGGAAATTTCCCGTCTCGTTGAGTTTGATCATTCCGTGGAAGGATTTTCCGCGCTCCCCCACCGGCACGGCGATATTTTCCCCGCCCACTTTGCGCACGATGAATCCCTTTTTGATTTTCATTTTCTTTCTCCTTCTCCGTATTTTTCTTTTTCCGAGTGGTAATTCCGCCCCGTCATCCCTTCGAAAGCCGTCCGGACGGCGGTTTCCGAAATATTGCAGCCGAGCAGATATGCGGGAACCGAAGAAATCAGTCCGTCGGCGAGTTCGAGCGTCGCCGCGGCGTTCTCCTCGTCAGCCGGCAGAAGCAGCTGCGGAAACAGCCTGGCAGAAGTTTCCTTCGGCGTCAGGCGGCGCAAAGAATTTTGTGTTTTTTGTTCCAGAAAACACAGTGCCTTTAAAGGCACTTCCGCATTTTTGCCCCGCCCCTCTTTGCCCATCCACGGCGTTCCGCAGGCATAAAAGGCATTTTCCTCTCTGCGGATGATGGGCTTGTCCCCGTTTATGATTTCCGTTCCGGGCAGATATTGCAGCCAAAGCCCCGTATGCGTGGTCTTTCCCGTTCCGCTTCTGCCGAGAAAGGCAAAGCCGTCCTCTCCGTAAGAGAGTACGGCCGCATGCATCAGAAACCGATTGCGGACGGGAAGCCGGAGACACAGTTCTCGGTACAGGCAGATATTTTCTATGTATCCGTCCGAATATCCGGGCGAAAGCCGCCTTTCTTCCGCGAGCGCGTCCTCCCCGGCGTATACGGACAGATCGGCGGGAGAGGTCTGGTCGGGCGAGAGCCAGCCGCGGCAAAAGCGCGCCGTATAATCATAACGGTTTTGGATGGAAATTCTCA
>ERZ1643249.2922-NODE-2922-length-15506-cov-8.579315_pt1 | contig 15506 bp, 12 predicted proteins | sample MGYA00579263_ERZ1643249 | MGnify/ENA primary metagenome ERZ1643249 (study PRJEB29033, sample SAMEA4952264) | chicken gut metagenome | biome: Broiler Chicken; feature: Gastrointestinal Tract; material: Caecum | place: Ireland | collected 2018 | study: Broiler...
CATCCTAGGCTCTTTTTATTTAAAAAATATATTACGATTATTGCTTTCTAGCAATAACTTTATTGTAATTTAATTATAGCATAAGTTATAAGTATTTGTCTAGATTTTTTCTAAAATTTTTTTCTTTAAATTTTCATAAGAATCTGTATTGGTAATTTGTTTTAGTTCTATTAATTGATTTTTTAAATTTAATATATATTTTTCTTTATCTGTTAATTGTCTTTTTAATTGTTTATAGTAATCAAACAAGTCTAAAGTAGAAAATAATTCCATATCAATATTTTTCATTTCTTCTTTAGATATTGTTGCTATATATGAACCTAATCTTGCTTTGCTTACACACATTAAGTTTGAAACATTAGCATATCCGTCTAATATGATATGGCCTTCTTTATCTTCTCTAGATTCTATGGGAACAATACAAGATATTTTCTTATTTGTGTGAGATATAGGTATAACTATTACGTTTCCTGAACAAGAGTTTCTAGTATTATTTTGAACAATTATACATGGTCTTTCTTTTTGAATTTCCGAACCAATTCCAATACCAAAATTACATTTGTAAACTTCTCTTCTTCTTACTACTCTTTTTATTGCATTGGCTGAAATTGTATCTAAATAAATCTTTGTTTTTAACCAATCTAATAAATTTTGAATTTTTGATAATTCTATTTGCAATTAAGAATGCCTCCTTTCTATATTTTTATTATATATTTTTTCTTTAGAGAGTGAAATTATCTAAATTTTTAATATATTAATTAAACATAAAACAATTTTAAAATTTAATAACAATAATTCTAAAACCAAATAAATTATAAAACAAATGTTTGAAAAAGTCAACAATTTATTTAAAATAATTTGAAAATTATTTATTAAGTGTTATAATGATTAAAACATGTAATAAAAAATGGAGGAATTAAAATAGTGGGAATTCAAAAATCAAATTTAAATGAAACAAATATAAAACAAATATTAAAAGAAAATTATGAAATAGAAGTTTATCAAATAGAAAAAATTAATAAAGGAACAGCAAACATATTCAAGATAAAATCAAAAGAAAAAGAATATATTTTAAAAGAATTCAGTCAGGGAAGAACAGAAGAATCAGTAATTAAAGAAACCAATATTATAAATTTTTTGAAAAATAAAAACATCAAAGTTCCTGTTTATATAAAATCCAAAAATGGTAGTTTTTATATCAAATATGAAAATAGAATAATAATTTTACAAGAATATATAGATGGATACACTATGGAAAATAATACAGGTGATTATAATAAAACAATTGAAAGTGCAACAATTCTAGGAAAAATGACAGAAGCATTAAAAGAATATAATGGACTGAAAGAAGATGGAATTATTGAAAAATGGTTTTCAAAAGAAAGTTTGGAAAATGTAATAATAAAAATGATGGACTTAAAAAGTAAGATAAATGAAGATAACCCATTTAAAGTTAAAATAGAAAAAGACTTAGAAGATAAAATAAATATTTCAAAAGATTTATTAAATAACTTTAATTTTGATATAATTAATAAAATGACAATCACAAATAGCCATGGAGATTACAGTGTTCAACAATTAATTTATAATGATAAAAAAGGAACTACAGTAATTGATTTTGAAACAGCAAAAAAATTACCAATAATTTGGGAAGCAATGAGATCATATAGTTATATTGATGTAGAGGCAAAAAATGGAGAATTAAATTTAAATACATTAGTAGACTATGTTAAAGAATTTTCAAAATATATAAAACTAAATGAATATGATTTAAAATATGCTGCAGAAATATATTTAATTCAAATAATTAGCAGTGTTTTTGGATATAAACAATTTAATGATGACTATACAAAAAATGATTTATTAGATTTTGCAATTTTTAGAACAAATTTATGTAGATATTTGTATAAACATTCAAATGAAATAAACTCACTATTATTGCAGATATAAAAAACGTGAAAGTTTTAAATATGTAAGGTATCAAAAACGTGAAACAAAATACAAAACGAGGTGCCAAAAACGTGAAACTTGACTGACGTATTTTGTAAATATATATAAATTTTAATAAAATTTGTTGTAAAACAATTTTCATTTATGCTATAATAAAAACATGAATATAGAAAAATATATAAAAATAGATAAATTAAATAAAAATAAGAAAAATATAATAAAATCAATGCCACTCAAATACAAAATCATAGCAATAATAATACTGGCTGTAATAATTGCACTAATAACAATTACAATAATTAAAGTGATAAAAATAGAACAAAGTAAGCAAAAATATGAATTATATGATGGCACAAACTTAGATGAAGAAAAATACCCTGGATTTAAAGAATTAATAGATAATTTGCAATCAAATCACCCTAATTGGACATTTACATTATTTTACACAAAGCTTGACTGGGAAGAAGTAATAGCAAATGAAGGACATTCAGATACAAGAAAAAATCCATTAAATTTAATTCCAGATTCTTCTAAATATCCAGATGACTGGAAATGTGAAATTGACAAAGATAAGACATTTGACAATGGAACATGGCTTTGTGCATCTGATAAAGCAATAAAACATCAAATGGATCCAAGAAACATATTAAATGATGACAATATATTTCAATTTGCAGAATTAAAATATACAGAAGGAGCTCAAACAGTAGAAGGAATAAAATCACTTACAGAAGATTCATTTTTAGCGGGAGATAGTATAGCTGAAGCATTATTACAAGCGGGGAAAAATGCAAATTTAGATGCATATTTTATCACATCTAGACTAATACAAGAACAAGGTAGAAAAGGAACAGTTTTATCAAAAGGCTATGAATACAATGGAATGACAGTATATAATCCATTTAATATAAGAGCAACTGGAAATTCAAGAGAAGAAATATTACAAAATGCAGCACAATATGCATATGAGCAAGGATGGGATTCACTAGAAAAAGCATTAATTGGAGGAGTAGATTTTGTTAAAACAGGTTATATAAATGTAGGTCAAAATACATTATACTTACAAAAATTTGATGTTGTAAAACTAGGAGATACATTATATACACATCAATATATGCAAAACTTACTAGCACCAGAATCAGAAGCAAGTAATATGAGAGAAATATATGAAGCCTCTGGAACTGTAGATACAAGCTTAAATTTTATAATACTACTATATGAAAATATGCCTGAAGAAGTTTCAGAGTACTAGAAATTACAGATTTATAAAGTAGTTTTTAATACAAAAATAATAAGGGGAAATAAATGATATGAAAAAATTTGTAAAAGTCTTAGGTATTAGTTTACTAGTAATATTGATTGTAGCAATTATACTTTTTGCTGTTGGTTACATTATTATAAAGAATTATATGGAAACAATAAAAGCAGTAGTAGTCAAAGTAAATGATAATAGCATGTTAGTTATGGGAATAACAGACAATTTAAGTGGACTGATGTCTGTAGGTTTTACAGACGAAGGAAACATTGGTTATAAGCAAGGACAGGAAATATCATTTAAATATAATGGTAGCATAACAGATATGTATCCTCCATCATTGGACAAAGTAGACAAAATTAAAATTACAAAAGAAAAAAGTGATGTAGAAATCCCAGAAAGTATATTAAGATATTGTTATAGTTCAACAGATAATGTAAATGTTATCATATCAGAATTAACAGGTAAAGGAATGTCAATAACAATAGAAGATACAAATGAATATCCATATAATCTTTTTGAAAATTATATAATTCGTAAAAAAGTAAAAAATGAAAACTATACAGGTGTTGGACAAAAAATAGGAGAAGACACTGAAAATTCTACTTCTGGATTTACTCGGTACAGGAACTGAATATATATGGGAAGAATTAGAAAAAATTTCAGATGTTTCGAAAAAAGATACAGTAGAAGAATTAGTATATAATTTACCCAATATGACAGATGGAGAAAATTTGAAAATTAGTGGAAGAAAAATTAATTGGGAACCATTATATGGAGAATTATTACAAGGAGAATATGGAATAACTTTACTTGGAAATAGTTCACCTATTATAAATATAAACTTTACAATTGATGAAAATGGAAATGTATCATATGATGAACCTACAATTGAGTAAAAATATCACTTATCTATAATATATAGGTAAGTACTTTTTATTTAGATAAATTATTTTTATATAAAAAAATAAAAGTATAATTTTGAAAGTTATTTTTATATACAAAAATAACTTGACAAAACACATGAAAAATTCTATAATAAATATAGGTGATGAAAAATGTTAAAAAGAGAACTATATTTAAAAAGAATTAGAGATTTTTATGATAGTGACTTAATAAAAATTCTAGTGGGAATTCGTAGATGTGGAAAATCTGTTATTTTAGAACAAATAATTGAAGAACTAAAAAACAAAGGCATAAATGAAGATCATATTATATATGTTAATTTTGAGTTTATAGAATTTGAAGAACTAACAGATTATAAAAAATTAAATAATTATATTAAAGAAAAAATTAAAGACAGTTCTATGTATTATATATTTTTTGATGAAATACAAAATGTAGAAAACTTTGAAAAGGTAGTGAATTCTTTAAGGGCTTCTCAAAAAGTAAGTATATTTATTACAGGCTCTAATAGTAGACTTTTATCAGAAGAATTATCAACAATACTTTCTGGAAGATATGTAAGCTTTAGAATAAACCCATTATCATATAAGGAAGTATTACAATTAAAAGGCATAGAAAAATCAACAGATGAAGCATTTCAAGATTTTATGAAATGGGGAAGTTTGCCTAATAGATTTCAGTTTCAAAATGAAGAAGCAATTAAGAACTATTTATATGGAGTTTTTGATTCTATTATATTAAGAGATGTTGTTGAAAGACTAAAAATTAGAGACACATCATTATTTAATTTAATTTTACAATATATAATAGATACAATAGGTAGAGAATTTTCAGCTGAAAATATTATAAACTTCCTAAAAAATGAAGGAAGAGAAGTTTCAACTTTAACCATATATTCTTATATAGAAGCCTTATGTAAAGCTTTACTAATAAGAAAAGTTTATAGATATGATGTTCATGGAAAAGCAGTTTTAAAAACCTTAAATAAATATTATGTTACAGATTTAGGAATAGCACAAATTAAGAATAACAAAACAGAAATAGATAAAAGTTATGCAATTGAAAATATTGTTTACAATGAATTAATAATAAAAGGATATGATGTATTCACAGGAAAAACAAAAAAAGGAGAAATAGACTTTGTAGCAACAAAGCCAAACAAGAAAATTTATATACAAGTAGCTTATAGTATACCAAATGAAGAAACTAAAAAACGAGAATTTGGAGCATATGATAATATAAATGATAACTATCCTAAATATGTTATATCTTTAGATAAGATTACTTATGAATATAATGGAATAAAACATGTTAATTTGATAGATTTTTTACTAGATGATGAATTTTAAAAATGAAAGCAATGGAGGACAATAAATGAATATATTTAACAAAATTCCAGAAAACTTTTTTTCTATATTAGTATCAAAAAACAAAAATATTTATATTGATGCATTATTTGTACTAAGAGAAGCATTTAAGCAAGAAATGACAATATCGAGAGAAAATATTATATCAAGACTAATAAACAATTTAGAAGATGAATTTTATCAAGAAGATTTTTCAGAAGAAGACGAAACAAATGAATTAAAAGATAACAACATATCAAGTAAAGCATATTTTTTATTAAGAAAACTAAAATGGGCAGGTTGGGTAGAATTTGAAATGCAAAGAGACTCTTTTGAAGAAAATGTAATAATACCAGATTATGCCATAAAATTCATAGATTTATTATATTCAATAGTAGAAGAAAAACAAGTAGAATACAACTCATATGTATTTGCAACTTATTCAAGTTTAAAATTAGCAAGTATAGAAAAAGGTGAAACCTATAATGCAATAATTACTGCATATAACAATACTATACAATTAATCAATGAATTAAAATCACTATACAATAGTTTAGGAAGATTTCACAGAAAAATGTGCAACCAAGATAATATAAATGAAGCCATTAATGAGCATTTTTTCGAATATAAAGAATATAGTGACGAAATGATTTTTCCAAGATTCACAAGAGATTCAGTTCCAAGATACAAATCCCCAATAAGAGATATGTTAAATGATATTTTAGCAGATAAAGAACGATTAGAAAATACAATAAATATAGCAAGTAAAAACAGTAAGTATAAGTCAAGAGAAGAAGCAGAAGATGACATTTTAAATAAAATTAGAACAGTATTAGAAGTATATGAAAATATTGATTCAACAATGAACCAAATTGAACAAAAAAATACAGATTATGTAAGAGCATCTGTAAAGAGAATACAATACTTATTAACAAATGATAAAGAATTAAAAGGAAAGTTGGTAAATATACTAAAAAATTCTAAACATGAAAAAGTTTTAGAACAAATGGAAAAAGAAGTAAAATTACTAAGACAAGAATACATAAGTAAGGACTCTATTTATCTAAGAAGTTCAAATGATAAAAGAAAACAAGGAAATCCTATAGCATTAAAAGAAACTAAAGAACTAGATTCAAAAACACTTTATGATTTTGCCAAAAGTCTTGAAAATTTATATAGTAATAAAAAAATAAATGACTTTATGAGTAAAAATTTTAAAGATAGACCATTTATAAACTCTAATGAAATTGAATTAAAATCAGTAGAAGATTTAATATTATTAATACTTGCAACAATAAAAGCAGACAAATCTGGAAAAAGTTTCTATTATTTTGAAGATAGTGATGAAATAATAAATAACAATGGATATAGAATACCAAATATAAAATTTATAAGGAGAAAATAGATGTTTATAGAAATGTATAATGAATTAACAAATTCAGAAAAAGATAATTTTAAGAGAGTACTTAGTTTAATACTTAGTAAAACATTTATAGTAAATAGAATTTTCGATGGGAACCAAAACACTTTTAAATCTAATAGTGATTATAGATTTATAGATAGAAATATAGAACTATTTAGAGATTATTTAGAAATTGCTGGATATAGACTAATTAAAGATAGTAATTATGAAGTAATATATTTAGAAAATGAATATGGATATAACAAAAAAAGGTTAGACAAAAATACAACAATATTTCTTTATGGATTAAGACTAAAATTTGATGAATATAGAGAAAACATAAATTTAAATGTTGATACAGTAGTAACAGTAGCAGATATAATAAAAACATTAATAGATGTTGGAGCATATACAAAAAAGCCATCAGACACAGAAATTAGAACAGCATTATCAAATTTAATTAGTTTTAACATAATTCAAAAAATTGATGGAATATTAGAAAAGCCTGAAACCAAAATTGTAATTTTACCATCAATATTATTTGTAATAACAAATGAAAAAATTACAAAATTAAGTCAATCTATTAATATGTTAGAAGAAACAGAGGAAGAAGAAAATATAGAAGAAAATGAAGAATTAGGAGAAGAAGAATGAAAGTTTTAAAAAGAATGTTATTAATAAATTGGCATTATATTAATAAACAAATGATTGAGTTTGAAAATATAAATTTTTTAACAGGAAAAAATGGGTCAGGAAAATCAACAATTTTAGATGCTTTACAATTATTAATTTTAGGAGATACTAGAGGAAACTTTTTTAATAAAGCTGCTAATGACAAAACAGATAGAACATTAGAAGGTTATTTAAAAGGTGAAATAGGTGATGATGGAGATGTTGGGTATAAATATATAAGAAATGATAGATTTTCAAGTTATATTGTATGTGAATTTTTTGATAAAGTAACAAGAAAATACTTTTCTTTAGGTGTAGTTTTTGATGTATATAAAGACAGCGATATAGAGAGTAACTTTTTTTCTTTTAATAGTCAAATTCCAGAAAATGAATTTATAAGTGAACAAAATATACCATTTTCATATAAAGATTTAAAAAGCTATTTTACTAGACACTATGGAAATAAGAATTATGAATTTTATAGTAGTAATAAACAATATCAAGACGCATTAAGAGGAAAATTAGGAGGACTAAATCAAAAATTTTTCAATTTATTTAAAAAGGCAGTAACATTTACACCAATTAATGATATAGAAAAATTTATTGTAGAATATGTTTGTGATGTAAAAAACAAAATTGACATAGTATCAATGCAAGAAAATATAAGACAATATAATAATTTAACAAAACAAGTAGAAATTATGAAAATTAGAGAAAATGAATTACAAGATATTGAAAACACATATAACTTATATGAAGGAGAAATTTCTAAGGCAAGAGAAGAACAATATTTAATTTGGAGAGCAGAAAAACAAATAATTACTAATGATTTAGAAAAATTAAATAATGACATAAAAAATAAAGAAGCAAAAAAATCTGAATTAGAAACAAACACAAATAACTTAGAAAACGAAACAAATAAATTATCAGAAGAAATAAACGAATTAAGAGAAACAAGGGCAAAATCAGATGTAGAAATAAAAAGAAAAGAACTTGTAAGCAAAATAAATGAAATAAATTCTAATATAAAAAGAATAGAAGAAATAGTAGAAAAAAATATAAATTTAATTAGAAAACAAACTTTAAAATGGAATGCTAATATTTTAAAATTAGAAAAAATAAAAAATCATGTAAAAGCAAAAGAGATAGATGAGTTAAATAATATAAAAGACTTGTTAAAATATTTAGATAATATAAATGAAAACAATTTTTCTGTCTTAGAAATTACAGCAACAAAAGAAATAAAACAAAAAATAGAAGAACTAATAAAATTAGGAAATACAGTATTTTTTGCAACAAAACAAGAATTTGAAAATGATAATAAAAAAATGCAAGACCTAGAAGAAGATATTAATAAACTTGAAAAAGGAATCAACCCTTATGAGCAAGAATTAATAAATTTTAAGCTACAATTAGAAAATAGTCTAAAAGAAAAATATGGAAAAAATATAGATATTTATATTTTAGCAGATTTATTAGAAATCAAAAATCCTAAATGGCAAAATGCAATTGAAGGATATTTAAATACACAAAAGAAATACTTAATTATAGAACCAGAGTATTTTGAAACCGCTTCAAAAATATACAGGGAATTAGCAAAAAACAATCAACAAATACATTCTTTTGGTATAATAGATATAGATAAAATTCAAAAAGAAAATTCTTTAAATCCAAATCCTAATAGCTTAGCTGCAGAGATTAGTACACAAAACAAATTTGCAAGAATATATATAGATTATCTTTTAGGAAGAGTAATAAAATGTGAGACAATAGAAGAATTAAGAAAAAATAAAATTTCTATAACACCTGATTGTATGTTATATCAAGGATATGTATTAAGAAAAATAAATCCTTTATTTTATAAATACCCAATTATAGGAAAAGAAGCATTAGAAAAACAAAAACAAATAAAACAAGAAGAGTTAACTCAAATTAAAGATAAAATATCAAATGAAAAAGAAATTATAGAAATAATGGAAAATGTTAAACAAATGTCTAACTTTAGTGAAGGAGATATTAGCACTTTTAGCGATAATATAGAAGAATCAAAGAAAAAAGAAACTTATCTATTAGATAAAAATAAAATACAAAGTGAATTAGATAGTATGGACATGTTCTGGCTAAACAGCATTACTGAGCAAATCTCTCAAAAAGAAAAATTAAAATCAGAAAAAGACAGTTTAATAAAAGAAAATAATAAATTAATAGTAGCTTTAGATACTGAGATAAAAATTGAACAAAGTGAAAAAATACCAGAAAAAGAAAAACAACTTGAAGAAAAGGTAAGCCAAATTGAAGAAGATTATTCAAAAGACTGGCAAGAAAATGTTGGAGAAGAAAAATACGGAATACAAACATTAAAAAGGTTGCCAGAAAAAATTGTAGAAGTATTTGAACGTAATATAAAGCAAACATATAATAGAAAAGAACAAGCAAAAACAGAACTAATACAAAAAAGAAGTGATTATAATACGAAATATCAATTTGCATTTAACATTCAAGATGGAAATAACAAAGAATTTTCAGAAGAGTTAAGAAAATTAAGAGAAATAGCTCTACCAGAATATTTAGAAAAAATAGAAGATTCTAGAAAAAAAGCATATGAGCAATTTAGAATAGAATTTTTGGATAAGTTAAAATCAAATATTGATGAAGTAAAATCACAAATAAAAGAATTAAATAGTGCTTTAAGCCAACATAGATTTGGAACAGATACATATATTTTTAGGGTAACACCAAAACAAGAATATAAAAGGTTTTATGATATGTTGCAAGATGAATTACTATTAGGAGATTGGGGAATTGGACAAGTACAATTTAACCAAAAATATGCACAAGAAATAAAAGAATTATTTGATAAAGTAACAACACAAGACTTAAATTCTAATTTAGCTTCAGATGAAGAGTATGAGAAAAATATAAGAGAATACACAGATTATAGAACATATTTAAATTTTGACCTAATAGTTAAAGATAAAACAGGAAATGAACAAAGATTATCAAAAACACTATTAAAAAAATCAGGAGGAGAAACACAAACACCTTTTTATATTGCAATATTGGCTTCATTTGCACAAGTATATAGAATTAATAATGATGATAATACAATAAGATTAATTGTATTTGATGAAGCATTTAGTAAAATGGATAGTGAAAGAATAGAAGAAAGTATAAAACTTTTAAGAAAAATTGGTTTTCAAGCAATTTTCGCAGCTCCACCTGAAAAGTTGCAAGATATTCAAAGTTTAGTGGATTCTACATTACTAGTATTAAATCCAGAAGAACATGAAATTTTAGTAAAAAAATATACAATCAAAGAAGAGTGGTAAATTTTAATGGATTATAAAATATTGTTATTAAACAAGTTATTAGATAAATATGAAAGAAGTAAATCAATTTATGAAGACACAAATAGAAGAATAATATTAAAGATGAAAGATATTAAAGAATATAATATAGAAAACTATGAAGCAAAAAATATTTTTCATGATATTATACAAGATTTAAAAAATGAGAATATTATAGATTATGCTTGGGAAAAGTTTGAGAAGCGGAAATATATTAAAAGAAATATGGTTAAACAAAAGAAATGTAGAAAAAGCATATATAATAGCTAATAGAGTAGATATTAAACAACAAAATAACATTTTATTAGAGTATTTAGAACAATATCAATTTAATCAGAAATGGATAGAAGATTATAGAAAAGACATGATATCTTATATAAGCAAAAAACATAAAACAAATAGCTTGTTTCCTTATGAATATGCAAAAGATATTTTAAAAGTATTAAAAGAAATTGATAATAAAAAAGAAGTTTTAAAAAGAGTGCTTAGTATTAATTGTTTTGGAGATTCAAAATATTTTGAAAAAAATATTGAACATATAATTGTTAGAATAATAAAAAATTATTTATTAGAAAATGAAATTCAAGAAGATGCTACAAATGAAGATATCTTGTTAGAAGTTGGCATTTCTAAATATCCAGAAGTGCTAGAATTTTGTGGAGATTTAGAATATTATATAAAAAATGAAAAAATAGAATATAAGAAAGAAACTATTCGGAAGCTATATAAATAGTTATAATGTTAGGGAGATGAAAAATCTAAAAATAAAAAATGCAAATAAAATTATTTTTATAGAAAATAAAGCAAATTATATTGATTATATTCAAAACAAGATGCAAAAAGATGAATTTGTAGTTTATCATGGAGGAATGTATGGACCTATAAAAGGTCAATTTTTCAAGAATATATATGAAGCATCAAGAAACAGTGAATTTTACCATTGGAGTGATATAGATATTGGAGGACTTAAAATTTTTATTAGATTACAAAATATTATACATGAATTAATACCTTATAAGATGGATATAGAGGCTTTTTATAGCAAAAAAGCTTATTGGAAAGATATGAGTAAAGATTATAGAAAAAAACTACTTGAATTAAAAAAACAATTAGATTATAATTGTTTCGACAATTTAATTGATGAAATGTTAAAAAATAATAGTAAATTAGAACAAGAAGCATTTATATAACAAATTTCATATAATAATAAAATTAATTATTGAACGAAAAATTCATAAAAAGGACATAAATGTTTATTATAATTGATTAGATACATTTAAAACAAGTAGGAGAATAAAAATGTTACAAATAAAAAACATCTACAAAGAATATAAAACAGGAAATCTAATACAAAAAGCCTTAGATGATGTAAGCCTTAACTTAAGAGACAATGAATTTGTTGCAATACTAGGACCAAGTGGTTCAGGAAAAACAACACTATTAAACATTATAGGAGGCTTAGACCGTTATGATGAAGGAGACTTAATAATAAATGGTATTTCTACAAAAAAATATAAAGACAGAGATTGGGATTCATACAGAAATCACACAATTGGTTTCGTATTCCAAAGTTATAATTTAATACCACACCAAACAATTCTAGCAAATGTAGAATTAGCACTAACAATTTCAGGAGTATCTAAAAGCAAGAGAAAACAAAAAGCAATAGAAGCATTAGAAAAAGTAGGATTAGGAAATCATTTACACAAAAAGCCTAATCAACTATCAGGTGGGCAAATGCAAAGAGTTGCAATAGCAAGAGCATTAGTAAATGACCCAGACATTGTACTTGCAGATGAGCCAACAGGAGCATTAGACAGTGACACTAGTATTCAAGTTATGGAATTATTAAAAGAAGTAGCAAAAGACCGTTTAGTAGTAATGGTAACACATAACCCAGAATTAGCAGAAACTTATGCTACACGTATTGTAAAAATAAAAGATGGAAAAATGCTATCAGACACAAATCCATATATTATTGAAAAAGAAAAAACCAAACCACCTGTACATAAAAATATGGGAAAAACATCTATGTCATTTTTAACATCATTATCACTTAGTTTTAACAACCTAAAAACCAAAAAAGGAAGAACAATTTTAACATCATTTGCAGGTTCAATTGGTATAATTGGAATAGCACTAATATTATCATTATCAAATGGAGTTAATACATATATAAGTTCAGTGGAAGAAGATACATTATCAGAGTACCCTTTACAAATACAAAGTTCAGGAATAGACTTAAGTTCTATGCTTATGGGAATGGGTAATGACAGTGGTCAAGAAGAAACAGGAGATATTAATGTAAGTAAACAGTTAACAAGCATGTTTTCAACAATTGGCTCAAACGATTTAGCTTCACTAAAACAATATTTAGAAAGTGAAAATTGTCCTATAAATGATTATGCAAAAGATGTTGAATACTCATATGATGTTATACCATTAATATATAGTTCAGACACTGAAAATTTAAGACAAATTAATCCAGACATAACATTTTCAAGTTTAGGAATTGGATCAGGAGTATCTACTAATAGTATGATGTCAAGTATGATGAGCACAAATGTGTTTTTTCCAATGCCCAATAATTCAGAATTATATGAAAGCCAATATGATGTAAAAGCAGGAAAATGGCCTAGCAATTACAATGAATGTGTTTTAGTATTAACATCAAGAGGAAATATTAGTGACTTTCTACTTTATACATTAGGTTTAAGAGAGTATAGCGAATTAGATGATTTAGTTACCCAATTTTCAAATGGACAAAATGTTGACACTCCAGAAAATTTAGGATCATATTCATATGATGATATACTAGGAACTACATTTAAACTAATAAATAGTACAGACCGCTATGAATATGACGAAGAATATAAAGTTTGGCGTGATAAAACAGAAAATACAGAATATATGAAAAATCTAGTACAAAATGGAGAAGACTTAAAAATTGTTGGAATTGTGCAACCAAAAGAAGGAGCAACAAGTACAATGTTATCTACAGGAATTTGTTATCCAGCCTCTTTAACAAATCATGTAATGGAAAATGCAACAAATAGTAAAATAGTACAAGACCAATTAGCAAATCCAGAAGTTAATGTTATTACTGGAAAAAGATTTGATGACACAAGTGATGAAAATGCATTTGATATGAATTCACTAATTGAAGTAGACACAAATGCTATACAATCAGCATTTAAGATAGATCAATCAAAAATAAAAGTAGATTTTGGAAATTTAAATAATATATTAACACAAAATACTTTACCAACTCTTGATATAAATGATATATTAAGTAATATTGAATTTTCATTAACTGCAGATGATATGAAAAATTTAATGGATGAGCTTTTAAAAGGGTATGAAACATATATTCAAAATCATCCAGAAGCAAATGTAGGTGAAGTTGGTAAGCAATTGTCAGAATACCTACAATCTAAAGAAGTTAGTGAATTGCTTAATAAAAAAATTCAAGAAATCATCAAAGAAAATGGAAGTTTAACTATTACACAAGAACAATTACAAAGCATAATGACAGAGATTTTAAGTGGATATGAAAAATATGTAGAAGATAATGAATTAGTTAGTGTAGAAGACTTGAAGAAATATTTAATAGAATATTTAGATTCAGATGAAGCTAAAAACATTATTTCTAATAACATATCAGAAATAATAACATCTCAAAATTTAGATACACAAATTTCAAACATTATGGAACAATATATGCAAACAGCTATAAGTTCAATGAGCCAAAGTTTACAAAAAGAAGTACAAGCTAGTGTTAAAACTTTAAGCCAATCTATAACAAAAGCAATTAGTGTAGATTCAAATGCTATAATAGGTGCATTTCATATGAAAATGAATGAAGAAGAATTAGCAGAATTATTTAGTTCTTTAATGTCTAAAGAAACAGTTACTTATGAAAGCAACTTAAAAAACTTTAATTATGCAAGTATAGATGAGCCAAGTGGTATAAGTATATATCCAAAAGATTTTGAAGGAAATCAATCAATTACTAATTTATTAAATGATTATAATACACGTATGGAAGAAGAAGGAAATGAAGAAAAAGTAATTTCGTATACAGATATGGTAGGAACTTTAATGAGTTCTGTAACAACAATTGTTGATACAATAAGTTATGTGCTAATTGCATTTGTTGCTATATCTTTAGTTGTTTCTTCAATAATGATTGGAGTTATTACATATATAAGTGTATTAGAACGTAAAAAAGAAATTGGAATTTTAAGGGCAATGGGAGCTTCTAAACATAATGTAGCACAAGTATTTAATGCAGAAACTATTATTATTGGTGCTTTAGCAGGAATACTTGGTGTTGGAATTACTTTATTATTAATAATTCCTATAAATAAAATTATATTTATTTTATCAAATGGAGCTAATGTAAGAGCAGCATTACCAACTGTTGCAGGAATTATCTTAATAATAATAAGTATAACATTAACATTAATTGGAGGAATACTTCCTTCTAGAAAAGCTGCAAAAGAAGATCCAGTTCTAGCATTAAGAAGTGAATAATATAAAAAAGCAAGTAGTTAAATATTACTTGCTTTTTTTAAAAGTGCGACAGGCATGTCGTTTAGCTAAACGGTGAAAGTCCGTAGTGGAGG
>ERZ1643249.2924-NODE-2924-length-15502-cov-7.110183_pt1 | contig 15502 bp, 14 predicted proteins | sample MGYA00579263_ERZ1643249 | MGnify/ENA primary metagenome ERZ1643249 (study PRJEB29033, sample SAMEA4952264) | chicken gut metagenome | biome: Broiler Chicken; feature: Gastrointestinal Tract; material: Caecum | place: Ireland | collected 2018 | study: Broiler...
GGGATAACAAAAATAATACCCTCAGTTGACAAGAGCACACACGGTCAGGACAGGGCTGTTTCAGCGTCCTGCTGCGTTGCTTTTCTCTCTGCGTACGTCCAGTACGCGTCGTTCAAGTGTCTTGCAGGGCACTGAAACAGCCGCTGCCTGACTCTTCGACCTCCAGTAGACCTAATTACGGTAGTTTCAAGGAATCGGAATGAGGTGTACTAAACGTACGCCGATTGACGATGACGCAGAAAATGCCGTAATTAGGCCGCTGGAGGCGAGTGTGTCCTTGTCAACTGAGGGTAGGAAAGGGGAAGCAGAAACTTTAAATCCGCTGTTGTCTGGCTGATGTAATTTATTTATAATATAGGTAGCTTCTGAAATATGTTTCTGCGAAGCATGCGTATGGAGCAAAGAAATGCTTCCGGTAATTCCGGTAAGCATGGCAGCTACCCGCGGGAAGATCGTGCGCTGAAAGCGGCGGCTCAGCTGATGGGAGAGGAGCTGCTGGCCCTGATGGGGCTGGAAGGAAAAATCAAGAGAACCCTTCCGACAGAGCAGGTGCAGCTTAAAACAGAAGATTTTTTTGAGGATTTCAATTATGAGATGGAAGACGGAAAAATCCTGCATCTGGAATTTGAAAGCGACAGTATTACGAAGGATGATCTGAGACGGTTTCGCGTCTATGAAGCGATACTCAGTTACCAGTACAAAAGAGAAGTGACTACCTGTGTGCTCTGCACAGCCGACACAAGAAAACCTATGGAGCAGCTGGTAAATGGCATGAGCTGCTATCATGTCAGAGTTGTCTGCCTGAAGGATTGGGATGCAGACACGCTCATTCGAGACCTGGAAGAAAAACAGAAGATAAAGCGCCTGGAACGTGAGGAACTGTTGAAGGTGATTCTGACACCTTTGATGAGTGGAAAGCTGCCTCAGTCCGAACGTATCCGGCGGAGCCTTTTCCTTCTCCGGGGAGAGCAGGAAAATCAGGAGAAATCTGAACTGTTAAAAATGCAGGCAGTGCTTTACACGCTTGCGGAAAAATTTGTCCAGAAAGAGGAACTGGAGAAAGTGAAGGAGGAGTTTTATATGACGCGTCTGGGACAAATGATATTTGATGATGGAGTAAAGAAAGGAATGGAAAAGGGAATGGAAAAAGGAAGGGAGAGCGGCCTGGAGCTGGCCAAACAGATTCTCCGTCTGGCAGGAGAAAACGTTCCTGTGCAGGAAATTGCCAGACGGCTTTCTGCTACAGAAGAAGAGGTCAGGCAGATACTGAACTGAACATCGGAGATTTCGTGGGCGGAACGTTACGATTCACAGCCACCCGCCCGCATGCGCACTCGTCGCCTCTTTGAGGCTCCAGTTTCGCTCCTTACGGAGCTAAGACTGCTTATGTGGGCGGGGTGACTGCTTCACAGTCCTGATTCAGACATGGGAACAGATGCTTACGTGCCAGCACGACACATCTGTTTCCACGCCTGAATCGGCTGTGAATCGTAACGGCGGAACAGATTGAAAATACAGGAAAGACCCCGGGAGATATCCGTGTGTACGGATGTTTTCCGGGGTCTTTGCGTGTCAGTATATGAAATTGCACGGAAAAATACTTTCAGGGCAGGCAAAAATGCCTGGAGCCGTTCCGGACCCTGCGGACGGGTCATAATAGGGACATGACAGGAAGTCAACAGATTATTTTCCCATAAAATATGGGAATCCATTCCGTTGCCTGACAAAAGGTCCTATGTTATGCTGAAAATTAGAGAAATGTTGCTTTTTGGCGGCCAGAGCCGGCGCAGAAGCACGGCGGAGCGGCTGAAAAGCGGGGAAGTCCTGAAAATCGAGGGAGAACGGAAGATGTTTGAAAATGGACTGCCGAATGTGGCGCTGCTTTTATTTACAATGCTGATATGGGGACTTTACTTTATGATTCTGGTCTCAAGTCCCAGAAATAAAGTAAACCAGTGGTGCTTTATCGCAGGCTTTCTGCTCAGCGTGGGCGTGCTGAAGGAATATATCTATTACGGCGGCTTTCTGGCCGGCCGCCAGGTGGCGCTGCTGGGAGTTGTCTATGAGGCAGATGAGCTGCTGAATTCGATTCTGACGGCGGTTCTTTATTATATGGCCATGCCCTGCGCGGTGATCTGCGGCCTGTATTTTGCAAGGCTGGATCAGCGTTTTCCCAGGCTTTTCCACCTGGCGGAGCTGGCCCTCTTTCTTCCCATGCTGTGCTTCTGTATCGTCTATCCCTGGAGCCAGACAAGGGTGATTCCCCTTACGAATGACAGCGCCTATACCATCGTGGCTGTCTACAATCTGATATACGGAGTGCTGGCGACGATTCCCATTGCCTGTACGCTTGCCAGGGAAAGAAACAGCTATTCCTTCCGGCAGAGGCGTCTTGTGTCAGTCATTGTGCTTCTGCCGCTCTGGTACTGGCTGATCACGATCTTCGGGTTTCATCTGCTGGGACTGGAGGACCTTTACAAGGTCTGGCAGGGGAATGTGGTCATTATTCTCTGTCTGTTTGTCTATTACCTGTATCATCTGTTCCACGAAGGAATCTGGGGGATGCGGCTGAGCAGGGAACATTTTGACTGGTCTGAGGAGCCTGTAAAGATGCCGGAGAACACCAGATACATGGTGCATATGCTGAAAAATGAGATGGCGAAGCAGAGGCTCAGCGTGCAGTTCATCCGCGAGCTGGAGATTCCGGAGACGAGGGATGAGCTGAATATTATTGAGAGATCCATTGAGCATATTGAAAAGTTTGCGCAGAAGAGCACGGCCTATACAGGGGAAATTCATATAGAGGCGGAGCCTGTCAATATTCCGGAACTTCTGCGGACCGTGGCGGACGAGCAGACGGGGGCCTGGAGGGGGCAGGTGAAAATCGAAGCAGACGAGAGATACCCGGAGCTTATCTGCGATCCGGTACATATGCGGGAGGCCCTGGGGAATCTGGTGAGCAACGCGCTGGATGCCATGGGAGAGCAGGGAACGCTGACGCTTTCCTACCGGACGCCGAAGCGGGATGTGGCGCTGATTCGTGTGGCGGATACAGGGCGCGGGATTCCGGAGCAGGAGATAGGGAAGATATTTGAAATGTATTACAGCGGCTATTCAGATCTGCAGCATTTCGGCCTGGGACTTTCCTACTGCCGAAATGTGGTAAAGGCCCACGGAGGCTATATTCAGATTCGCAGCAGTACGGAGCCGGAGCGGCATGGGACCGAGTTTACCCTGTGTCTTCCGCGGAGGAAAAGGGGAAGGAGGAAGCCAAATGAGTGAGGAATTCCGGAAAGGGCCTGTAAAGGTGCTGATTGTGGAGGATGACGGGGACTTTGCCTTTCTGATCCGGAAGCTCCTGAGAAAGCAGGAGGATATCCTTGTGGCCGGATACTGCGCGGAGCCGGAAAAGGTGATGAGGATGGTGCTGGAGACTGAGCCGGATGTGGTGCTGATGGATCTGAATCTGGGAAAGTCTTCCGCGGACGGGATCGGTCTTTCCAGAGAGATTCGGATTCAGACGGATGCCAAGGTCCTGATCCTGACGGCCATCAATACGCCGGACATGATCATGCGGGCTGCCAGAGACGCTTTTGCGTCAGGCTATGTATTTAAGAATCAGCTTTCCCTTCTGGTGGAAAACATCCGTGCTGTAGCAAAGGAGTATACGGCGCAGGAATACCTGATCGCTTCCTCGGCCCTGTCCGTGCTTTCGGACGCAGAAATGGCCGTATTTCAGATCATGATGGGAAAGGAAAATGACTTCCACTCGTCGGCGAAGACGCTGGCGAACCAGAAGGGAAGAGTGATAAAAAAGCTGGGACTGAAGAATCAGAAAGAGGTTCTGCATGTGTTCCGGATGTTTCAGGAAAGGGGAGAAGAGCATGAGATGCCAGTATTGCGGAAATGAAATGAGAGAAGGGGCGCTGTTTTGCAGCCAGTGTGGAAACAGGGCGGTCTCCCAGGCCGCGCCTGTGAAAAAGATATGCCCGAACTGCGGAGAGGAGGGCGCGCCGGATATGCTCTTCTGTGAATACTGCGGGACGCGGCTCACAGAAAAGAGGATGCCGGAGCAGCCCACGCCGCGGCCGGTACCGACACCGCAGCCTGTTCCGGTTCCGGAGCCGGTTCCCACGCCGCAGCCTGTTCCGGCTCCCAGGGGCCGCTTCCTGATGGAGCTGAATCTGATGTCTTATTATAAGGGGGAACCTACTCTGGGAATCGCAAAGGCGACGGGCACTGTGAAGATCTATGACGACAGGCTGGAATTTCATAAAAAGATGGGGAACAGCGCTGCGTCCATGTTCGGAGCTGTGGGTATGCTGGCGGCGGCAAAGCAGGCGAAGAAGGACGGAGCTGTGGATGTCTACCGCTACCGGGATATGCAGAGCGCCAGGGAAGGAAGATACGGCGGCCTCTACCACACCATAGTCCTTGTCATGAAGGACGGACAGACACATTCCTTTGCCGGAACCCTGAACAGCGGGAAGATTCAGGAGGCAGTGGTGCAGATTGCCCGGAATCTGGGCTGACTGGCCGGGAAAGTCCGGCGTCTGGAAAAAAAGATTTTTCGAAAAAAGCCGGAAGAGACAGTACGAATGAGAGGAGCAGTCCGGAGCTATGGCAATCGACTATCAGTATTATGAATTTCAGTCCTATGAATATCTGGTGAGGCTCGGGCAGCTCTGGGAGGGAATGGAAGAGCTGACAGGAGTGCAGGAGCTCCTGGGGCAGATTCGAAAGGAGCAGGAGCTGATCCGCACAAGGAAATTCCGGGTGGCAGTGGTGGGAGAATTCCGGAGAGGAAAGAGCACCTTCGTCAACGCGCTGCTGGGAAGGGAGATCCTTCCCACAGACGCGCTTCCCACGACGGCGACTCTGAACCGGATTACCTATGGAGCTGTGCCGAAGGCATATCTCTGCTACAGGGATGGGAGACGGGAGGATGTCAGAATCGAGGAGCTGTCCCGGTATGTGACGAAGCTTACCAGGGAATCGGAGAACGCGGCCGCCCAGATAGAGGAAGCCGTCGTGGAATACCCCTCGATCTTCTGCCAGAATCACGTGGATCTCATCGACACGCCTGGCATGAATGACGATATGGCGATGAACGACGTGACCCTGTCCCAACTGGAGCACATCGACCTGGCCGTCGTGACCCTGTCGCCGGGAAGCCCGTTCAGCGAGACGGAAAGCCGGTTCATGGCAAAGCTTCTGGAGAGCGAAGAGATCTGCCAGATCATAGTGGTAGTGACGAAGATCGATGAGATACGCGGGGAGGAGCAGAGAAAAAAGTTTCTCGCCTACCTGTCCTCACAGATTCCCGAAAAGACATATGCGCGGCTGCAGGAGACCCATGGGGAAAATGAGCCCGTATTTGAAAAATTCCGCCGGATTTTAAACGAGCCCATCCTGTTCGGCGTCTGCTCGCTGGACGCTCTGGAGGCGCGGCAGTACGGGGATGAGGAACTGCTGGAAAGAAGCGGCTTTGCGGGGCTGAACAACCGGCTGCCCCAGATTATCCTGGCCAGCCAGAATAACAATACGGTTCTGAGAGCGGTCCATACCGTCCGGAAAATTGCAGAGGACTATGAAAAATGGCTGCCGGCTCTGAGGGCAGAGTGCGAAGACCGAAAGGAAGGGCTGAAGGCGGGAAGAAAGGAATTTGCGGAGGCCTGCTATACGCTGGCAGACATAAAGACTCTGGACGCCCTGAAACAGAAGCTCTGGCAGATGACAGATGAATTTTCCCAAATACGGGACGAGACAGGGAAGGGCTTTGTCAGGTGCCTGTCCACGGTGCGGGTGCTGGACGCGGATGTGATTGACCGGACGCTCCAGGCTCAGGCCGTAAAAAGTATGAAGGACCTGAACGCGCGAATCCAGGAAAGCTTTAGGCCGGAGCTGCAGAAGCTCTGCGCGCAGGCGCTCACAGTCTGGTATCAGGGACTGATGAATCAGATCTGCAGTCTTCCCATACTTCAGGAGAGCAGGCTGGAAAAGGTCAGAGAGATGGCGGAGGAGCTGCGCGGCTCACAGCCATTTTCCACAGAGCTTCCGATAAATCGCTTCAGCTGGACGAAAAGTCCGGTTCCCGCCAGAGCTCTGCTGCTGGCCCCGGATCTGATCGTCTATGTCCGGCAGGCAGTCTCCGACTCGGTGAATATCTGGTGTGTCGGGACGAAGACCCAGATCACGGAGAGCCTGAAGCAGGCCTCCTCGCAGGTCTTGGGAGCTCTGAATAAGCTTGTGATGGCCCTGTACCAGGCGGAGAATGCCCGGATCGCGCAGTGGGAAGCCAGGGAAAAGAGGCTTCAGAGCCCGGAGCTTCTGGAGCGTCTCAGGAAGCTTGCCCAGGAAAACAGCCGCCTGGAGGCGGATTTTATAAAGGAGCTTTCAAATACTATGGAAGGGGAGAAAGGTTATGAATAATGACGCAAGATACACAAGCTATCAGAATATGGTGACGCAGGTAAATACCGGCCTGGTCCAGATGCAGAAAGCGGCCGCCAGAATGAATCTGGAGGAGACGGCAAAGCAGCTGGAGGCCAGCCGGGAAAAGCTGGAGCGGCGCAAGTTCGCGGTGGGCATTCTCGGAGAATTCAGACGGGGAAAAAGTACAGTAATCAATTCCCTTCTGGAGAAGGAAATTATGCCGTCGGATATCCTTCCGACTTCGGCTACGATGAATCGGGTAACCTATGATCTGACGCCCCATGTGGTGCTTCAGATGCGCGACGGCAGCGAGATGGAGATAGGGATCGACCAGCTGCCGGATTATGTGACGAAGCTGGACAAGGAAAAGGAAGCCAGGGCGGCAAAGGTGGAGGAGGCCGTTGTGTACTATCCCTGCAAATTCTGCCAGAACGGCGTGGATATCGTGGATACGCCGGGGCTCAACGATGACGAGCGGATGAGCCGTGTCACGGAGGAGATTATTCCGAAGCTGGACGTGGTCATCCTGGTGATGGTTCCGGAAAGCCCCTTCAGTATGAGTGAGGCGGATTTCGTGCTGAACAAGCTGATGACAAGCGATCTGGGGAGGCTTCTGTTCCTGGTCAACAAGATTGACACCATCCGTCCGGCCTCCCGCCGCCAGGACGTCGTAGATAATATCAAAAACCGGATTCAGGAAAAGGTTCTGGAAAGCATAGAGAGAAACTATGGAGCAGGCTCTGATGAGTATGAGGATGCGAAGAGGAAGCTGGGCAATATCAAGGTCTTTCCGTTTTCGGCTCTGGACGCTCTGGAAGGAAAGATGGACGGCGATCTGAAGCTGATAGAGAAGAGCGGCACGCTGGCCTTTGAGCAGGAGCTGACGCGGATGCTGACCGAAGAGAGGGGAGCCCTGGAGCTTCAGATTCCCTTGAGCGTCATGGGACGCGGCGCCCAGGAGATCCTGAAGGCCATCGAGACGAGAAAGAACGCCCTCCAGATGAGCAGCCAGGAGTTCGAGCAGCAGCAGAAGGAGGCTCTCGAGCAGATCGAGACAATACGCGCCCAGAAGACGGAAGAAAAGAAGAGGCTCCGGAACAATGCCATTGCGGCCAGGGATCAGCTGACAGGGCAGGTGGCGGACTTTTATCCGACCCTTCGGGAGAGGCTTCTGGATACGCTGGACCATACTTATATAGACACGGGCACGCTTGGCACAAAGGGCGGGCAGGACGCTGCCGTGGCAGAGCTGCAGAAGGCAGTCAGCACGGAAATGGAAGCGTCCATGAGCGCTTTTTCGGAAAAGATAGAAATGCAGCTTCGTGATATCGCAGGAAAGGAGGCGGCCCGTCTGGGCAGCTTCGCCCAGGAGGTATCCAGCCGTCTGGATTCCCTGCGTTCGGGCATTGGAACGGGAGCTTCCTGGAAGACAGGAGATTCCTTGAGCATTGCAGCCGAGTATGCGCTGGCCATGACAGTAGGTGGCTTCGGCCTGGGCGGTATCATCGAGGGCTATAAGGAGGCAGGCTTCAAGGGCGCGGCTCTCGGAGGAGCAGCCGGTCTCGCGGCCCAGCTCGCCACTGCGGCGGCTCTGATGGCGATCTCCCTTCCCGCCCTTCCGCTGTCCCTGATCGCGCTGGCGGCAGGCCCTGTAGCCAGTAAATTCCTTGTGAAAAAAGTGTTTAAGCGGGATGTGGGAGAAAAGAAGCTGGCGGAGATCCGCGCCGCGATGAAGAAGAATCTGGACGATATGATCGCGGATATGGAGGCCAGAGGAGAGCTGGAGCAGTGGGTGCGCCAGAGAGTGTCCGGCGTATTTGAAAGCCTTACCGCGGCCCTGGAAGAGGAATGCGAGGTTATGCTGAAGGATACCCAGGGAACCATCGACGCCATCAAGGAGGATCTGCTCCAGAACGAGATGCAGCGCCAGAAGCTTCAGGAGGATTACGAGGAAAACCAGAGAACGGTAAAGCAGATTCTGGAGAAGCTGGAACCGGTATCCGCCAAGGTAGGAAAGGTGCTGAAGGGCGGCCGGATGGAGGAAGGAGAAGCCTATGCTTAGAGAAAATTACGCGGATCAGGAGAATCCGTCTCCGCTCCGCAGCATGGAGCACAGCTTCCGCGCCTACACGGCGAGGAGAAAGGCTGTGGAAGAGAGAAGAATGTCGGGAAACGGCCTTCCGGATTATGCCTTTTCCTCAGACTATGAGTACCGAAAACGGCTGGACGCGATTCCCCATTTTTACAGTGTGGCGAAGAAGATATGCGGGACCTACGCCAGCCGGACGCTGCAGGAGATCAACATATCGGGGCTGCTGGTAGGGCCGGAGCAGTATCCGGATGTCTACCAGATGGGCTGCGACTGTGCCAGAATCCTGGGAATCGGCATCCCCAATATTTATATCATCAATGATCAGACGCTGAATGCCCTTACGATATGTACAGATGATATCGAGCCGTTGATTATCATTCACAGCGGTCTGTATGAGAGAATGACGCCGGGAGAGCTGCGCTGTGTCATCGGCCATGAATGCGGCCATATTCAGAATCAGCATGGTATTTACGATATACTGAGACAGATTCTGGTGGCTGCGGGGACCTCTGCCGCGGGCCTTCTCTCCGTTCAGCTGATGAATCTGATGACCCAGGGCGTTCAGTTTCTTCTGAACGCATGGGACCGGGCGGCGGAGGTGACCTGCGACCGGGCAGGCATGATCTGCAGCGAGCGGGTGGAGGACGCTTACAGCGTAAACGCAAAGCTGCTCTACGGCGCTGCCATAGGCGATAAAGAAACGGTGAATCTGGAGGCCCTGAAAAAGCAGCTGGAGATGCAGATGGGCACGCTGGTGCGCCTGGAGGAGCTTTTCGCGGATCATCCTGCTGCTGTACGGCGGATCATGGCAGAGATGGAATTTGCCCGGTGCGAGGTATTTTACCGCTGGAGGCCGGAGCTGAAGGAAGCGGGACAGAGCGTCTGCACGAAGGAGGAGACGGACGAGCGCTGCCGCCGTTATGTGGACGTAATACGGAAAGGAAAGTAGAGGGGGAAGAGTATGGGAGCAGGAATAGAGAATCGAATTACATACGATCCGGATGAGATCACCCGGCTTCTGGAGAACCAGCTGGATAAGCTGAAGGTGTTCCGATTCGACAGCCGTTACCGCAGTCTTCTGGGAGAGAGCTTCATAAATCTGGCCGCCCGCTGGGAGAAGGACATTCTGAGCCGCCGGAACGACCCCTTTACCCTGGTGGTCTGCGGAGAGTTCAAGAGGGGGAAATCCTCTCTGATCAATGCCCTTCTCGGAGAGGACGTGACACCTGTCAATGTGACGCCGGAGACCGTGACCCTGAACCGGATCATCTATGGCCCTCATTCCAATGAGGCGGTGCTTCCGGGAGGAAAGAAGCTGCAGCTGTCCGATGAGGAGATGCAGAGAGAAAATCTGGAAGCCCTGATGCGTCAGACAGGCTTTTCCTTCCGGCAGATAGAGCTTCAGAGACCCGTCGATTTTCTGAAGCAGACGGCCGTGGTGGACACGCCGGGTCTGGGAGACTCCATGCAGGATTTTGGCGGGCTGGTGGAGGAGGCTCTGGCCCAGGCAGACGCGGTGGTCTATGTGTTTTCTGTCAATTATCCGCTGTCCCAGACAGAACAGCTGTTTCTGAAGACCATGATTGTCCCGCAGAAGTACACGGATCTGCTTCTGGTGGGAAATTATCTGGATGTGCTGAACAGCGAAGAGGATTACGAGAGAATGAGAAGTCTTCTGGTTTCCCGGATTCAGAACCTGCTTCCGGGCCAGGAACCCTGGCTCTTAAGCGCTCTGGATGAGCGGTGCAGGCAGCTGAGAGAGGAGAGGCCGAATCCTCAGATGGAGGCGCAGCTGGGGGAGCGTTTTGACCGGTTCCGGGAGGAGCTGAACCGGCTGGTGGAGGCGAAGAAGGAGACGATTCTGCCGGATCGGATGCAGCGGCTGGCCCGGGGCATGATCGCGGAGCTCTCGGAGAGTCTGACGGCGCTGGAAGACGGGCTTTCCATGAGCAGCCAGGACGTGAAGGCTGCCATGGAGCGCGTTCAGGAGCAGAAGGAAAGCCAGATCCGGACGCAGGAGGAGACCGGACGCAGGATCGACCGTCTCATAGATTCCATGAAGGCTGAGAGCCGGATGTGGATGGGAGAGCTGCTGGACGATATGCAGCAGGAGACGGGAACGCTCACAGACATACCGGCTGCGGAGCTGAGCAAATATTACACCTTTTACTGCATCGATACGATTCAGGAGGGAATGAACCGCTGCATCGAGCAGCATACCCTGTATCTTTACGATCTGCTGGAGGAGATTTCGGCGGAACTGTCCGCAAAGCTCTCCAAAACCACGGTGAACAGCTCCTATGGCTTCCGTTTTACTCTGGACAACCGAACCTGGACGAAAGGCGACAACGTGAGCTATGTGGTGTCCAAGGTGGGAAGCCTTGCCCTTTTGAGCCTGGTGGCGGACGGCGTGGCAGGAGCCATGCGCCAGAAGGAGATGGCGGACAAGGCGCCGGATATCCTGCGTTCCATCGGCAGGCAGTATCCGGGGCTGCGGGCCTCTGTAAATCAGGCCATTGACTCTGTCTATGGAAAGCTGGGGGAAAACGCAAAGAAGCAGCTGGCGGAATATTATGGGGATAAGATCCGCACGGCTCAGGAGCAGGTGGAACAGTCCGCGATGGTAGCCCGCCAGGATGAGGAACGAAAAGCGGAGATCCGGACGGCAGTCTCTGAAATCCGGGAGATTCTGAGCCAGATTCAGACAGAGCTGGAGGGAATGGCGTAATGGGTGGATTTACGGTAAACGGTTTTGGAGCGACGGACCGATTCGTTCCCATCAGAAATCTGGGAACCTTCCAGTGTCCGCACTGTAAGCAGGAGCGCATGCTTCAGCTGATGGAGGTACAGAGGAAGGTAAGCCTTCTCTATATTCAGACAGTGACGATCAACACAAAGTACGCAATCGCCTGCGCGTCCTGTCAGAACGGCTATTATATAGAAGAACAGCAGAAGGACGATATCCTTTACGGCCGTGCGATAGCCACGATCACGGAGCAGGGCGCAGTTCTGTTAAAAAAGGAGAAGATCATAGACGCTCCGGAAAAGCAGGAAAAGCCGTCTCTGCCGCAAAATAGCCAGGCGGAGCATCCCCGGCGCAGATTCTGCGGCCGGTGCGGCAGTTCCCTGGACGGGCAGACCGGGCGATGCCCGGTCTGTGATGGCGCGGGAAATACGAAAGAGATAGAGGCAGAGGAGCTTTATGTGGAAGAAGGGCTGGAGCATATGGATTTCACATTGCGGACGGGGACAGAGTCCCGGACAGTTACGGCTGCGGGAAACATAAGCACAGCGGCGGATGCCGGTGCGGCCGCAAATGCAGGCGCAGCGCAGAGTCTTGCCGGAAAGTTGAGCAGAAAAATCTGCCCTTCCTGCGGTCTTCTTTTTTCCAGTGATAAAACAACCTGTCCGGTGTGCGGAAGCGGTCTGGAAGACCGGAAATAGAATGAAAGCGTAATGAAAGAGGGAGAAAGCATATGGCATATTGTGAGAACTGCGGCGCGCCGCTGGGAGAGAACGTAAAATTCTGCGGTCAGTGCGGCGCGCCGGTGAATACCGGGACGAAAACGAGAAAGTATTGTAAGAATTGCCATACAGAGCTGGAGCCGGGGGCGATCTTCTGCCCGGAATGTGGTTACCGGGTGGTGTCGGACCCTGAGCCGGCGCCGACTCCGACACCGATTCCAAAACCAGATCCAAAGCCGGAACCAAAGCCAGATCCGAAGCCGAATCCGGCGCCAGCCCCGGCTCCGAAAAGCAAGCAAAAAGGGTGTCTGGGGACGATTGTCAAATGGATATTCTGGTTTCTGATTTTTATGTTTATACTTTGGCTTGTGACTATGGCAGGTAAGTAAAGTGCTGTTGTGAAAGAATGGAAATATGTCTCGTATGGAGAAAAATCCCCGAAGAACTGCGGTGAACGGCGCATTTTGCGGCTGCAGCTCTTCAAGGATTGGCGCGGCAGAAAAGGGAGAGTATATGGCATATTGTGAAAACTGCGGAGCACCGCTGTCGGAAAATGTCCGCTTCTGCGGGATGTGCGGCGCGCCGGTAAATATGGGAGCAGAAGCAAAAAAGTACTGTAGTAACTGCCATGCGGAGCTGGATCCTGGGGCGGTCTTCTGCGCAGAGTGCGGCTACCAGGTGGCTCCGGAGCCCGGGCCAAATCCAAATCCGACTCCGGGGCCGAATCCAGTACCAAATCCGGAGCATCAGCCATCCGGGGAACCGAGGCTGATAGGAGAAGCGGCAGGGCCCTTCCTATATTCAAACACAAAAAGCAGTCAATATACAGGAGCTTACAACAGGTATTTACTGATCTATGAGGACAGACTGGAGCTTCGGGACTGCAGAAAAAAACAGAAGCTGGAACCTGTGATTCTGTATATGCGTGATATTGGACTGGTGCAGGCTGAGGCCAGCGGTCTCATTAGGTATGGATGTATTACGCTGGTTATGAAGAATGGGGAACGCAGGTTTCTATTCATTGCATACAGATCGAAGAAAGGAAACCAGCAGATACAGGAAGCAGTTTCTCTGATCCGCAGTCTGCTGTTATAACGAGCCAGCCGGGGAATGGAATATTTTTTAAACTGAAGGAATAGGGAGATCGGTATGATAGAGATTAAGAGGAATGTTTACAGACACCTTAGAGAAGCAGGGGATCTCCCTGAAAGTACGGAGCGTCGAGGTGAAGTATCAGGGTGAAACGAGAAATGTGTTGTAAAAACTGCGGCGCGTCATTGGGAGCTGGGGCAAAATTCTGCAGTCAGTGCGGCGCTCCGGTAAACGCAGGGGCAGAAACGAAGAAATACTGCAGAAACTGTCATTCAGAACTGGAACCGGGAGCGCTGTTCTGTCCGGAGTGTGGCTACCGGGCAGTGGAAATAGAGGAAGGCCCTTTTACCATTGGTATGGAGATTGGCGGGGACAGGACTTGTATGGCAGTATACCGGGGCGGAACGCCTGAAATGATACCAGTCAGCCGGGAACAGACGCCGGTCACACCGGCTCTGGCATTTGTAGAGACGGAGGACGGAGTGGCAGTGCAGTGGAGCTATGGCTGGGAGGCCCTGAGAGATGACGTGGGAGATAAACAGGATGGCCACCAGTTTTTGCCGGAGGTTTTTCATGAATATACCGTAAGCGGGGGAAGCCGGACTGTGATTCGAATATGGGCTCTTCTGTGTAAGGGCGGCAGCGTGAGGATCGGGAGACTGATCTATACCGCGGAAGAGATTGCCGCGGCATATCTGAAAAGACAGTTACAGGCCGCCCAGTCCTATCTGGGGAGAAAGCCGGCAGGAGTGGTGCTGGCGGTGCCGTGGGATTGGCTGGAGCCGCAGAAGGCGGCGCTTCGCCGCGCGGCCATCCGCGCCGGCTGGAAGGTTCGCCAGATTGCCTGCGGAATCAGTATGCTGGGATATGGGGCTGTCTCCAGAAACCTGCAGAAAGGAGAAGAAAAAGAGATTCTGCTCTGTTATCTGGGCCCGAATTGTGTGGAGGCGGGCATTTTTGAGGCGGGAGGAGAGATTATCGAAAAAAAAGTATCAGCCGGAATTCGGACAGTGGAGAGGATGTCAGATGATGAGAGGCGGATGGCACAGATCAAAGGACTGGAGATGATGGTCAGGGAAGTTCAGAGAGAATACGGGAATCCGGACATTTTCAAAAGGATAACAGAGGTATGGATAAGCGGAGAAATGGCGGACACTTCCGGAGTGAAGGAACGGCTTCAGATGCTGACGGGAAAAGCCCCGGTATGGCTTTCCGGCGAGGCGGGGCATTCGTATATAGCGGAAGGCGCTGCTTTAAAAGGAGGCGTGTTTGACGGAAAGAAGACTGCGGAAATACTTCCTCTGTTTCTGGATGCTGTTTCTTCCTGTTACTGGGTCAGGGTAAACGGTGTGGAGGCGGGCTGTCTGCTGAATAAGAATACGACATTTCCCAATGCACGTTTTGAAATACTGGAAAAGTGTGTAAAAACACGTATTTTGGAAATAGAAGTTCTGCAGGGATTCCAGCTCTCCGGAAAAGATCGTATTCCGGCTGCGAAATATCAGTTTGACACCGGACTTTCTGCATTTGGCGAAGGTATGGATGCAGAGGTCAGACTGGACATGGACACTTCGGGAGTCTGCCAGGTGATTGTCTGCGTGCGGGATGGGTATGGAAAAGCGCTTGCGGAATTCAGGACTGAGATAACCGCAAAGGGAGGAGAGGATGAATATGGCGTATTGTAAGCACTGCCATACGGAACTGGAAATGGGAGCGCTGTTCTGCCCGGAGTGCGGCTGCCGGGAGGTGGAGGAACCGGAACCGTCCAATCCAGACTCTTCCATACTGGAGCCGCAGAAGGAGGCAAAGCTGCTGGGGCAGGCGGAAGGGGCGTTTGCATGCCGTATGCAGGGAACAGAAAGTCTCTCTCAATTATACGTCAGGAAGCATAAATCCACAGGCGAAGAATGCCGCGGCACTGATTCGCAGCTGTCCTGGCTGGAAATCAGGATGGCATAATTAAAACAGGAATACAAATACCATAAATCGTGGAAGATTTTTGTTTGAGCCGAAGGAATAAGGAGACAGGTATGATAGAGATTAAGATGAAGGTCGATGAAGTAGATTATGAAAGGGCGCTGGAGACATTGCTTCCTCTGCTGGCAGAGCATTTCTCCTCAAAGACGGATAACGCGTTGATTTCAGGAATCTTATCCAAGACGAAAGGGCTGCCCGTAGCGGCGGTAAAGGCGATGCTGAAGACGTTTCCCCAGGAGACAAAAGATGAGCTGGCCGTATTCTGCCTGAATTATTATGGGGAGAACATTTCCCATATACTTACAGACACCTTAGAGAAGCAGGGGATATCTCTGAAAGTGCAGAGTGTTGAGGTGAAGTATCAGGGGGAATCGTGATATGTACTGTGAAAACTGTGGGGCGTCATTGAGAGAAAACGCGAAATTCTGTGACCAGTGCGGC
>ERZ1643249.2925-NODE-2925-length-15502-cov-4.749142_pt1 | contig 15502 bp, 16 predicted proteins | sample MGYA00579263_ERZ1643249 | MGnify/ENA primary metagenome ERZ1643249 (study PRJEB29033, sample SAMEA4952264) | chicken gut metagenome | biome: Broiler Chicken; feature: Gastrointestinal Tract; material: Caecum | place: Ireland | collected 2018 | study: Broiler...
TTATGAGTATGATGAAGAGAAGCACATGAAGGCGGAGAGGGAAGAGCACTACGCGTTGGGTTTTCAACAGGGCTACTACGAGGCTTTCCTTGAAATGGGGCTCTCGGAGGAGGAAGCCAGACACAGAGCGGAGATGGCTGTGACGGATGCTGATGTGTATGACGAGGAAAAGCGCAGGAAGACGGAAGAGCAGAAACGCTATGAGTCTGGACTTCAGGATGGTATGCGTGAGGGACTTCAGAAAGGAAAAACGCAGGAACGCGAAAATGGACTGGAGCTTTTGCGGGAGGCCTATCGGGAAATGGGATTGTCCGAGGAGGAAGCGGAGAGGAAAGCCGCAGAGAAATATAGAGAACAGCCGGATACTAAGTATAGAAGAACAAAATAATAGCAATCTTACCGACACTGGAAACAGAACCCCTGGGCCGGCCGCACGGTATCAGCTCAATCCTGATGGCTGCCAGAGAGTGTACCGGAAGTACTGGAATATACCCATCCTGTGCACTTTGTGGAAACGGAACTCACTTCTTAAAATCTTTTTCCAACATATCGTAGTAACTTATTATGATAGCAAAAATGATCTGCTCCATGTGTTCAATGGAAATGCGGCAGTCATTTTCAACCCATCCCAGCCAGGCAGTGCAGATGCTGCTGCAAAAACTGCTGTAGATCAGAGCGGCTTCATCGTCGCTGCATACAGTGGCCTGTAGAGGTTCCTGGAAGATGCTGAGATTTTCCCGCAGCTGCTCCATGCTCTCGTAGTTCCGGTAAAAAGTGGTCCGGTTGACATCAGCCCGTTCACAGAGCTCTACAACGGTAATCTGTTGAAGCGGTTTCTCCTCCAGACGATCCGTTAAAGCTTCACGGAGAGTATGGGATGTATATTTTCTGCGCCTGGAGACAGGCTTTTCAACAATTTTTTCTGGCAAGATATTCGATCTCCTTCATTCTCATGTGAAATGTCAATAAAAACATCTCTGTCAAACTGTCTGTTTTGCTGAAATTATACCAAAACGCAACAAAAAGTGCAAAAATGTTGCAATTGAAACAGAAGGTAAAGGACTGTTGATTGTTTCGAAATCCCCAAAAGATTAAGATAAAACAAAAAAGGAACCGGGGGAAAGAAATGAAGGAATATCTGAAGGGAAGTGTCTTTGACAGAGATTTTATGCAGACAAAAGTCACTTCCAATCGAGTGACGGCGAAGGAGCGGCTATTCGGCTACATCATAGGGCCGGGTATGGTGTACATGTATTACTGTGTGGTGCTGGGACTGAAAGAGCTCTACTACATGGATATCATCGCCATCAATGAAATTTACAACAATGTCATGACATATATGACTCTGACGGTTGCGACGACTATTGTGGGAATTGCGACGGGATTTCTTTTGAATCATATTACTGAGCGGACGGTCTGCCGGGCGGGACGGTTCCGCCCTTACATACTGATCGGTATCTGGATTATGGCAATTGCGGGATTTTGCATGTTCTGCTCGCCCTTTGAGAAGGGGAGCGCCGCGTATCTCGTGTGGTTGTACGGCGCCAACATCATCTATCAGTGTTTCGGTCTGCCGATGTATAATCTGCGGATGAATGAAATTTCTGTTTCCAGCCGAAACGTGCTGGAGCGGAACAGCCTGACAACCATCAACAGTTCGGTAACGGTTATGATTTCCGGAGTCATCGTATCTCTGGGTATCGTGGGAGCGCTGTATCCGATGGTTCTGCAGAGGGATCTGAGCGGGAAATCCTGGCTGATTACCGTGGGCGTCTGTGCCGTGATCGCTGTTGTTTTCTCTTTTATGTTTTATTTTTGGACCAGAGAGCGTGTCACGGAGGACAACCAGAGGACGCTGGAAGGCGAGTATGGAAGCGGGGCCAACACGGTGCCATTGAGGCAGCAGTTGAAAAATATTCTGACCAACAAATATTTCCTGCTGGCCTGTGCGGTCAACATCGGGGCGGTGTTTTACGATTACCTGCAGGGAGGAAATGCCCGGGTCAATATGATTACCTATATTCTCGGAGGCAATGCGGAAAACGGTCTGCAGATGATTTATCTGATGGCCGCCATGCAGCCTATGGCTATCGGTGCTTTTGTGGTGCCGATTCTATCGAGAAAGTTCAGTGCCAGAAGGATTCTGCAGATTTCCTGCGTGATTACGGTGGTCGGCGTTGGCATCGCGCTGATCAACCCTTACAATTTCGGTATTGCGGTTTTGGGCGGTCTGGTATTTGCGGTCGGCATTTTCGCGGTAACGAACATGTACGCGATCTTCATGCAGCAGGCCAGCGATGATATCGAGTACCGGTACGGCTATCGTCCAGAGGGAACGTTGGCGGTGGGGATTATTACTACCCTCTATACTGCGTTGTTGACGCCTATGAACGCGCTCTATGAAACCGGACTTTCCATGAATGGCTATGTGGCGGGAGCCATGGAACAGAATGACGCGGTTAACCGGTGGATTATCTTTGCCTACTATGGCGCTTACGCCATTTTCGCGATTATCGTTTTCGTGGTCTGCATTTTCTTTGACGCGGAGAAAAAGATGCCTGAAATTCACGCGGAACTGGAGCGACGGGCTAAGGAGGCCGCGGAGGCCAGAGGAGAGGTTTATGTATCTCCGGAGGAAGTGGATCGGATTGAGGCTGAAAAAGCGGCTGCGGAACTGGAAGCGTCCCGCATTGCAGATCTGAAAGAAAAGTGCGCAAAGAAGGGGCTGAATTTCGAGGAGGAGGCCAAATACCAGGCAAAACAGGCCAAAAAGAAGAAAAAATAAATGAGCCGGTCACGCATGGTCGGCGTACCCGCTGCCCAAAGCAGGAAACGGAGGGCAGCGGGATTTTTTTGCCCTGCAGGCAGGACGTGGGAAATCCGTTGACAGGATGGTGGATCGCGGAAAAATCCGTCGGTGGGATTGACGAAAAACTTCCGGGCGGATATGATAAAAAAGGGAAAAGCGGAGGTGTACAGTATGGAAGCGGATGAGACGCAGGAGAGACCGTTTGTCATAGAGGAATGGAAGGAAGAGACACTGGCGGATGCCGTTGCAATCTGGAATCAGGTGGTGGAAGATGGGGCTGCGTTCCCTCAGACGGAACTTCTGGACCGGGAGAGCGGCAGAGAATTTTTCGCACAGCAGTCCTTTACAGGCGTTGCAAGGGAGAAAGAGACCGGCATTACCGTGGGACTCTATATCCTGCACCCCAACAATGTGGGACGGTGCGGCCATATCTGCAACGCCAGCTACGCGGTGCGAAGGGACTGCCGGGGACAGCATATCGGGGAACTTTTGGTAAGGCATTCCATGGCAAAGGGGAGAGCGCTCGGATTTCGCATCCTGCAGTTTAACGCGGTGGTAAAGAGCAATGCCCCCGCGCTGGCGCTGTACGCGAAGATCGGCTTTACCCCGCTGGGGGTCATTCCCGGTGGATTTCTCGCAAAAGACGGAACATACGAAGACATTGTTCCCCATTACATTGAGCTTTTGTAATATGGTAAAACTTCGCGGCAGAGATTTCCGGCGAAGGACAGCAACGGGTGTGGCGTATGATTGATCTGGAACATCTGGAAAAGTATCGGGAAAACAACCGCATAGAGGCAAAGCTGGCTCTGGGCGGTCTGCCTCACAGTATCTGGGAGACTTACTGCGCCTTTGCCAACACGCTGGGCGGTATCATCCTGCTGGGAGTGGAGGAGAAAAAGGACAAGACCCTTTATCCGGTAAATCTGCCGGATCCGGGGCGGCTCATAAGAGAATTCTGGGAAATTGTCAACGACTCGAAGAAGATCAGCGTCAATATTCTTTCGGTGCAGGATGTGCAGGAGGAGGTTGTAGATGGCTGCCACATCATTGTCATCACAGTGCCGAGAGCTCAGCGCTATGACCGGCCGGTGTACATGGACGGGGATCCGTTCATGGGATCATACCGGCGTAACGGGGAGGGAGATTACCGATGTGTCCGGGAGGATGTGGAGGCCATGCTTCGGGATGCCCAGATTCATACCCGGGACATGGCGCTTCTTAAGGAGCTGGAACTGAGCGCGCTGGACATTTCCAGCGTGGCCCGTTATCGAAGGCGGATGGAGCACTGTCGGCCAAATCATGCCTGGGAGAAGGACACGGATACGGAATTTCTCTGCCGGGCAGGGGCTGCCGGAAGGAGCGATGATGGCATCGTTCATCCCACGGCGGCAGGGCTTCTGATGTTTGGACGAGTCGATGAGATCCGGAGGGAATTTCCGGCATACCGCCTGATCTATCGGGAGTGCGAGGGACCGGGTCTGACGGAGAACTTTTCTCTGATCTCCGGCGGGAAGGGCTGGAGCGGAAACGTTTTCGACTTTTATTTTATAGTGTATGACCGGATTGCCCGGGGGCTGTGTCTGCCGGGAGCGGAGGTCGGATGGGACGCCGGCGGGAAAAAGGATGTTGCCGGAAAAACAGACACCGGTGACAAAACGGAGGCGGACGAGGATCCGGCGGTCTGCCAGGCTCTGCGGGAAGCCCTGGCAAACTGCCTGACCAACGCGGACTACTATGGGAGACAGGGCGTTGTGGTAACCAGGAAAAGGGATGAGGTTTCCTTTTCCAACCCCGGCGGATTTCGTATTGATCCGGGCAGAGCGGTAAAGGGAGGAATATCCGATCCCAGGAATGAGGCGCTGGTAAGGCTGTTTCATCTGGTGGATATCGGAAACCGCACGGGAAGCGGCCTTTCCGGCATTTACCGGGTCTGGCGCAGCCACGGGTGGAAACGGCCGGTTATCTATGAGGAATTTGAACCGGAGCGTATAACCATGGTGCTTGCCATACAGGAGCAGGATGACCGGAAGATGGTTATCGATTATCTGACGGAACGGGTTCAGGCGAGTGCGGAGGAAATCGCAAAGGCATTGGGAATTCGCAGGGCTAAGACCATAGCATACCTGGAAGAACTGGCTGCGGAGGAACTTGTGGAGGCTTTGGGAGAGGATCCGGACAAAATTTACCGGCTTAAGAGTTGAGAACTGTTTGGCTCAGATATGGAAAAGGGAGAGAACGGAGGAATGGAGCAGAATATGACACAGGAAAAAATAATGGAAATTCTCGGGAAAGTGGACCACACGCTGCTGGCGGTGGATGCCACCTGGGAGCAGATACGGGCGATCTGCGATGACGGCATCAAATATCACACCGCATCGGTCTGCATCCCCGCTTCCTATGTGAAGCAGGCGGCGGAGTATGTGCAGGGAAAAGTGGCTGTGTGCACAGTTATCGGATTTCCCAACGGCTATTCCACCACGGCGGTTAAGGTTTTTGAGACGGAGGACGCGGTAAAAAATGGTGCGGATGAGATCGACATGGTCGTCAACGTGGGGTGGGTCAAGGACGGCAGATACGATCAGGTGCTGGACGAGATCAATGAGGTCAAGAAGGCCTGCGGCGGAAAGATTCTGAAAGTCATTATCGAGACCTGCCTTCTGACGGAGGAGGAAAAGATCCGGATGTGCGAGGTGGTCTCCGCGTCGGATGCGGACTTCATCAAGACCTCCACGGGATTTTCCACCGGCGGGGCGACTTTTGCGGATGTAGCGCTGATGAAGGAGCATATGGCGCCGGGGAAGAAGATCAAGGCAGCGGGAGGCATCGGAAGCCTCTCTGACGCAGAGAAGTTTCTTGCGCTTGGAGCAGATCGATTGGGAACCAGCCGGGTGGTAAAGCAGATAAAGGAAATGATTTGACATATGGAAGATTTTTTCATAAAGTTAAGAAAGTAAAGACACAATGTGACAAAATTTTTACCTGGACAGGTTTACAATGGCCCGGACAAGTGGAAGGTACATGGAGGTAAAAAGATGATTGATTTTGAAGAGGAACTGAAGAAATTTGAGCCGATCATGGAAGTGGAGGAGGCGGAGGACGCCATTCACAGCAGGGATTTGACGGACATGACAGACATTTTACGGGAAATGGCAAGCAGCTATCAGAACAGATAAGGAGTCGCTATGGAGTGTTATAGATGTGGAACGGTAGTGGACGGCGAGGACTTCTGCCCGAACTGCGGCGCCGACATTGGGCTGTACCGCAGAATTCTGGCCGCGGCTGACGCCTGCTACAATGACGGGCTGGAAAAAGCGCAGGTGAGAGATCTGTCCGGGGCCGTGGAGAGCCTGAACAGATGCCTTTCTTATTATAAATATCACACACAGGCCAGGAACCTTCTGGGTCTGGTGTATTTTGAACTCGGCGAGATTGTGATGGCTCTGAGCGAATGGGTTATCAGCAAGAATCTGCAGCCGGAGAATCCTCTGGCAGACCGGTATCTGGAGGAGATCCAGAAATCGCCGGGGATGCTGGACAAGATGAATCAGACCATCAAGAAATACAATCAGGCACTGGTCTACTGCCATCAGGACAGCCGGGATCTGGCGACGATCCAGCTGCGGAAGGTGCTGAGCCTGAATCCGAAATTTGTGGCGGGCAGACAGCTTCTGGCGCTGCTCTACATACAGGACGGCAAGTACGACGAGGCTATGAAGTCCCTGCAGGCGGCCAACAAAATCGACGTGAAAAATACCCGGACGCTGCGGTATATGAACGAGGTTCGGGAGCAGCAGGCGCTGCAGCAGAAGAATCAGAAGAAGAAAAAGAAGAGGAAAGACGACGCGGTGTCCTTCAAGGATGGAAACGATACGGTGGTTATGCCCCAGAACAGTTTTCGGGATCTTCTGGACAATACCCGCGCCAGCATCGTAAATATTCTGGTGGGACTGGTGGTGGGGCTTCTGATCTGCTTTTTCCTGGTGGTTCCCACTGTGCGGGAGCAGGCCAGAAGTGACGCGGCCAACGCGCTGGTGGATGCCAACGAGGAGCTGACCAACTCCAGCGCCAACGTGGAATCTTTACAGAAGCAGGTGGAGCAACTGCAGTCGGAACTTGCCAACTATACGGGCAAGGCGGATGCCGTCAATTCCTATGAGCTGCTCATGCAGGCCCAGGAGGCCAACGGTAATGGAGATCTGGAAGCGGCGGCGACGGCTCTGGGTACGGTCAACCGGGACCTGCTGGGAGACCGGGGCAACGCGGACCACGACACGATTCAGACGGCGATCAACGCCCGGACTCTGGAGGAAAACGAGGAGACCGGCCGGAGAGCGTTCCGGAGAGGCAACTATGAGGAGGCCATCGCAGCTTACCTGGTTGTGGTGGGCATCGATGAAAATTACCGGGATGGCCAGGTACTCTACAATCTGGCGGAGAGTTACCGGGAGATCGGGGACAATGCCAACGCCCGGACCTATTACGACAAGGTTATCGCGGCATTCCCGGATTCCTCCTACGCCAGAAATGCGCAGAACCGCCTGGATGAGATCACGGAGGCGGAGCAGGCAGCGGGAGCGACTGGAACCCAGGAGGGTCAAACCGCCCAGCAGGGTCAAACCACACAGCAGGGCCAGACTGCCCGGCAGTGACGGAATCCGCGGCATACGTGCGGACAACAGAATACAGGACAGACAAAAGACGTTTTCGGGTTATCCCGGGGGCGTCTTTTTCTATATATACAGATTTTCAAAAAGAGAGGTAGAGAAACATGGAATACAACCTGGAGAGAAACGAGGGCAAGCTGACGGTTACCATGCCGAAGGAGGTGGATCATCACTGCGCGAATCAGATCCGTATGGAGGCGGATCTTCTGATCGACACCTACCATGTGCGCAAGCTGATCTTTGACTTTTCTCACACGGAATTTATGGACAGTTCCGGGATCGGCGTGATCATCGGCAGGAGCAGAAATATGGGATTTACCGGCGGACAGGTTATCGCCGAAAATATGAACCAGCGGGTGGAACAGATTTTCCGCGTGGCGGGGCTGAACAAGCTGATTACCGTCATACCGTCGAAAGAGAAGGAGGAGGTGTAGCTGTGGAAAACCATGTAACGGTAACCTTTGACGCGATTTCCCAGAATGAAGCCTTCGCCCGTATGGTGGTGGCGGCGTTTCTGACCGGATTCAATCCGACGCTGGATCAGATGACGGATGTGAAGACGGCGGTTTCCGAGGCGGTGACAAATGCGATCATTCACGGCTATGACGGGAAAGGCGGTAAGATCCTCATGACCTGCCAGCAGAAGGGGCAGGATCTGACGGTGGCGGTCCAGGACAAGGGAAAGGGGATCGCCGACATCAAGAAGGCAAGGCAGCCCTTCTACACCAGCCGGCCGGAGCTGGAGCGCTCCGGCATGGGCTTCGCCTTCATGGAGGCCTTTATGGATGACGTGGAAGTGATCTCCGAGGTGGATGTGGGGACTACGATCATCATGCGGAAAAAAATCGGGGCACAGGATACATAGATGGGGGATGTGTACAGTCTGATTGAGCGGGCCCACAGAGGAGACAAGGAGGCGCGGGATACGCTGGTGTACGAGAACACAGGGCTGGTGTGGAGTGTGGTCCGGCGTTTTTCCTACAGCGGGGCGGACCGGGAGGAACTGTTTCAGATTGGTGTGATCGGCCTGCTGAAAGCTATTGACCGCTTTGATCCGTCTTTTCAGGTCTGCTTTTCCACCTACGCGGTGCCGGCCATCAGCGGAGAATTGAAGCGGTTTCTCCGGGACGATGGCCCCATCAAGATTTCCCGCTCCATTCAGGACCATCAGAAAAAAATCAGGGAATTTCAGGAGGAGTGGGGACGGAAACGGGAAAGGAAAGCGGAGACGGAAGGAGAGGATGGCGTGGATGGCGAGCTGAGCCTGGAGGAATTGTCCAGGGGAACCGGGTTGTCTGCGGAGGAGATCGTGCTGGCCCAGGGCAGCATGAAACCGGTGGAGTCCATTTACCAGACGGTCTATGAGTCCTCGGACAGCAGTCTGCAGCTGATCGATCAGCTGGCGGAGAAGGGGGAAACTTTTGACGAGCGTTCTGTCAACCGGACAGTGCTGGCTGAGTCTCTGGAGCGCCTGGAACCGAGAGAGAGACAGCTGATTTACTGCCGCTACTTTAAAGATATGACTCAGGCGGCCACAGCGGCGGAACTGGGGATGACCCAGGTACAGGTTTCCAGGAGCGAGAAAAAGATTCTGGGGAAACTTAGGAAAATGTTTGACGATTAAACTTTATAAATATTTAATTTGTATATTGTCCCGGAAAGTCTTAAAATAAGGATATTGTTTAGATGGTCCGGGACTTTTTATGCCCGACTGAGAAAGGAAGAAAGAAGATGAAGAACGGGATCAAGGGACATAAGAAAATTTTCCTTGGGATTGTCGTTGCGGTCGTCATTTTAATTGTGGTGCTGATTGCGGTCTTTGGGAGGGGCGGAAAAGATGATTCCGCGAAGGACGATCAGCAGACAGCTACGGTGGAGAGGCGGACTCTGGCTGAGAGTGTATCTGCGACCGGGACATTTCAGGCCTCGGACGATGTGAGTGTCTCTGCGGATATCATGAACACGACGGTACAGGAAGTCCGGGTTTCCGTGGGAGACACGGTTGCGGCCGGTGACGTGATCTGTGTGCTGGACACAGCGGATCTGCAGGAGCGGCTGGCGGACGCCCAGGAAAACCTGTCCGACACGGAGAGTCAGACCAATCGGACGGTGGACAGCGCCAGGAGGAATCTGGAGCAGGCGCAGAAAAACCGGGATGAGGCCCTGGCCAACGTGGATCCGGATATTTCGGATGCCTACAATGACTGGCAGGAGGCATCTGCAAGATATCAGGATTTGCAGAATCAGTATAACGCGGCGGTGGCCCAGAGAGATCAGATTACCGCGGCCAACGGCGGAGTGGCCGACGTGACCAACAGCGCTTACTGGCAGGCGCAGCAGCAGGTAACTTCCCTGGAAGCGCAGATGAACACGGCGAAGTCCACGATGGAGCTGAATCAGAGAAATTATCAGGATCTGGCGGACAGCAGAGAGGACACCATTCGGCAGATCAATGATACCTACCAGAATCAGCTGGATACCTACAACACTACTATTGAAAATTCCTCCACAGCCGGAGATACCCAGCGGGATCAGATTGAGGAACTGCAGGATCAGATCGACGCGGCAGTGGTAACGGCGCCCATCGGCGGTCTGGTTACCTCCCTGTATGTGGAGCCCGGCGATGACTATAACGGCGGTATGATTGCCGCGGTGGAGAACGTGGACACCTTTGAGGTTACCGCGGAGATTGACGAGTATGATATCAACAAGATCCAGGTGGGCCAGGAGGCGATTATCCGTACCAACGCCACGGGAGACCTGGAACTTTCCGGAACTGTGATATCCATCGCCCCGAAGGCTTCCGGCGGCAGCTCCATTCTGGACACCGGATCCGGCAGCTCGGACATGTTCAGCTTTGATCTCAGCAGTATGATGGGCGGCAGTTATGCCAACGGCAGCACAGGCGGAAATGTAACTTATACGGTAACGATTGTGGTCAACACGCCCTGTGATCAGCTGAAGATCGGCATGACAGCGAAACTCAGTATCATTCTGCAGCAGGGGGAGAATGTGCTTTCGGTGCCCTTTGACGCACTGCAGCAGGCGGATGATGGAAGTTATTATATCGAAGAGATCACTTCCGTCAATGAGGACGGCACCAGTGAGACAAAACAGATCCCGGTAACCACAGGTCTGGAGAGTGACTATTATGTGGAAATTATCGGAGATGATGTCAAAGAGGGTATGGAAGTGCTCATTCCCGAGGCCGAGGGCGGCAATTCCCTGGAAGATCTGATCAGCAGCGGCGGAGCGATGGAGGGGATTTAAATGAGCAGGACAATCATAGAGCTGAAAGATATCTATAAGCGGTTCTATATTGGCACCCCCAACGAGCTGGAGGTTCTTCACGGGATTTCCCTGACCGTTCAGGAGGGAGAGTTTGTGGCCATCGTCGGCGCTTCCGGATCCGGTAAATCCACATTGATGAATATCATCGGAGTACTGGATCGGCCGACAGAGGGAAGTTATGTGCTGGACGGCGTAGATGTCAACGGGGCAAAGGACGCGGAACTCTCCAAGATTCGGAATAAGAAAATCGGCTTTGTGTTTCAGACATACAATCTGATTTCCAAGACCAATGCCATCAAGAATGTGGAGATGCCCATGCTCTATGCCGGTGTTCCGGGAAAGCAGCGCGTACAGCGGGCAAAGGAACTGCTGGAGATGGTCGGCATGGGAGAGCGGATGCGGCATCTTCCGGAGGAACTCTCCGGAGGACAGAAACAGCGGGTGGCCATCGCGAGAGCTATGGCCAATGATCCGGCAATCATTCTTGCGGACGAGCCCACCGGAGCTCTGGATTCCGTGACCGGGCGAAAGGTCATGGACCTGTTTCACAAGCTTCACGACGAGGAGGGCAAGACGATCGTGCTGATTACCCATTCGCCGGAGCTGGCGGAGGAAACTCAACGGATTGTGACCATCAAGGACGGACACGTGATCGGAGAGAGGGAAGGAAGCGGACGATGATCGTTTATGAGAATATACGGCTGGCGCTGTTCAGCCTGAAAGCAAACAAAATGCGCTCCCTGCTGACGATGCTGGGCATTATCATCGGCATCGCTTCCGTGATCGCCATCATGACGCTGGGAGATTCTGTTACCGTTACTGTCACGGAATCCATGTCGTCCATCGGCGCCAACAATGTGACGGTTTCCCTGCAGCAGAAGACTTCTGAGGAGGACGGGGAGGATGAGGCCAGCACCGGCATCGAGTTTGGTCAGGACGAGGATGAACAGCAGCCGACACAGTCGGATCTGATTACTTCGGATATGCTGCAGCAGTTCTGCGACACTTACGCGGATTCGGTCAAAGCAATCTCGATCTCGGAGGCTGTGGGAAGCGGCGAGATTGAGGAGGGAGAGCTTACCTCCGATATTTCCGTGATGGGTGCCAGTCTCGGTTATTTCGCCGCCAACAACATCACGATGGTAGAGGGAAACTACTTCAGCGACCGGGAGTTTGACCGGGGCGGCATGGTAGCTCTGGTGGCTTCCCAGGTGGTGGATGACATTTTCGGCGGAGACACGGATGCCGCGGTAGGTAGCACGATCCAGGTGGCGGTCAACGACAAGTATTACAATTTCGTTATCTCCGGTGTCTATGAGCAGGACAACGATATGTACAGCTCCTACAGCTTTATGTGGGGAAATCAGCCCAGCACCTTCTATATTCCCCTGCGGACGGCCCAGGATCTGAATCATTCTTCCGGGTTTTCCCAGCTCACAGTGCTTACCCAGGGGGATGTCAATGCGGATGATTTCGCGGTGGAGACAGAGCGATTTTTCAACAACCTCTATCGGAACAACCGGGAATTTGAAGTTACCGCTATGAGCATGTCCTCAATCGTGGGAATGATGGAGGATATCATGGGAACCATTACCACGGCCATCGCCTTTATCGCCGGGATCGCCCTGGTGGTGGGAGGTATCGGCGTCATGAATATCATGCTGGTATCCATCACGGAGCGGACCAGAGAGATCGGAACAAGAAAGGCGTTGGGGGCGCCAAACAGTTCCATCCGTCTGCAGTTTATCATCGAGTCCATTGTGATCTGTATTATCGGAGGAATTTTCGGTATTATCCTGGGATGCATTGTGGGAATGGCGGCGGCGGCCTATGTGGGAGTGTCCGTGGTGCCGTCCCTGCAGAGTATCTGTATCTCTCTCGGATTTTCCATGGCCATCGGTATTTTCTTCGGGTACTATCCGGCCAACAAGGCGGCCAAGCTCAACCCGATTGACGCGCTACGCTATGAGTAGTGCCGCATAGATGCGAAGAGGTGTTGTAAGGAGAATGGGAGGGGGATTTATGAAGAAACACAAGTTTTCCTGTGAGAGGGGCGGTTTGACGATCCGTGGGAATCTCTTTCAGCCGGAGGGAGAAAATCTTCCGATTGCGATCTTAAGCCATGGTTTTATGGCCAATCAGTCCACGATGAAAGGATACGCCCAGGCGGCAGCGGAACTCGGCTTTGCGGCTTTTACCTACGATTTCTGCGGCGGCTGCCTCTGGGGACGAAGCGACGGAAAGACCACGGATATGTCTGTCTTAACCGAGGTGGAGGATCTGAAGGCGGTCATTGCCTACGCGTCGTCGCTGCCCTTTACGGACGAGAGCAGGATCGTGCTGATCGGCGCAAGCCAGGGCGGTTTTGTGTCGGCGCTGACCGCGGCGCAGATGGGAAATAAGATTGAGCGGCTTGTGCTGTTTTATCCGGCGCTTTGCATCCCGGACGACGCGAGAAAGGGGCAGATGATGTTCGCGAAATTTGACCCGGCAGAGATACCGTCTGTGATCCGCTGCGGCCCCATGAAGCTGGGGCATGTGTATCCTGAGGCGGTTATGGAGATGGATCCCTTTAAGGAGATTGCGCCTTATCAGGGGCCGGTGCTGATCATTCACGGTAGCGAGGACAAGATTGTGGATCTCTCCTACGCAAAGCGGGCCCGGGAGGCCTATGTCCAATGTCAGCTCCGGGTTGTGATGGGAGCCGGACACGGTTTTTCGAAAAAGGACGATGAGACGGCGATCCCCTGGATGCGGGATTTTCTGTCTGAGAGTTTTTAAGTGGAAAATATTTGACCGGCGTTTTTTTCATTGGAGATTTTTCTGCTGACAGCCTTTTAGTTTTTGGTTTTTGGGCGGGTGTTAATGTGTGTCAGCCTCTATGCGATTTTGGGCATAGGCACGACAGTTCGGGTTTCCGGAACGGTTGGACAGAGCAGATGTTCCCGCGTTACATCAATTGCGGATCTCAGGGTGTTTCCAGGTGGAGACATTCTGATGCCCGGCGCTCAGTGCACCGTCCACAGGGATGGCTGCGCCTGTGATATAGCGGGCCATGTCACTAGCCAGGAACAGTGCCAGCCAGGCGCATTCCTCAGGTTTCCCCAGGCGGCCGGCGGGACAATCCTTTGCAAAGAAGGCCATGGCCTGCTCCGGTGCATTACCGAATATGCTGGTCTGGGTGTACCCGGGGCAGATGGCGTTTACTGTGATGCCATAGGGTGCGTAATCCAGAGCGGCAGCTTTTGTCATGCCGACAACACTGTGTTTAGTGGCGGTGTACAGTGCCTGACCACGCTGCGCGACCAGGCCGGCGATGGAGGCTACATTGATAAGAAAACCGCCTTTGCTGCTTGTCTGAAAAATAGCTTCGGCTCCGTATTTCATGCCGGCAAATACCCCTTTGCTGTTCAGTGCAAAAATGTGGTCATAGTCTTCCAGTTCATATTCATGCAGGGGGGAGCCGCCCATGCCGATCCCGGCGTTACTGACGACACCATCCAGATGTCCGTAATGGGCGACAGCGGTTTTTACCAGCGCCTGGATTTCATCTGCGTTGCTACAGTCTGTAGGTACGAAGATGGCATCGCCGCCTGCAGAACAGATTTCATGGGCCAGATCCTGGCCCTGCCCCCTGTTGCGCGCAGCGCAGACTACTTTCATGCCATGAGCTCCATATACCTCTGCAATGGTTCTGCCGATACCACGGCTGGCTCCTGTAACGATCGTGACTTTTCCCTGTACGCTTTCAAATGTCTGTTTCAATTTCTGACTCCTTTCCGATCGCATATCAGACATGCGATTTCAGTGACGTGTAATGGGTTCGACAACACGTGCCAGATTTACCGTCAGGTGTTGTGTTTTATTGGTGTATCCAGTATAATTCATGAAAAACAGGCGCGCAACCGACAATCGGTGGAGGGGTGTCGGAAAGGGCGGCAGAAAAGGAGGAAGTGTTGGAAAAAATAAAGAAGTGAAAATGGATATTCGTGTACGATACACAAAGAAGGCAATTGCCGGGGCTTTTCTGGAGCGGTTGGAGGAGAAGCCTGTGAATCGGATTACTGTCCGGGAGGTCTGCGATGGCGCTGGGATTAACTGCAGTACCTTTTATAAATATTATCATGACTGCTTTGATCTGATGGAGCAGTTGGAGAATGAGGCATTGCTACAGCTGGATCAGTTGCTGGATCAGGCGAAGAATGGCGGCCTGACGGAGATCCTGACGCCTACCATGCAGACATTGAAAGAACATCAAAAGCTCATCCGTCTTCATCTGCGCAGTGATGAGGGGTCGAGGTTTGTGCGGAAACTGGTAGCCCACAGCCTTGCCCGGCTGGAGCTTGAACTCAGTGGATTCGCCCGATCGGAGCTTTCTCTGGAAGAAAGGGATCGCGTCAAGGCGTTCTTGGTAGGAGGATGCATTGGGGTCATTGAATACTGGATGTATGGCGGGATGCGGCAGGACTCGAAGGAAGTGATGGATTCCATGGAACGGCTTTGCAGGTTGTTGTCAAAATACTGACATCCTGCCCCGCCCCCACCCCCCACCCATCCCCCGCCAATCCTCGTTCCATTGTCGGCCCGCTGCCAACGATCCCGCAAAGGCGCGAACCGCCTGGGCTGCACCGACTTTCGCCTCTTCGGTCGGTCCTTCCTGACGCTCCGGCTGATGGACATAAAAAAGCCCCACGCCTCAGAGGGTTCCTCTGATGACGCAGGGTCTTGCTTTTGT
>ERZ1643249.2926-NODE-2926-length-15500-cov-4.546131_pt1 | contig 15500 bp, 18 predicted proteins | sample MGYA00579263_ERZ1643249 | MGnify/ENA primary metagenome ERZ1643249 (study PRJEB29033, sample SAMEA4952264) | chicken gut metagenome | biome: Broiler Chicken; feature: Gastrointestinal Tract; material: Caecum | place: Ireland | collected 2018 | study: Broiler...
ATATACCCCGCCTTTCCGACGGGACGGTAGACGCCATGCTGCTTTCAGGGGAAGCGGCCTCTGCACTGTCTGAAAAGGATTACCGTGTGACATGGATAGAAAGCGGAACATGGGGGCTTTTGATTAATACACAAGATGAAGTACTGTCAAACACAAATATCCGCCGGGGAATTGCGCAATGCTTTGACCGCAGCGTATATGAACCGATGCTTCCATCTTATTTAGAGGTGGCAGATACGCTTTTTCCTGATAGCGCCTCCATATTTGGGGCTTTGACCGCCTCTTCTCAGTCGGCGACAGGTATTGCGGCGGACGTTCAGGCTGGTATTGCCTCTTATGAGAGCGGCCTTTTAGAGGTTGGGCAGACAACGTTAGACGGCGTAGCCTTGCTTGTTAACGGGGATGCCGGGCAGGATGTTACAACGTACTTTTTGCAGGTTTCGCAGCTCTTGCAAAGAGATTTGGGGATTTATATCAGCATCGAAACAGTTGATGCTTCCGAATATCAGTCAAGAATGGCGTCGGGAGATTATGATATTGCCGCCGTGTGTTTTGAAGCTGCGGACAATGATGTGCTTTCATATCTGGAGCCGTTTATAACCGGTTCTTCAGAAAACTTATGCGGATATTCTGACAGCCGTGTCGATGATTTGTTTTATTCGGCCTCTGTAGCCCAAACAGCGGCTTCTGCACTTGCCGATTGCCGCAGTGCAGAAGCACAGATTTTAAATAGCGGGGTATTTTTGCCGATGTTCAGGCAGCTGGACGCCTTTGTGGTACGGCAGGATACCAGCGGATTGGTTTACAACTCGAATACAGGAATGGTTTCCCTTTCTGGCACGCAATTTTCATAATTTAAGAAGCAGAAGACAGGTAAAACGTGTTTTCATGCGATATGGTTCTGGAATACAGGTTTAAAATAAGAGGCTGTCCCAAAAGAGCCGTATACGAACTGTAGCAAAAAAGTAGGCAATAGACAACCCCCTGATGTAGGAAAATGTAAGTACTACAGCAGGGGGTTGTCATATTTTGAAAAAAGAATGTTTCACTACAGCACGGTAAATTTTTCTCCGGCCCAAAACAGAATGTATCTACCGGCACAAACCGGCTTCTTTCGGCGAGGTAAAAGAGACGATTGACCGGTACTTTTTACAGCTGCAAGCGCATCCAGTACAAAACGGGAGTAGCGCCGCTGACGCTGCGCCACTCCCGCTGAAACGAATTTTCCTGCAATAGGGACTTTTTTGTGCTGTCCGCACAATCTGGTCCGGTTCATTCTTAGCTTAGCCACATATGTTCTATAAAAATTTTTAACCCGATTAAGACAAGAATAGTCCCGCCAAAAATTTCAGCTTTCGCATTCAGCTTATCGCCAATCCATTCTCCGACTTTTACTGCGGCGATGCTAAGGACAAACGTTGTTACACCAATTAGGGAAACCGCCAAATAAATATTTGCCGAAACGGCGGCAAAGCTTACGCCAACCGCTAAAGCGTCAATACTTGTGGCGATAGCTTGCATAAGCAAAAGCCCTGCACCAAATGGTTTGACAGGACATGATTCATCGTGATAGAACCCGTCCCAGATCATTTTTCCACCGATGAATCCAAGCAGGATCAAAGCAATCCAATGATCAAAAGCAGATATCTGCGATGTAAAAAGTGAACCGGCAAAGTAGCCGATCAATGGCATCAGAGCCTGAAATACGCCGAAGGAAAGGGCAATAAAAAGTGTCTGCCTGAATTTTGGCTTATAGCACATACCGTTTGTCATAGAAACAGCGCAGGCATCCATAGACAAACCGATGCCAACCAAAAGTATTTCAATAATGCTCATAAAACGATATCCTCTCTTTTTTGCATTTCTATATTAAATACGACGATCCAGCAGATCAGCATATTGATTTTTAAATGCGGCAAAATTCCCTTTGTCAAGAGCTTCACGGATCCGCTCCATTAGCGTATTATAAAAATAAAGGTTGTGCATGACAGCCAAACGCATGCCAAGCATTTCGTTTGCCTTTAAAAGATGGCGGATATACGCGCGGGAGTGGCGTTTGCAGGTCGGGCAGTCACAGGCTTCATCAATCGGCCGGTCGTCTTCAGCATATTTGGCGTTGTTTAGGTTGATGATCCCATCCCATGTATTCAAATGGCCGTGACGTGCGTTTCGGCTCGGCATAACACAATCGAAAAGATCCACCCCGCGCGCAACAGCCTCAATAATATTGGAAGGAGTTCCCACTCCCATTAAATAACGGATTTTATCTTTTGGCATATACGGTTCAACAACCTCGATGATATGATACATCACTTCTTTAGGTTCGCCGACCGCTAAACCGCCGATAGCATATCCATCGAGATCAAGCGCCGCGATATCCTGCATATGTTTGATACGCAGGTCGTCGAAAGTACAGCCTTGATTGATTCCAAAGAGAAGCTGGTTCCGGTTAATGGTTTCTGGAAGGCTGTTTAGACGGTGGATTTCTTCTTTACAGCGTGCGAGCCAACGCGTTGTACGCTCACAACTTGCTTTGGCATATTCATAAGGGGCAGGGTTTTCTACGCATTCATCAAAGGCCATAGCAATAGTTGAACCAAGATGCGATTGGATTTGCATGCTGACTTCCGGTGAGATAAACAGCTTTTTCCCGTCGACATGTGAATGAAAATGTACTCCCTCTTCTTTAATCTTACGTAAGGAAGAAAGTGAGAATACCTGAAAACCGCCACTGTCTGTAAGAATTGGGCCGCTCCAGCCCATAAAGCGGTGCAGCCCGCCAAGCCGGTAGATCAATTCGTCGCCAGGGCGAACGTGGAGGTGATAGGTGTTACACAGCTCTACCTGACATTTTAAATCGGATAAATCGAAGGAAGAAACACCGCCTTTAATGGCAGCTGCGGTTCCCACATTCATAAAAGCGGGAGTTTGTATCACGCCGTGGACGGTATGGAATGCAGCCCGGCGGGCATTTCCTTCTGTTTTAATCAATTTATACATGGAAAACTCCTATTCTGGGGACATATTGTTATGTAGCGATTTTTTATAAGATGAGCATTGCATCGCCGAAGCTAAAAAAGCGATAACGCTCTTTTACGGCAACATGGTATGCATGCATGGTATTTTCGTATCCGCAGAAAGCAGAAACCAGCATAATAAGCGTGCTTTCTGGGAGGTGGAAGTTTGTGATCAATCCATCCATAATATGAAATTTATAGCCGGGATAAATAAAAATATCGGTATCCCCGCTTGTTTCTTGCAAAGGGCCCTTTTGTGCGGCGCTTTCCAACGTACGGCAGCTCGTTGTCCCGACACAGATAATGCGCCCTCCCAGCTGTTTGGTATGATTGATTTTGTCGGCGGCCTCTTTTGGGATATGGTACCATTCAGTATGCATATGATGTTGGGTAACGTCATCTACTTTTACAGGACGGAAAGTCCCAAGTCCTACATGCAATGTAATTTCTGCAATGCCGATCCCTTTTTCTTGCACACGTGACAGGAGTTCTGGAGTAAAATGCAAGCCGGCCGTGGGGGCGGCAGCCGATCCTAAATCCTTACTGTAAACGGTCTGATATCGTTCTTTGTCCTGCAATTTTTCCGTTATATAAGGAGGCAGCGGCATCTGTCCGATTTTGTCAAGCAAAGCATAGATATTCTCTTGGCAATCGAATGTGATAATGCGGTTGCCGTCTTCTTTGACAGCAGTTATTCTGCCAGTCAAAATCCCGTTGCCAAAGGAGATTTCGGCCCCTTCTTTTGCGCGCTTTCCTGGTTTTACAAGCGTTTCCCATACATTCGTTTTATGCTGGGATAAAAGGAGAAGTTCTACGTCACCGCCTGTATCGGTGCGTTTTCCAAAGAGCCTTGCCGGAATAACCCGGGAATTGTTCACGACCAGCAGATCGCCGGGATTTAAATAGTCGAGGATATTTGAAAAGCAGCGGTGCTGAATTTCACCAGTTTTGCGGTTTAAAACCAAGAGCCTTGAACTGTCACGGGGTTCGGCTGGCGTTTGTGCGATCAGCTCCTGCGGCAGATCGTAAAAGAAATCACTCGTTTTCATCAAAAGGCCACTTTCCCTTTCGAAATAGAATATTCATTAAGTTGTCTTTGATATGCGCACATATGTATTTTGTGCGCAGAAAAAAGCCGGATTCAACCGGCGGTTTCAGCAGTTTCGTCATATTGACAAGGAAAGCCTGCGGTGCTATGATATAGCCAATACATAAGCTTTGTGCAGTGAATAATCGGATAGAGGCTGCGGCTTCCATCAGTATCCATATTTCAGGTTAGCCAAACCGTTTACGATGTGGAAAAAGGGGGAGCCGCCGAAGGTAAAAGGGCGGCGCCGGATACCTGATCCTGCATGCGAACAGCTGCTGGATTGTCATCATACGTATGATGGAGAGCTATCGGCTATTTCTTTTGAGATGTTTATAGTCAACGTTTTCTATTATAGTATACGACGGGCCGGTTTTCAACCGGTTTTTTTCATTCCCGTGCTGTTTACGGAAAACGGCACATAATTTAAAGGAGAGTGTCCATCATGAGAGAGTTTAATGTTGGTATTATTGGAGCAACCGGGATGGTGGGTCAGCGCTTTGCAATTTTGCTTGAAAACCATCCGTGGTTTCATGTAAAAGTGCTTGCTGCCTCTTCCCGCAGCGCGGGTAAAACGTATGAGGAAGCTGTTGGGAAGCGGTGGGCTATGAAAAAGCCGATACCCGCTTCGATGAAGGGACTTATTGTACGGGATGCTTCTACAGATATTAAAGAAATTGCTTCAGCAGTCGATTTTGTGTTTTGCGCAGTCGACATGAAGAAGGAAGAGATCAAAAAGCTGGAAGAGGCATATGCAAAGGCGGAATGCCCTGTTATTTCCAATAATTCCGCTAACCGTTTTACAGAGGATGTCCCCATGATTATCCCAGAAATCAATGCAGAGCATGCGGATGTTATTGAGGCGCAGAGAAAACGGCTTGGTACGAAACGCGGTTTTATCGCGGTTAAATCAAATTGTTCGCTGCAAAGCTATGTGCCCGCTTTGCATCCATTAAAGGAAGCCTTTGGGATAAAGGCTGTTCTTGCCTGTACGTATCAGGCTATTTCCGGCGCAGGAAAAACATTTGAGACGTTTCCTGAAATAGTGGATAACGTTATCCCGTATATTGGCGGAGAAGAAGAAAAAAGTGAGAAGGAGCCGCTTAAAATTTGGGGGAAAGTAGAAAACGGTGCTATCGTTTGTGCGGATGGGCCGGCTATTACAACACAGTGTCTGCGTGTCCCGGTAAGCGATGGCCATATGGCGGCGGTTTTCGTTTCTTTTGAGAAAAAGCCGACGATTGCGCAGATTAAAGAAGCATGGGCTCAATTTAAAGGAGAGCCGCAAATTTTGTCACTCCCGAGCGCGCCTAAGCAATTTCTCCATTATTACGAAGAAGAGAACCGTCCACAGACAAAGCTTGACCGCGATACGGAAAATGGAATGGCCGTACATATCGGACGGCTGCGTGAAGACAGCCAGTACGACTACAAATTTGTCTGTCTTTCGCATAATACGGTTCGAGGTGCTGCCGGCGGTGCAGTATTAATGGCAGAGCTTTTAGCTGCAAAAGGTTATCTGGATTGAGCATTTTATATTTTTAAGCATAGAATACATAAAGAAGGGAAAAGGCGGCATGGAGGATATCCTGCCGACGTATCTTTCGCATGTGCCCGGTTTTCTTAAAAGTCGCTCCGATATGATACGGAAAAGACGGAAAATGAGGATTCCGGATGATCTTGTAGCGGACATAAGGAGGAAAAGAGTGTGAAGAAGCACATATTTACCGGTGCAGGCGTAGCGATTGTGACGCCGATGTTTCCAGATGGCTCCATTAATTATGATAAACTTGGGGAATTGATCGATTGGCAGATTGCAAACCACACGGATGCTATTGTTGTTTGCGGTACGACTGGCGAATCGGCATGTATGACGGATCAGGAGCATGTAGATTGCATCGCTTTTGCAGTTAAGCGGACAGCAGGCCGCGTTCCTGTGATTGCAGGAGCTGGCAGCAATGATACCAAATATGCCGAGGAGCTTTCAAAGGAAGCCAAAAACCTTGGTGCTGACGCATTGTTACACGTCACACCTTATTATAACAAGACTTCCCAACGCGGATTAATCACACATTTTACAAGGATAGCAGATGCAACGGATTTACCCATTATCCTTTATAACGTGCCAAGCCGGACCGGCGTAAACATAAAACCGGAAACATATCGCATTTTATCGGAACATCAAAACATTGTTGCAGCAAAAGAGGCCAGTGGAAACATTTCACAGGTTGCGCAAGTGAAGGCAGTATGCGGTGAAGCGCTTGAAATCTATTCTGGAAATGACGACCAAATTGTCCCAATCCTCTCACTTGGCGGCAAAGGCGTCATTTCGGTGCTGTCCAATGTCATGCCAAAAGAAACGCATGATATTTGTGCACTTTATCTTGAAGGCAGGACCGCAGAGTCCGCAGCACTTCAGCTTCAGCTTTTAGATTTTATCAACCATTTGTTTATGGACGTCAACCCGATCCCAGTAAAGGAAGCGATGAACTTAATGGGAATTGATGTGGGAACATGCCGTTCGCCGCTGGTTAAGATGGAACCGTCACAAATAGAAAAACTTGCAGCTTCTATGAAGGCGGTTGGGCTGCCCGTATAATATGAGGAGAAAATCTGCACACAGTTTTACATTTTGTTTGAACTGTGTGCAGATTTGTGTTAGAATAAACTCGATCATGATGTAGTTTGTCAAAACGGAAGGAAAGCATTATTCGAGAGGGTTCGGATAATGGAATCTAATCAAAGAAAAGGATGTTTTAAGGTGATCCGGATATTACTTTGTGGAGCAAACGGCAAGATGGGACATGTTATCGCGTCCTGTGTTGCAGAACGCGATAACATGAAAATTGTCGCAGGGATTGATTTAAATACAGAAAAGTACAGCGATTTTCCGATTTTTTCTGATTTCTCCTCTTGCGATCAAGAAGCAGATGTCATTATCGATTTTTCAAATCCGGCTTTACTCGAAAGCCTGCTTGCTTATGCAGCACAGACAGGCACGCCTTTGGTTGCTGCAACAACGGGGTATACGCCGGAGCAGACCGAGGCGATTAAAGCTGCGGCAAAACAGACAGCGGTCTTTTTTACCTTTAATATGTCTTTGGGTGTAAATTTATTAACGGCATTAAGCCAACAGGCTGCAAAGGTACTCGGTGATCAATTTGATATCGAAATCATTGAAAAGCACCACAATCAAAAAGTCGACGCTCCATCCGGTACGGCCATTATGCTGGCAGAAGCGATCAATAAAGCGTGTGATGACCGGTATATCTTTGAATATGACCGCCATTCCCGTCGGATGAAGCGTCCCAAAAACGAAATTGGGATGCATTCAATACGGGCGGGTTCCATTGTCGGAGAACACGAGGTTCTTTTTGCCGGACGGGATGAACAGCTGTCCCTTAAGCACACCATTACATCCAAAGAAGTTTTTGCGGTCGGTGCGGTCAATGCAGCTGCATTTTTAAGCGGGAAAACTGCCGGGTTATATGATATGGCGGATCTTTTGGCCGGGCAAAAGGGGAGTAACGAGTGATGAAAGTGACACGGACACGTAAAAAAAGACTAAAGCCAGTTCCTGTTTTGATAGAAAGTTTGCTTGTTTTGGCAATAGCTGCGCTGGTTTGGTTTACCTGTACTTCGTTTGGCTGCTCAACAGTCCCAGCGGGGCCCGGTGAAATATCCAACACCTCAATCGAATCTTCTGAGGAGTCTTCTGAAACCATTCCGGAACCAACCTCAACAAGATTGATCGGTTTTGGGGATGATTTGATCCATGTTTCGATTTTTAGGCAGGCAAAAGCGCGCGCAACAGACGGCGGATATGATTTTTCTTATGCTTATGAAAATATTAAAGATGTCGTTCAGCTTGCAGATATTGCTTCGATTAACCAAGAGACCGTTATGGCAAAAGATAAGGAACCGTCCGGATATCCTCTTTTCAACACGCCACAAGAGCTTGCAGGATGCCTTGCGGATGTTGGCTTTGACGTTGCCAATCTTGCGAACAATCACGTTTTGGACCAAGGGGCTTCAGGCCTGAAATCTACCCTTGATTTGTGGGATAGTATCCCTTCCGTTTTGACAACAGGGGCTTATCAAAACGAAGAGGATTTTGATAATATTCGGACGATGGAAAAAAACGGGATTACTTTTGCCTTTCTTGGTATGACAGAATTGACAAACGGCCTTTCTTTGCCGGATAATACGGATTTGGTTGTACTTCGTACACAAGATGAAGAGCGTGTAAAAGCGCAAATTGAAAAAGCAAAAGCTATCAGTGACATAGTAGTAGTAAATGTACACTGGGGAGTGGAATATACGCACAAGCCGACCGAATATCAATATGAGTACGCACAAAAGCTTGCAGACTGGGGTGCAGATATTATATTGGGGCATCATCCGCACGTGATACAGCCGATAGAATGGATCACCCGTTCGGATGGAACACGCGCACTTTGCGCTTACTCTCTTGGAAATTTTATTTCCACGCAGGAGACAGGGGCTACCATGATCGGCGGTGGCTTGGACGTAACAGTTACAAAAGAATATGAAAACAATACGGTATCCATTACCTCTGCCCGTTTTATCCCAACGGTTACACACTATGAGAGAGGAAAAGCCAATGTGACAATTTATCCGCTTGATGCATATACAGATGAATTGGCAGCAAAACATGGCGTCCATCAGCACGTATCGACATTTGATCTGGATTATATCAATCAGACAGTATCTTCCGTAATCGATGAAGAATTTTTGACATCTTACCGTTGACTACAAGAAAGGAGACGCTCTATGAAAGTGATTCATGAAGTTTATTTTACAGAAAATGTTGCAGTGCTCTCCTTTGAGAAAGCGCCGGCGACCATCCATTTTTTAAGCGAGCTGTTTTTGCGTGTGGCAAAAGCAGGAATTAATGTAGACATGATATCGCAAACTGCGCCGAAGGGATCCGTCAACACACTGTCCTTCACTGTGGCTGACGAGCATGTTCCACAGGTTCTGGCGGTGCTAAATGAGATGAATACGGGAATTCGGCCGATGGTTTCCACCGGAAATGTTAAAATTGCACTTTATGGAGAAGAGATGCCCAGCAAAGTTGGAGTGGCGGCGGGTGCTTTTGCTCTTTTAAACAAGGCAGGAATTGATATTTTGTTGATCACGACTTCAGAAGTCGATATTTCCATTGTTGTGACAAGTGCGGACAGCGACGCGGCGTTCGCTATTTTAAAGCGAGAATATATGCCGGATTAGAAGCGAAAAAACATTTGACACAGCACGTCCTTTATGATAAAATAATAAGGCCGCTTGTGTAGGGATTAAAGACGAAGAATAGCTTCGCCCCGTAAACAGCGAGATTAGAGAAAAGGCAGGTGCCTTATCAGATGTATGCAGTTATAGAAACTGGCGGAAAACAGTATCGTGTCAGTGCCGGCGATCAGATTTTTGTAGAAAAACTGAACGTGAATGAGAATGATACGATTGCGTTTGACAAAGTAGTCGCTATTTCCAATGAAGACGGAATGAAATTTGGCGCTCCGTATGTTGATGGTGCAACAGTAAAGGCGACAGTTGTCAAAAACGGTAAAAATAAAAAAATTACAGTTTTTACCTATAAACCGAAGAAGGGTTCCGCTCGTAAACTTGGCCACAGACAGCCTTATACTAAGGTAAGAATCGAATCGATCAACGCATAAGCGATGATCCGGGTGGAGTTTTTTCTTAGAGAAGATCATCTTGTCGGCGTTTCTGTTCGCGGACATGCAGGGTATGCTTCATATGGAAATGATGTAGTTTGTGCGTCTGTGACAAGCGCAGTAGAGTTAGTCGCAAACGGGATTACAGAAATTTTGAAAATACCTGCAATGATTGGCGTTTTTGAAAATGAAGTGCGGATTGATCTTCCCGAGAGCGGAGGTAAAGATGCTGAACCCTTTTTGCAGGCATTGCGTCTTCATTTAGCGCTCTTACAGCAGGATTATTCCGAAAATTTGCAATTGACTGATACGGAGGTGTAGATCATGTTAAAGTTGGATATGCAGTTTTTTGCACACAAAAAAGGTGTAGGTTCGACTAAAAACGGCCGTGATTCCGAGTCGAAGCGTCTTGGTGCAAAACGGGCTGACGGACAGTTTGTTTTAGCAGGAAATATTCTTTACAAACAGCGTGGTACGCACATTCATCCAGGTGAAAACGTGGGACGTGGTTCCGATGATACCCTCTTTGCAAAAATTGATGGTGTTGTCAGATATGAACGTATGGGGCGTGACCGCAAAAAAGTCAGCGTGTACAGTGTACAGTAAAAGACGTATTAAAAAGCGTGCCATCCGGCACGCTTTTTTTGTGGGTTTGCGTTGATAACACGGCATTTTTCTTATATAATAGTTTTGACAGAAGAAATGCGGAAAGAATAGAAGGAAATGCTTATGTTTATTGATAAAGCAACAATTCATGTGCGTGCTGGCAGTGGCGGGAATGGTGCTGTTAGCTTTCGCAGAGAAAAATACATTGCTGCGGGCGGCCCAGACGGTGGCGACGGAGGAAAAGGCGGCGATATATTGTTTGCGGCTGATACAAACCTTTCCTCGTTGGTCGATTTTCGATATAAACGCAAATATGCAGCAGAAAACGGTGAAAACGGAGGGGCAAAACGCTGCTCCGGGAAAAGCGGAAAAGATCTTGTGATTCGTGTGCCGCGCGGTACTGTTGTACGGGAATTGGAAACAGGACGGATTTTAGCGGATATTTCTTCAGATGAGCCCGTCGTTGTTGCTAAAGGCGGAAGAGGCGGTGCAGGAAATCAGCATTTTGCAACTTCCACACGACAGATTCCGCGTTTCGCAAAACCGGGAAAACCAGGAGATGAACTGGACCTTTCATTGGAGTTAAAATTGCTGGCGGATGTTGGCTTGGTTGGGTTCCCGAATGTGGGAAAGTCGACGCTGATTTCGGTTGTGAGTGCGGCAAAGCCGACCATTGCCAACTATCATTTTACAACGCTGACGCCTGTGCTTGGTGTTGTAAAAGTAGATGACCGGCAGAATTTTGTCATGGCTGACATCCCCGGATTGATTGAAGGAGCGTCTGAGGGGATTGGGCTTGGGCATGATTTTCTTCGCCACGTAGAAAGATGCCGCTTGATTGTCCATGTAGTGGATGTTTCCGGTATGGAAGGGCGCGATCCAAAAGAGGATTTTTTAGCGATAAATCGGGAGCTTGCCAATTTTAGCGAAGAACTTGTCGCTCGGCCTCAGATTGTAGCAGGCAATAAATGCGATATGGCAAGTGAGGAACAAATCAATCTATTCCGTTCTTTTGTTGAAGGAAAAGGATATGCTTTTTATCCGATATCTGCTGCAACAAGGAAAGGGACGCGGGAATTAATTGGAGCGGTGGCTTCTGCGTTATCACAGCTGCCGCCAGTTAAACAATTTGAGGCGCAGCCCATTTCTGATGAAGAACGGCGGTTACGGGAAGCGGCTGACAGGAAGTTTACCATTACGGTGGAAAATGGGGTTTACTATGTAGAAGCTGATTTTTTGGAATCACTGCTTATGACGGTAAATATGGAAGATTACGAGTCGCTTCAGTACTTCCAGAGAATGCTTCGGCAAAGCGGCATCATCGATGCCTTGGAGGAAAAAGGGATAGAAGAAGGCGATACAGTTTCTATTTTTGGTTTTCAATTTGACTTTGTAAAATAAGCGATTCCCTTTTTATTTAAGAAGGGTTGATTTCAGCTGGCATGCTACAATGAATAAAGCAAAGGACGATTACATGAAAAAATTGACGCCGCAAGAAGTAAATTTGATGAGTCCACTGGGGCTTGCTTATATTGGGGACTGCATTTATGAATTGATCACACGCGAGCATATTGTTTCCAATGGGAATATGCCGGTCGCAAAGTTGCATCAGGAGACTGTTTCGATCGTTTGTGCAGCTGCGCAGTCTGCGGCGGTAGATATTATATTAAATAGTCTTTCTGAAGAAGAGCTCGCTATATATAAAAGAGGCAGGAACGCCAATGGAAGCCATGTCCCGAAAAATGCGGATCCGGCCCAATACAGAAGGGCGACCGGTTTGGAAGCGCTTTTTGGATATCTTTATCTGAACAGGCGCTATGACAGAATTCAATCTCTTTATGAGCAGATATATGATGTCACGAAAAACAGTGCAGAAGGGAAGGAAGGCTGTTGATAAAACAAACATGGAAAGCCATTCAAAAGAATTTAGCTGCGCGCTGGGCTGTCGACCTTTTGCTTACGGTGATAGGTTCTTGTTTTTTTGCGCTTGGGACACATTGTTTTACCGCCCCAAACCATATGGCGCCAGGCGGGGCTACCGGCCTTGCAACGATTATTAATTTTCTTACTGGTATCCCAATCGGTGTGCTTACCATTTTAATCAATATCCCGATTTTGGTTTTGGGTTTTTGGAAAATTGGGCGCCGCTATATGCTCAAAACGATTGTCTCATTAATAGCTTATTCCTTCTTTTTGGATCTTGTTTTGGTGCGAATGCCCGTTTATACAAATGATCGTATGGTTGCTTGTATTTTTGGCGGTGTAGCAATGGGAGCGGGCATTGGGCTTGTCATGTCACGCGGCGGCTCAACCGGAGGAATGGATATCATCAATAAGTTGATTCAGCGGCGTTTCCCTCATTTGCGTCTTGGGCAAGTTCAGTTTACAACAGATTTAATTATCGTAACACTTTCCATAGCAGCATATGGCAGCGCCGAGCCGGCTTTTTATGCCCTTATCTGCCTGTATATCACTTCTGTTGCACTTGACGCTGTTTTATATGGAATGAATGTCTGTAAGATGATCTATATTGTGTCCAAGCAAGGGGATGCGATTTGCAGCCGGATCCACTCGGAATTAGACCGTGGCGCAACAGTATTGAAATCTTATGGCTCTTATACTGGCGAGGAACGGCCAACTATTATGGTGGCAGTACGCCAAACAGAGTATTATCGGCTGCGCCGTATTATCCGTGAGGTCGATCCGGATGCATTTGTCATTATGACAAGTGCATCAGAAATTGTAGGCGAGGGATTTGAGGAATTGGTATAGCTTAAAAGATGCAGCGCCTGCAAAAAAAACCGCCGGAAATTTTCCGGCGGCCATCTGCTTGTAGAAATACAATGGATTAATAGGTTTCGGGGTTGTTCTTTTTCTGTTGAGCTGACCCGTTTTTGCGATTGGTTGTTTGATTGCGTTTTTTTGCAGTCGGATGCCCTGAAATAGGATCTTCCGGCGTGAGATCGTATCCGTCGGTGAAAGAATCGTTGTATTGAATCGGATCATTGTTCTTATTACGCATAATTTTATCACCTCGTTTTCGAGAATAGTGTTTCCCTTTAATGATATAGTATAACTGGTTAATTATAACATTTAATAAGAAAGGTATGGTACAAATGTCCGGACATTCGAAATGGAGTACAATTAAGCGGAAAAAGGGTGCGAATGATGCAGCGCGCGCCAAAATTTTTACAAAAATCGGAAGAGAGATCGCAGTTTGTGTAAAAGAAGGCGGTCCGGATCCTGCCGCTAATGCCAAGCTACGGGATTTAATCCAAAAGGCAAAACAAAATAACGTGCCGAACGACAATATCGATCGTATTATTAAAAAGGCTGCCGGCGATGGAGAAAAGAATAATTATGAGTCAGCAGTATATGAGGGGTATGGCCCAAGTGGAATAGCAGTCATTGTTGAGACATTGACAGATAATCGGAACCGCACAGCTGGTGACATCCGCCATTATTTTGATAAATTCGGCGGGAATATGGGACAGCCCGGATGTGTTTCTTTTATGTTCAATCAAAAAGGTGTCATCGTCATAGAAAACGATGGACTGGATGAAGAAAAAGTAATGGATGATGTTATGACAGCTGGGGCAGATGATTTTACCTATTCAGAAGATGCCATTGAGGTGGTAACGGATCCCACTGCTTTTTCTGAAGTAAGAGATGCATTGGAAAGTATGGGGTATACCTTTGCTTCCGCTCAGATAGAGCAGGTCCCTTCGACATATACATCGATCGATGACCCAGAAACCCGCACCAAAATGAGCCGCCTTCTTGAGGCTTTAGATGATAATGATGATGTGCAAGAGGTTTGGCATAACTGGGAAAATCCTGACGAAGAAGAATAATTATTTAAAAAAGCGGCTGTCTGCCGCTTTTTTCTTCGTTTACATCCAATGTAGAAATCGTATTGCAGGAAAATATATCAAATATATTGATGAAAAGCAGTGATTTGACGTTTGCATGTGAAATATTCATCAGACAAAGGCCTGTTGTATCTTGCAATGTCACTTGCGGAAGGACTTACTTTTGAGTTCCCATTTTTTATTGGGTGAAAAGAGATATATCCAGATCGAAAGAAGGCTTGGCTATGAAGGGATTACGTCATAAAGGCAGTATGACGCTATATACTGCAAGAATGACGCTGCGGGCATTCACGCTACAGGATGACTGGGCGATGTTTGAAAACTGGGCCAGTGATCCGGAAGTGGCGCGTTATATGCGCGGAAAGGCGCATAAGAGCGTAGCACTTACACGACAGGTTTTGGAAAGCTGGTGTTGTCATGGGAGAAAACGTTCTTATCATTGGGCGTTGGTCTTATCCGGCCGGAAGCAGCCGATTGGCTCCATTAGTTTTGTAACATTTGATGAAAAGAAATTAGAGGCAGAAGTTGGTTATACGCTATCCCGAAAGTATTGGGGAAAGGGATTGGTTCCAGAGGCGTTGTCTGCCGTCCTTGCGTTTGGTAAAAATGAGATTGGTTTTTCCTCTTTTTATGCACAGCTTTTCGAAGAGAACGTACAATCGATACGTGTTCTTGAAAAATGCGGTTTTTCATTTTGCGGCCGTTTTGAGGACGCTGTTACCAAAAATACAGGCGAACCGGGAACTATATTGGTGTATCGGAAGTCATACATAGAAGGGGACTAATATAGGACAACAGCCGGATCGGAAAATATTTCCGATCCGGCTGTTGTCCTATATTCATTATTATTTTGCATTATCATGCTGGCGAATTACAGCGCGTCGAATTTTCCCGCTAATCGTTTTCGGCAATTCAGGTACGAATTCTACAATGCGAGGATATTTATATGGAGCAGTCGCCTTTTTTACATAATTTTGAAGTTCTTTTTTTAACTCTTCAGAAGGCTGGTATTGGCTGGTTAATACTATAGTTGCTTTTACTACTTGTCCGCGGATTGGATCCGGAGCACCGGTTACAGCAACCTCTAAGACAGCAGGATGTTCCATCAATACACTTTCCACTTCAAAAGGACCGATCCGATAACCAGAGGCTTTGATTACATCGTCCGTACGTCCGACATACCAGAAATAGCCGTCCTCATCGCGGTAAGCAGTGTCGCCTG
>ERZ1643249.2929-NODE-2929-length-15487-cov-4.861522_pt1 | contig 15487 bp, 19 predicted proteins | sample MGYA00579263_ERZ1643249 | MGnify/ENA primary metagenome ERZ1643249 (study PRJEB29033, sample SAMEA4952264) | chicken gut metagenome | biome: Broiler Chicken; feature: Gastrointestinal Tract; material: Caecum | place: Ireland | collected 2018 | study: Broiler...
TGCCGGTTTGGATGAATTCCGCCGGGTAGTCCCGGGCGGCGGGGTTGATGGGGGAACCGTTGATGTTCATCCGGGCTTCGGGGATGATCTCCGGCCCGCCGTCAATGGGGTTGCCCATACCGTCAAAAATCCGCCCCAGCATGTCGGGGCTTACCTTCAGTTCGGTGCCGTGGCCCAAAAAACGGGCCTTGGAATCGGCAATGCGCAGCCCTTGGGAGCTTTCAAACAACTGAACCATGGCCCGGTCCCGGTCCACTTCCAGCACCTTGCCCACCCGGATTTCCCCGTCGGCCTGCTCAATTTCCACCAGTTCGTCGTATTTGACCCCGGCGACGCCGTCCACCAGCATCAGGGGACCCACGACTTCCCGGATGGTTTTATATTCTTTACGCATGATCGGCTTCCTCCTCCATGAGCCCGGCAAACTGGGCTTCCAGTTCCCCGGTAACTGCGGCGTAATGGGCGTCCCACTGATCCTCCGGGACACGTTTGAGCCGCCCGATTTTTTCCATTACCGGCATGGTGAGAATCTGTTCCAAGGGGACTTCCGCCGCCACAGCTTCCTCCCCCTTGTGGTACCAGGCGAGGATGAGCTTTAACATCCCGTACTGCTTTTTGGGGGAAGTATAAGTGTCCACATCGTCAAAGGCGATCTGGTGCAGGAAATCCTCCCGGACGGAACGGGCCGCCTCCAGGGTCATCCGGTCCTTTAAGGCCAGGGCGTCCACGCCCACCAGCCGGACGATTTCCTGAAGCTCCGCCTCCTCCTGCAAAATCCGGCGGACCTCCGCCACCTGGGCGGACCAGCCGGGAGCAACTGCCCGGTCGAAATATTCCGACAGATTGTCGCTGTACAAAGAATAGCTGGTGAGCCAGTCAATGGCCGGGAAATGCCGCTTGTAAGCTAAGTCCGAAGAAAGGCCCCAGAACACCTTGACAATCCGCAGGGTGGCTTGAGAAACCGGCTCCGAGGTGTCGCCGCCGGGAGGGGATACCGCCCCGATGGCGGAAATGGCCCCGGTGCGCCCGTCGGAACCCAGGCACCGGACATAGCCCGCCCGCTCGTAGAATTCCGCCAGACGGGACCCCAGGTAAGCCGGGTACCCTTCCTCGCCGGGCATTTCCTCCAAACGGCCGGACATTTCCCGCAAAGCCTCGGCCCAGCGGGAGGTGGAGTCCGCCATAATGGCCACCTTATAGCCCATATCCCGGAAATACTCGGCGATGGTGATGCCGCTGTAAATGGAGGCTTCCCGGGCGGCCACCGGCATATCGGAGGTGTTGGCGATGAGCACCGTCCGCTTCATCAGGGAAAGGCCGGTGCGGGGGTCGTGAAGCTCGGGGAATTCCAGCAGAACGTCGGTCATCTCGTTGCCGCGTTCGCCGCAGCCCACATATACAATGATGTCCGCGTCCGCCCATTTGGCCAGCTGATGCTGCACCACGGTTTTGCCGGAGCCGAAAGGCCCGGGGATGGCGGCGATGCCCCCTTTGGCAATGGGGAACAGGGTGTCGATAACCCGCTGTCCTGTGACCATGGGCTCTTCCGGGGCGATTTTTTCCGCCGTAGGGCGGCCCCGGCGGACAGGCCATTTTTGCAGCATGGGGAGCTCCAGCAGTTCCCCGTTTTCCTTGCGGATCCTGGCGATAGGCTCCACAATGGTGGCCTCCCCCTCAAAAATCCATTCCAGGGTGCCGGACGCTTTGGGGGGCATCATGATTTTATGGAGGACAGCCGGGGTTTCCTGGACTGTGCCCAGGATGTCGCCGGGAACCAGCTTGTCCCCGACTTTGGCTTTCGGCACAAAGGCCCATTTTTTCTCCCGGTTCAGTTTGGGCACCTCAACGCCCCGGGTGATCCGGTCGCCGGCGGTTTCGTAAATCACGTTCAAGGGCCGCTGGATACCGTCAAAAATCCCCTCGATGAGGCCCGGGGCCAGCTCCACGGATAAAGGCTCGCCGGTGCCGTAAACCGGTTCTCCGGGGCCTAAACCCGCCGTTTCCTCATATACCTGAATGGAAGCCCGGTCCCCCCGCAGCTCGATGACCTCCCCGATTAAGCGCTTTTCGCTGACCCGGACCACGTCGAACATCTGGACGCCGCCCATGCCTTCCGCCACAATCAGAGGGCCGGCCACCTTGCGGATAACTCCGCGGGCTTCCTGTTCCTTTGGACTGTTCATATTCTTCTCCTTCTATCGGCAGACTATTGCAGGTCCATTCCGACCGCTTTATAGATATTGCTCTGAATTTGCTCCCGGCCGAAGCCGTCGGCCCCCTTGCTTCCGGGGATAGGGATAATGGCCGGGCAGGTCCGGGCCTGGTACCGGGCAAGCTCCTCGGGAACCAGCCGGGCAAGCCCCTCGGTGATATAGATAATGGAGCAGCCCTCCCGGGCCAGCTTATGGATGGCCCGGGCCGCTTCCTCCGCCGTTTCGGCTGGGAAAGTCTCAATCCCCAGCACCCGGAACAGCATCACCGATTCCCGGTCGCCGATAACGGCAATGCCGCCCCCCTGTTTTTCCTGGCTCACAGGGAACCCCTCCTTTCCAAGCTACGTTTTCTGGGCAAAGAGCACCCGCAGCTCCCTTGCCTCGTTTTCCCGCCGCATCAGATAGCAGGCAATTGGCCCGATGTTGAAGGCGTCGTCCTGCCCTGCGTTCAAAAGGGCGATGCGCTCCTGTGTAAAACGCTTTTCCGCTTCCACCAGCTGCCCGTCCCGGGCGTAGTCCTCCAGCGCCCGCTGGATAATGGAGGAAAACTCCCCTTTGCAGAGCATCGGGATGAACTGGCCCGAAGCCAAAGCCTCTGGAAACGCCTCCTCCGGGATGGTCCCGCCGGGAAGGAGCACCTTTTCTAGGGTTTCCCGGTCCCATTTTAACGCCGCCGCCCGCAGGACGCTTAAGACGTTGGTAAAATCCGCCTGGGCGGAAAAATACCGGGACAAAAGGGGATTTTTCTTCTTTTTCAGGACAAGCCGGATCTGTTCGAACACCGCCCGGTCCACTGCCGCGCTGAAGGAAAGCAGGCTGTCAAAATGATCTGCCTCCTCCAATACCGCCCGGAAGGTCTCCGGGAGCATGGAGTATTCCCCGGTTTCCACCGAAAGGCGCATGATTTCCGGCTGGACAGTCCCGCCCTCCGTCAAAAGGCGGGAAACATCCTGGGAAAGGCGTTTCCCCTTATAAGCCGCTTTCAGGTTGTGGGCGTCAATGGGCAGAAGGAACAGGTCCGTCCAGGCCGGTTCCGGGGAAAGCTCGGCAATCACCCGGCGGGTTTCTTCCTCCTCCGCCCGGATCATGGCTTCCGGGTCGTCCTTGGGGGCGCCGTTCCCGTAGCCGGTTTCCGAAAGGAGCCGCGCCGCTTCTTCCCGGCCCGCTTCCCGGAGGCGCGCCCACCGGGGAGCGTCGATAAGCTTCAGCTCCAGCGCCCGGATGCGGCCTACGGCAAAGGGATAGCTGACTGTTGCCATCTTCCCACCCCCTTCTTACTCGTCTTTGGGATACAAAATCCGGTAAATTTCCTGCTCCCAGTCCTCCCGGGCCTGGGAGAGCAAAGCGTCAAAGGACGCGTCCACGTCGTAAACCGGCCCCATAAGCCGGAACCCGCCGGTGACATTGGCGGGAGCGTCCGCAAGGGTCAGCTTCCCTTCCCGGCCGGATTCCTTCAAAGCGGCGTTTAAGCGTTTGAAAAAACTCTTTTCGCCGATAATGGGCAGGTTCCCTTCCGGCGTCCACTCATATTTCTCCCGGTCAGCCGCCGGGACTTCCATAATTTCCGCGCCGGTTTCCGCCGCTTCCAGCAAAAGCCGGGTGATCAGGGCTTCCCACCGTTCCTTGGGCAAGTCCGCCAGCTGCTCCCCGGCAAGTGAAAAGGCCTCGTCCATCACCGCCCGGCGGGCCGCCAGGGTATTTTTCCGGATTTGAAGCCCCGCCATCAGCCGTTCCCGCTTTTCCAGCTCCTCCGCCCTTTGGCGGGCGTTTCCGAGAATCGCGGCCGCTTCCGCTTCGGCGTCCGCCCGGATTTTACCGGCGGCGGCTTCAGCCTTTTCCTCCCCCTGTTTTGCCAGGGCGGCGGCCTCCTCCTCCGCGTTTTTGCGGATTTTTTCTAAAATCGCTTCCGCACCCAAATCAATTCCCCCTTACACCGGGATACCGATAAAGACGAACAGAACTGAGACGAGCAGCGCCAGAATGGCGTAGGTTTCCACCAAGGCGGTCATGGTGATGCCCTTTGCGGAGGAATCCGGCTGTTTGGCGGTCATGTGAATGGCGGCCACCGCCGCTTTGCCCTGGGAAATGGCGGACAGAAGCCCCACAATGGCCATGGGCATACAGGCCGCGAAGAAGGCCCAGCCCTGCTGGGTGGTCAGGGCAACCGGCGCGCCGGTGAGCATGCCGGTGCGGACCATGACCAGGACGGCAATCAAAAAGCCGTAAATGCCCTGGGTGCCGGGAAGGGCCTGCAAAACTAAGAGCTTGCCGAAAAGCTCGGGTTTTTCAGAAGTCACGCCGCACGCCGTAAGCGGAGCCGATGCCGGGGAGAATGGCGGCCAGGGCCGCGCCGATGATGGCTAAAATCAATCCGAGTGTCATGTTAATTTCCTCCTTGATTTTCCCCGCCGGAAACCACGTCCACAAAACGGGGGTTGATTTGAAGGGGCCGGAACGCATAGCCGCCGCCTTCGTAAAACTTATTGAAAAACTCGATATATTGGAGCCTGCTGTCGTGGACATAGGCCGACAAAAGCCCCATGGCCAGGTTGAAAACGTGCCCCACCGCGTAAATCAAAAGGGACAGGACAAACCCGATGACCGAACCCTGGACCATCCCGGCCAGCAGATTCATAACCATACCCACAACGCCGGAGGCCAACGACAGGGCCAGGATACGGGAGTAAGACAAAATATCGCTTAAATAGCTGGTAATGCCGTACAGGCCGCCGAACCCGCCGATGATCTTGCCGAAAACGCCCTTTTTGGCCCTTCCGGCCGTCAGCAGGACAATGGCCGCGCCAAGAATGGCCAGCACCGCCCCCACCGTCCGGGTCTGAGGCAGAAAGAGAAGCCCCAGACCCGCAATGAGCATCATCCAGCTCACCTCGTCAAATACTGCGTCCAAAAAATGCCCGGCTTTGATTTGGGCCGCCATCTTCATGGCCATGCCGGAAAAGATGTGCAGAACGCCGATAATCATGCAGAAAATCAGCATCCCCATGGGGTTGTCCAAGGGGGCGAACAGAAGCGGATGCCAGGTTGCCCCGAAATAGCTGCCGAACACAATCCCCCAGAAAATGGTGGTAAAGCTGGAAAAGAACAGGACGTTTACCAGCTTCGCCATATCCCCCCGGGGCTTTTTCAGCTTTTTAAAGGCCCACAGCCCAGCTAACATCATAAGGCCGTAGCCCGCGTCCCCCATCATTAAGCCGAAAATAATCCAGTACCAGGGGGCCATGACCGGGTTGGGATCCAGCTCGCCGTTTTGGGGACGGGAGAACATGTCGGTAATGGTTTCAAAGGGAGTGACAAACCGGTTGTTTTTGGTGACGGTGGGCGGGTTTTCCCCTTCCGCCGGGTCTGCAAAGTCCAGGTAATAGCAGTCAGATACTTTGTCCAGGGCCTTTTTCAGCCGTTCCGTCCGGTCGGCGCGCACCCAGCCTTCCAGGTAAACCGTGTGGACCGTTTCCCCGTAGGGGGTTTCCGCCCGCTCGTTAGCCGCCTCCGACTGGTCAAAGTAAAGCTCCAGTTCCTCCCGTTTTTGGGCCAACTGGGACATTTCCTCCCGGGCTTTCTCCTCGTCCTTTTCCGCCTGGGCAAATTCCGTCTCATACCGGGCCATCACGTCCTTGGGAAGCCCTGTTCCCGGGGGCGCCGCCTGGGAAAATCCCATGGCCGAAAGCTCCTGCAAGAGGGCTTCCTCCTGGGGCCGGTAGGTGTAAACCAGAGCCGCCGTCCCCTGTGGCCCAGTGTCCAGCAGAACCGCCGCGCCCCCCAGGGATTCCGCCGTTTCCCACAGCAAGTTCCCCTTTTGCGGGTCGATATAGCCGCTGTACACCCCCGCAAGCCTGGTGCCCCCCAAAGATTTCGCCGGGATATCCATGGGAAGCCAGGGCCGCAGTTCCTCCATCCGGGCTTTCAGCTCCCCTTTCCGGGAGGCCGCCGCCTCCATCCGGGCCGCAGTTTCCTCGATTTTGGCCATCAGCTCCCCGGCTTCCTGGTTTGGGGTTTGCAGCTGGGACGCCGTGGCTTCCTGCCTTGGGGCCAAAAAGCCCTTCTTGGCCTGGTAGGGCCGCAAAGCTTTCAGGGCCTGCTCCGCCCGCAGGGTTTCCCCCGCTTCCCCGGCTTTGGCATAATTTTCCGGCGGAATGGGCATCATCTCCCCGCACCGCTGCAAGGCTTTGGTAACGGCGTCCCGGTCCTCCCGGAAAACAATCAGCGTGGCCTTTTTCATAGGCACAATCATGGCCGTTCCATCCTTTCTACAATCCGCGCCGCCGCTTTGGGCAGGTTCATCCGGGCCTTTTCCGCCTCCAAAGCGTCCCGCCCGGCAGCTGCGGACAGCATCTCGCCGGTTTCCTGCTCCATGCGTTTTTGGGCTTCTTCCAGGATCTCTTCCGCCTGTCTCCTGGCCGCTTCAAGGATCTGCGCCGCATCGGCCCGGGCGGATTCCTGGGCTTTGGCGAGCTTTATGCGGTTTTCCTCCAAAACAGCCGCCTTTTTCTGCCTGGCTTTTTCCTCCTCCGCCTGAAGCGTTTCCAAAACTGACATCCTTTCACCACCTTTGCCTGCAAAGCCGCCCCATTAGGATTTCCCAGCGGCCATGTATATAAGAGATATTATAACAAATATAACTTAAAATTACAAGGATATTTTTGACAAAATTTTGTAAAATACCCTTGACAAGGGTGTGTATTATGGATATAATACAGTTAGAGAATACAGAAAGGGGATGATCTTCTGGATGTCTGGTTTGGATTTCAGTTAAACCGGAAAGAGCCGGTGTATTTGCAGCTGGTCCGGCGGGTCAAGCAGCTGCTGGTTTCCGGCGGGCTCCAGGACGGGGAACTGCTGCCTTCCCGGCGGGAAACGGCGGCGCGGCTGGAAATCAACCCCAACACCGTCCAAAAGGCTTACAAACAGCTGGAAGACGAGGGGATCCTTTCCACAGACAGCGGCGGCAGCCGCGTTGCCTGCCCGGAGGACACCCGGCTTCGGCTCCGAGAGGAATGGGTTCGGGAAATCGGGGCGGAGTTTGTGCAAAACCTTCAGAATCTAGGCTTTTCCTTTAAGGACGCCGTGGGCCTTTTAAGCGAATTGTGGGAAGAATCGTAATTCCCGGCCCAAGGTGTATGAATCATATAATACAGAAAGGATGATGCAAGATGGCAAAGCCTTTTGTTTCCCTTTTGCGGCGGGAATTTTCCGGCCGGGTTTGGCAGATGTGGGGATTTTTTCTGGCGGCGCTGCTTTTTCAGCCATTGGTGTTCTGGTTTCAGATCAAGGACCAGTACCAGCCCAAGCGGTTTGAGGAAGTGTACCTGGATTCCGCCGCGCCGGTGCTTTTGGCGGTATTTTTCGCAGGGATTGTGGGCTGGATGATTTGGCTGAGCCTGCGGGACTGCGGAAACGGCAGCATCTGCACGCTGATGACCCTGCCCGGCGGCCGGGGGCAGCTCTTTTGGTCCAAGCTGCTGGGATATACTGGGGCGGTGCTCCTGCTGCTGGCGGGGGTGCTGGCGGGGATTCTGCTCTGTTACCCGGTTTATCTCTCCTGGCAGGCGGAGCTGGCCCAGCGGACCAACGCGGATTTGACCCTAAACGCCGGGCTGTGGCTGGCCCTGAACCAGACGCCCCTGTTCCGGCTTCTCTGCCCCATGACCTTCCAGGAGATGGCGGCCAGCCTTCTTTTGCTGCTGGCCCTGCCGGTGTGGGCCTGTGATACCGGCTGGCGGATTGCCGGGCGGCATTGGATACGGGGCGGAATCTTGAGCCTGTCCACAGCGGTATGCTGGGCGCTGGTGTTCCGGGGGCGGCTGACGGAGGCGTGGCTTTTGGAAATCCCCAGCCTGATTGTTTTAGCGGCGCTGGTGATTCTCATGGCCGCCGACAGCCTTTGGCTCCTGCACCGGGGCGACATATAGGGAGGTGGCACATATGCTGCGATTCATCCGCAAATACAAAGGAGTTTTGTCCCTCGGCGCGGCGGCGCTGGTCATTGGCGGCGTTTACCTGGCGGCCTGGCTGCCGGTTTTCGGGGAAGGGTTCCAGATTTCCGTTGAAAAGGAATGGGGCCGCCCCAGCGCACTGGGCGAATTTGCCCTGACCGGCTCCGTTACCGACGGCCGGTCGGAAACGGTATTCACCCTGGATCAAACCGGCCTTTCCCAGAAATCCCGGGCAATCCCGCCGGAAACCGCGGAAGAGGACTTCACCGCATTTTCCCAAAAGGCGTACTACCTTCCCGGAGAGATTGAACGGGAGGAGCTTTTGGCCGCTCCGGACGAAGAGGAATACAACTACCAGCTAACCCAGCGGACATGGAGTGAAGATACCCAGCTTATTTGGGAAATCCAGCGGTTTCATTTTAACACGCAGTCCGACTGCCATGTCCGGCTGAACACCGGCCTCACCTACCCTGGAATCGTCTGCCTGCTGAAGACCGCCACCACTATGTTTGACCCCGCTCCTTCGGACGAGGAAATCCGGGAGTTTTTGGAGCCCAATGATTTCTCCCCTAACAAAAATCTGCTGGACGCGGTATTCGGGGAATCCACAAGGCCGAATTTGGACAGTATAGCAGAAGCAAACGGCACCTTCTACTTTGTCCCCACGGTTTCCCAGGAGTGGGAAGGGACCCGGTATATTTACCGGGTTGACCAGGGGGAACCCTGGATTGCCACAGCTTTTGTGGATGCTTCCGAGCCCATTGGCCAGGCAACGCCTATCGCAGAGGTGCAAAGAGGGAGAGATTTGGACATTTGGGGGCTTTACGCCACCCTGGACGGCACCCTGGTGCTGGTAGGGCAATATATGGGGACGCCCATTTTCCAGATATACGACCCGGAAACCGGGGAAATGACCGGGGAAGTGACCGCCCCGGGGCTTTATCTCTCCGACAAATCGAGTTTCCTGTTTTTCCCTCAGGGAAACGGCTTCTGCGCCGGGTTTGCAGACTGGGAAACGGAAATCTCCTCCCTGGTGTCTATCCAAAAGGACGGCGCCTGGCGGAAAATCCAGCCGGTGCGGCAGGTGCCCTTTTATTTGGAGCACGCCGTATCCGACGGGGAAAACCTGGCGGCCATTGGCAGCAAAAGGCAGATTCTCCGCACAAAGGACGTGGTCTGCGGAGCGGTCTGGGATCACGACGGCCTGGCCTATCAGGTTCATTTGAGCACCCCCATCCAGCAGGACGAAAAGTATGAAGGCGGCGAGCACCGGTATCTGGACAATTTTCAGGTGAAAAGGAGGGGTTCCCGTGATTGAGGTCAAAAATGTGGAAAAAACCTATCCGGTGACGGGCCGGGTCCTTACTGACATCAGCTTCACTATCCCGGACGGGCAGATTGTGGGGCTTTTGGGCCGCAACGGCGCGGGCAAGACCACCCTGTTAAAGCGGATGGCGGGCATCACCGGCGGAGGCGGGGAGGTTCTCTACGACGGCAGGCCCCCGGAAAAATGCCGGGAAGATGTGGCCTTTTTAAGCGGCGACGGCACCTTTTTCCCGGAAATGACCCCCTTGGAATACGGGGAGTTCCTCTGCGGGTTCTATCCCCGGTTTGACCGGGAACGGTTCACCAGGCTTTTGGACTTTTTCGAGCTGGGGCTTTCCCTGCGCCAGCGGGCCGGAAGCCTTTCCAAGGGCCAGAAAACCCGGCTGGAGCTGGCGGCGGGGTTTTCCCGGGGGGCCAAATATCTGTTGCTGGACGAACCTTTTTCCGGCAAGGACGTCTTTTCCCGGAAGGATTTTTTAAAGCTTTTGACTGCCGGGCTGACCAAGGGGGAAACTTTGGTCATCTCCACCCACGATGTGGAGGAGATGGAGAACATTTTTGACCGGGCCATTCTCCTGCGGTACGGCGGGGTAAAAGCGGACTTGATGGCGGAGGAATGGCAGGAGGGCGGCGTTTCCCTGGCGGACCTTTATGCGGACGCCATGGGCTACGACCCCAACCGCTACCGGGAATTTTTAGAACCCTAAAACCTTTTCTGGGCGTTTATAGACAGAGAAAAACAACGAAGCCCGGACGTCTGAAACAGGCGTCCGGGCTTTGCTGCATTTTTTATCCTGCGGTTTTTCCCTGAAGCAGGGGGGAGAGTTTTTTATACACCAGCATGGTGACAATCACGCTGCACATGCCTTTGATAAAGGTAAAGGGCATATTGAACACCCACAAAGCCTGCCAAAGGTTCTCCACCTTGGGGTTGATGGCCTGGTACATGCCCATAATGGCCTCCATGGGCATAAACTGGGTGTAAATGGGGTACACGATGAAGTAGTTGGTGAACACGCTGAGGACCGCCATGGCCACCGCCCCGGCCAATGCGCCAATCAACGCGCTGGCGCGGGTTTTCCGGTACCGGTAGATAAGACCTGCGGGCAGCACGAAGCAACACCCCAGCAGGAAATTGGACAGTTCCCCTACCCCGCCGGTTTGGGAGGCAAAGAGGTTTAAGAGGTTCTTAATGAGGCAGACCACTACCCCGCTGACCGGCCCCAAGCTGAAAGCGGCAATCAGCGCCGGAAGCTCGGAGAAATCCATGGAAATAAAGCTGGGCATCAGGGGCACCTTGAAGCTGAAGAGCATCAGCACCGCTGAAATTGCCCCCAAAAGGGCGGTCATGGTCATTTTGCGGATGTTTACACGGTTTCGAATAGTTGCATTGGTTTTCATGGCAGTTCCTTTCCGCGGGGTGTCCCGTTTAAGGGAGGTTGGGAAAGAAAAACGCCCGCCGGATATGCTCCCGCGGGCGAATACATCGAATATCCCCGCCAAAACCGGCAGGAACTTTTAGGATGTTTCTTTCATCCGGACTGTAACCGTCGGCCCCGGAATTTCACCGGGTCAACGCCAAAGGCGCTCGCGGGCTTTACCGCCGGTGGAGAATTTCACTCCGCCCCGAAACATAAAATTTTTAAAGGTGTGAATGGATGCGCTTATTTGCAGTCGCAGCCGCCCTGCTCCTGGCCGCAGTCACAGCCGTCCAGGCCCAGGTCAAACTCCAACTCCTGGCCGCAGGCGGGGCATTTCATCTCGCCTTCGTCCAGCATTTCCTCGTCGATATAGAGGGTGTTGCCGCAGGTAGGGCAGGTAACCTCGTAGGTTTCCTCATCACCGCAGCAATCGCAGTCGTCATCGCAGCAATCGCACTCGTCGTCCTCGTCCTCGTCGCCGAAAACGTAGTCGCGGACATCGTCCAGGTCCTCGTCCATGGCTTCGATGACGTTGCACAGCTCGTCGGTTTCCTCTTCCAGATCGGTCACTGTCGCGGCCATTTCATCCAGGGTATCCAAGATGGCGTTAAAGAGCTTGGTTTCCTTCTTATCGGGATCCAGCTCCATGCCGTTCATTAAGCCTTTCAGGTATGCGACTTTTTCCATCAGTTCCATTGCAGGTTACCTCCTATCCAAAGCAAAGAATACAAACTGAATTATGCGCGCTGCATATACTCGCCGGTGCGGGTATCCACGCGGATCACTTCGCCCTCGTCGATAAACAGGGGGACTTTGATTTCCGCGCCGGTTTCCAGCGTAGCGGGTTTGGTAGCGTTGGTAGCGGTGTTGCCCTTAAAGCCGGGGTCGGTTTTCACAACCTGAAGCTCCACAAAGTTGGGGGGCTCCACGCCGAAGACTACGCCCTTGTAGGACAGGACCTTTACCACAGTGTTCTCTTTTACAAAACGGAAGCCGTCGCCCAGGTGCTGGCTGTCAATGGCCTGCTGCTCGTAGGTTTCGGTGTCCATAAAGTAATAGAGATTGTCGTCGCTGTAAAGATATTCCATCTCTCTGCGTTCAATATACGCTTCCGGGAATTTCTCGGTGGGGTTGAAAGTCTTTTCCGTCACGGCGCCGGTAATCACGTTGCGGATTGTGGTCCGGACAAAAGCCGCGCCTTTGCCGGGCTTTACATGCTGGAACTCGACGATCTGCATGACGTCGCCGTCCATATCAAAGGTAAGCCCATTTTTAAAATCGCCTGCTGAGATCATGTAGAAACCTCCATATGCTTATCGCAGTTTTTTGGGAAGCTGTCCCCCAGATCTCTCCCGGGGCAGACCCTTTTCCTTATTTATTTTACCGTAAATCCCAAAATATTGCAAGGGATATTTGTAAATTTTCCGATTTTTCCTTTTTAAGGGGAAATGCCGCCTGATTTTCAGCCATTTCCTACATGATGCGGGAAAGGCCTTCCAGGGCCAGCAGGTAGCTGTATTTGCCGAAGCCGCACACCACCCCGGCGCAGACCGGCGCGATGACGGAAGTGTGCCGGAACTCCTCCCGGCTGTGGACGTTGGAGAAATGCACCTCGATGCAGGGGAGCTTGACGCTGGCAATGGCGTCCCGGATGGCGATGGAATAGTGGGTATACGCCCCCATATTGGCCGCGATGCCGTCCACGTCGTGGCGGCGCTCCTGGATTTTGTCAATGATGGCCCCTTCGCTGTTGGACTGGAAAATCTCCACTAATTCCAGCCCCAGCTGGGCGGCCCAGTTTTGGATGTCCTCGTTGATGGTGTCAATGGTTTCCTTGCCGTAGACCCCCACTTCCCGTTCGCCGGTTAAATTGATGTTGGGGCCGTGGATGACCAGCACCCGCTTTTTCATAGCAAACCCTCCTTATCTGGCCAGGGCCGCCGCGTAGGCGTCCCGCATACAGGCGGCGTCCTCCGCCTGGGTCCCTGCCGACTCGCAGATGAACCGGGGCGACCAGCCCTTTTTGGCGATCAGCTCCATGAGCGGCTCAAAATCCGGGCCGTAGAGAGTGTCGGCAAAAGTTAAATGGCGTTTTTCCCCGCCTTTTTCGGTGTATTCGATTTTGGAAAAGTGGGAATGGAACCGGGAAGCCCGGTCGTGGCCCAGCTCCTTTTCCATCAGTTCCAGCATGGCCCTATAATCCTCCGCCCCTTTGATTCCGCCGAAGGTCCGGGCGTTTAAGTGGCCGAAATCCACGCAGGGCAGCAGCCGCTCGTTTTCCCGGCACAGGTCCAGCACCTCGGAAAGGGTACCCAGCTGATTTACCTTGCCCATGGTTTCCGGGCAGAGGGTGATGTCGGAATATCCCAGCTCGTCCAGCCTTTCCACAACCCGGCGCAGAGTCTGGGCGGCCAGAGCCATCCCCTCCTCCCGGGACATTTTCCCGCAGGAGCCGGTGTGGACCACAATCCTGTCGGCCCCCATGAGCCTGGCGGCCTTGGCGCAGTCAACAAGATATTGGATGGAATTTTCCCGTTTTTCCTCCTCGGCGGAGGACAGGGAGATGTAGTAAGGGGAATGGATACTCAGCCGGATGCCCGCAGCTTTGGCCTTTTCCCCGAAAGCCGCGACAACGCTTTCCGTATACCGGACGCCCCGGCCGAACTGATACTCGAAGGCGGTCAGGCCGAAGGTTTGCAGGTAGTCCGGCAGCTGCTCCGTCTTTTTATACCCCATTGCTTCAAAGCTGTCCGGCCTTCCGGCCGGGCCAAAAACTGCGCTCAAAGGGATTCTCCTTTCTTTTGGCGGTACCGGCGGATGATGGGGCGTTCCAGCCGCCGTTTCAGCCGGAAGGACCACTTGTGCTCCAATTCATAAGGCTCCACCAAAACGGTCAGGACGCCTTTTAAATTCCCGCCTACAATATCCGTAAAAATCTGGTCGCCGATGAGGCAGACCTGCCGGGGCTTTAAGCCGTACCGGCGGCAGGCCCTTGTCAGGCCGAATGTCATGGGCTTGCAGGCCATGGAAATGAAATCCAGGCCCAGTTTCCGGGCGAAAGGCTCCACCCGTTCCCGGTAATTGTTGGAAAGGATGGTAAGGCAAAGCCCCGCCGCCTGCATTTGCGAAATCCACTCCGGCACGCCCTGGGCCGGCACCGGGTTTCCGTGGGTCGTCAGGGTATTATCCACATCCAGCACCACCGCCTTGATTCCCCGGCTTATAAAAAATTCCGGGGAAAGGTCGGTGACGTGCTTTGCCATTTCCTTAGGCAGAAACAGCGGCATCCCAGTCCCTCCTTCCATTGTCCGCAGCAAAAAAGCGGACGATCCAAAACCGCCCGCTTTTTGTACTTATTTAAATTTGCGCTTCCGAGCAGCCTCAGATTTCTTTTTGCGCTTCACAGAAGGCTTCTCGTAATGCTCTCTTTTACGAACTTCGGCGAGCACACCGGATTTCGCGCAAGATCTTTTAAATCTTTTAAGAGCGTTGTCCAGAGATTCGTTCTCTTTGACTCTGATTTCTGACATCCCAATTCCCTCCCTTTGCCGAACGGCAGGGGACTAAAGGCCGACCCTGCCCGCAGATTTTTCCGTAAAACCAACCTCTGTTCCGCGCAAACACGCGGGATTTCACGGAAGGCCGCAGGACAAAACCAGCATTTGTACTTTCTATTATATATCAGACCGGCGGGGAATGTCAAGGGTTTTCCGCAGTTTTCCGGAGAATTTTCAAAAAGATCATCCCCGGCAAAATTTTTTCGGTTATGGGGGTTATATCCCCTTAACCGGCAGACCAAAAAGCCTTATAATATCAGTCGAAATTTTCATTTGGGAGATGACAGCATGTGCAGAAATTATACACCCGACGGCCGCCGCAATTTGTGCGGCAAAAAGATTGCAAAGCTCCGCAGACAACGGACGCCGCCTTTGTCCCAGCGGATGCTGGCCGTTCAGTTACAGCTTCGCGGAATCGATCTGGATAAAAACGCCATTCACCGGATAGAAAACGGCAAACGGTTCGTGCGGGACATGGAACTCAAGGTCTTTGCGGAAATCCTGCACACCACCTTGACGGATTTAATGCAGGACGATTCCCAATAAAATTTTGTAGGGGCCGGGTCCCCCGGCCCGCATGAAACGCCGGAACATTCTGGAAAAAAACGGCGGGACGGGAAACCCGTCCCCTACAATTTTCCCGGAAGGCGTTGGAATTATTTATTTCGCGACGATGTTCACCAGTTTGCCCTTGACGTACAGCTCCTTGACAATCTTCTTGCCCTCGATTTCGGCGGCGACACGTGGCTCCGCCTTGGCCAGGGCAATGGCTTCCTCCTGGGAGATGTCCGCCGGGACAACCATCTTCGCCCGGATCTTGCCGCAAACCTGGGCCACGATCTCCACGGTGGATTCCTTGCATTTTTCCTCGTCCCATTTCACCCACTGGCAGGAGGAAATTGGGCCGCCGAAGCCCATCTCCTCAAACAGCTCCTCGGTCATGTGAGGGGCGAAGGGGTTGAGCATAATCAGCAGATCCCGGTATTCGGCCCGGTTGATGGCGCCGCTGTCGGAAATCT
>ERZ1643249.2931-NODE-2931-length-15481-cov-5.131531_pt1 | contig 15481 bp, 18 predicted proteins | sample MGYA00579263_ERZ1643249 | MGnify/ENA primary metagenome ERZ1643249 (study PRJEB29033, sample SAMEA4952264) | chicken gut metagenome | biome: Broiler Chicken; feature: Gastrointestinal Tract; material: Caecum | place: Ireland | collected 2018 | study: Broiler...
TTTAAAACTCATTGAGAATACATTTAAGTTCAATGGGTTTTAATAATATTCTTGGTCATTTTTGTTGCTTTTTTGAAAATTATATGCTATTATATTTTTTAAGAGGGGAAATTGCTATGAAAAAAAATATATTAATTATTATTTTAATTATTGTACTATTAGCATTTATATTTATAGGTCTTTACTATTTTGATCTATATAGAACTGTAGAAAAACCAGAATATCCTGTAGGAAGTTATAGTATAAATGAAACTAATGATTCTATTTCATATACTTTTTATGGCGATGGCAATGGAAATGTTAAAACTACTACTACCTATTTATTTAAAGATAATTTACTAAGCGAAATTAAATACGAAATACATTATTCAAATAAATATTATGCTAGAAATAATGCTAAATACAGTGACAAAAAATATGGTGAAGAATTAGTAAACGAAAATAATATTAATTATGTGTCTTCAAAAGATAATGAATCTATTGGTAAAACAAAAGAAGAAATAAAAGAAATTTATAGTTGGGTTGAAGAAAGTGATCAATTTACAAAAATAAATTAGTTAAAATAAACTACAGATATTAATATAATTTCTGTAGTTTATTTTTATAAAAAAAATAAGCAGTATAACTGCTTACCCCTCTTATAATCACCTTATAACCTAGTATACTTTGGATTAGAAAAATCATAATTTGTAATTAAATTTCCATCTATAGAACTTAGTTGCAAATTATTTGTTACCAAATCAGCATAGCTATAAGACAATTTATTATCTGTTTGACTTTCCTTTACTACAAATAAGTTAGGATAAGTACTATCAACTACGCCTCTTCTACAAACACATTTATTTCTTCCTACATTAGCCTTTACCAATATCTCTTGTCCAATGTAAGTTTCAACTTCTTTTTTTATCTTAAGCAATGAATCTTTTGAAACCATTCATATCACCTTAAGCCTCTCTATGTGTCAAATTATAGCACTTTTTGGAATAGAAGTCAAAAGAAAAAAAGAGGTATTAAGGCAAATATTACAAAAATATGTAAACAATTATACGATTGTTTAGCACAATATAATTGTTTACATATCATTTTTTTCTTTTTGATAACATTTAAATTTCAAGCTATTTTTTAGAATTTATGTATTCAACTGCTTTTTGTAACTGTGTATCTTTTTGTCTATCAACTACAGTTTCATTTTTCAATTCATCTGGTAATGATACTGCTATATTTGGCTCTATTCCATTTTTATGTATTTCTACTCCACTCATTGTATAATATTTTGCTACTGTTATAGAAAGAGCTCCTCTGTTTCCTAGATTTTCTACCTCTTGTACTATTCCTTTACCATAAGTTTTATCCCCAACTAAAACACCTTTTCCTGAATCTTTTATAGCACTAGCTAAAATTTCAGATGCACTTGCACTTCTAGAATTTCCAATTACTGCAAGAGGAATATTAATCTGGTTATCATCTGTACATTTATATACTTTTTCACTACCATCTTTATATACTAATTTTAATACATCACCTTTTGGCAATAATAAATCTAATATTTTTATAGTTTCAGGTACTAAGCCACCTGGATTATTCCTTACATCAATTACAAGTCCTGTAATATTTTTTGCCATCAATTTATCATATTCTGTTTTAAATTGCTCATATATGCCATTATCAAAAGAAAGTATTTTTAAATACCCAATATTTCCATCTAATATATCTGATTCTACATTGCTTGTAGTTATACTTTTTCTAACAACATCCTTATCAAAGTTTTCATTATTTCTACTAATAGAAAGTTTAACTGTTGTTCCTTCTTCACCACGCATATTATCAACACATTCTTGATAATTATCAATATTTACACTTGTACCATCTACAGCAACAATAATATCACCAGGTTTAATTCCTGCCTCCAATGCTGGTGAATCAGGCATAACACTTACTACTAATATTCCACCTGAGTCTTTATCATAAGTTAAATGCAATCCTACACCAGAAAATTTTTCTGTTCCTTCTGTTAATAGCTCGTTAAATTCTTCATCACTCATATAATGAGTATAAGGATCACCAGTTGCCTCTAAAAGACCAGATATTGCTCCATCTATTAATTCATCCATATTTAAACTATCAAAATCAATATATTTATCTTTTAGTTTATTTAAAGCTTCTTCAATTCTTGCCATATATTTTGAATTACTGTTATAATTTATACCATCTGAGCTACTAGAAAAACCATTTTTTATTACTGGGTACGCAACTGTCCATAGACAAAATATTATTATAAATGAAATAACAATTGTAAGCGTAGCAATAAGTGTATTATTTGCTATTTTTGACTTATTCCATTTTATCTTTTTATTATTATCTTCCACACAAAACCGCTCCTTTACATTCTTATATTATATATTAAATAATATTTTTAGTCAATTAATTTAGTGTATTTTTCACATAATATTCATTTTAAATATAATTATTCCTTAATTATATAAAATTCGACTTAAATATATTTCTTATATCATAAATAATGTTTTTTATGTATTCATTATATTAAGTTTAATTTAGAATTTATTTGATTATGAAGTTACAATTTTTAGTGATTTTCTACTTTTTTAACAACATAACTTGACTTATAAAGCAAACTATTGTATAATTTAATAGTAATTTGAAATACTTATTAATACGATATAAATTCAAGTATTTCCCACTGGAAGGAGGGAAACAAAATGCCAGGAATTAAAATAAAAGATAATGAGAGTTTAGATAATGCGTTAGCTAGATTTAAAAAACAATGTGCAAAATATGGAGTTCTAGCAGAAATACGTAAAAGAGAGCACTATGAAAAACCTAGTGTAAAAAGAAAGAAAAAATCAGAAGCTGCTAGGAAAAGAAAACACTAAAAATATGCTTTTAAAGCTTTACATAGAAAATAACTCTTCATTATCTTTGAAGAGCTAAAAAAACTTAGGTTTTACCTAAGCTTTTTTTATACTTTCTATTTCATTTTTGGTAAGAAATCTATATTTTCCTATTTGTAAATCTCCTAATTTTATATTTCCAAGTTTTATCCTTTTTAATTCTAGTACCTTTAATCCTACAGCTTCACACATTTTTCTTACCTGTCTATTTTTCCCCTCTGAAATAGTGATTTCAAATTCCCTTTCTTTTAATAAATTAACTTTCGCCTCTTTAGTTATATAACCTCCAATATCCAAGCCATTTTCTAATTTATATATCATATCTTTAGTTATATTCTTATCTACTTTTACCACATAAACTTTTTCTATTTTATTTTTAGGATGAGTTATCTTATTTGCAAAATCACCATCATTAGTAAAAAGTAATAATCCTTCTGTATACATATCTAACCTTCCTATTGGAAATACTCTTTGTGGTTCTTTTATCAAATCTAATGTACATTTTCTATTAAACTGCTCTTTATTTGTCGTAACAAACCCTTTAGGCTTATTTAACATTATATATACTTTCTTTTTTTCTATACTTATATTTTTACCTAGCACTTCGACTTTATCATTTAACTCATCTACCTTTGTTGAAAGATTTGTGACAACTTTTCCATTAACTTTTACTTTTCCACATGTTATATAGTTTTCCGCGCTTCTTCTTGAACATATTCCACAAGTAGCTATATACTTATTTAATCTCATTTTTTACCTCTATTTTTGTCAAAATTTGTAATATTTAAAATAATAATTCACTTTTTTTCATTTAAAACATAAGATATAATATCATAGGTCCTATGTTTATATATATTTTCCTTGACTAGCAACTATTGTGTTGCTAGTTTAATTATTTTCTTTTTTCTCTAAAGTCTCTAATAAATTTTTAAATTCTTTTGGAATATCAGATGTAAATTCTACATATTCATTTTTAGTTGGATGAATAAATCCTAAAAGTCTTGCATGAAGCATTTGACCTTCTACTTTAAATTTTGAATCTTTTTTACCATATACTTCATCACCAACTAAAGGATGTCCAATATACGACATATGTACTCTTATTTGATGTGTTCTTCCTGTCTCTAAACTTGCTTCTATAAAAGTTACATTAGAGTTATAAAAACGTTTTAAAACTGCTATATGTGTAATAGCCTCTTTACTATTTTTATAAGTCACAGCCATTTTCTTTCTATCTTTACTACTTCTACCTATAGGCAAGTTAATATCTAATTTATCTTCTTTTATAATTCCTTTTACAAGTGCTACATATTTTCTTTTTATGCTATGCACTTTAAACTGCTCAGACAGCTTTTTATGAGCATTATCATTTTTAGCTACAACTAATATTCCTGATGTATCTTTATCGATTCTATGTACTATTCCTGGCCTTATAACACCATTTATTGAAGATAGGCTCCCTTTATGTGAATACATAAGTGAATTTACCATTGTTCCAGTATAATTTCCATTTGCTGGATGAACAACCATTCCCTTTTCCTTATCTACTATAATTATATCATCATCTTCATATATAATATTTAACTTTATATCTTCAGGTCTTGCTTCTATAGGTTTTACATCTGGTAAATTTAAAGTTATTTTATCATTTTCTTTTATCATATACCCAGATTTTTCATTTTTATTATTTACAAGTATATTTCCATCTTCTAATAATTTTTTTATATAACTTCTAGTTAATTTTTCATTTTTTTCTTTTAAATATATGTCTAATCTTTTTTTAGCATCTTCCCTTGAAACAATATACTCCATTTTTTCTCCTATTTATTTAAACAAATTTTCTACTTCATTTTTATTAAATCTATACACTTTATTACAAAAATTACAAGATATTTCCAAAATACCATTATTTTTTTCAAGTGTATTTATTGCCTCATTTTTACCAAGTGCAATAATTACCCTTTCTATTCTTTTACTACTGCAATCACATTCATATACTGGATATTCTTCATCTATACATTTTATGTTATTATCACCAGATATAGTTTTAGCTACATCATCTATATTTCCTAAATCTAACATCAAATTAGTTATACTTGATATATTTGTAGTTATATTTTCTATTATATCAATTATCTTTTCATCACAATCAGGAAGTGGTTCAATTATATATCCTGCTGCCATATCAACTGTATTATCTTTTGCAATGTTAACACCTAAAGCTATAGCGCATGGTGTTTGCTCAGATGTTACAAAATAATATGCAAAATCTTCTGCTATTTCTCCAGATATAATCTTACTGCATCCTATATATGGCTCTTTTAATCCAATATCTTTTATAACAGTTAAATCTCCTTTTCCAACAGCTTTTGAAACATCTAATTTTCCATTTGATTTTAACGGCAAATTAACACTTGGATTTGCTACATATCCTTTCATTTTTAAACTTTTATTTCCACATACTACAATACTACCTAGTGGACCATCTCCTTTAAGTTTTACTGTAATTCTATTATCTATATCTTTTAACTTGCTTGACATCATAGTGCTAGCAATTAACACTCTTCCAAGAGAAGCTGTTGCTACATTTGATAAACTATGTATATTTCTTGCATCTGATACCATTTTTGTTACATTTGTAACTATTACCCTAACATTTGCATCATAAGCTAAATACCTTTTTAAAACATCTCTTTTTTCCATATTATTTCCTCGCTTTTTATGTTCACTATTTAAGTATTTTATCAAATTAATTCAAATAAATCAAGATAAAAAAAGAAAAACCTAGTATTAGCTAGATTTTTTCTTTTTTAATTTTTTTAACATTGTTATTGTTGTTCCATTTTCCTTCGTAGAGTCAATTATTATTTCATCCATAAAAGTTTCCATTATAGTAAATCCCATTCCAGCATGTTCTAGTTCTGGTTTTGATGTATATGTAGGTGTCATTGCAAGCTCGATATCATCAATACCAATTCCCATATCAATTACTTCCACTTTTATATCATATTCTTCATCAGAGAGTATATATCCATTAATTATAACAGAAGAATTATTATCTAAAATTCCATCATAGCCATGTTCTATAGAATTAGTAACAGCTTCTGATACTGCAGTTTTAACATCCATTAATTCATCTATTGTTATATCTAAATTAGATATAAATGAACTAATAGCAACTCTTACAGTTGATACATTTTCAAGTACTGCTTTAATTTCCATTTTAAAAAAATTATCCATATCAATCACACCTCATAGTTATATTATTCCCTATATTAGAAAGCTCTAAGACTCTTTTTATACTATCTGTTGGATTTACAATAGTCATTTTTGAATTCATTAATTTTAATAAATTATACCTACCTATTAAAAGTCCAATTCCGCTACTATCCATAAATGTTACTTTACTTAAATCCACTATAAATTCCTTAGGTTGATATTTCATAATATACCCATCTATGACACTTCTTAGTGTCTTACACGAACTCATATCTAATTCCTCATCTAAATCTATATTTAAATTTCCTTCTTCATATCTATATTTCATAAATAACACCTCAAAGATAGTATAACATATAGTTAAAGTATATATTGTCGAAATTTGCGAAAAAAATCCCAACCTAAAAAATTAGGCTGGGTATATAAAAGCGATTTATTGGGCGATTTTTCCCTCGCCCGACTCTGTGGCATCGCTGTAAACCACAGAATCATTTGAGAAATCATCCCAGTCTCCATCAGGAACTGTGATTTCCATCACCGTTGACGATGGTTCTGGAACCGTTGGAACTTCCGTACCTTCAACAGCAGTAGGTTCCTCGGGTGAAACCGGTACTGTCGTTGTAGGTGGTACCGTCGTTGTTGGCGGCGGAGTTGTCTCCACTACCGTAGGCGGCTGAGTATATGAAGGCTTTTCAGCCTCTATACTCTCATTTTTTTCTATCTCAGATTGTTTTGTTGCTTCAATCTGAGATTCCTGCTCCTGCATATCGTACACCGTCGGTGTAGATGCAGAGCCATTCCCCTTCACTGGTATTCCAGCTTCGGGGTCATATTTTACCGTCTCATGCTCATCCTTTGGACGAGGCATGGACGTTCCAACGGGGGTCTGAGCAGACGGAGCTGTCTGTCCCTCTGTACCTATCGGTACACTTGCAGGAACAGCTACCCCCGCCTTCTCCTGAGTTGGAGGATTAGTTGCAGGCACTGATATCTGTTCAGGTGTTGCCTGCATATCGGCTTGAGCAGGTGTCTGCTCTTCTGTCATCTCCTCCGTTGTCTCCTCGGCTGTCGCTTCTTCGGTTGTCTGTTCAGCTGTAGTCTGCTGCCCTTCTGTCGTTTCCTCTGTTGTTTCTTCAGCAGCATACACCAGCCCCTGGCTTGAGGGATGGTTCTTTTCCTCAGGCCAGACAACTGCCATTACTACCACAACACAAAGCATCATAGTAGTAATGGCCGAGCCAACGGCCAAATTTCTGCGGTACCTCTTTGAGGTAACCCGCTCAAATGGGTTTGCCGGACTAAATGTAATCCTGAAAATCTCCTTCACATTTTGAAAAGAATTTTGGAAAAACTTTTTCATAGTTTCTCCTCCTTTCATTTTTATTTATCTATATAAACAAAAGAATAAGTAAATCTTAACAAAGATTTCTTCTCCTTTTGGAAATTTCCAAAAAGGCATATAATATACCTACATTTATATTATATACCAAATATACCATTTTGTCAAATCTTATGTAATCTAAGATAGCGTAAATTTTCATTAGGTTTTTAAAACAACCTTTCATATATAATAATTTATATTAATTTTAGCATACAAAATTTTGCAAAACAACTATATTGCTTTACATTTTATTAATTCTCTTAATTTTTCTCTCATTTCATAATCCCCAAACCTCATTTCAGGTATGGTATAACATATCCCATCTTCTCTTTTATATTTTTCTTTTTTAATCATTTTACTTACTTCTTTTTGCTTTTTTATTTTTTCCTTAATTTCTGGTCTTTTTTCATTTAAATTTCTTGTTACTATTTTTATATTTTCTCCATTTGCTGCTAATATTCTTAATCTTGCCATTTTGTCTACATTTGATTCTTTCCAACCTAATGGTCTACTACTTAATCTATCACTATATGTATGTGATATATCTCCTTCTGCTGCACATCCTGGAACATCATAACTCACTGAATTTCTAAATCCTTCTTCATTATTTATTATATATTCTAACTCTTTTAATTTTCTTTCTCTTACACTTTTTTCCATCTCTTCTGCAAGTATCTCGTATCCTATTTCTTTTACTTTCACATAATCAAATTTATACATTGCTTCTCGTATTTTTGATTTTTGTTCTTTATTTTCTTTTCCACATAACCCTGTTATTGCTTTTTCTAAGTGAAATCTGTCTGCTATATATATACTTTTTGGTAACCATTGCAAACCTGTTCTTATCCAACTAGCTCCATCTCCCATTATGAATATCTTTTCTATTTTTTCATAATTATATTTATTTTCTATATATGTATATACTTCTTCCCATAAATCATCTATTTTTTTATTATATATCCCTCCAAATTTTTTCTTTCCTTCTAATTTACCTTTTATATTTTCTTCATATACTGTTATCAATCTTGGTTGAGATATTCCTCCAACTTGCAAATGTACATGATCTTCATCTGCTTGTATATACAATCTTTTTTTCTCTCTTTTTTTATCAAATTTTTCTTGGGGTATATTACTAAAATCTAATTCTTCAATTTTATTTTTTACTGTTTCTTTACTTATTTCTGTATTATATGCACAATTTTTCCCAGCAAACTCATAGCTCTTTACTGTAGCTAAATTTAACATTTTTTCTTCTACATTTACAAGCATTCTTTCGTTTTCTTCTAATCCTATTGCTTTATCTAATAAATATATTTTTTCTTTTTTATTTTCTTTTTCTTGATAATATCTTCTCGAAAATTCAATCTCTCCAAACAACGTTATCAATTTTCTATTATTTGCTAAACTATTCTTTTGATATGATATGTATTTCTCTTTTCTTTCTTCAGATTCATATATCATATCCTCTAAGTCCTCTAAATATTTTTTTGCTATTTTTCTCCCTAAATCCATTAACTCACGATTTAAATCATCTGTGAAATCCGATAAGAAATTAATATTATTTAATTTTTCTAAACTTTTTTCCTCTAAAATGATGATTTTTTCTAAAAAACATTGTATAATTGTATCCATAAACACCCTCCTATGTTTTTTTTGTTCAAAACTATTATATCATAAAAGGGTGTTTTTTTTTATATTTAATTTTTTTTCGTAAAACCTAAGATTATTTTACGCTAACGTAATCTAAAAAGCTAATATGATTTCTTGTCATATTAGCTTTTTATTATTTTAATAGTTTTGCATGTACAACAAACCTACCATTTTCTATCGAATAATCACAAGTAGAAAGCGTAAGTATTGTATCCTCACTTGTTACTTCTACATTATTATCATACGCGCTTTTTTCTTTTAATGAATTATCAAAACTTTCAAAATCTTTTGCATCTTTAAAATTAGTATCTATATAATAAAAATCGGTTGTAGTTTGATAAGCTGCAAATACTTGAAATCTATAATATCCATTTAATGTTGCAAGCTCAATTATTTGATGATCATCAAAAAATGTCTTGTCTTTATATTCTAATAATGGTGTAAATCTAGTATCTATCTCTGTATTATGCCCATATATTATATAATTTTGCATTGGATTTGTTATATTATCTAAATTACATCTATAATCAATAAAATTTTCTCCCCATCTTGTTTGAACATTATCTTTATCATTTCTTAAATATCTATCATTATCTGTAGACTGATATACAGCACTATCTATACTTGTTCCAGGAACTTTTAACCAAGCTTTTGCCTCTTTATATGTTTCATTTACCTTTTTTATTTCTTCTTGTAAATTTCTATTTTCTTGTCTTGAATCTGTTACTTTTTTAGCATTTTGTGCCTGTATATTATTACTTGTACCTGATACTAAGAGTGATACAACAAGTCCAATAAATGCTATCATAAATATCGATATAAATGTTATGATTATAATTCTTTGTTCTTTCCTTTTTTTAGGATTTATCATAGCTTAAACACTCCTTTTTATAATATTTTTCCAGTATTTGGATTTGGCACAATTTCTTCTGTAACTTCTGAACTTTCTTCTTCTTTCTTATCTTCATTATTTTGATTTTCTGTCTCGTTATTTTCATTATTATTTTCTTCTTGATTTTCTTTTTCTACGTTATTATCTTTGCTTTCTTCTGTATTAGGTGTAGAAGCATTATTATTAGTAGTATTATTTACAGGTGGAGTAGTAGGTTTTTGTATAGTATTATTATTTTGATTATTATTACTTGGAGATACCGGTCTTGTAGACTCGTTATCTATATCACTTTGTGTTTTTATTTTAAAAGTATTAGATGTAATTGCAGATGTTTTTGTTACAGAATTTATATAACCAGTTCCTGCAGCGATAGTTATGCTATTACTACTTCCACTACCTCTAACATTACTTAATTTTACATATCTTACATTGCCACTTCCACTAACAGTTTTACTTGAAGCAGAAAAGCCATTAAGTACTATATCTCCATCAGATAAAGATATAAATGAAACATTACTATCATATCTAACTGTAAAAATCATATCTTGCCCATATACAACAATAGATGGACCCGTTACACTTAAACCTGAGGTAGCAAATACAAAGTTATTTATATTTATAGCACAAAATACTAATGTTACTATAACTAATATATATATTTTACTTGTCATTATTCTTACTTTAGACATATTCTTCCTCCCATTTATTACATATTATATTATAGCATATTTTACATAACATGTCAATTGAAATAATTATATATAATTACTATAGTATATTATACATTTTAAATTATATAATAAAAAAGAAACTAATAAAGAATATTTTCTCTATCAATTTCTTATTTAATTTTTTTATATAATTTCTACTATTAAGTTATATTTTTATGCTCAGGATTAAAATAATCATCTTTTACATTCATATCAGCCATTTGTGTATACATCATTGTAGAGGCTATATCTGTATGTCCTAATAATTCTTGAACAGTTTTAATTTCTGCACCATTTTGTAACATATGAACTGCAAATGAATGTCTTATTGTATGTGGAGTTATATCTTTATCAATTTTTGCCTGTTCTTTATATTGTTTTAATATTTTCCAATATCCTTGTCTTGTCATTTTTTGACCATTTGTATTAATAAACAAAGTCTTTTCTTCTTCTGTTCTAATTAATAATGGTCTAACTTTATTAATATAATCTTTTAGACATTTTAAAGAAAGATTTCCAAGTGGTATATGTCTTTCACTATTTTTTTTCTTTACTCTAATATATCCGTTAGTTAAATTTACATCATCAATTTTTAATGAAATTAACTCTGTAACCCTTATACCTGTAGAATACAAAACCTCAAGCATAGCTTTATCTCTTTGTCCCTTTAATTCAGATAAATCTGGTTGTTCAAGTAAAGTTTCTATTTCAGATGTTGTAAGTATAAGTGGTTCTTTTCTATCTACTTTTGGAGATTCTATACTTTCAGCAATATTAGTCTCAACTAAGTTTTTGCTTAAAAGATATCTATATAAACTTTTTATTGAAGCAGTACTTCTTGATATAGTTGAGTTAGATTTTCCTTGCTCTGATAAATGATTAATATATTCTTTCATATCTTCTTTTGTAAGGTCAAAAATTTTCTTATTTTGTGCTTCAAAATAGTTACTAAACTGCATAATATCTCTTTCGTAAGATGCAATAGTATTTGGCGAAGCTTGTCTAGATTTTAAACTTTCTATAAACTCGTCTATAATTATTTTCATGTTTATTCCCTCCGTATTACATGAATATTTTACACTATTTCTCCAAATTTTGCAAGCATTTTTTCAAAAATTATGTAATGTTTTATCAAAATAAGAAAAATGAATTATTTTATAATTTTTTGTATAATGAAATCACTCCTAAAGATGTAAATTGCTCTAATATTACTCCTAAAAACATTATAGAAAAGCCCACCACTATTTTAATTATTTCTTTTATTATTAGTGACATTTTATTTTCACCGTTAATTAAGTTATAATTAAAATTAATAGAATTTGTACACATATATACATATGATGGTATATAAACAAGATTTGGAATAATAATTAATAATATCATTGCAAGTATTCCATTTCCAAAATTAAAAAACAGAAAAAGCGTAGGAATATAAATACCTATTGCAAATCCTTTGGTTATACTTAAAATACTTATCAGATAAGGTGATATTAAGGTAAGTGATATTAAATAAATAATTAAGGTTAAAATGATATTAGATATCATACCATTTTTAATAATATTTATTCCTTGAAAACTTTCCTGTTTAGTTAAATCTAATGTAGATTTCATGGTATTTACAAGCTCTGTCTTTACACCATCATCCAATATGTGATAAATAGCTACCCCCATAACTATTCCAATTATAAGACAAATAAAAAGAATAGTTAATACTTTAAAATTTTGACTTATGTACTCTTTAAAATATTTTTTCATAAATAATCACCATACAACATGTTATGCTATATGGTGTTTTTTTATACTTATAATATAAACTTTCTACTTTCACTTACTGCTAATTTATCACATCTATTATTATATTCATTATCACTATGTCCTTTTACTTTTACAAATTTTACATTATGTATTTTTAGTAATTTTAACATTTCCTCCCAAAGTTCAATATTTTTTACACTGCTTTTATCCTTCTTTTTCCAATTATTACTTTGCCAATTAAAAATCCATCCCATCTCAATACTATTTACAACGTAGGCGCTGTCACTGTAAATTGTCACATTGCATGGTTCTTTTAACATTTCAAGTCCTTTTACAACAGCCATTATTTCCATTTTATTATTAGTAGTATTAGGTTCTCCACCAGAAATTTCTTTTTCCATTCCTTTATATATTAAAATTGCAGCATACCCGCCCGGACCTGGATTACCACTACATGCTCCATCTGTATATAATATTACATTTTTTCTTTCTGCTTCCATGATATTTCCCCTTTACCTTGAATTTTTCACTACTATATGTTAAACTAATCTTAGTATATAATAGCATAACTTGAAAAAAAACTCAAGGAAAGGAGTGATATTTTATAAAAGTAGTAGGTTTAATAGTAGAATACAATCCATTCCATAATGGTCATTTGTATCACTTAGAAAACTCAAAAAAAAATACAAAAGCAGATTATACCATTGCTATAATGTCTGGAAGTTTTACTCAAAGTGGAAATATAGCAATTTATGATAAATTTACTAGAGCAAAGCTTGCTATAGAAAATGGTGTTGACCTTGTGCTAGAACTTCCAACTATATATTCAAATTCAAGTGCTGATTACTTTGCTTTTGGTGCTATAAACATATTAGATAGATTAAACATTGTAGATAGTATTTGTTTTGGAAGTGAATGTGATAATATAACTTTACTAGAAAATATAGCAAAAACTCTTTTGCATTTTGCTGATAAAATAAATGAAGAAATAAAAAGTAATAATTCTAATGGAATGTCATATGTAAAAAATAGAGATAAAATTTTAAGAAGCTTTTTAACAACAGAGGAATTAGAGTGTATGAAAAGCCCAAATAATATTTTAGGAATTGAATACATAAAAAATATATATTTATTAAATAGCAAAATAACTCCATATTTAATAAAAAGAAAAGATTCAGATTTTAACGATATATTACTTAATAAAAATACAAATTTTACTAGTGCTACAAGTATTAGAAATTGTATAAGAGAAAATAAATTAGATGTAATTAAAAAATATGTTCCTGCATCTTGTTTTAATGTTATATCTAGTACATCTCCTTTATTTAATGATAAATTATTTGAAATTTTAAAATACATTATTATTTCTTCTTCAAAAGATAAAATTAAAAATATTTTTGAAGTAAATGAGGGGTTAGAAAATAAAATTCTAAAGGAAATTAATACTTCAAATTCATATGATGAATATATACAAAATATAAAATCAAAACGTTATTCTTTAGTTAAAATAAAAAGAATGCTAAATAATATTATATTAAATATAACTAAAGATGATTTTAATTACGCATATACTAATAAAATAGGATATGCACATATACTTGCATGTTCAAAAAGAGGAAAAAAGTTACTTCCTGAAATTTCAAAAAATTCTGATATAGAACTTATTACTTCTATAAATAATAAAATACTATCATCCTTTAAACATGATATAGTAAAATATTTAAACTTTGATATTTTTTCTAGTAATATCCATTCTATACTTACAAAAAGTAATATAAATAAAGACTATACAAATAAATTATAATTTGTATAGTCCCTATTTTATTTATTAAATACGTAATCATCTAATCCTTCTATATTTAAATATATTTTTCCTTCTTTGTCAATTAACCAGTAATTTCTATGCTCTTCTTTTACTTGATAAACAGGTTCTACAGTCTCGTACAATTTATCAAAATCTATCAAGTAATAATCTGCATCACTATCTCTTAAAGCAACAAACGGTTTTGTTTCATCATATAATTCATCACTTACATCATCTTTTAATGTATCTACATTGTTTGAAGAATAATATATTTTTACATTAGATGAATCTTTAAATAATGTAGCAACTACTTCTTCTCTTGTTAATCCATTAGAATTATATACACTTTTTTTACTAAAATAGTTTTCTATATCATCTGATATCTCTTCATAATCTCTACTTATCTTGTTTGATATCAACATAGAATTTACTACTTTTGTCATATTAGGATCATAACCTATATTAAATGATGTTGGAGCTATAACTTGAAAAGTAATTAAAATTATAATGATTGACAATAAAAAAGTTACTGATGATACTATAAGACTTATAAGTCCAACAACATAGTTATTTCCTCTTATTAATTTTATTGCAATAGTTAAAGATACTATACACAAAATAGCACCTATTATTGGTATTTTATATATAAATATACATGCTATTGATAAAATTAATGATAATATTATTAATCCCATATTTACTCCTCCATAAAACAAAAAAGAAGCAACACTAATATTACTACATTTATTGCTTCTTTTAAACTACTATATTAATTCTATAATTGCCATTTCAGCTCCATCGCCTTTTCTTGCAACTAGTTTTACAATTCTAGTGTATCCACCTTTTGCTTCATATTTTGGAGCTATTTCATTAAATAACTTTTCAGTTAAATCAACTGTTTTTCCATTAAAATCTTTAACTTTATCTAATGTCTTAAACATTTTTCTTCTTGCTGCAAGTTTTGATGGTTTATCAACATTAACTTTTTCTTTTACAATTTCTCTATCGATAACTTCATATTTATTTCCATTTTTTGAAGTCTTCTGAACTTTTACTTTTTTACCATTTTTGTCTAGTTTTGCACGAGATAATGTTTTTTCTTTAACTTCAAAATTATCTTTTTCTTTTATAGCTAAATCAATTAAACTATCTGCTAGAGGT
>ERZ1643249.2933-NODE-2933-length-15468-cov-18.818595_pt1 | contig 15468 bp, 16 predicted proteins | sample MGYA00579263_ERZ1643249 | MGnify/ENA primary metagenome ERZ1643249 (study PRJEB29033, sample SAMEA4952264) | chicken gut metagenome | biome: Broiler Chicken; feature: Gastrointestinal Tract; material: Caecum | place: Ireland | collected 2018 | study: Broiler...
CCAGGATTTCTTCTCCTTTGTCAATTCTTGCAATGATCGTGTTTCCAAATTTTCTATATTCCATGATTTTATGTACCTCCCAATATATAGATCTCAGGGGCAGCCGTTTCGGAACCCCTAATCCATCATAACGTTAAAGGAAAACTATTGTCAAGTATGGGATTTCAGAGCGTTATCATCCACATAAAGTTGGTTGTCCCAGAGAAAATCTACAATGTCACTGCGGGGACATATTTTTCCTGCATTCTTGAAAAGATAGTAGAGTATTTTTAACTCATTTTTAGTCAAGTCTGCCTTTTGCCCTTTGTATTCTATGAAACCGCCTTCTAAATGTAAATCTGCGCCATTCCAGGTCAGCACTTCAGTCTGTCCGGAACCATAGGCCCGCCGCAGTAGAGAAGCAATTTTGGCAAGTAAGATCGCCGTATTATAAGGCTTTGTGATAAAGGCGTCCCCGCCCAGCAGGATACTGTTTAATTCGTCCATATCTGTGTTGCTGCTTGTCACGAATATAATGGGTATCTGGGAAAAGGTACGGATCTGGGAACAGATTTCAAAACCGCTGTTCCCCGGCAGTTTTATGTCCAACAGGATCAGATGAGGGGCAAAAGCCTTTAACTGTTCCATCACCTTTGAAAAATCGGTAACTGCCTCAACTTCGTAGCCATTATAGGACAAGAGGTTTTTTAATTGTGTCTGTATTGTTGGATCATCTTCAATGACCAGTATTTTCTGCTTCATTTTCTTACTCCAATTCCATGATAAATATCATAATTCAGGATTTGATGTTCCCATTATATCAAAATCCTTATTGTCTCACAAATGACTTTTTTTGAAGTTTGTGATATGATCTATGGAAAAAGACAGAAAGAGGAGACAGAGATGAAAATACGAGATATGGAAAGCAAAGATTACCCGGAAATTGACAGGCTTATGAAGGAACTCCATGAGCTTCACGTAAAAGGAAGACCGGATCTGTATACAGAACTGGAGCATCCCTATTCCAAAGAAGAAGTTGAAAAGATCGTGGATGATCCGGAGACTATTGCTATTGTCAGCCAGGAGGAAGGGAAAGTTACCGGCCTGTGTATAGGAACTCTCCGGAAGAAAAGCGGCATGGTAGAGATGAGAACATTGTATCTAGATGATCTGGTGGTAGACAAAGACTACCGGGGAAAAGGGATTGCCTCACAGCTTTACCGGGAAATGGAAGAGAGGGGGAGAAAAGCCGGAGCAAAACGGCTGGATCTCATGGTCTGGGAATTTAATGAAAGGGCCAGGAGATTTTATGAGAACCAGGGCATGAGGCCTCAGCGGTATATTTATGAGAAGGAATTATAAATTATGGAGAAAGCTGAAATAGAGAAATGTGCATATTGCGGAAAGCCTGGAAAGGAAAAAGAAAAGTTCTGCTCGGATGAATGTAAACGTCGCTATGAAAAAGAGCTTCAGAAAGACCAGAGAAATATCCGATATTTTCTTTTAGGGATAGGGATTGGTATTTTATGCCTTTTTGCAGGTGCGATAATAGGAAGGAAATGGGCCGAAGGCGGCGGACTTATATTGACCGGGCTTACCATTTTTATTTTTCCTTTTACAACTCCTGAAACAGTCAAATGGCTGGGATATAAGCGGGCAAAGGTTTTGGGAAGGACTTTGGGGATTCTTGTTATAGCAGCAGGAGGCTGGATTTTGATAGGAATTGATTAGAGAAGCTTTTAAAAAAGGAGATCCGGTGGATACTGCAGCCGGATCTCCGGATTATGGTATTCTAGGCTGTAGAAATAAGTAAATCCTACAGCCGTATTTCAGGATTATGCTATTTAAGGCTGTAGAGATTCATTTCATTATAGGGCCTAGGGCGAAGTTATCGAAGATTGGGAAATGTCTTGCAGTCAGCCAACATTTTTTGCACTATCTGCAAAAGGGATTTATTTTACCATACATTCTTTTCTGTAAAAAGCAATGCCATACTTCAATATATCCGTATACCCCTCCTGCTTGAGCACTTCTTCGTATTTTTGATCTTCAATCTGCCGGAGCGCTTCATCACATTTACTATCCAGTTCTTGATACGTATGGGCCACTTTGATTTCTATGATGACAGCCTTTCCCCTGACGCTGGGATATTTCAACAGGATGTCCGGACGTCCGTTTCCGGATTCCCGGTTGGAAAGTACCATATAATTTTCTATATTTTTTAGCATTCCTGCAAGAAATCCATGGTAATAGCTTTCCTGATAATCATAGAAACTGATGGTCTCCATAAGATTTTCTGAAAGGATTTCCGCTATTTTTTCACGATTCCCATTTAGGATGCTTTCGTAAAGGGGAGAGAGTTCTTTCTTTTTGGTTTTTTCCTCAAACCAGTGAAGTACAGTGTTTTTATAAATATACCGCACCTCACTGTTGGGGATTGCCATTTCCACCAGGATGTTCTCGCCCTCCTGCTGTTCGCTGATCTTCTTCAGATAGCCGGTAAAGAACAGGAAATTCCAGAGATTGTCCTGGGTGGAATTCATATCATCATAGGTAATATCTTCATGGATTGGTTTTGTGATTGTTTTTCCTTCAATCAATGATTCAATTTCCCCTTTTACCGAGAGATCAGCCTGCTCCACCAGGGTACGTACAATACTGTTAGAACTGGTATTGGACCAGTAAGGCCTTAACAGTGCATTTTTGTCTTTGTAACAGGAATTCACATAACTGATAACACTCCATGGATTATATACTTCTGTTTTGCCGAACTGATAACCATCGTACCATGTTTTAACTGCCTTGCTGTTTTTCTCCAGACCATAATGCGCAAGGAGCCGATCCACTTCGCTTTGGGTAAAACCGAAATGCTCCGCATAGGAAGTATCCATGATGGAAACAATATTCAGGTTATTCAATCCGGTAAAAATAGACTCTTTGCTGATCCTCAGACAACCGGTGACCACGGCAAATTCCAGAGCATCGTTTGTCTTTAGTGCCGATTCAAAAAGGGAGCGGATAAGTGCCACCATCCTATCGTAAAATCCATTGAAATAGGCATTCTCCAGAGGAACGTCGTACTCATCAATAAGAATGACAGCTTTGCTTTTAAAGAAGGAGTATAGACATTCGGAGAGAAATTTCAGTGATGTTAGATATTCTTCATCTTCTGCCTGACGGTTCATTAAAAGATAATATTTTCTGCGGTCATCCTCTGCCTCCAGTTTTTGAATAAGCTGGGGATATTTTTTAAACTCTTTTGCAATTTCTTCTTTCAGACAGTGGAACGCAGATTCGTAGCTCGCTTGTTTCATGGACTTCATGGACAGTGAGATTACCGGATATTGTCCCAGCTCCCTCAGATATTTTTCACCGGCGTTCATAATCTCCAGCCCTGTAAACAGGTGGGAGCGGTTCTCCTCAGATTTTTCAAAGAAATACCGGAGCATGCTTAAATTCAAAGTTTTTCCGAATCTTCGGGGGCGGGTAAAGAGATTTACTTTTCCCCTCAGGTCGATCAGATCTCTTATCAGTAATGTTTTATCTACATAGTAATATCCCTTTGTGATCATTTCTTCAAAATTTTCCACTCCGATCGGAAGCGGTGTCCATTCCATATAAAAACGCCTCCCTTCTATTCGCAGTTTCATCTTACTACGTTTAAAAGAGTAGCGCAAGCAGAAAACAGAATCTGCATTTTATATAGATGTGTGGACTTAGATCAGAAAATGCCTGCAGGTCTTTTCAATATAGTTCAGTTACTTTCTTTCTGAATATGAGGAAGGAAAAGATAAATGTAACTAAAGCAACAAGGAGGATCTGCAGCAGGGACTCCTGATTAGAAGGATTTTTGGTAATCATTAACTGCCGCAGTACAATGACGACCAAAGAGGTCACGATTGTTGCCGGAACTGATTTATGGATCATTCCGATGATAAAAGGCCACAGGGATAGAATGGTACATACAGCTACCGTGATCAGGGCCGTGGGAATCCATGTCTGAAGAAAATAAAGTTTAAAGGAGCCTGCCAGCATATTAAAGAATTTGTCAGCCAGGATAATATAGGCGCTGCAGCAGATATACCCCACAGTCATGGATATTGCCGTATAGGCCATGATAATGACCAGTTTGCTGATGATCAGCTGCTTTCGGTTCAGAGGATAGGAAAACAGGATAGTAATAGTTTTCTGCTCATACTCCCGGATCACCAGCCGTGAGGTGAGGACTGAGGAATACACGAGAAAGATAAAGGACATCAAAAGGCCGATCACGAGAAAGGTGCTTTCAAAGCTGTCTTTTGTCTGTAACGGGTCTGTCATACTGTCAACCAGGGATACAGTAATAAAAAGTATGCTGAAAAGCACAGCAGCTAAGGTGAACAGGATATTGTGTAACAGCCGGAATTTTTTCATTTCCAGTTTCATAAGATGTGCCATATCATTTCCCTCCTTTGGTGAGCTGGAAGAAATAATCCTCCAGTGTGTCATGTCTGCGGCCTAAACTTTCCAGGCCAACACCGTTTTTAATAAGGGCCTCTGCCAGGGCTTTCCCCGAAATATCCGAACTGTAAATGCGGATAAATTCTCCGTCTGATACCTGGAAATCTGTGATCCCCATTTTTTCAAGAATAGCGGCGCTGCGGGCAGTGTCGTCAACCTGAAGGCTGATGTACTCTGCCTGATGCTTATGGATTTCTTCCATGGGCAGTTCTGCCAGCAGTTTCCCCTGCTGGATAATCCCAATGGTGTCAGCGATCAGATCCACCTCTGAGAGGATATGGCTGGAGATAAAGATGGTAGTCTCATTTTCCTGATTCAGCTGTTGGAACAGCTCCCGCATTTCCCGTATGCCATCAGGGTCCAAAGCATTGATCGGTTCATCCAGTATCAGGAATTCAGGTCTGGCAAGAATAGCTCTTGCGATAGCCAGCCGCTGCTTCATTCCTAATGAGTATTGCCGGACCTGCTTTCTACCCACATTTGTCAGGCCAACGATTTCCAATACCTCATCTATCCGTTCCTTGTTGGGAAAGCCCATGTATTCGCAATGAAGTTCCAGATTTTGCCGGGCGGTCATTTTTTCATAAAAGCAGGGATTTTCAATGATAGAACCTACTCTTTTAAATATTTCATAGCTGAAGTCTGTGACTTTTTCTCCAAAGAGACGAACTTCTCCTTCGTCAGGCCGGACCAGATCCAATAGCATTTTCATAATCGTGCTTTTTCCCGCGCCATTTGGCCCCACAAAGCCATAGATACTTCCTTTTGGCACATGAATCGAAACGTCATTTACAGCAACATTTCCTTTGAAGGACTTTTTCAGTCCTGTTGTCTCTAAAATATAATCCATTTTGTATGCCTCCTGTACGGCTGTTATTATACAAAACAGAATTTTCTTTTTTCTGCCTGAAATCTAACTTTTTTCTAACTTTTCAGGATTACGGAGAAGACAGTTTTTTTATCCGGTATGCTGTAAACCTGTATCTCTCCCCCGATCTGTCTGGCAAGACTTTTGGCGATTGCCAGTCCCAGACCGCTGCCAAAGGATTTTCCGGCTGTGGTGTAATTTCTTGTAAAGATCTGCTTTTGCTGCTGGGGAGACATTCCTTTTCCGTGGTCCTCTATCTGGATTTTTACAGACTTTTCTGAAGTGTTAAGACACAAGCCTAGATACTTTCCTGAGCCGCCATGGCGGATGACGTTATCCATAAGATTTTTCAATATGCGCTGGAGAGCCTCTTTGTCTGTGTCAGCGAAAACAGGAACAGAAGGTATCTGTATATTTACTTCAAACTGCTGTTCTTCAAGGAGATCATAATAGTCCAGGATGGTATCATGACATATCTGGGATATGTTTTCTTTTCGCAGATTTAAGATCAGATCACCGGAAGCAATTTTAGACATGGTGAAGTAGTCATTGATGGTTGTTGTTAACTGATCCGCTTTCTGATCGATCTTCTCGGCCATTGTCTGGAAGGATTCAGGCAGGGAGGATTCTTTTGCCTTAGAAAACAGTATTTCACTGTTTCCTTTCAGTACAGTAAGAGGAGTACGGATATCGTGGGAAATATTAGTCAGAACCTGGGCCATGGCTTTCTGAGACCTTTTAAACTCTGCCTTATCTGTATAAAATTCCTGGAGCAGGCGGTTAATGGAAGCCCCTAATCTTTTTACAGCATTGCAGTCTGTGGAAAGCAGGAGAAAGCCGTTTTCAGAAGTAAGAGAAAGGGATTCCAGACGGCTGCTGATATAGGTGATATTTTTTTCAAGGGTCCGGTACTTTATCTTCTGCCAGATCAGCAGGGATAATAAAACTGCTGACAATACCATAAATAAAGCCAACATTTATTTCTCCTCCATTTTATAACCGATCCCCCATAAAGTCTTTATGTAGGAGCCCCTGTCCTCCGGGCCGTTTTTCAGCTTCAGCCGCAGCCGGTTGATATGGGTATTCAGGACATTTTCATTGCCGAAATAAGGCTCTTTCCAAATGAGTTCATAGAGGCGTTCCTTTGAAAAAGCCTGCCCCGGGTGGGAAGCCAGAAGGTGCAGGATCTCAAATTCTATGGGAGTCAGATCAAGGCATTTGCCCTGGCGTTTGACTGTGTGGCTAAGGGTATCGATCTCCAGATCCTTAATTTTTACAATCGTATTCTGAGATGACTGCTGATAAGTCCTGGCCCGCCGGATATTGGCTTTGATCCTTGCGGTAAGTTCGATCAGGGAAAAAGGCTTTACCACATAGTCATCAGCGCCCAGATTCAATCCCAGGGATTTATCAGTATCATTATCTTTGGCTGTAATGATGATGATCGGTATGGTACTGACCCGGCGGATAGCCTTGATGACTTCCATACCGCTTATATCAGGCAGCATAAGGTCTATAAGGGCAAGAAGGTATTCACTATAGTCTCCGCCGCTTTCTATAGCAGATTTTCCATTCTGAAAAGGGCATACCTCAAACTCCCCTGTCAGATAATCCTTTATCATATTTCGGATCTCTTCATCATCTTCGATTAACAGAATTTTATTTTCCATCTGAAGTGCTCCTTTAGCGGTATCTTATTTGCAATTTGATATTATAAATCCACTGCCGGAAGAATACAAGGATTTCGTATACCTGCTTTTCAAAACTGTAGTGATCTATTAAATAATAAAACCAGCCGAGCCAGTTAAAAAATTTCAAAAAATCTCTTGACCTGGAGTATGCTCTAAGTTCTATGATATTTATAAAGAATTATCCAGAACATAATGTCGGTCTTCCGGCCTGTGTGCTGAATGGTCAAATACAGGAAAGAGAGGAATGGAATATGAAGGCAAAGGTTTACTTTACAAAAGAGATCACTCCGGAAAAGGTAGTTGAGATGTATCAGGCCCTTGGTGTGGAATTGCCTGGAAAGGTAGCTGTAAAGGTCCATTCCGGAGAAAAAGGAAATCAGAACTTCCTTCGTCCGGAATTCTGGCGTCCCATGGTGGAAAAAGTACATGGAACGATTGTAGAATGTAACACTGCTTACGGGGATGCCAGCGGCGGTGTCAGAGATCATACAGAATCCCATAGGAAGCTTCTGGAAGAACATGGGTGGACAAAATATTTTGACGTAGATCTTATGGACGCAGAAGGACCGGATGTGATCTGGCCAATTCCCAACGGAAAGATCCTTAAGGAAAATCATCTGGGAAAAGATATTATGAATTATGATTCTATGCTGGTCCTGGCCCATTTCAAAGGACATCCCATGGGCGGATACGGCGGAGCTTTAAAGCAGCTTGCTATCGGATGTGCTTCCAGAGCAGGCAAGGCTCTGATCCATTCCGGGGGAAAAACGGATGATCGTTACGAGACCTGGGATCAGCATGCCAGCAAAACAGCATTTCCGGAAGCCATGGCTGACGCGGCTTCCAGTGTTGTAGAGCATTTTAAAGGAAAGATCGCTTTTATCAATGTTATGAAAAATCTTTCCGTAGACTGCGACTGCTGTGCTGTGGCAGAGGACCCATGTATGAAAGATATCGGTATCCTGGCTTCCACAGATCCTGTAGCCATCGACCAGGCCTGTATGGATCTGGTGATCCAGTCTGATGATCCGGGAAAAGAACATTTTATGGAAAGAGTAAACAGCCGCAACGGAATCCATACCATTGAGGCTGCTGAAGAGCTGGGGATCGGTACAAGAGAATATGAACTGATCCAGCTGTAAAAAAGACAGGGAAAAAATGGGGATGTCGTATTAATCAAAATCGACATCCCCATTTTATAAATATTCAAAAATGTTCTATACGGCAAATCGGTTTTGTCAGAACTCAGATAACCAGTAAACCGATCTGATATACTATGAAAGTAACTACCCAGGCTACTGCCAGCTGGAAAACGGCTGTGAACCCCATCCAGGCCCAACTGTTGGATTCTTTTCGGATGGTCGCCAGGGAAGCGGCGCAAGGTATGTAAAGCAGACAAAATACCATCAGGCAGAAAGCGTTGAGGGGACCAAATCCGATTCCCTCTAAAGCTGCTGCAAATGATGTCATGCCTTCCGGCGAGCTGGCGTTGCCGATACCGAATAATACCGCACAGCTGGATACGACCACTTCTTTGGCAGAGATACCGGCGATCAGCGCCACAGCGATCTGCCAGAAGCCCAGGCCGATGGGTACGAAGAAAGGTGTAAGCCATTTTCCTATCACAGCGCCGAAGCTTTCTATCATATCTGAACTATATCCTTGCGGACCGAAATTCAGCAGGATCCAGATCACCAGGGTTGCCAGGAAAATCGTGGTGCCCGCTTTTCCAAGATAATCTTTCACCTTTTCCCACACATAGATCCCCACTGTCCGGGAATCCGGCAGCTTATACTCCGGCAGTTCGATCAGCAGATAGTTGACACTTTTCTTTCGGTCAAAAAGATGCATAACAGCCGTGACAGCGATAGCTACTACAATACCGATCAGGTACATAGAATAAGCAACTATCATAGCGTTTTTCGGGAAAAACATTTCTGAAAACAGTATGTAAATAGTCAGTCTGGCATTACAGCTCATAAAAGGTGTGACCAGCATAACCTTAAATCGATCCCGTTTATTTTCCAGGGCCCGTGAGGCCATGATAGCAGGAACAGTGCAGCCAAATCCCAGCAGCATGGGAATGAATGCTTTACCGGAAAGTCCCAATTTGCTCATGATGCCTTCCATTACATATGCGACACGAGCCATGTATCCGCTGTCTTCAAGGAGTGCAAGACAAAGAAACAAAATCAGGATATTTGGCAGGAATGTAACGATTGTACCAACGCCTCCGATGATACCGTTTACAACAAGGGAGGTTATCACATCGCTGACCTGAGCCGCCGCCAGGCCGGAGGTGATAATATTGGAAATCCAGCCAATGGCTTGTTCAAGATATCCTTTAAGCCAGTCCCCGACAGTAAAAGTAAGGAAAAAAGTGACCGCCATGATCACTAGAAAAACAGGAATTCCCCAGACTTTGCTTGTCAGGATCTTGTCTGCTTTTTCTGTGAGAACATCCTGCCGCTCTTTGTGGACAAGAACTTCACTGATGACTTCACCGATAAAGTTATATTTCTGATTAATGATATCAGACTCATAGCTTCGGTCCAATACCTGGGGAAGATCTACCTGGTACTTTTCTGTGATTTCCTTATCTGCTTCCAGCAGTTTCAGAGCATACCAGCGGTAATTTTTCAGATCCGGATACCGCTTCTTCAGTGCAGGGATAATCTGGTCAATCTTATCCTCGATAGCATCTGAGTAGACCATGGCATACTCTGCATGGTGGTTGTGAGGATGTCTGGTAGAGGATTTGTGTTCATGTATCAGCCGGTCAGGACCGGTGCTGTCTTTATGATGGGCTGCCGCATGGAGTAAAACATCCAGCCCCCGTCGCTGCCGGGCCGAAACAGGGATAACCGGGATACCCAGCATTTCCGGAAGACGATGCAGATCGATCTCCATGCCCCGTTTTTCTACAATATCCATCATGTTCAAAGCCATTACTACCGGCTTGCCTAATTCCAAGAGCTGAAGAGTTAAATAGAGACCACGCTCTAAAGCAGAAGCATCTACTACATTGATGATCACATCTACTTCATCACTTAAAATGAATTGCCGGGAAACGATTTCCTCCATGGTATATGAAGTCAGACTGTATGTGCCCGGCAGGTCTACCAGGTGGATATTGAGATCGTGGTCTTTAACAGCGCCTTCCACCTTTTCTACCGTAACACCGGGCCAGTTGGCTACCTTTAGATTGGCTCCGGTATATGCATTAAATAATGTTGTCTTGCCACAGTTAGGATTACCGATAAAACCTATGGTCATATCATGTTCACTCATTTAAGTCACCTGCTTTCACTTCAATATTTTTTGTAATATTGTAGCCCAGAGCAAAACGGGTACCCCGGAGTTTGATGATCAGGATTCCCTTCCCTTTACGATTTAATACAGAAACCGGGGTTTCTTTTGTCATCCCCAGTGATTCAAGCCGGCGCTCCAGCTGAAAGGGAAGATGGATGCTTTTTACTATATAGGTTTCTCCTATTTGAGCGTCTTTTAATAGCATGATTTTCACCTCCAAAATCTGTAAGAAAGCCATACCCTTATGAACGGCGCGGCGTCCGGTACAGTTAACCGGCTTATCATGTAATATATAGATTTACATCTAACGCTCATTATAATCTGCCACCTGTGTAATGTCAAGATTTACAGGCGGATCCTGCTGGTATAGAGCTGATGAAAGTGAAGTTCCGGATAGCAGCAAACACTTTTTATATATGGAGAAAGTATGATTTTATCATACATAACAGGAATAATTCATGATAAAAGACAGGTATTAGACAGGATGGGGGAATCAGAGGATAATGAATGAAAAGATAATTCAGACATTCGGTGAATGAAAAATAAGTGGTAAAGGATGAATGATCGTATGGAAAGAAATATTTTAATTATCTACTATTCCTATTCCGGAAAAACTCGAAGGATTGCAGAAATGCTTCATAGACAGATCGGTGGAAGACTCAGCCAGATATATCCAAGGCAGCCTTATCCGGCGGATTTTGAGCGGCTTCTGAGTCAGGTGAGGGAGGAAAACAGTACAGGGAAATTACCTTCCCTGCTTCCAGTTACCGAAAGCGCTGATCAATATGATGTTGTCTTTGCAGGCTCGCCAAACTGGTGCGGAACGATCGCGCCACCTCTGGCGGCATGGTTGAAGAGAAATGACCTGGATGGAAAAATCCTTATTCCGTTTTTCAGCCATTGCGGTGGAGAGGATAAAGGAATGAAACAAGCAGTCAGGAATGTCTGCCCGACAGCAGAAATCAGGAGTAGTCTATATGTGCTGGAAAATGGAAGTGGAAATCTGCAGGATACGATACAGGCATGGCTGAAACAGATTTTTTCGGAAGAGTGAAAGGAATGTTTACAACTATGAGCGAAAGAAAGAAAAAAATGAAATCAAAATCAAAAATCAAACTGGCAGTTGATCTTCTGATGACGCTGACGCTTTTATTCCTGATGGGATATCAGCTTTGGGGAGAAACAGCTCATGAATGGGCAGGTACAGGGATGTTCGTGCTTTTCCTTGCCCATCACCTGCTGAACTTTGGCTGGTACAGAAATCTGTTCCATGGGAAATATACGGTAATAAGAGTACTGATCAATGCAGTGGATCTGGCGCTTCTTGCAGTTATGATCTGCCTGATGGCAAGCGGGATCACAATGTCCCGCCATGTGTTCGCATTTCTTCCGATCACCGGAGGGATGGGAACGGCAAGGCTGGTGCATATGGCAGCCTGCTACTGGGGGTTTGTGCTGATGGCGCTGCACCTGGGACTCCACTGGGGGATGATGATGGCAAGACTGAGGAAGTTTTCAGGAATGACAAAATCATCCGGGATCCGCTGTGTGCTCTTTCGGATCTTAGGTATCGTGATCGCAGGATACGGTCTCTATGTATTTGTGACAAGAGATCTGGCGGCTTATATGTTTTTGAGGACTCAATTTGTTTTCCTGGATTACAGTGAGTCCCCCCGCTCTTTTTATATAGATTATCTGGCCATGATGGGACTGTTTATCTGGATCGCTCATTATCTCTCCGCGATCCGAAACATGGAAAACTGACATTTTATAAGGAGGATTTATGAGAAAAAAAGTTGTAAGTACACTGGTCGCAGCTATCACCATTATGAGCATGTTTGCCGGATGCAGCGGGAGGACGGAGGAACCGGCGGAAAATCCATCAGGTGAGATTTCCTCACAGGCAGAAGAGGATACACAGGAGAATATCCGGGAAGAAGCAGGCGGTTCATCTGCTGATATTTCAGGAACAGAGAACACATCGGGAGCTCCGGCCGTTTATATGACCACAGACATCAGTTCCCAGGGATTGGTCGCGGTCTATGAGGCCCTTCAGGCTTCACCAGAAGGAAACATCGCAGTGAAGCTCTCCACCGGAGAGCCGGGAAGCAATTATCTTCGGACAGACCTGATCGGGGATCTGGTGCAGTCTTTTGAGGATCCCACGATCGTAGAATGTAATACGGCATATGGCGGGTCCAGGTCCAATACAGCCATGCATTATCAGGTGGCAGAAGACCACGGCTATACGGAGATCGCAGATGTGGATATCATGGACGAGGACGGCTCCATGACTCTGCCGGTTACCGGAGGCACCAACCTGGAAGAAAATTATGTGGGAAGCCATTTTGCAAATTATGATTATTATGTAGTGCTCTCTCATTTTAAAGGGCATTCCATGGCGGGATACGGCGGCGCTATAAAAAATATCTCTATCGGTATCGCTTCTGCGGAAGGCAAGTCCCATATCCATAGCGGCGGCACCGGCGGAAGTATGTGGGGCGGAGATCAGGATGCCTTCCTGGAGTCCATGGCGGAGGCAGGAAAGTCTGTGGTGGATTATCTGGAGGGAAATATCCTGTATATCAATGTGATGAACCGTCTTTCCGTGGACTGTGACTGTGACACTAATCCTGCGGAACCGGATATGCACGATATCGGGATCCTGGCATCCTATGATCCGGTGGCTCTGGACCAGGCATGTATTGACCTGGTATACAGCGCGGATGACGGAGATGCCCTGGTGGAGCGGATCGAATCCAGAAACGGCCTGCACACATTGGAGCATACGGAGGATATCGGCCTTGGAAGCAGGACTTATGAACTGGTAAATATTGACGGCTAGGAAGACAAAGTACATGGATATTTTGAGAAGAGAAATTATTTACATATGGTATTATTTCAGCATCCAGCTGGAGCAGGTGTTTTTCTACTGGGTAATGGGAATGGTGATCGGCTCCGCTATTTCTGTGTTTGGCAAGGGAAAGATCCATGCTGCTTTTCAGGCGCTGGGAAAGAAAAAATCAGGGGTCCTGGGGCTCATACCTGCCAGTCTGCTGGGGATCGCTTCCCCGCTGTGTATGTACGGTACGATCCCTATCGCGGCGTCTTTCTCACAGAAAGGAATGCGAGATGATATGCTGGCAGCCTTTATGATGAGTTCTATCCTGCTCAATCCCCAGCTGCTGATCACAAGCGGTATCCTTGGACCGGAGGCAGTGGCAGTGAGATTTCTGTCCTGTTTTCTGGGAGGCCTGGGAGCGGGATTATGTGTACGCGTTTTTTACAAAGACAAAAGTTACTTTAATTTCAGCGGCTTTTCTGAATCGTCGGGCAGGGATACGGATCCCAATCCTGTCATGCGTTTTCTGAAGAATCTGGGCAGGAATGTCCGGGCCACCGCGCCATGGTTCCTTATCGGTGTGCTGCTCTCCGCTCTGTTTCAGAGATACGTACCTGCAGATGCTTTTGCTGAACTTTTCGGGAAGCAGGAGGGGTTCGGTGTTTTGCTGGCCGCAACTATCGGAGTGCCTCTCTACGCCTGCGGCGGAGGCACGGTTCCCTTATTACAGCAATGGCTTGCCTCCGGAATGAGCATGGGCTCTGCGGCGGCGTTTATGATCACCGGTCCGGCAACCAAGATCACCAACCTGGGAGCGCTGAAGATCGTGCTGGGGGCGAAAAGATTCGTTCTTTATCTGGCTTATGTGATCCTGATCTCTCTGGTGATCGGACTTGCCGTGGACAGAATTCTATAAAAAGGAGAAAAATCCAGTTCAATTATCTGGACCAGGAATAGAGCTTGGACTTCTATTACAACAGTATACATACAGTAGATCACGGAAAGGCCTCTGCTTGTATCAAATGCGGAAAATGTGAGAAGATCTGTCCTCAGCATCTGCCGATCCGAAATCTGCTGGAGGATGTGGCAGCGGAGTTTGAAAAGTAGAAGAATCATTCATAAAACGTATGAATAATAATAATGGACAGGTATTAGACTTGAGAAGAAAGGCTTTTTATAATTGATACAGAAACAAAGGAATGGAGGAAAAAACAAAATGGCAGAAATAAAAGAGATGCCTAAGATCGCTCTTGGAGCATGGGCATGGGGAAATGACGGTACATTTGGAGGAAATCTTACGCCGGAAACTCTCAGACCGGTATTTGACGCGGCAATGAAAGCAGGGCTGAATCTCTGGGATACTGCGTATGCATATGGTATGGGTACTTCTGAAAAGGTTCTGGGAGACTTCCTTGCAACAGTTCCGAGAGACAGTTACCTGATTTCTGATAAATTTACCCCGCAGTGTGCGGATACAACGGCAGAGAATGCTGTGACTGCATTGTATGAGAAAAGCGCAGAACTGCTGGGAACAGATTACATGGACTTTTACTGGATCCATAATCCTATGGATGCGCCAAAATGGGTGAAGGAACTGATCCCTCTTGCGAAGAGCGGAAAGATTGGCAAGATCGGCCTTTGAAACCATAGTCTTGCAGAGATAAAAGAGGCGGCTGATATCCTTGCAAAAGAAGGACTTAAGATTTCTGCGATCCAGAACCACTACAGCCTTCTGAACCGGTCTTCGGAAACATCCGGGATCCTGGATTACTGCAAAGAGAATGATATCATCTTTTTCTCTTATATGGTGCTGGAGCAGGGAGCCTTGACCGGTAAGTACGATACGAAGCATCCGTTCCCGGCGGACTCTGACAGGGGAAGAACCTACAATCCGATGCTTCCTCAGCTGGAGAAACTTAATGCAGGACTGGAGAAAATCGCAGACCGTCACCATGTGGCAACTGCTCAGATCCCGGTGGCATGGGCTATCGCAAAGGGAACTCTTCCGATCATCGGAGTGACGAAAGTTTACCAGGTAGAGGATGCTGTAAAAGCTGCTGCAGTTGAACTGTCAGAAGAAGAGATAGAGACAATGGAGAAACTGGGGGACGAGGCACAGCTGAATGTGATCCGTTACTGGGAAAAAGAAATGAAATAGGCAGAGTAAGAGAAAAAGCAGGCAGTTTGGTTTAAGTGACAAAGCTGCCTGCTTTTTTTGTTCCTTTATAGGAAATTCCGATTTTTGGATAAGGGGGAAAAAGCCCTGCTGATCGAAC
>ERZ1643249.2935-NODE-2935-length-15454-cov-56.473667_pt1 | contig 15454 bp, 6 predicted proteins | sample MGYA00579263_ERZ1643249 | MGnify/ENA primary metagenome ERZ1643249 (study PRJEB29033, sample SAMEA4952264) | chicken gut metagenome | biome: Broiler Chicken; feature: Gastrointestinal Tract; material: Caecum | place: Ireland | collected 2018 | study: Broiler...
TGTCTCTCCCCGGTAGGTGTCTTCTGTCAGGAATCTTCCATCTTCCGGATTGTAGTATCTGGCATTCAGGTAATAGAGCCCTGTCGTGCTGTCATAGATACCACCTGTATAACATACCTCATTCCCGGCCTTGTTATCTCCTTCGATCGTTGTTTCCCCGAAGTCCGTATACCGATAAACTGCATCCGCTGTCCCGTCTTCTTTGATCAGGCTGGTGGTGCTTCCCTGGATGTCTTTATTATAGAGATAGTAGGAGGTCTTCTCACCATCGTAACGCTGCGTTCCAATGATGTTTCCTTCCAGACCGATCAGGTTCTGGGATGTCTGTTCTCCTTCTCCATCGGTCGTATAAGATACCACACCGTCCTGATAGTAATAGTTTGTCGTCGCGTCTCCTTCGATCTTCCGGATTCTCTGATCTTCTCCATTATACTTGTTCTGCTGGACCACTCCAGTTTTTCCGTCCTTTGTCATAACAGCGACTTCACTCAGACGGTTCCTTGCATCGTAAGCTTTCAGAGTCCTCTCACCTGTTTTCGTATTCTTTACCTCTGTCTCGTTTCCGCTGCCATCATAAGAATACTGACGGACAGAATCGACTGCCTGTCCTTTTTCCACGGTTGCTGTCTTGATCTGATCCAGTCCATTATAAGCATATGTCGTCTTTTCATTTCCATCATCTTCTGACAGACGGTTGCCTGCATTATCATAGGTATAGGTGACTGTCTTTTTCTGATCCCCGTCCGCATGATCGGTCTTGACCGTTTTGATCAATCGTCCGAAAGCATCATAAGTATAATCTTTTGTCTCATTGACTGCTTTCTTGGCAGAATAACGGTTGATCTCCGTTTTCTTAACGATATTGGAGTTCTTATCATAAGCATAAGTATAGGACTCCATCTCTTTTCCGGTTTCGAGATCTTTTCCGGTCATCTTCGTAACGCGGTCAAACTGATCATAGGAATAGTCCTTCTGTACCGCTTTGCTGCCGCCGGATGCGATATCCCGGATGTCTTTGATCTGTGTCACCTTTCCATAGGCGTCATACACATAAGTACGGATTGTCTCCTGAGCGGATCCTGTCTGTACTTTGATCTCGCTGAGCCATCCATTGACATCGTAGATATAAGAAAGCCCTGTCATTCCGTTTTTCTTCGCCGGATAAGACACCTTTGCCAGATTTCCATCTGCATTATATGTGTATGTGATCTGATTTGCCTTAATCTCATCCGCAGATGGCTGGCTGCTCTGGTCGAGCTGGGCATATCCTGTCATCCGTCCCCTGCTGTCATAAGTATATTCTGTGTAGCGATAGGCTGTTTCTGTATTCCCGGATACTTCGTAGTCCGCCATCTCGATGACCTGATCATGGATATCATAACTGTATTTCGTCATCAGGGTCCGGCTTCCCGCGCTCTCTGCCGGTCCCGGCGCTTCGTAAGATTCGGCTTTGATCAAACGATTTTTCTTATCATAACGGAACGTCTGATATGCTCCGTTCCCATAAGTCTCCTTCGTCTTATTTCCTTTCTCGTCATACTCATAGGACACAGCAATCTTCTCGTCTCCATCGCCCAGATCCACTGTGCGTTCTGTAAGTCCGGCCGCATTGGTAACCTCCTGGTTCACATGACCATTGGCATCGGTAAGGCTGGTCGTTGTCTTTCCGTCCTCTCCCATTTCATAAGAGATCTTATGTTTCAGGCTTCCCTGTTCAACCTCTGTCAGACGGTTCTGATCGTCATAGGCATAGGCTGTCTTGTTTCCGTTTCCATCTGTGACGGATGCTTCGTTTCCGTTGGCATCGTATTCCGTTTCTGTCACGATCGATGCATCACTGGTGCCGACCTCATTTCCATCCACCTTTGGATCCTGGATCGTATGGGTCTGCTGCCCCTGTTTGTCATAGAGGTTTAATGTGATCCTGCCGCTTCCTGACACAGAAGTTCCAAGAACAATGGCTGCGATCTCTTTCCCGTCGTCCGTAAACACATGGTCGGTATACACCCCGCTGCTTAACGTACGGACCGCATTTCCTGATGCATCTTTCCACGTCTTTGACGTCGTCTTTCCATTGGTCTTTACCGTCTCAACCGAAAGATTTCCATAAGATTTCGTTCCGCTCAAGGTACGGATCTGTGCATCCTCATATCCATAAGCCGTCTCTGTTACCGTCTGGAGTCCATCTGCAGATTCTGCTGATCTTACGACACGGTTCAGAGAATCATATGTATAGGTCGTTGTCACACCGGCACTGCTGGTCTCTGACGTTACCGTTCCATTTGCATCATATGCCTTCGACTCGGTCTGCGTTTTTCCTTCCAGTTCTTTTTCTGTCTTTACTGCACGTCCCATAAAATCATAGGTCGTCTTTGTAACTTCGCCGGTATTCTCATCGGTGCTCTCGATTTCACGTCCCATGGCGTCGTATTTCGTGGTGGAAGCTTCTGTCACATCTCCCTGACTGGTCGTAGAAGATTCTTCTACTTCGTGATCTGCTTCCTCTGAGGAAATCTCTTCATGAGAGATTTCTTCTCCTTCCTCATACGTCCACTCATCGGTCATCTCCCAGTTGTCATCCTCATCATAAGCGTAACGGCTCTCTGTCTCCGCCACGGAATCTTTTTCCGTCAGGGTATTCCCATTTTCATCATAGGTATACGCGATATCAGAAACAGCCTCTCCATCACTGTTCTTTGTCACTTCCTTTTGCGGAAGGTTTGCCTGATTTCCGCTGCCATAGGTCGTTGTTGTCGTCTGTCCGGTCTCATCCACTTCTTTTGTCACATTTTCATTGGCATCATAGGCTGTCGATGTGGTCACTTTGACATCTGTTTTGAAGTTTACGCTCCGTGATGCTCCGCTTCCTGTCAGCGTCTGGTAGGAAACCGTTGTTTCTGTTCCTGTCTGCAGAAGAGGGTTGGATGTATTTTCATATTGATAGGTTGTCCGGATCCCCGCAGGATTTACCGCAGACAAAATCTTTCCTGTGGCCTTTTCATAGGTCATGGAATCTTTGGCGATCTGTGTACCGTCTCCCTTATGGGATGTGGCAGTGGTCGTTCCATCTCCATAGACAAGCTTCTGGTATTCTCCATTTGGCTTCGTAAATTTTACAGCCTTCTTGTCTTCATAAGCGATGGCATAACTGTTTCCTTTCGCATCTTTGATCTGAACAAGCCAGCCTTCCTGATCATAACTGTATGGATATGACACGTTCTGCCCCTGATCCGCGGACTGACGTCTGGCTTTTTTTAAGTTTCCATCTTCATCATAAGTATACGCCATTTTTGTGCCATCAGGCAGACTGATCTTCTGGAGCAGATCAGAAGCATCATATTCCATGGTCAGTGTCTGGTTCTTGTTGGTCGTAACCGCAGCAAGTCTTCCCTGATCATCATACTCATATAAGATATAATTGCCGTTGGCATCTTCCTGCGCTGTTAGGAATCCATTGGCATCAAAGCGATAAACGTTCTGATCCTTATCCGTCAGCGTACAGGAAGAAAGGATGGTCTTCTGTACGGTTTCTTTCTCAATCTGTGTCTCCCCGCCGGATGAGACTGTAACATTATGGCTTGGCCGATAGTCCTCACTGGATTCACCGGATCTTGCCAGAATACTCTCACTGCCTTCGTTCGGAGACTGTTCTTCAAATCCTCCATTCTTTACATTTTCAAGTTTTAATGTATAATCTTTGCTCTCTTTGGAGATATAACCGTCTCCATCTTTCTGGAAGGTAAGATACGTTCCGTCACTATCCTGGAATATGATATCATTTCCCACCTGATACAGGTTCTTATGGAATGTATCATACCATCCGTTCCCCAGCATACCTGTCTTATCCGTCTGGCTGTTATAAGTTCTTGTAAGAGACAATCCCATGGCTCCTACAGAAATATCAAAGTCATCTGCCGCATACGTCAGATTTCCGCTGGCTTTATCAATCGTTCCCGTGCCGTTCGGGGTGGAAATCTCCGCAGTATCGCGATAATCTTTGCTTCCAAGGGACTGCTGATATTCGCTCTTTCCATCCTGCCGGATCTTTCCTGCATCCGCCGTCTGACTGGCTCCCAGTACTTTACCGCTCTTTGCCAGCTTTACCGCACGGACTTTATAATAATATTCTTTTCCGCTTCCTGTCAGAGTGTCTGCACACCATGCGTTCTTGACCGCGCTCTGTACCAGTGTCGCGTCAGACGGCTGGAAATCTTCACTGGTTCCCCGATGCACCTCATAGTAGATGCTTCCCGGAAGGGCTTCTTCTTTCTTCCAGGAAATGACCGCTTTCCCATAGGATTTCCGAACGGAAACATCCTGCGGCTGATACTCATCTGCCTGTGCCTGGTCTGTAAAATGATAAGTAAGAGTCTTTTCTGTCTGATTTCCCGCCCGGTCTGTTACAATCAGCTTAATTTCATAGGCCCCGCTGTCTGTAAAATAGGATGCCGGAAGTTCGACGGAACCGCTGGCCTTATCTCCTGCCTTGACTTTCTCTCCGTTTCCAACCTGATACTCAATCTTTGACAGATAGGAATCCGATACGTTCCATTTCAGCATCGGCGTCATATTGGAAGACGGATCGTCTTCTGTCGTTCCTTTGCCATCCCCGGCATCAATGGAAGCACTTGTGATCTTCGGTGCTGCGCTGTCTACATACAGATAGACACTTTTCCTTGTTCCGTAAATCCCGCCATTGTCCAGTCCACGGATGCTGACTCGATAAATACCATCCGTCAGTCCCAGACTCTTCGCATCCAGCGTATAATTTCCACCTGCCGTATTCTTTCCTGTGGACGTGTAGTCTTTCACGACTTTCGTCTCTTCTGTCTTATCACTGTTCATAGCCGCTACACGGTACTGAACCTGTTTCAGTGACTTCGATGTAATTCCGCTCCATGCGATGGTGCTTTTTCCATCTTTTTTGATATACTGCGGCGAAGCTGTCACACTGCCCGGCGCTGTCGGTCCGTCATAGTAGGTTACGACCATCTTTGGCCGGTAAGACGCATTGGAATATCTGGAAGAATAAAACTTTCCAAAACTCTTAGTCTCATCCGCATTCTTTAACAGGATCCCACAAGATGCGATCGCACCAGACGCAACCTCTCTGGCATGACTGGTCAGATTGATCGATCTTGCTTTGCGTGCGGTTCCTGTTGTCGTCGTTGTGCCGTAATTGGTTGAATAGCCCGGCCGGTTGCTCCAGGTAAGACCCGGTCTGGTCCATCCTGCCGTCACTCTTCGTGCTTCGATCACCTGGCCGCTCTGGCTGTTTTCTGTCTCATAAATGGTCAGCGACGCGGAATCTACATATTTTCCTTTGATCTTTTCCGTAAAATCTTTAAATCTCAGATAAGTACGGCACACTCCCTGCTTCGCTTTTCCTGCCATCATAACTGTGACACCAGAATCGTAAAAGTTCATATCTTTGTAGGTGCCGTTTATGACATATACATCCCAAAAGTCTGTGGATCCCTTCCATGTGACCGTCGGATCGATCGTTACCGGATATTTCCGCCCGGAGTCTTTAAAATAATCCCCGTCTAATACCAGGGTCAGAAGATAAGTATCTTCTTCTCCCTCGATTGCTTCAATCTCATAGGAAATTTCTTCACTGTAAGCATTTCCGGAAGCATCATTCATGTTTGGCGCTTCCAGAGACGCCACAATATCCCCGGTCTCTTTGTCTAAAAAGGTAATTCCTCCGTCCAGGACATTTTTCTTCGCTGTCATGCCTTTGGCATAAAATCGGAACTGAAGCTTATGATCATCCGGCGCTTCATACAGTGTAATGCTCTCCTTGATTCCGGTATCCAGTGACTGATAAGAAAAGGCGTATTCTTTATCATCAGACTCATAGGAAACTTTAACCGGAAGTTCTTCCTTTTCGTCTTCCGCATTCAGTACCTCTTCTTTTTCTACCTCTCCCCGGGTCAGCTCCTGGATATCAGCAAATGCATTCTCTCCTGCCACCGCTTTTTCGATTGCGGCAGCGGTCTTATCGGAAGCTGTTTCTTCTGCCTTTTGTGTATCCTGGCTTTGTACCGCGGCTTTTTTTACTGCGGCTCCTGCCTGTGACTGTTCTTCCTGCCGGCTCTCTCCGGCATTCTGGTCATCTGATGTCTGATCTTCTTTCTTTTCTCCATAAATTGGAGCAAAAGAAATGACATAATTGCCATTTTCCATCAAAATCGGAGTGTCCTTTGTCAGGTCTTTCGGCAGATAATGCTTCTTATCTCCTTCTTTGTTGGTATATTGATATTCCTTTAAATCCTTCCCGCTCTCGCTTTTTCCTCCATCTACTTTGACAAGGGTTGGATCATAATCTTTGAGATTTCCATCCTCATCTTCGAACCGGACATCCTGTCCATAAAAAACGGTCTGCTTCTTTCCTCCGGCCAGCTGAAACGTCGTCGAACTTTTCGTACTCTCCGCATCTATGACCTCTTTTTGGTTTCCCTGCGTTTCCTGCGCTCCATAAATCTTTCGGACCGCCGTTCCGATCTCCGCCCACTGCACTGACGTGAACATCAGAACAAACGCCAGAAAACTGCATAATCCTCTCTTGATATGTTTTTTCATACATTCTCCTTTTTGTATTTTGCTAAAACTTTCAGTTACACACCCAGCTACTCTTCGTTCTTTGTTTCATATCCTCCTTTCTCTTACATGCCTTCACTTATATATCCGAAAAAAGAGGGTCAAAGTAACGGTGAAACCCAAAATTTTTTAACTTTGTGGAAAATGTATAAAAAACTTTTCATATTTTAGTTATTTTGTACAAAAAAATAACAGGAAGATAAAATGTTTCCATCTTATCTTCCTGTTAAGGCACCGAATCCCGGTGCTGATTCTTTCAATTTTTCAGGACATCATCAAACTGCCTGATATTATAAATAACACTTCCAATATCTCACATACCATTTTCTCCATCGTTTCAGATTCGGATATACAAAGTTTCCTGCTTTTTCATAAATATGATAAGCTTCTTCCTGTTCCTTCTCTGAAATATGTCCTTTTCCAAAGGATTCCCGGTATACCAGGTTCATGAGCCTTCTGGCTTCTTCCGGAGTGATACGTTCAATTTCTTTTGACAGACACTGGGCAAAGTCTTCTTCCATTCCGTTTTTGCCCCGCAGGTATCCGCCCATTCCAATGAGTTCCATCATACGGACAAACAGTTCATCTGCCGGAAGTTTCCGGATTTCTTCCAGTTTCCGTTTTCTCCGGAAATGTATCAGGAAGACTGCGGCTCCCACAGCCAGCAGGATCATCAGAACCCAGAGGACTCTCCGGATGATTCCAAGCCAGTCAATTCCTGCATGTTCACTTTCCTGTGCCGTATCGGTCTCTTCCTGCACATCTTCCTGCGCCGTATTTTCGGCCTGGGTGCTGCTTTCTTCTGTGGATGCCTGTGACGTCTGAGATTCGTCTCCCGCAGACGGTGTTGCATCCACTACCTTCCATCCCTGGCCGTCCACATAGACTTCCGTCCACGCATGAGCGTCCCCATCTTCCAGGACGGCTCTCCAGGCGCCGTCAGACTGCTGCTCAAAATCATCCGGCTGCGCCATATATCCCGTGACATATCTGGACGGAACCCCATAGAGACGGAACATCAGCGCCGCGGTTGTGGCAAAGTGCTGACAATATCCTCTGTGGCTTTCGAATAAAAAGTATTCCGGTATTTCTTCTCCCAGCGGGATCACGCCTGGATTCAGCGTGTAAGACGCCATGCTGTGCAGGGTGTTTACAATGTATGACGTGATATGATCGATTCCCTGCTGTGGGTTTTCAGCACACAGACTGGTAAGTCTCGGCAGGCTTTCCCGGTCCACATCCAGATACTGCTCTCTTACAAACTGACCGTAAAGGCTTTCCCGGTTCTCATACCACTGAAGTTCTTCCTGAGGCGTATTTTCAAAGATGCTTTCAAACTGTTCCTGGGTATAAGCCGAGAATACGTATCCTTCTTCCGTCATATTCAAATAACGGGAAAGATACGGAGTATAATATCCCGACAATCCATTCGAAAGACGGCGTATTTCAATTCGAAACGGCATCAGATCTCCGTCACCCATATACTGCAGAAGAGAAAACTGGCGGTTTTCGAAGGCATACCGGCCGATGTACTCCCAGCGGTCCCTGCTGCCTTCCCGTATGGATCTGTCATAAAACCCGGAATCATCCGCCTCCTCCCATCGGCTGTTTTCATAGGTTCCGCCGATATAATTTCTCAGATAAATAGGATCCTGCGGCTTTTCATCCACAATGATTTCCAGCTGCTGCTGTCCCGAAGGATAATTATTCCCACGGCTGACTCTTCCCTTATCCGGCTCTGTGTGGAAGATTTCCATGGTTGTCTGCCGGATTCTCTGTTCAATGGCCACAGGGATTTCAAACAGCTGTTCCATATGCCGGCTGGTCAGGAGCACTGAGATTCCCAGGAATACGAAAAATACCGCCGCCAGGAAATACATGCCTCTTCCAGCCACATTCATATGGCTTTTCTTATAAAACGCCGGATAGGTCTGTTTTCGTCCGGACATCATGTTTCCGGAAAGACTGGTTCCGATATGATACAGGGCAAACAGGCAGATTCCGATAAAATCCGGATTTCTGCCGATCAGCGGCCCCAGAAGGATAACCGGAATGCTGTAGAAATACAGCACCCATCCTGCCCCGACCTTAAAAATCAGCACCTGAAGAAGGATGGCGCAGCCGACTGCAAAAAGCATCATGCCGGCGGTCAGATCTCCCCCGGATCCGGACCCGGACAGAGAAAGACTGTCCGACAGAACTGCCCATTGATCCGGCAGTTCTCTCCAATACAGCAGAAGAATCAGAACCGGAATCCCTGCCAGCAGAATTGTATTTACCGTATGTTTTTTTTTCAGACGCAGAAATAAAAGCGCCGCATAAAGTACCGCCGTCAGGTAAACCGGCCATTTTTCATAGCTTATATATAAATTCAGCGGAAATGTATACAGAATCCCGAAAAGACTGCTCACATAACATATAAAAATGGCAGCACTCCAGATTCCTTCTCTGGACGGTTTCCGAGTCTGAAAATTTCCGATATAAAGCTGCATTCCACTGTTTTTTTGTTTTTTATGAAAGTGAATCAGAACTCCACCGCCTTTCCAAATCTTTTGCAAAATCTGCCAGAACTTCTCCACGGCCTGTCAGCTGAAACTTCGTATTCAGACAAAGGCTCATCGTCTCCTGTATCTGGCTTTCGTATAACTGTATGGCATCGTCTCCGCCTGTCTCTGCATAGAAACGGGCGTTTCGGATCAGTTCCTCCACCGCCCTGCGGATGTCGGCTTCTTCACTTACCTGCATCACTACCATGGCTTTTCCGGCAGCATCATACCACCAAACCCGCAAGTGTATCTTATCTCTGACAAAAATGCGGATAATAGAATCCGCTAGTTCAAAAAATGCGTCCATCTCTCTGAGCCGGGCGTTTCCTTCATACCGCAGATCCAGAAACAGAGACGCCTGACGTATGACATCCTCCCGGTATGTCTTAATGAACAATTCATCGTTCCGGGCGCTCAGCTTCCAGTGAATATCTCTCATGGCATCTCCCTTTTGATATTCTCTGACATCGTCCACATCCGGCGGGCGTTTCTCCCAGAGATCACTTGGCCTGTCGCCGGCATCTTCTATATTCCGAAATTCTTCCAGTCCCTGCAGCTCGATTTCTTTTCCCTCCGGCAGAAGCACCTGTGTGTCCTGAAGATTCACCGCCTTCTTTTTGCGAAACAGGCGGAAATAATCATAGACACGCAGTTCCCGGATGCGGCACTGGAGGATTCCGCAGTATTGGGATACGATCTGAAACTGCATTTCGGTTACATCCCGGGCAGAAACATATCCTTTCAGATTCAGTTTTGTCTCCTGATTCTTCTCCGGATTTTTCAGATTTCTATAGGTCAGAGAAAGGATAAATAAGGTCACTGGCAGCCGTCCCTTGTTTCTTACGATGATTTTTCCGCTGACCGGCTCATTTTTCTTCGAACCGTTCTCTCCCTCTTCCAGCCTGATCTGCAGATCCAGATTTTTCAGAAAATACCCCGGAAGGAAACAGCTTCCTGCGAATAAAAGGATTTCTGTGAAAAAAAGAAACATCAGTACATCCAGCCGGTATACTCCGGCCAGATAAAAGGTAAGCAGAGAAAACGCCAGATAAACTATTTTACGCATGTTTTTTCTTCCTTCCAAAATCAGGCGTCCAGATTGTGGACAAAATTCCTCTTAAGACATCTTCTTTTGCTACGCCGTCCGCTCTGGCCTTTCCATTCAGGATAATGCGGTGCTTCGCCACATAAGAGAATTGTTCTTTTACATCCTGAGGTATGACAAAATCACTGCCCCGGAGCCACGCGGAAGCCTTTGCCATGCGCACCAGCGCCAGGGTTCCCCTTGGGCTGGCTCCCATTTCCAGGTACAGACTTTCCCTTGTGGCAGTCATCAGCTTGACGATATATTCATACAAGTCGTCATCCATATATACTTCTTTCACCTGCCGGCGCATTTCTTCGAATGTCTCAATGTCTGCCTGCGGCTCTAATTTCTTTGCTCTGGTTCCCGCGTCTTCTCCTTTCGCCATGGCGATTTCGTTTTCAAAATCCGGATATCCCAGAGAAAGCGATATCATGAAGCGGTCCACCTGGGCCGCCGGAAGCATCTGGGTTCCTGCCGTACCGAAAGGATTCTGGGTCGCAATGACAAAAAACGGCGATGGCACTTCCCTTGTTTCCCCGTCCACCGTCACCTGCCGTTCTTCCATGACTTCCAGAAGAGCAGACTGTGTTTTCGGTGACGTTCTGTTTATCTCATCTGCCAGAAGCAGGTTGCAGAATACCGCTCCAGGCTGATATTCAAATGTTTGTGTGTCTCTTCGATACATGGAAAATCCGGTCAGATCTGACGGCAGAACATCCGGTGTAAACTGGACTCTGTTCCATTGGAACCCCAGAAGTCTTGAAAATGCCACTGCAAGGCTTGTCTTTCCCACTCCGGGAATATCTTCCAGGAGGACGTGGCCTCCCGTCAGCATTGCCGCCAGCACTTCTCTTGTCTCTCCGGACTTGCCGAGAATCACCTGATCGACCGTTTTCAGCAGATTCCATGCGGTTTCTCTTAGTTCCATAAAGGCCTCCTTCCTTCTCTCTTTCTATTTCCATCATAAACTTTAAAGTTAACTTCAAGTCAACATAAGAAAGTTTAGGATTTCCTTAAAAATTTGTGAACGCCGTATATCCGCCCTTCTATTTCTCTACTTTTGCAGATTTTATGATTTCTCAGTTTTTCTCCTTAGAAGTCTCCTGTCGTCCCTCTGCTGGTTTCCTCCTCTTTTGATTTTTTAAACCTCCGGAGGTTTCTTCTTCATGGCAGTATCCTCCTGTATGTGTTTTGGACTCCACAGGAGGCTTCTTCTTCCTACTTGCCTCCTCTTATACAGGCTTTTTGACCCGCAGGAGGTTCTTTTTCCCTGCTTGCCTCCTCCTATGCAGGCTTTTTGACCCGCAGGAGGTTCTTTCTCCCTGCTTACCTCCTCCCATGCAGGCTTTTTGACCCACCGGAGGTTCTTTCTCCCTGCTTGCCTCCTCTCATACAGGCTTTTTGACCCACCGGAGGTTCTTTCTCCCAAATCACCACCTCCTGCGCAGACTTTCCAATTTTCCGGAGGCTTCTTCCTGAAAAAAACAGTTCTATACCTGACAAAAAGGAAAAAAGGAAGCCTGACATTTCAGACTTCCTTCTCTCTCTTTATTCTTCTTTATCGGACTGCGCTGTGATTCTGCTTAACGTCAGCACAGGCTCTCCGATTTCCATATTTCCTGTATTCTCCAGGGTGATGCTGTCGTATTCCTCACTGTTTCCCACCACCACAGGTGTTGTCAGAAGGCAGCCGGAATCGGCAATCATGTCCATGTCGAATTCCAGAAGCAGATCTCCCTGTTTTACCTTCATTCCAGGTTCTACCGCTACATGAAACGGTTCTCCCTTAAGTTTCACAGTTCCAAGTCCCACATGAATCAGCAGTTCCGCTCCTTTTTCCGATGTCATGCCCACTGCATGCTTCGTGCCGAATACAGCAGTGATTCTTCCATTGACCGGTGCATAGATTTTTCCTTCCGAAGGCCTTAAAGCAAAGCCTTCTCCCAGCATTCCCTCAGAAAAGACTTCATCTTCCGTGTCTCCCAGAGCGATGACTTCTCCTCTGGCCGGCATACAGATGATTTCTTCTTCCACTTGCTCTTCCCTGCTGTCATCAGATACAATCCTGAACTTCCATTCTGATACATTGCTTGACAGGAATTCCTCCAGATTGGTCTTAATCACCGTTACATTCGGACCGTAGATAATCTGAACCACATTGCCGTTCTTTACGATTCCTCTGGATCCAGTCTGCCTTAAAATCCTGTCATTGACCTTGCGGATATCTGCCAGAGAACACCGCAGTCTCGTGGCACAGCAGTCAAGATAATATATATTATCTTTTCCGCCCAGTCCCATGGCAATCATGGCTGTGTGCTCCATGCCCTTTATTTCAGGATCTTCGGCGTCAAATAAACCGTCGTCTTCATAAAAGACAATTTCCTCTTCATCCTCCCGTCCCGGAGTCTTCAGATCAAATTTGGTAATCAAAGTTTTAAAAATAAAATAGTACAGGGCAAAATAAATAATCCCCACCGGTATCACCCGAATCCAGTCAGTCTTCGCATTCCCCTGAAGGACGCCAAAAAGGATAAAGTCCAGCAGTCCTCCTGAAAACGTAAGCCCCACTGCAATATTTAATATATGGACGATCATATAAGCCGCGCCTGCCAGCACAACCTGCACCACAAACAGCATAGGAGCCACGAAAAGGAAAGAAAATTCGATCGGTTCTGTAATTCCTGTCATCATAGAAGCCAGCGCTGCGGAAAGCATCAGGCCGCCTACCACCTTCTTTCTCTCGGGTCTGGCACACTGATACATGGCAAGTGCCGCTCCCGGAAGTCCGAAAATCATGAAAATAAATTCACCGGAAAAATATCTGCACGCATCCGCACTGAAATGAACCGTATTTGGATCTGCCAGCTGGGCGAAAAAGATATTCTGTCCTCCTTCTATGACTCTGCCTGCCACTTCCATGGAACCGCCTACGCCTGTCTGCCAGAACGGCAGATAAAAAACATGATGAAGACCAAAAGGAATCAGCGCCCGCTTGACGATCCCAAAAATAAAGGTCCCGAAATATCCGGTTTCTGTCACGAGATGCCCAAGAGCATAGATTCCCTGCTGAGCAAACGGCCAGACATAAAACAATAAAATACCTGCAAATACATAAACCGCAGTACTAATGATCGGAATAAAACGACTTCCGCTGAAAAAGGAGAAAGCCGCCGGAAATTCTATCATACAAAACCGATTATGAAGCGCCGCTACTCCAAGTCCGACAATAATGCCACCAAATACTCCGGTCTGCAGAGTCTCAATTCCAACAACTGTTGTAATCGTCCCATTCAGCACTCCCGGCGCAATCGTTCCATCTTCCAGAATCTGTCCGCTCATGCCAAGCATTGCATTAATGGAAGCATTCATTACAAAATAGGCAATTGCGGCCGATAAGGCCGCAACCTCCTTTTCCTTTTTTGCCATGCCGATGGCAACCCCAATGGCAAAGATCAAGGGAAGATTATTGAATACTGCATTCCCTGCCTTCATTAAAACAGTTAGAAACTCATTCAGCACTGTGCCGGAACCGAGAACCTTCTCTAATCCATACGTTTTGATCATTGCAGAATTCGTAAAAGAACTTCCCAGTCCCAAAAGCAGTCCTGCAGCCGGCAGAATTGCAATCGGAAGCATAAAAGACCGTCCGATCCTCTGCAATACTCCAAAAATCTTCTCTCTCATCTTTTTTCCTTTACAGTGTTGTGATCATAAGTTCCAGGCTGCCGCAGAATTTTGTCTCTTTCTGATCGGAACAAATAATAAAATGGTCTCCCTTTTTGATGGCATCCCCATCCATTGTTCCTTCTCCGTTTAAAACACTGACCATCTGGAACGGTGCATCATTTTTAATAACATTTTCATCTTCCAGCTGATATTTGTCTACTTTAAAAAACTCACTTTCTACATATCTGGTTTTCTCACCGTTTTCCAGTTTCGTTTTAACAAATTCCTGCTTTCTGTCATTGTCAGACGGCACCTTTGTAACTTCAATCGACTGTTTTACATGAAGCTGTCTTTCCTTGCCGTCAGCACCTTTTCTGTGATAGTCATAAACTCTGTATGTAATATCAGATGACTGTTGTGCTTCATAAATCAAAGACCCGCTGCAGATCGCGTGCAGGGTTCCGGATGGAATATAGAAAAAATCTCCTTCTTTGATCTGAAAAGAGTTCAGCAGATTATCATAGTCATCTTCTTCAATTGCTTTTATGAATTCTTCTTTGGTTCTGGCATGATGTCCCATAACCATCTTTGTCCCTTCTTCTGCCTGAAGGACATACCAGCACTCTGTTTTCCCCAGAGAATTTTCATTTGCTCTTGCATACGCATCATCCGGATGAACCTGTACAGACAGATCATTCTTGGCATCGATGATCTTAACCAGCAAAGGGAACTGGTCTCCCTCAATATTTCCAAATAACTCTCTGTGGTTTTCAAACACCCAGGATAACGTTTTGCCCGCAAATTCTCCATCAGCCACTTCGCAGTCGCCGTTCTTATGAGCAGAAAGTGCCCAGCACTCTCCCGTATGATCACTTGGAATGTCGTATCCATAAACGTCTTTTAGTTTATGACCTCCCCAAATCATTTCTTTGAAAACCGGTTTCATTTTTAAAACATGACCCATCCTTTTCTCCTCCTATAATTATTTCTTTTTGAATTTTGACCGGAATGCTCTCTTTAAAACATCAAAAAAAGTAAGAGAACGCACCATATGATCTGACGGCACATATTTGTTGATTGCACGCAGAACTTTCTTCGGTTCTTTTGAGGCAAAAGAATATGTACCATTTTTCTTTGTCTGAATTGCATATCTTGGAATTTTTTTCCCTTTGAACATAACAGAGGCGACCACATAATCGACCTCCTCCCATGGAATCTGTATAAAGTCATTGACGTTGCGGTCATTGTAATATTCAAAAGCCTTGTCTCCGACCATGATCTTTCCATAGCTGTTGAGACCCTGATAAGAAGTCGCTTTGATTACAAGATCGACTTTTGTGTTCATTGATTGAGCCATTTTACTTCTCCATTTCTTTCTGTAAAATTTTATCTTTTTTATTATACCTTATTAGGGAAAGACCGTCCAGCCCGCGGTACTATGAATGAAAAAGATTTTTCTTTATTTCTCCGGCAAAAAAGACCCGGAAAATCCGGGCCTTTTCTGAAAATCATATGTAGATTTTTTTCTTATAATAATCCCACTACATGTCCT
>ERZ1643249.2936-NODE-2936-length-15450-cov-5.472881_pt1 | contig 15450 bp, 5 predicted proteins | sample MGYA00579263_ERZ1643249 | MGnify/ENA primary metagenome ERZ1643249 (study PRJEB29033, sample SAMEA4952264) | chicken gut metagenome | biome: Broiler Chicken; feature: Gastrointestinal Tract; material: Caecum | place: Ireland | collected 2018 | study: Broiler...
TTCTCAATTAAAAATTTGGTCAGTTTTGATAATACTGACATGTCTTTTATTGTCTATTTTAGGAGTGACAAACGCATGGTTTACATCTGGTGAGAATAGAAAAATTGAATGTATTGTCAATATTGGACAAATTAATTTAAATGTTTATCAAGTTTTTTCGAGTGGTAGCGAGGTGTTAATCAAATCTAATGACGAGAATGAGGAAAGTTCTACTCCTAGTTATGTAGATTTAACAAATGGCACTGATGATAGAGAAATTATTCCAGACCAAAATTACAGTCTAAATTTAGTTTTGAAAAATGAAGATGAAGGAACGCAATCATTATATGTTCGATATAAAATAGAGTTATATGCATGTAATGATAATGCTGACATAATGCTTAATCCTATAATCACTGGGTATACTACTCCTACAAGTACAACAAATGGATTTGTATATAATCAAGCTGATGGATATTATTATTATCAAAACAACAATAATGAAAACCAAACATTTGAGTCCAATTCTGAGGCAACTTTGATTGGCGGACTTACAATTCCATATTCGGATTTTGCATACACAGGGGAATATCCAACTATCAATGGTAATAACATAAGACTTGTGATTACTATTGAAGGTTTTGATATTAATCCACAGGCGTAAAGGAGGTAAATTATGAAAAATGATTTTAATAAATTCACAAAGAATGATTTACCTTTTGATACGTATACGGATTTACCAATTCAAACCTATGAAGAGATACAAAAGAATGATAATGAAAAAAATCTAAGGAAAAAAGAAAAGAAATTAAAAAGAGAGCAAAAACTTAAAGAACAAGTTGAAAAAAATATCAATTTTAATTCATCTGAACCTAGCATAAATCAAAGAGAGTTAAAAACTCGTATAAAATCAGAAAATGTAGATTTGCAAGAATTAGAGGAACTCAATGAGTTAAATATAAGAAATTTCAGACATAGGTCAAGAAGAAATAGAGTGATAATTATAACATTGGTTATTTTACTATTAATCACTATGATTAGTATTGGCATATATGCAGGAATGGTATATTTACAGAACAATTGTTTTTTATATACTCATGGAGATTGTCGAGCAAGTTATATAGTGGACGGAATGGAATTAAAAAGATTCAGAACGCCAAATAATTTACAAGGCAACCGAGTGCTAAGAGCGGATTTTGATATTAAGTTAGAGAGTTCAGGCAGTTATGACGTTAGGTTTACAATTGAAGTTTATCAGTCAGATAAATTGTTAAACAACATTTTAATTTATGAACCTAATAAAGATTTATTTTATGATGGACATGATGGATATTTTTATAGCCGAGCACCAATTTCAGGTAGACAGACAATTGATTTGTGTTTGGGTGTAATTTTGGATATTGAATATGAAGACACTTTAAATGTTGATAATTTTAGATTAGAATTTCATACCTATTTCGACCGAACTTAATTTTAATTGATTATTAGAGATTTCTTTCTAATTGATTTTTTATAGTTTTTGTGTTAAAATAGATGCGTGAGGAAAAATGATAGAATTAAAACATATTTATTATACTATAAAAGATGGAGATAAAGAAAAAACCATTTTAGAAGATATAAATTGTATTTTTGATGATGATTGTGTGACCGCAATTACTGGTCAGAATGGTAGTGGGAAATCTACGCTCACTAAGCTGATTATGGGAATTATTAATCCTACAAGTGGAAAAATTTATTTTAATAATATAGATATTACTGACAAAAGTGTGGACGAGCGGGCGAAGATGGGTTTGACATACGCTTTTCAACAACCGATTACATTTCGTGGCATAACAATCAAAGAATTGATAGACATTGCATCCAATGAAGACAATTCAATTCCAAAAGCTTGTGAATATTTGTCAAAAGTGGGCATTTGCGCTAAGGATTATATCAATCGTGAGTTTGATAAAACTTTGTCAGGAGGAGAGCAAAAGAGAATAGAACTGGCATTGACACTAGCCAAATGTGGTAAGTGTATTATTTTTGATGAACCAGAAGCAGGAATTGATTTGTGGAGTTTTGAACGATTGAATAATATTTTTGAAAAAGGGATTTGTTATATAGTGGTCAGCCATCAAACACGTCTTCTCGAAAGAGCTGATAAAATTTTAGTGTTAGATAAGGGTAAAATAAAAAATTATGGCATTTCAGCAGAAGTAATCAAACACTTGTCTTCATATCAATGTAAGCGAGTATCGGAGGATTAATATGAAATTAGATAAAATTTCAAAAAATTTGCTTGAAAAAATAGCAAATTTGCATGATATACCCGATGGTGCAGTTTCGTTTAGAAAAAATGGAAAGGGTGAGATAGTTCGCTCCACTCCAAATATCGAAATTGTAAGAAAAGAAGATGGCTCAGGTATTGATATATTTGTTCACTCTTCATGTCAGCATGAAGCTTGCCATATACCTGTGGTTGTAAGCGAAAATGGTTTTTTTGATACGGTCTATAATGATTTTTATATAGAAGATGGGGCAGATGTAATAATAGTTGCAGGTTGTGGAGTTCATTCGAATACTGAAGCTGGGCACAATGGAATTCACACTTTCCATATAGGTAAAAATGCTGTTGTCACTTATTTAGAAAATCATTTAGCTTTGGGAAGTGGGCAGAATAAGATGTTAAATCCTGTCACAGAAATAAAATTGGGTCAGGGAAGCAAAATGACAATGGAAACAAATCAGTTGGGCGGAGTAGATTATTCTGATAGAGTGACACGAGCATGCCTTCTTGAAGATAGCACATTGACAGTTAATGAGAAGATTTTGACTTCCAGATTTAATGTTGCTAAAACAAATTTTAAAGTAAATTTGAAAGGGAAAAATAGCAAGTGCAATATTGTGTCAAGGAGTGTAGCTCGTGACGAGAGCGAACAGATTTTTAAATCCGATTTGCAAGGAAAGAATTTATGCTTTGGACATGTGGAATGTGATGGTATAGTTTTGGATAAAGCAAAAATAGATTCAGTTCCAAAAGTGAGTGCGCATTCAAATCAGGCATCACTTAGTCATGAAGCGGCAATTGGGAAAATTGCTAGTGAACAAATTGTAAAACTGATGACCTTAGGACTGAGTGAAAAAGAAGCGGAAGAAAAAATAATTGAGGGATTTTTAAAATAATAAAAAATAAAAATTAAAATAATATTTATTAAAAAACCATTAAATTTATTAAAAAATTTATAAAAATTAATAAAAATATAAAAAAATAATTAAAATATAATAATAAAAGAATTAATCAAGAAAAAAAAAAAACACCAAATAATGCTTCACTCTCATCATTTTTATTTATATCTTTTTTTAATGCTTCATATTTTAATTTTGTAGATTCACCCCCATGTATATGTTTAATGCTAAAATTTTCTTCCATTAATTTTTTTACTTCTAAAAATAGTTTATAATTTATATATTTTAATTTTGTACTTAAATCATGATGCACTGTACTTTTAGGTATATTAAATGCTTTTGCTGTTGCACGTATTGTCGTGTGATTTTCTAAAATATAGTATGCTAATCTTATTGTTCTGTCATCAAGTTCATTATAGTTCATAAATTAATCTCCTTGATTTAAACTATTGTCGTTTTAGAAAAAATATGTCAGAAAATATAAAAAAAACACAAAATTTGTCGTTTTGTGTCATGTGAAGATTAATTCATAAATAAAAGAATATTAAAATAAATTATAAAATAGAAAGATTAATTAAATAAATAAATTTTTTAAATTTTTTAATAAAATAATTAATTTAATTATTTATTTTTTTATATTATTTAAAAGATTGTAATTTTCTGGCGAAAGAATTGCAGTTTCTATTCGTTTTTTCGATAGTGGAAATTCTTTTTCAATACGTGCAATAAATTCTTTGATTTCTTTTCGTTTGCTATCATCGTTTGCGGGACATTTGCTTTTTAAAATGGGCATATTTTTGCTGGCATTAATAATTTTCTTTTCATCAGTTAAATATAATGGTCTGATTAAGGTTATATTCGATTTTGACATGTATGATATTGGAAGCATTGTGGATAGACGTCCTTCGAATATTAGTGACATAAAAAATGTAGTGACGACGTCTTGAAGATGATGAGCTAATGCAAGTTTGTTGCAACCTAATCTGTTGCAAACAGTGTTTAGTGCTCCTCTTCTCATTTTTGCACATAGAGAGCAGGGATTTTTTTCTTTTCTAATATCGAATACAATATGCTTGATATCAGTTTTTTCAATAATCAATGGTACATCAAGCGATTCACAATAATTTTTTAATGCTGAGTAATCCACTTCGTTTGAATAGATATCAATTGTGACAGCATATAATTCATAATTGTAAAGATTAAATTTTTTAAAATCTGATAGGGCTTTTAGTAATACCATGCTGTCTTTACCACCAGATACTCCGACAGCAATCTTATCTCCATTTTGTATTAGGTTATATTTTTCTATTGCTTTTCGCATTGAACTCAATACTTTTTGCATAATTAAATTCTCCTAAAAAAATTAAATTTTTAAAAATTATAACAAAAATTACTTAAATTTCAATAATTTTTCTTCAAATTAATAAATTTTTTTTAAATTTTTTAATAATTTAAATAGTTTTTATTGTTTTTCATAACAATTTTTATTTATTTTTTATTTGAGCAATTAATTAAAAATTAAATTAGACAAAATACTATAAAATAATGCAATATGTCCAAATTTCTTGACTTAATTCCCCATAATCTTATATAATTTAATTATAATATTTATGCAATCGCACAAATTAAGAGTGAGGGGTTATGAAAAGAAAAATATTGACCGTATTATCTGCAATATTTATCTTCGTGATGTGTGGAGTTTTATCTGCATGCGGTGATAGATATAAGGATATGGAATTCAAAATCTATTACGCTTTTAGCGCTGATGCAAGTGAGTGGTATGATGCTAGTCATGGTATTTCGCTAAATTATGGCGGAACGGACGATACCTTTCAGATTGATGAAAATACAGGGGTGGGTTCAATCTATCTTAGAGTGGAAATAGATAATGTTAAAGAAAAGTATATTGACGAAATCATTGTGACCAAGTTAGGCACAAGTGGAGGTGTCAACTTTTCTAGTGCTACCGTAGAGCAAGATGAAGTATTTAAGGTGGATATTACGGGTAATACTAACTCAGCACTAAGATTTTATGAAACTAATTCTGGCAAAACATACGATATTGATTTATCCATCTATCGTAGTCTGACAGGAATTCAAGTTGATACATCGATTAAACCTGCTGTCAAAGTAGGAGACATGATAAGTTTGATGAGTATTAAAAACTTATATTATTTGCCAATGCGCAACGGTCAAACGTTGACAAATCAAACTGGCGTAAACTATCAAATCTCTGGAATTGGATATTACAACGAGGCAAATCAATATGTAGAGGTTAGAAATCAAGCATACGCATACGACTTTATGTCAATTAGTGAAGAAGGAGTTTTAAGAGTTAATTCCAACTACATAATCAATTCAAATGAATATATTGTACGTATTCGTGCAGTATCAAAACATAACCCTAATATATATGCTGAATTTGATGTATATTTAGTAGAAGAGCAAGAATATACTCCATTCGTTTCTTATACTAATGATGCTACAAATCAAGAATTAGGTTATAGCATGACATTATATAAAGATAATACTGACTTTGCGTCAGTTGATTTAACAATTGATACATCAACTTTATTGGGAACTAGCATTTATAGTTTGCCAGTAAATACAATCGATGGACAAATCAGTTATGAAATCGCAGTATACATTGATAATAAACGAGTTGAATTGGACGAATTGCAAGAGATTAATGGTCTGCTGGTCGAAAGTTTAAATGCAGACAATAGTATGTTAAGAATCACTGCTACAAATGACCAAATCTCTATCAATACAATTAAAATTGCTTTGGAATTATCTGGACTTGATTTTTCTGCATCTAATGCACCAGCTTATTCTCGTGAAATAACTGTTAACAAATCGGTTCTTCCAAACAATATTTCAATCAATGATGAATTGCCAATTTTGTCAGATTTACATGGAAGCATGACAGGAATTATTTATAGTACAAACAGTTCTTCTTATCAGGGTTTGGCTTTAACTCTGTTGGCTGTTCCAACGAATGCAAATACAGAAACGGATATTTATATCACAGCGAATGAAAATGTGATTATAACGGGTTCTTCTGTTGTTAGTTCTGGCACAAATACTTATAGAGTTAAGAGTGGAGAGACGATATATGTTAGGATAAGAGACAATGTAAGTAATGACCAAAGAATAACAATTTCTACTCAAGTGACACCATCAATATTTGAGAATCAAAGCATCACAGAACGTTTTGTAGAAATTGAATATACATTACGAAAAGTGGTGACGGCAAATAGTATTGAAGTTTATTCTGATGCAACGCTTAATAATTCAATTACTAATGGAGCATTGTATATTGATGCGAGAAATAATACTGACGCATATTTAAAAGTTTATTATACTGGTACAACATTGGAAACCTCATCAATTAGTTTGCAAAGTTCTAATGAAAATATTAAATTTGCTAATAATTCAAACAAAATTTTATTAAATGACCCTACTATTGAACGTACAACAGGTTTGACAGATGCTAATGGTACATATGATTTATTTAGAGTGTCATTCCCAGGAGTTGCGTCTGTCGAGGAATCAGTAATTACTGTGACTGCTGGTGACGAGACGGTTGGAGTTGAGACAGAATTTACAGTTTACAGCGTATATTTGCTTCAAGAGGATAGTCTGGTAGTACAATCTTCAAGTCGAGATGTGACAACATTTGATGATGTAGAAAATGGACATTTTAATTTTGCAGTAGTAAAAAATCAATTGGTCAATTTTGAAATCTTAGGACGAGTACAGGGAGCATTAAGTCTTAGCAACAGTGGAATTGTCAATTTCAATATTGAGGTGAACACAGATTATAACTCAAATTATGGAGGCAATTATAATTTCAGTACAGATGCACTTAGATTCAACAAATTAGGAAATAGTGCATTCAGTTTAACAGGTGTGACTGGTTCTAGGACAACAGTACTATCACTTACTGTCAGTTTCTATACACGAGTAAACAAAGCAATTGAATTAACTTCAAAGACAATTTATGTCGATGTTGCAGTCTATGACCCTATTTCTAATATAAATATTTCAGTTTCGGCAAACGAAATTGTTTATATTAATGAATTCTATGAAGAGGCGTCAACCAGTGATATCACATTCTCATCTTATGCTTCTAACTATTCAGCAGCATCTAGTAGTGTAGTATTTAGTGGTCCGGACGGAGGAGAAATCGTTAAATCAGATGCTTCTCAATTGATGGTTGAATTTAATAGAGATTTGTATGTTGATGATACAATTGAAGTTTACTTAATTAATGGAGATGAAGAAATCGCCATTAATGACGAAACAATTTTGAAATTAGATTTAGCGAATATTTTATCGGGTACATTACATATCAAATTGACAGGTGTCAGTGATTATAATAGTTTGACATTAAGTTTGACAGCATTAAGATTTGGTGCAGAATCTAATGTGTCAGTTTCTACAACAATATTGTTCGCTGAGCATGAGGCAGTAGACGGAATCACTGTTTCTGGTGATAATATAGTTCAAAATGGAGTAGATAGTTATTATATCTATATGTCTTTCATTGATGTGGCAGATAATGGAAGTACGAGCACTCAATTTACTGCTACTCCGTACTACCTTTCTAACGAACCAACTGGTCTTAGATTTGATGATTTGACTTATGAATTATATCAAGTACAACAAGACCAAGATGGTAATATCATGTTAGACGGCGACAATCAGGCTATTTATAGTAAAGTTAGCAATAGTAGATTAAACATTAGTATTGACCCTGACACTCATATAGTGACCATTCAAGCATACAAAAATCTAGGTGGCGGACTATTTAGACTAGTTTTAGCAAGTATGGATTCGTATGATTCCATAACTCAAACTTATACGACCACTTATACTTTGTTTATATCAATCAGTGATGGTACGATGCAAAACAAATACATGATTAGTACACCACAAGATTTATATAATATTAACAATGATTTGAGTGCAAATTATGTATTGCGCAATAATATTACAGCAAGTGACATAGTAGTTAATGGACAAACAATATCTATTGCGCCTATTGGCGGATTAAATGAATTTAATGGTACACTTAGTGGTACAGTTCAAAATTTGAATTCAGATAATGAAGTAATTACTTCAAGATATAAAATTACATTAATGATAAAAAACACTGCTTCTGCAACAGATAACAATGTCTATACAGGATTATTTTCAAGACTTGGAGCAGATGCTAAAATATCAGACCTAGATATTGACGTCAATTTTGACACTTCAACATTCAATTCGACAGCTGGTGGTAGTCTAAATATCGGAGCAATAGCTGGTGCAAATGTTGGTGGTACAATCAGCGGAGTTAATGTAGTCTTATTAGGTGGCAGTGATAATATTATATTTGACCCTTCAAGAATTACTACAACAATTAATTTTGGTGGAATGGTGGGTCTAAATGCTGGATATATCAATTTACAAAATTGTACGGTTAGTAGCGAATCTCAAATCACCATTACCACAAATGCTAATGTTCAACATAATATTGGTATGGTTGTTGGTACTAATAGCGGTGAGATATATGGTAGTTATTTAGGAAAAGAAAGCTTAAATAATGTAAATTATACAATAATTGCTAATTTAGTAGTGGTAAATACCTCATTTAACCTTTCTCCAATTATATATATGGGTGCTGTTGCTGGACGAAATAGTGGTGGTTATATTCATAATATAATCGCTGGCGGTTTGATGAGAGCAGGAGACCAAAATGCCAATGAGGCGGAAGGATTTGTTGGAGGAATAGTAGGTTATTCTACTGACCAAGCTGGAAGTAGTATTAGTGTAAAGGGCATTGAAACAGTCGCAGTTTTAGGTATGGATATTTTCGGTGATAATTCACGTTTGGGCTTGGCTGGAATCGTTGGACAATCTGAAAATTCCACAATTACAGATGTTAGAGTTTTGGCATCAAAGGTTGCATTTGACCAATCAGATTTGACTACATATGGTCGCATTGTCGGCGGAGGAACGGTCGCTGGTATTATAGCAAATTCTACAAACGATGAAATCATGAATGCTAGTGTAGAAAGTTTCATTGCAAATTCTGCTTCTAATGATTTATTCTATATGCTACATAGTTCATCAAATAGGGTAGCAGGTTTAGTATATATTTCATCAAACACAAACCTAAACAATTCATTCATAGCAGCAAATATAAATACCAATACTAATTTGTCGTCTACTAATAAGATAATTTATTTGACATCTAATGCTAATGAAACTAATGTTTACTTCTTAGGTAGAGTAAATAATTTTGACCAGGTTCGTGACAATATTCTTGCACGTGATACTGGTTCTGGATACCATGTGGTATATTCAGAAAATTATATCATTGATTTCAATGCTAGTGCTGCACAAGAAATCAATTTGTCAGATTATTTTACAGCCACATGGGTAAATGAATCAAATCCATTCTATACTGTTCAATCATTCTTGACTGAATCTGATGTCACTAGTGAAAACTTTGATTCGTTGAAAGAAAACTTGTATGTTCTATCAAACGATATTTATGAAAAAGTACAATCAGATGATACATTTGACGATACATACGATTATTATTTGTTTGATTCTACATTGTGGACAAGTACAAGAGAAGGATTATATATCGCTGATGATGAAGGCTATTTAGTTGTATTGAATGATTATAACTTTAATCCTAATATGACCTATTATTCAGTGGAAGATGTCAATGTTAGAAATTATTATATTTTAGATTTAGATGGTAAATATGTGAAAAATGAAATTTCTAATATAAAAATCAATACACCATATTATGAATTAGAGTGGAAAACTGAAAATAATAATTGGCAATCAGATGTAATGGCATGGACAGGTTCAGATACAAACAGTTGGGATATAAGTACTGAAAGAAATTACATATCAATCTATGAAATGAATTTCTATTTCCCTTATATTGTAGAAACTGATTCATACGGAAATCCAATTTATGATAATGAGGGTAATAAAGTACCTCTAATGATAGAACGTCCTACTGAAATCCAAGCAAATATCAATGCAGATTATGTGATTGAAATTAATTCGACATTCATAGACAGTGATTATGAAATTGATAATTTCAATGTGACCAGCACTACAATAATCAACTATCATAATGATATTAACAATCCTTTAAATAATGAAACTTATAATAGATATAATATTGTGAATACAGCTTCAACTGGCGATATGCCTAATGGTTTAGTTGACCTCAATGTTATACCTTCTAATGCACAAGGAGGTGTCAGATTTGAGATTGTACGTGGTTCAGCATACGCATATATCAATTCACAAAATCAAATAGTGTTCACAGGAGTGAGTGGAGCCAATCCAATAGTAGTTAGATGCTATTCATTATTCAATGAAGAATTGGAAGAATATGTCATCTTCTTTACTCAATATGGATTATCTAATCTAGTTTTGACTTCGAATTCTGTTTATGAAGCAGATGAAGAGGGTGTAGATTTCGAATTATATACTCATACAGGCGCTAACTCTACATTAGTTAGTATCGATGCAGAAAACATATTTGAAGGACATGACTTTGCTACAATCTTAGAAGCAGGGATAAATAATTATTTGAGTGTTCAAGCGGCGTCAGATAGCACCAATTCTGTATTAAATATTGTTAATGCTAATTCAACCAATGGTATAATGATAGAAGTTGCCAATACTGAATTTGAAGGCAATATGGTAAGTGAAATCATTGAATTCACTTTAAAATTAAATTTAACAGAGTATTTCGGTGAAGAATATTATCCTTCAAATAATGGAATTGACCAATATTTAGATTTGGCAAGTTCTAATTTGCGAGTTTTGGTATATAAAACTGCTACCAAGGTAGAGATTGAAGCAGGAGATTATTCAGTACAAAGCAACGCAAATATTGCTTTTGATGTGAATTTACATACAGGCTATATTGGAGGAGAGAATAGTTCAAATTATGTAAATTACACTACAAGTGGAAATAATATAATCTTAAATGAAACAAATAAAGATACAATTTCGTTAGTTATTGAAGCGGTTTCCGGTCAAGACGAATTGGAAGATTTATTAGTTAGAGCAAATGTAAATAATATTGTTGATTTGTTTGAGTTTGATTTCTCATATACGTTATTCAATGGTACGGATAACGAAACATTAGGTTATACTTATACGGTTGGAATGCGTCTAAAAGATGAATTCGATTATAGGTATATAACGTCAAGTATAGAATTTAGATTGACGGTATATGGTGCAAACAATACTAATATTCAAGATAGTATTTTAATTAAATACAATCCAACAGAACTTAGCACTGTACGTATTGAAAACTATACAGCAACAAATGTGACGAATATCACAAATTATACTTCTTTAATAGAAAGTAATACCACAGAGACATCAATTATTTCACCTGGTGGATTTGGTGGTGTTATGATGATATATTTAGAGCCTAGCTACTCTAATATTGTTTCTGCGAGCCTAACCAGCACGACTCTTTATGTTCCATCATTAGGAAGAAATGTTTCAATCATATTTGAACAGTTAGTTAGAAATGAAGATGGAGATTATGAGACAGTTTATCCAAACAATGAAACCATTGACGGAGGAATCAATCTTCGTTTAGTATCAAGTGTTGATGCTGAAGGAAATTATTCATATAATGGCATCATATATATACATACTCAGATGGATAAATTTGTAGGTATGTCAGGCACATTAGATGCAGTGTTAAATGTCGAAACAAACGATGGCAAAATAATTGAGCAAAGTAGAACGCTTTTGACAGAATATTTGCCAGGGGCGACTTTGAGTTATGATGGTTTAGCTATTAGTACAGATGAATATCTAATTCAAAAAGACACATACAATAACGAAGTAGATATCCAAGTTTATGGTTATCAATTTAATAGTAATCCTAATATCAGTTTTGTTTGGAAATTAAATGCTGGCGATACTACATATACATATGATAAAATTGCAGTAGTAGGATTAGATGAAACTAGTTTTGAAGAAAGAAAATTATCATTGTATACATATAATGGAACAACATATGTTAGTTGCGGTGCAGATGCCGTGTTTGACCCAGATGAAAATTATTATGAAGATAATAGAAACATCATAATTGACAATGAGGGTCAAAGATATAACATTCTAGATTATCTAAGTTATCGCTTTGAAGATGATTACAGTCAAGTTATTGCTAATCCAGATGGCTCATACACGATGACTGTGCTATTAAACGTAGCTCCAAATATTCCAGCAGGCTTTGAAATGAAGGCGAGTCTAACTTTGGCAACATCGGGTTCATTGATTACCAGTGACCAAGAAGATAGTTTAATCTTCTATCCGGTAGATTATTTGGTTAACTCAATAACTTCAACAAGTTTAACTAATGGCAATTTGAACATTGCTTATAATAGAACATCTTCAATAGATTTCTACTTTGGTACAGAAAATGCCAATCGTGACTTGTCAGAAGAAATTTATAACAAGATGCTAAATGATATATCAATTGCTAATTTAGCAAGTTTGTTCTCTTATATTAATGGCAGTGGGGAGATAGTTCAATTCAGCGATGATTTGGAATTACACCCTGAATTTAGTGTAAATGTTGTTAATAGAAAATTGTCAATTACAGGACATGACGCATTTTATAGGACGATAGAATTTAGCGTTCATTATGGTTATGTATTAGAGAATGGACAATATGTATTAAAATTCGGTACAATGTCAGAAAATTCTCTCAATAGAACACTTGAATTTAGTTTTGTATTAAATATTTATGCTAACACAACAGAAGAAAATGCAATTCCAATTTATTCAGTTGATGATATATTTGACCCAGATACAGGTGCATGTTTATTGGGTGAAGATGCAGACTATATTTTAATGGATGATATAGTAATTGACAATCTTGTACCAATCGATGTAAACATTGCTAGTTTAGACGGAAATAATAAGGTTATTAAAATCCGTAGTTTTGCAGTCGGAGTGGATAGAACAGAATATGGTCTGTTTGCAAATATAGGAACTTACCAAGATGTCAATAGCATTACACAAACTACAATTTTAAAGAATGTAATAGTTGATTATAGTGAATTTAATTCTAGCCTCAATTTGACAAGCAATAACATTACAGACATTACATTTGGTGGATTAGTTGCCAATAATAATGGAGGATTAATCTATAACTGTGATGTGATGAATTTAGGTACAACTACAAAAACAATCGATATAATATTAGACAATAGTACAGAAGTTAATATAGAGTTTGGTGGTTTGGTCGGAAACAATTCTGGTATTATAACAAATTCTCGTGTGGGAAGATTGGGATACACCAAGATAACTGCCAATGAAAATAGCGAAACATCAGTTCAAGTTGCTGGCAGTGCTATAAACTTTGTAATAGGCAATAGTAGTTTAGCAACAGGTCAAGGTTTCGTGGCAACAGCAGGTGGCTTTGTAGGAAACAATACAGGAACTATTGCGACTTCTTATGTGGCAAATACTGGATTGACTAACTATTCAACTGCACCAGAAGGTACTGGTAGCAATTATAGTATGACTGCTGGTTTCGTTGGTGAAAATAGTGGAACTATTTCATATAGTTATGTCAAGGCACTTGAAAGTACAATTAGTGAAACAAATCCTTATTCAACAGGTATGGAAATAAAATCTCCAACCAATGGTAATGTCGCAGGATTTGTATATCAAAATTCAGGTAATATTAATAATTCATTTGCTAACACAGTACTAACTTCACAATCAGCTTATGTCGCAGGATTTGTTTATAACAATCAACAAAATGGTGTAATTAGCGAAAGTTATGCGGCTTGTACACTTAATGGTGTAGACACAGCAAATGACGCATCAGAACAACCATTTGTTGGTGTAAGCAATAGCGATGAGTTATTGTCATTTGGAACGTTAGAAAATGTATATTATTTGATTGATACTAGTAATTCTTTCATAGTTAAGACAGAAGAGGGCAAGGACCAAGCAACAGGTTTAAATCAAGATAATTTCAATGATTCGGATAACTTGAATGGATTTGTATTTATAATCAGTAATTCACGTACTGAAAGAAATCAAGGAGTTTGGTCTTATTACAATCAAAATAATTCATATAGAATTTTACCAGAACTAACGAATGCTAATCAAATAGCACATTCATATAGATATTTATTAAGACAAGAGGGTTCTGATTATATCTATTCTAATGCAGTGTCATATGCATTGGGAAGCATAAACAATCCTTACATTATACGAAGTGTTGAAGAATACAATTCTATAATGCTAAGCGACGGTACAGACGATTCGATGACAGGATATGTAAGATTTATCAACAATATTGATTTTGCTAGTGATGAGACAGCAATTCAAACGCGTGTAAACTTTACATTAGGTGACATAGAGGGTTCTACGATTACCAGTGTGGAAGGAAACGGCATGACAATTAGTGGAATCTACCTAGATGTTGGTAATTCAGAAGAAAGTTCAATCGGTCTATTTGCAAATATTGAAAATACTTATATTAAAAATCTAAATCTAGAATTTGCTTCTACCGCAGAGACGGACGGACAATTCAGTTCATTAAGTGCCATTTATTCTGGCGGATTGGCAGGACAGATTAATAATAGTGTAATTATTAATATAGATTTAAATGGAGCATCTACTACTATTAGCGGACAAAATTTTGCTGGTGGTTTGGCAGGTATTATAACAGGTAAAAGTTTAATATATGGAATTGATTCAAATCTTAGTGTAAAAGCAGTCAATACAGACACTCATTATTACATGTATTATAACGAACCAGAATTTAATAATATGCGAGCAAGTGGTTCAATTACTTATTCAGGAAATTATAGTACATATTTGACTCAATTATCATTTGCCGGTGGTATTGCGGGTGTGATTGACATTGAAGAGAGAGAATATGTTGAGTATAATCTTTCATATATCAATATTTATGGTAATGAGATGTATGACAAGACGAGCATAGATGCAAACATTTTAGCCGATTATGCCGGTGGTGTTGCAGGTTATGCGGGAAGTCAAACTGAAAGTTTGAGATTAAAATACTATGTTGGCAAAACTAATTTGATTAGAGGTCAATTTGCTGTCGGTGGATTGTTCGCTGTAAGTAGCGGTAATATCACAGCTTCACAAGTGACCGCAGAAGAAGATGAACAATATGTTTACGATACAACATTAGGTCAATATATTCTTGATATTGAAAATGGAGAAGAAGCACAACTAGACACCGCAAATGCAGGCAACTTGAAT
>ERZ1643249.2937-NODE-2937-length-15446-cov-5.082386_pt1 | contig 15446 bp, 17 predicted proteins | sample MGYA00579263_ERZ1643249 | MGnify/ENA primary metagenome ERZ1643249 (study PRJEB29033, sample SAMEA4952264) | chicken gut metagenome | biome: Broiler Chicken; feature: Gastrointestinal Tract; material: Caecum | place: Ireland | collected 2018 | study: Broiler...
CTTTTGATGCTTATCTCTATCAGTTAGTGGAGAGCAAGCAGAAATTTATCAGCCAGATAATGACGAGCAAAAGCCCTGTACGCTCTGCCGAAGATGTGGACGAGGTTGCCCTGTCCTTTGCGGAGGTTAAAATGCTTGCCACAGGTGATGCCCGTTTTAAGGAAAAGATGGATTTGGATATACAGGTTTCCAAGCTCCGAGTGTTAAAGCAGAGTTATCTTTCCGAACATTACGACCTTGAGGACAGGGTGCTGAAATACTATCCCCAGACCATTAAGGAGTATGAGGAACGCATTGCAGGCTATGAAAATGATGCAGCTCTTGCCGAGCAGCACAAGCCGCAGGGCGAGGATAAGTTCTGCCCGATGACCCTAAAAGGCGTGACCTACACCGAAAAGGCAGACGCAGGCGAGATGCTCCTTGCAATCTGCAAGGATTATCCGATGTCCGCACCTACCGAAATTGGCAGCTACCGAGGTTTCCGAATGGAGATTTATTATGATACGGTCAACACCCATTACTGTATGAAACTTTGCGGAAAAGCAAAGCATAAGGTTGATTTAGGTGCTGATGCCCTCGGAAATCTGACCCGAATTGAAAACGAGCTGTCAAAGCTCCCTGCCAGACTGGAAGCTGCCAAGACCAAAAAGGCGGAAACTATCGCACAGCTTGAAACCGCAAAGGAGGAAATCAAGAAGCCTTTTGCCTTTGAAGATGAGCTGAAAGAAAAAACAGAACGGCTGAACGCTCTTAACATTGAGCTGAATCTGAATGAAAAAGATACTTCTGTTATGGATACCGAGCCAGAGCAGACAGAAGAACAGCCCGAAAGAAAATGTGCAAGTCGGGAGAGATAATGCGGTTTGCATATTTGTATTGCTGATTTCTGGGAAGTATAATAGGTGTAGATTAGTAAATGTCGGAGGTGAAAGATGTGCTTGATAATTTCAGATTTGAAACCTTTGTTGATGTGCATAGTAACATCTTTGCTGAATATCTAAGCTCCGTTATCGCAAAGCTGTCAAAAGAAAATTCAGAATACCGTTCCATAGAGGAAAGAATAGAGGAACTCTACAAGGAGTATCCAAAAGTGATGGAGGCTCTGGATACGGAGAAGCCGAGCGATTTATCTGAGCAGGAGTGTAAGGTTTTGATAGAAGTTTTGGAGCTTCGGAACAGGCTCAGCGATATGCAGCAGGAAGCAATCTATTTCAGAGGGTGCTATGACAGCGTTGGGTATCTCAAAAAGGCAGGAATTTTATAACCAAGAATGGGCGGCATTAGCGTGGAGCTGATGCCGCTTTTTACATACCATGGAGCTGGAAAAAGACATCTGTATGTGATAAAATGTTTAAAACAGTATTGGAGGAAAAGTATGAATTATACAGAAAAAGAGAAAGAGTATTTTAATAATAAACTTTCTCAAGTAATATATAACCCTAATCGTTTTAAAGTATTGATTGGTGAGGATAGATTTTTGTTCGGTATTGTTTCAGCAGGAGATAGTGAAGCACCATTTGGCAGATTGATGCAGTATAAAACGCTGTATGATACTTTGATAGATTTAGATTGGAAAATCAAATTTTCATTTGATAAAGCAATAGAATATGCTTATTCAGAACCTGTACAGAATAACTTTAGTATATTTAGAGTAGAAACTGAAGAAGAACGAAACGCATATTATTATATTGAAAATGCACTCTTTAGAACCTCAAGCCTGTGGGATTTATTAGCTCAGTTTTATCGACTTTTTTATAAATTGGAAATGCCTAAAGAAAGAGTTTACTATAAGAAAGTATTTGACCCTTCTTTACAGTCCAGTGATAGATTTAAAGTGAAAGCCACGGAAATAAACAATTATTTGGAAGAATCAGATGATACTGATTGTGAGGGAGAATGGAAAGGAAATCATTCATACGTCAATGATATTAGAAACAAAATGACGCACAGGAATTCTCCTAACATAGCTGTTATGAGCGATTATGATATGAATTTTAAGCAGCATCCTACTTTTATTATTAAAAGAATTTTGGAAGATTATGTTACGGCATCAAAATATATGAAAGAAATTTTGGACGAGATAGAGAAAGAAGTTATGGAATCTTTTGATACAGAGCAGTAAACTGATTATAAGAAGAAATCCTGAGATCGGTTTGCCAGATGGTAGGGATCTGAGAAAAAGTTTAGTAAAGCCTATTCAGCATTCAACAATTTTAAATGACCAAGAAAAAAACTCTATTTGGAAATTGCAAAAGGATATTCAGGGCTTTCAGATATGGCAGTGCCTTCCTGGATTTTATGTGCATCAATAGTGAAACTAGGCGGCTATATGGCAATGGTGGTGCCAGAAACATGGTTGAATAGAGATTATGCATTACCAATACATTATTTACTCCTGCGTTGCTTTGAAGTCGTTGCTATTGCACGAGATGTAGAGTCTACTTGGTTTGAAAATGCTGAGGTGCGTACATGCCTGGTGATATGTAGAAGAAAAGAAAGTGAGGCGATAAATAATAGTTTTCCAGATACAGTTGTTTTAGAGATTGGTCATAAAGTAAAAAGCGAAGATTCTCTTGTTGGCAATTTGAAGTTTGATAATAGTTTCAACTACGAAGCTTTAAGGCAGATTGTTGCGGCAAGGGCAACTCATTCTGAAGATGGTTTTTCGGCGAAATTGATTCCTCTGGTAGATCTGTTTCCAGGACTTGTAGGTAGGCTTTCAAATCAGAAATGGATTTTTAGAGAGGATAAAACGGATGCTGTGAAATCCGACTATATTCCAAACGAAATAAGGGGAATAGTGGGCAATAAAAATGTTGTTGAGTACGATTCTCTGGAATCATTGGGATGGTCTATTGGACAAGGCCTTAGGACAGGTGCAAATGAATTCTTCTATGCAAAAATAATATCTGAAGATGAGAGGTCCGTTGTTGAGACAGAACCGTGGCATGGGAGAGAAATAACAATATCGGCAGACAATCTTAGAAAAGCATTAAAAAAGCGCTCAGACATAAATGGACTTGTTGTTAATTATGATGACTTGGAAAGATGTATATTATACGTTCAGCATCAGGTTAGGCAGATGGATTATCAAAGATTGGCGCATAAAGTAATTGGTCAGTATGCTTTGATGGATCCTGAACTGGATGACTATATTAGTTGTGGAGAAAAATATGTTTCGCCGTCACATAAAAAAGCCTTTAAGGAACTGTCTGCGGTCATCACAAATGAGAAAAAAACGGATGATGGCTATGAAAGATTCTGGTATATGTTGCCCCCATTAAAGGAAAGGCATGTGCCAAACTTATGCATGCCACGTGTTTGCGGTGATAGTCCCGAAGCTCTATTTGTAAATCAGGTAGAAGAAAAAGATATTATAGTTGACGCTAATTTTATTACACTTTGGAATCCTGACACTCGGTCTCAAGTTATTGCCTTTGCTTTACTGAATTCTACATGGGCAAAACTTTTTCTTGAGGTTATTGGAACAGTGATGGGTGGAGGTGCATTAAAAGTTGAAGCGAGTCATATAAGAAAAATAGTATTTCCCCATCTAAATATTGAAAAACAAAGAGAACTGGAAGGCATCGGCAAAACGATTCTTAAGAGAGGGAGAATAGACAACAATATTCAAGAGCAAATTGATGAAATCTTAATCTCTCCTTATGGAGAGACAAAGAGCAATTTTTTGAATATTCAACTGAAGGAATTACTTATAAAAAAAATGCATGAAAGGACTGGGCGAAAATATAATGAATAAAGACGAATTAAAATCATTTGTTGCAACTGCTCAGCATGAAATAGACAAAAGATGTTGCGGCAAAGGCCAAGATTGCTGACGTGATTGAGAAAGCAAATAGGAATACACCTCGAGAAAATGATGTGCCTGGGCATAAACAACGGTATCACACGAAAGATGGTGTTGTTTGGAAAGATAAAGGCCCCTATCATAGAGGTGGTAAAAAAGAATAAACATATATTAAGTAAGCGGCGGCCCTCCGGCATAGATCCGGAAGGCCGCTATTTTGATGTCAGTCCTTTTTATAAAATTCTGTCTCATACCCATCTGCCCGCAGTAGGATGTCCGGCATCCAGTCCGGGGAACGGCCCATCTGCTCACAGACAGCTTTCAGGTCAACCCTGGGATCACATTCGATGATCAGTTCGTCATGGACGTGCCCGACGATGAAGCAGTGCCGGAGGGTTTTCATTGCGTTGCAGAGGATGTCCCGGTTGATGGCCTAGACAATGTTTTCCACGAATTTGGGTCCGTAGGATTCGATGCGTTCCCATTTCTTTGTGGATCTCACGCCTTCATAGGTGACGGACTCCCCGCCGAATTGATTGATCCCGATGCGGGGCTTCACATAGGACAACAGGCGGCCAGAGGGAAGCTGGATGAAGAGCATTCCGTTTTTTATAGAAGAAGCGGATGCTGCGGACTTCCGTCGGGATACGTTGTGTGATTGTAGTTTTGACGGTACGGTCCACATCTCACCAGAAGGCTGTAATCATGGGGTTAGAGGCACGCCAGGAGTTAACCAGTGGCTGGAGTGTTTCTAAAATTAAGTTACATCAGCATATGGGAGAGTGACTGATTGACGGAAGTCTATAGCACGCTTGACAAGTATTTCAAATATAATGAAAAGCTGGATACAGAAGAAGATAAAGAAATGGTATTATCTCTGGAAATAATTGTAGCTTCGCTGTTTATCATTTAATATTTTATATTTTAAGTCGATATATAACTATAACTTAATTGTTTTATTTAGTGGTGTTTTATAACTGTTAATTGAGTAGAAGGAGGTTTTTCATAACGTACAGTCTGGAATAGGGAGCTGCAAAAAATGAAATTTTAGAAGTGGAGTTGTTAAAACTGAAGAACCATCAGGTATTTCTAATATTTCTGTTACATCAGGTATGTCTGAGTCAGTAGTATTCTATTCGAGTGCAGATTGTATCGAATTTCATTGGGATGCATATTTTCAGTATTTTTATAAAAATAATCTTTTAACACAAGCTATGGATGCATGGGTTGATTTTGAACAGTAATTCACTTGATGAAAGGAAAAAATGATGAAGATATCACAAAATATGTTCTTGTACAGTAATGTTAATAAGTCGTTACATAATAATGTAAAACAGAAAGATTTTAATGCTCAAATGGATATAAAAAGTGATGAAATCAATAGTGTGGGGGAACTGACGCCTCAACAAAAATCATATTTACGGAATAAATATGATTTGGAAGACTTAAATTTTAACTGTGATTTGCCAGGTAATGAAGCGGCTATGAAGGCATTTAAAGCCGAAAGTTTTGATTTTATGAAGGATCTTCTTCAAATGAATTTAATATCTCAAGAAGAATATGATAAATATCTGTTACCTACTATGCCGGCAATAAGCCTTCCGAATTATGATGAAAATTTATTATCTGAGAGCAAAAGAGAAGAACTGAGAATTTTAAGAAGCGATCCGTCGGGGAACAATTTACTTGATGCGTTTAAAAGTTTAACAGTTCAGCAATCTTTCAGAAGCAATCAGGCTTTAGGCAAAGGACAGCAGGAAGCTTTAGCAAATGAAGCTAATATGTATAACAGGTTAGCACATTTATTGGAAGAAATATTTTTATAAGTTTTCCATAGATAAAATAAGCGATCAATTTTTTTGTAAGAGGAAACTGGAATGAAAAAGAAATTATTAGAGTTTGATACTTTCACTTTGTTTTGCTCTATCACTTTCGATGACCACATTCGCAAGTGAGGCTGATAATACAGTCTCTATATATGGAGTGTCATCTCGAGTTACTAGCGTGGATGTTCTCAAGTCTATCATTATTGATAAAAATACAGATCCAGATATTATTTTGCGGGAAATCTATTGGAAAGAAGTAATGATGTCAAGAAATAAAACTTTTGGTTATAATAATCAAGCAGATATTTTAGTAGTATTTGCTATGTATCTGCTTCATTTGGCATCATATAGTATTCTGAGAAGTGGGGGCCTTGAAAATCTTATCTCTATAAGCGGATAGAAAAGGATATGGATTATTGACTCGCCTTTCGCTAAATTGAGTTTTAGTCCATACTTGAAAAAACAATAGATTTTTTCAAGGAGGAACTAATACTATGGATCAGTGCACTCATGAGGTACGCGCTGAGTACTGGAGAAACATCATCAAAGCCTGCGGACAGCGCACAGCAGGGCAGTCAGCTAAAAAGTGGATGGATGAAAACGAGCTCTGTGAGCAGAGCTATTATTATTGGCAGCGGAAATTCAGACAGCAGGCCTATGACCAGATGAAAGAAAAAGAGACGCTTCCATCTGTGACAGAAAAAGCGGAAGTCTCTTTTGCAGAAATTTCTTACATGTTGAAAGAGTTGCCCTGCTTGCACGAAATATTGTATAAACAAAATAGAAAATGAGATAAATGCCACAAGATATAGTTTTGTGCGAGAATATATCTTTTGGCAAAAGTAAGGGCGAAATGCTCGGAAATAAGGGAAAACAGCGAAGATGGGATGTGGATAGGCATCCCATTTTCGTTATTCTAAAGGTGGATATTTTGGAAATGTGGTGTGTTTCTTTACTTTATGGGATGTATATCAGTTTCCGCAGGATGAAGAGGGGGAAGCAAAAAGGACTGGATAGCGGAGTTGTGCGAAAATGCTTACTTTTGCCAGAAGGTACGAATAATCTGGCAAAATAGTCTTGATAAAATCAAGTAAATATGATATTAAAAAGAAACAATCAATGTAGTATTTAAACTGGTTGAAAAAGTGTCACAGGGAACAGACATCGAAGAAGCAATTACACAAATTGAGGATTCTAATAAAGTTATTGTTGTAAAAATTGAAGAGTTTCGTAGCAAATCAAACGATACAATAAATGATGAAAAACGTCTTACGTCTCAGATAAATGGAATTGGATTTCAGAAATATTGGTTAAGGGTAGAGGACTATCAGAAAATATTAAATGGAGAAACTTGTCCGCGTTTATATACACAGGACAAATTGAATTATAGCCTATCAGTAGAATATCGACAGATAGATTCCACCCTATGTGTGGTGACTATGATTATTCCTAATATAGCGGACGCTTTTGGAATTATCAATACTTTTCTTATCGCTGTGAATGTTGTTTTAATTATAATTGTGCACACGAATTTATAGTGTGCATTTTTTCTTTTTTGTCACATGACTGTAACAACTGATAAGTAAATTTACAAAATAAAAGAAAAAAGGAGAATATCACAATGAATAATAAAAAAGTTTTAATCGCTGGAGGAACAGCTCATGGGAATATGGATTGATTCAAGAACTCTTCAAGGCAGGTATTCAGAAAATTAAAGTATTTGCCAGAAACGAGTTTCAGATGGTAGAGCTGATGAGACAGTTTGATGAACGGAATGCATTATCGGTGATGTCCAGATGCCCTTAAGCTGTAAAGCACGCACCGTATTCAAACGAATAATATCCTGCTCGGTTTTACTAATCCTATACGGTCATAATGCTGCAGCGTTTCGCTCGTTGTATGGACGGCCATTGCAGCTTTTTCATTTTTATTTTCGCCTATTGACATTTGTGTTACAAAAAAGTTTATAATTTATTTTAGTATGGCATATTGCGGAAATCAATAGGTATATCAATGATGTTTAGGAAAAATATGATGTGATATGTAAGGACTAGATAATCATGTTAAAAAAACTTTATTAAAGGCAAACCAGTAATTAGTTATATCTCAATAGTACTGTTATTTAATAAAATCACAAATAGCAAAACCATTCCAATTTATAAAGGTACAACAGGAAAATCGCTCATGTTCGGAATTTTATATCCAATTGCTTTCGTAATAATTTGTGCTGCCTTTGCTGTTTTTTTAAACTTATTTTCAGTATTTGGAGAAGAATAATACAAATAAGCAGGGGCTTATTGCTGGAAATGTTTTCTATCATCAATGGAGAGTGCATTATAGGCGCTGTTTTAGAAATAGCAATGGTTTGCGTTTTTATCTTTTTCTTTAAATTAAGAAGACTTTTTCAAAGTAGGAAAACAGATCGGAAATCCAATAAAAAAGAAAGGTATCAGAGCAAAGGAAAAGTAATTATGAAAAATAGGAAAAATCATATTAAAGTGATATGTTGGATATTCATATGTACATTTATTTTAACAGGATGCGCTAACAATTATGGTGCAGAAAAAAAGATTTCCATAGAAGACGGGAAAGAAGAACTGAGGGAAGAGAAAGATGAGAAAACGGAAATTGACTCAAGTAGTGTTTCCAGTGAAACAAATACAGAAGATTCCATTGAGGATATTGTAATAGAACCGGAAACCGTCTGCGTAGATTGGTCAGAATATTTTAATGGGCTGAATGGAACAGCAGTCGTATATGATACTTCTAACAGGCAGTATACGATCTATAATAAAGATCTTGCAGAAACCAGGAGATCGCCATGTTCTACATTTAAAATTATTTCTTCCCTAATTGCATTGGAAAATGGAATCATCATACCAGAAAATTCCACCAGGACATGGAGCGGAGAAATATTCTGGAATGAAGATTGGAATAAAGATATTGATTTTAGCGAAGCGTTTCGTACTTCCTGCGTATGGTATTACAGACAGGTCATAGATGATATTGGGAAAGATATGATGCAAAAGGAATTGGATAAACTCCGGTATGGTAATTGTGATATTTCTGATTGGGAGGGAAGATTAAATACAAACAATAACAACAGGGCTTTAACAGGCTTTTGGATTGAATCCTCTTTACTGATTTCCCCAAAAGAGCAGGTTGAGGTAATGGAACGTATCTTTGGCAGCAACTCTGATTATTCAGAAGAAACACAGAATGAATTAAGGAAGGTTATGCTGGTACCGGAACAGGATAGAACTGACATTTCCATATATGGAAAAACGGGACTGGGAGCAGCCAATGATATTGTTGTTGATGCATGGTTCACAGGGTTTGCGGAAAGTACAACGGGAAATATCTATTTTTGTGTGCGTCTTGGAAGAACAGATGGTATGGATGTATCCAGCACGATGGCAAAAGAAATAGCAATTAAAATTGTGTCGGATTATTGTATGCAGTAACTCATTATAACTAAAGAGGAGCGAGGTTAGTTCTCTGCCTTTTTGACTTCCACTATTTCCGTTGCTGTTGCGGTTACAATCCGTATGCCTTTATCGCTCATACCATGCAACAGCATGTCAAGTTGCTGCCGCCCCGTTGATTTCTTGGCATTGATATTGGGAAAAAGAATTGATCGACGGAAATTATAAGACATTTTTTGTGGCTGATGAGAAAAAAAGTAAATGATTCGCTTAAAATCAAAATGGATTCAGAAATGTTGCAATTACCTCCTATGAATTTAAATTTTTGGCAAAGGGTTGACTTTTGTGATACTGTGCGTTTAGTTCTTTGCACTCCATATCAGAAGTAAAAGGATCGCAGCTGATACCGTCCAGGTAATATTCTTTACGGGGTATCAGTCTGCTGTTTGCATCTGGGGCAGGTTTGCCTGTATATTCATCATGCTGGAACATGAGATAGCGCTGAGCTTTTCCATAATCTGCTTTCGGAGATATTCTGCAGTATTAAGGAAGGTTTTTAAAATAGAGTTACATCAACCGCCGTGAAAGTTACATATTGACGAGCAATATCTGACAGGAACTTATATAAGTAAATAAAGCAGACGATATACTGAATAGAAAAGGAAAGGGAAATGTAGGAATGTTAATTCGCTTCAGAAGATCCTTTCCCGGTATATCGGATGACGGATTTTGATGGCAGTCTACAAAAATGGGGCAATGCTGTCCGGGAGATTCTGTTACAGGCTGTTGATGCGAAAGGCGATTCCGTCAGTAGATAACTGTGGCAACTTACACGTATTTACTATTCACAATAAATAGGGAAGATTCAGGAGGTAAACAAAGGTGAGGTTAACGGGAATTGGAGCGAATAATGGTATATTCAACGCGGCTGCGATAAACCAGAAAGTCAGCAGACTGAATAATGACAACAATATACAGGGTGATCTGGCGATTCAACAGGCAGGCAGAGATTCTGTTTTTATTTCCGGACAGGGCAAAAAGCAAAGTATCATTCAGCAGCTCATGGATCAGAAACAGCTCATTCAGGAAAGCAAGGACGCTGAAATGAAAAAAGGACTTGAAAGAGGATATGTTAATCAGGATAAAATAGACGAATATGATAAACTATTAGAAATGCTGGATAAACAAATCGCGGAAGCAACAGCAAAACAGTTTGAGGAGGATAAAGCGTATACAGTATCTGCTGAAGAGAGCGCTGAAACATCGGAAAATGAAAATTCTGAGTTTAGAAGAGAAAGAATAGCTATATGGAAAACTTAAGATAACAGAAAAATCATAAGATGTAAAAAGAGATATGCAGACGTGGGCTTGCATACCTCTTTTTTGCGCTTGAAGCGAGGTGGAAAGATGCTGAACATAACAATTTGTGATGATGCCCCCCGTTCTGTCCGCATATCAATCACCCGACCAACTGTCAGCGGATATGGATACAGTCGATAGTCTGGGACGCAGCTGCCGGAACAGAGATATAAAATCGAATAATAGAAAGGAAAACGTAAAGATGACAGGAAAATTAAACAAAAGAGGAATGATGCAATTTCTGATCTGCTGCCTGGGCGGCAATATTGGATATGGTGTCTACATGCTTCGCAACTCATTTTATGACGCATTTATTGATGGATACGGAATCACAAATACACAGTTTGGAACATTGGTCAGTGTATATGCATCTGTTGCGATGTTTACTTATTTTATAGGCGGGATCATATGTGACAAAGTTTCCGCAAGAAAAATGGTTACGATTTCGTGGATCGTAAATGGTGTATGCACAATGTTTCTGAGCACGTTTCCGTCATATCCGGTGTTGCTTATCGTCTATGCGGTTATGGGACTCTGCGCTACATTTACTTTCTGGTCTCCGTATAATAAAGTTATCCGCCAGATGGGGAAAAATATAGGCGGAGAAGGCAAAGCATTTGGAGGAACCGAGGGTGGACGAGCGTTTGCGGAAATGATACTGGGGACTATTATAGTAATCGCAGCGTCCAATATGGTATCTGCTGCTGCCGGACTCAGGATGGGTCTGCTCGTGTGCGGCGGTGTTCTGCTTGTCTGCGGGATTGGAGCGTGGTTTGCATTTTCTGATGAGACCGATGAGGAAGAATGCGAGGGAAAATATACACTTAAGAGTCTGATAGAATGTCTGAAAAATCCAAATGTATGGATTTTGTCTTTGGTCGTGCTCGGGTGTTATGCTGTATCCGGAACGCTGGGCGGCTATACTTCTACGATCGCCGCAAAAGGATTCGGCGCGGGCGCTACAGTGGCAGCATTTGTGGGGATGTGCAACAGTTATTTTAAACCGATCGGTTCGATCGGCGGAGGGATCCTCAGTGATAAATTCGGCTATGCCAAAACACTTGGGATCGGGGCTTTCGGTATGGGAATCACGGCGCTGGTCGTCGCTCTGATGCCGAAGAACAGCAGTATGCTTGTAGTATTTGTTGTGATCTATGCGGTCATGATCATATTTGTCGGTGCGGTGAGAGGGAACTTCTATACGCCTCTTTCCGAAGCAAATGTACCGATGCTGTATACAGGCACCGCCATCGGTATCATCGCTACGATCGGATATCTTCCTGATGTGTTTATGGGCGTTATCTGCGGATATTTTCTCGATACATATGAGGAAGTCACTGCGTTGACATATATCTTGTTTATGCTGGCGGCATTCGCATTTGCCGCGTTTGCTGTGGCGCTGATATTTATCCGAAAGAATAGGAAAACGATCGAAGCAAACGGACAGAAAACATCTGGGAGGTAAAAAGGATGAATTTTGATACAATCATTGACAGGAGAAACACATATTGCGATAAATGGGATTATCTGGAACACTACTATGGTGAGAAGGATATGCTTGGACTTTGGGTGGCAGACATGGATTTTGCAGTTCCAGAAGTCGTAAATCAAGCCATTAAAAAAAGGACGCAGCATCCGATCTATGGTTATACAGAAACAGACGAGAGTTATTATGACGCTATGATCGAATGGTACAGAAAACGTCAGGATTATCCGATCGAAAGGGAATGGATTTCTTATGCGCCCGGCGTGATTCCCGCGATCTGTTTTCTGATATCGGCATTTACAGAAGAGGGAGATAAGATCATCATTCAGGAGCCGGTTTATCATCCTTTTAAAAACAGCATCTTAAATAACGACAGAGTGCCCTTGATCAATGAACTTATTTTTGACGGAGAACAGTACCGGATGGATCTGGATTCGCTTGAAGCGCAGATTGATGAAAAGACAAAGATGATGCTTTTATGCAGCCCGCATAATCCGGTCGGCAGGGTATGGACACGGGAAGAGCTGACCGCTGTCGGAGAGTTGTGCATGCGTCACAATATTCTTCTGGTTTCGGACGAGATCCATGGGGATATTGTGTATTCAGGGCATAAGCACATTCCGTTTGCCACACTCTCGGAAGAATTTGCAGATCACTGCGTCGTATGCAACGCTCCTAATAAAACATTTAACATAGCAGGATTGCAGGGTGGCAATGTGATCATAAGGAATCCAGAGATCAGAGAAAAATACAGAAAATTTGTCAGCAGGTTCCATCTTGCCGAGTTTACACCGTTCTCAATGACTGCCCATCAGACCGCCTACAGATACGGAGAAGAATGGCTGGAGCAGCTTCTTGTGTATCTGGAAGAAAATATACGCTTTACATCGGAATATATCAAAGCGCACCTTCCTTGCGTAAAGATGATACAGCCGGAAGCCACATACATGGTATGGCTTGATTTTAACGGGACAGGTCTTTCCGCAGAAGAGATCAATGACAGACTGATAAAGAAAGCCAAAGTAGCGTTCAATGACGGCGGCATGTTTGGCAGGAGCGGGGCGGGATTTCAGCGTATGAATGTAGCATGTCCGAGAGAGATCATAGAAATGGCTCTGCACAGGGTTGCAGATGCCTTTATTGACTGTGCGGCTCCGCTATCATCAAGATACCGGAACAATACGGGAAGTGAAGGGTAAAACAGCACAAAAATCCTGCGTGCGCATATATTTTATTAGAAATATGTGAAGGAGGATTGTATGGCAGTTACAGACTATATTAAACCGGAACTTATTATTGTTGCGGTGGCTTTGTACTTTCTTGATATGGGAATCAGGAAAACCGGGTTAGTAAAGGAAAAGTTTATCCCTCTTATCATCGGTGTGTCGGGAGTTGTTATCTGCGCTCTCTATGTCTTTGCCACATGCCAGTGTGCGGGGGCGGCGGACGTGGCCATGGCTGCGTTTACATCAGTTACACAGGGGCTTGTTGTGTCAGGAGTGAGCATTTTTGCAAAGCAGATCATAAAAGGAAAAGAAAAATGAACCGGATAAAACGCAGATTAAGAGAGCAAAAGGTGAAGTGTGATGAAGCCGGTGTATAATGCGATACGTTAAAAATTTTGCGCTTTAAAGTATTGAAGAGCACTTTTTCATGTGCTATACTGTACCCAACTCTTGGTACACAGGGGATGCACATTATTTTAGAAATACTTTCAGGAGGGCAGACAACAATGGAAAGACGAATTAACGGACATACGCGGCTCTATGCGCTCATCGGTTCTCCGGTTGGACATTCGGGATCTCCGGCTATGTATAATTACAGCTTTGAAAAGCTTGGGATAGACGCGGCATATCTCGCATTTGACACGCCGCTTGAGAAAACAGAGGATACGGTGAACGCGCTTAGGGCTTTGAATGTGGGCGGATTTAACATCACCATGCCGAACAAGACGGCAGTTGCCCGGCTTGTGGACAGGCTTTCTCCCGCGGCAGAGATGGTTGGCGCGTGCAATACAGTTGTTGTGGAAGAAGATGGAAAGATGACAGGCCATATCACAGACGGGATTGGTTTTATCCGCAATCTGAAAGAACACGGAGTTGAGGTGAAGGGCAAAAAGATCGTGCTTCTCGGCACAGGCGGCGCGGCGACTGCCATCGCGGTGCAGGCGGCGCTGGACGGTGTAGAAGAACTGGCGATCTTTAACCAGAAGGATGAGTTCTATGCCAACGGCGAGAAGACGGTGGAGAAGATCAAAAAAGCCGTGCCGTCGATCAGAAAAGTATATATTGAAGATCTTGGAAATATTGTCCTTCTCGGAGACGTAATCAAAGAGAGCGACATCCTTATCAATGCGACCCGCGCAGGGATGATCCCGCTTCAGGATGTAATCCCGGTTCCGGCAGAGTTCTTACATAAAGAGCTTGCTGTAGCTGATGTAGTATATAATCCAAGAGAGACACTTCTTGTCTGCAAAGCAAAGGAAGCCGGCTGCCGTGCGGCAGTCGGCGGGATTGGAATGCTGCTGTGGCAGGGCGCTGCGGCTTTCGAGCTGTTCACGGGAAAAGAGATGCCCGCACAGGAAGTCATGGAAAAGTTTTTCGAGTGATCGATCATTTTGCCCCGAAAGTGGAAGGGGTAGCCTTATCCTGCACCCAGTTCTTTGTGCGCGGGATCGTGTGTGCTGTGCCGATGCTTGTGTGGGAGCGGCCGCAGATCAGACAGATTCCAGAGAGACGAATTACATTTCGATGATCTTCGTTGCGGTCTTCTCCTGGAATGTCCGGTCATGCTCCACGAAGAGCATAGTCGGACGGAAGTTCAAGATCAGTTCTTCAAGCTGTATGCGGGAGAAGATATCAATAAAATTCAGAGGTTCGTCCCAGAGAAAGATGTGTGCCGGCTCGCAAAGCGACGCCGCGAGCAGAACTTTCTTTTTCTGTCCTTCACTGTAATTCTCGATTCTTTTTTCAAATTGTACCCGTTCCAGTCCGAGTTTTTTAAGGATAGTGTAAAATAAAGTTTCCTCCAGCCCGCGCTTGGCGGCAAACTCAGGCAGGCTGCCGCTTAAATGAGAAGTATCCTGGGAAATATAGGATATTTTAAGCCCGCCGGAGATATAGACTTCTCCGGTGTGGGGGATATCTTTACCAAGTATCAGTTTGATGAGGCTGGTTTTCCCGCAGCCGTTTTTCCCGGACAGAGCGACGCGTTCCCCTTTTAAGATCTCCAGATCAAAGTCTTTGAGAATAGGCTGAGTGACGTTCTTCTCCTGAGAATTACCGGTGCCCGGACTGCGGCTCAGATAGTCTATGGTCACATTTTTAAGAGAGAGTAGTCTGCGGCTGTGGTATTCCAGTATATTGAGTTTCAGGCTGTCCAGTGTTTCCATGTCTTTGAGAAGCCTTTCTTTTTCACGGGCGGCATGTTCCTTCCGGTGCTCCAGTGTCTTGGCCCGTTTCATCATCTTTGCCGCCTGATGTCCGATATGTCCCCGGTCCGGCTTAAGCCCTGCAACGCGGGAGCCAATCTTGGTACCTTCC
>ERZ1643249.2938-NODE-2938-length-15434-cov-3.366864_pt1 | contig 15434 bp, 11 predicted proteins | sample MGYA00579263_ERZ1643249 | MGnify/ENA primary metagenome ERZ1643249 (study PRJEB29033, sample SAMEA4952264) | chicken gut metagenome | biome: Broiler Chicken; feature: Gastrointestinal Tract; material: Caecum | place: Ireland | collected 2018 | study: Broiler...
CTCCCCCGCCGCGCCAGTAGGAACGATAGCGAAGCGCCTTGTTCAGCACCTCTGCGGCCGATGTGTCTCCTTCGCGGATCTGCCAGGTATCGGCGTTGTGGCAGAACTGGCAGCGCATCTGACAGCCCTGCAGGAAGACGACATACCGGATGCCCGGCCCATCCACGGAACCAAATGTCTCTATGGAATGCACAGCTCCTTTTACTGATTCCATCTTCATTCTCCTCTCTTGAAAAAAGGTCTGTGGAAACAGACCTTTTTGATCTTACAGATGATCGTAGCAAGTTCTGGCGATGACATCCAGCTGCTGCTCACGCGTCAGATCGATGAATTTCACGGCATATCCGGATACGCGGATCGTAAAGTTCGCGTATTCTTCCTTTTCCGGATGCTCCATGGCGTCCTTCAGCTTCTCCACGCCGAAGACGTTGACATTCAGATGATGCGCGCCCTGATCGAAATAGCCGTCCATGGCGCGGACCAGATTGTCGACACGCTCTGCCTCATCATGGCCCAGCGCGCCCGGGTTGATCGTCTGCGTGTTGGAGATGCCATCCAGCGCATATTCATACGGCAGCTTGGCAACTGAGTTCAGCGATGCGAGCAGACCGTTCTGCTCTGCGCCGTAGGATGGGTTGGCGCCCGGAGACAGCGGTTCTCCCGCCTTGCGGCCATCCGGCATCGCGCCGGTCGCCTTGCCATAAACGACGTTGGACGTGATGGTCAGGATAGAGGTCGTCGGCTCAGAATCACGGTAAGTATGACGCTTTGCGATCTTGCCCATGAACGTCTTGAGCAGCCATACGGCGATGTCATCCGCACGGTCGTCATCGTTTCCATAACGCGGGAAGTCGCCTTCTACTTCATAGTCTACGACCAATCCGTCCTCATCGCGGATCGTCTTGACCTTGGCGTACTTGATGGCGCTCAGGGAATCCACGACATGAGAGAATCCGGCGATGCCGGTCGCGAACGTCCGGCGCACATCAGTGTCGATCAGCGCCATCTGCGTCGCTTCATAATAATATTTATCGTGCATGTACTGGATCAGGTTCAGGATGTTGACATACAGGTCAGCCAGCCATTCCATCATGATATCGTAACGGTGCATGACTTCGTCATAATCCAGGTATTCGCTGGTGATCGGACGATATTCCGGGCCGACCTGCGTCTTCGTCTTTTCGTCTACGCCGCCGTTGATGGCATACAGCAGACATTTTGCCAGGTTGGCGCGGGCGCCGAAGAACTGCATCTCCTTGCCGGTCTGCGTAGCGGATACGCAGCAGCATACAGAGTAGTCATCGCCCCATACCGGACGCATCACATCGTCGTTCTCATACTGCACCGAGCTGGTGTCGATCGAGATCCTTGCCGCATACTTCTTGAACGCTTCCGGCAGACGGGAAGAATAGAGCACCGTCAGGTTCGGTTCCGGAGAAGGTCCCATGTTTTCCAGCGTATGCAGGAAACGGAAGCAGGTCTTCGTCACCTGATGACGGCCGTCCATGCCCAGTCCGGCCACATCCAGCGTCGCCCATACCGGGTCGCCGGAGAACAGCTGGTTGTAAGAAGGGATGCGCGCGAACTTCACCATGCGGAACTTCATCGTCATGTGATCGACGAGCTCCTGCGCTTCGCTTTCCGTGATCACGCCGTTTTCCAGGTCGCGCTCGATGTAGATGTCAAGGAACGTCGAGACACGGCCCACGGACATCGCTGCGCCGTTCTGTGTCTTGATCGCTGCCAGATAAGCGAAGTACAGCCACTGGAACGCCTCGTGCGCATTCTTCGCCGGCTGGCTGATGTCATAGCCGTAGATGGCGGCCATTTCCTTCATGCCCTTGAGCGCCTTGATCTGCTCAGCGAGCTCTTCGCGCTGACGGATGACATCATCGCTCATCACTCCGCATCCGCAGTTTGCCTTATCTTTTTCTTTCTCTTCGATCAGGTAATCGATGCCGTACAGCGCTACGCGGCGGTAATCGCCGACGATGCGGCCGCGGCCGTAAGTATCCGGCAGTCCGGTCACGATCTTGTTGCGGCGCGCCAGACGCATTTCCGGCGTATAGGCATCAAACACCGCCTGATTATGTGTCTTGTGATATTTGGTAAAGATTTCATGCAGCTTTTCGCTGGGCTGATAGCCATAGGTCGTGCAGGCCTCTTCCGCCATCTTGATGCCGCCATATGGCATGAACGCGCGCTTCAGCGGCTTATCGGTCTGCAGGCCGACCACCTTTTCCAGATCCTTCAGCTCTTCCTTGATGTAGCCCGGTCCATAAGCCGTCAGCGAAGAGACGACCTCTGTCTCCATGTCGAGGACGCCGCCCTTGGCGCGCTCTTCCTTCTGCAGCTTCTGCAGCTCGCCCCACAGCTTGTCGGTCGCTTCTGTCGGTCCTGCCAAGAAGCTCTCATCACCGTCATACGGCTTGTAGTTATTCTGGATAAAATCACGGACATTGACTTCTTCTTTCCAGATCCGTCCGTTAAATCCTTCCCATTCTTTACGTTCGATATTCATGTTCTTACACGCACCTCCGTTAGTATTATAAGAAATCCGGTCTTCAGAATCAACTGATAAACCTCGCTCGAGTTAGTATCATCTAACTCTTTCGCATCAAAATGTTACTGCGACTTTCATGACGTGGTCCTCACGCTGTTCAAACAGCCGGTAAGCCTCGGCGATCTCATCGATGGAAAAGCGATGGGTGATCAATGGCTTGGCATCGATCTTTCCCTGCGCGATCAGCCGCAGGATCTCATCGCACCAGACGCCGTCCACGCCGCCGGTCTTGAAGGTCAAATTCTTCCCATACATCTGCGGAAGCGGGAGCAGCTGATCCTGCTCATACATCGCGATGACGCTGACGATGGCATTCGGGCGGGCGATCTGCCAGGCCAGTTGGAAAGTATCCGCGCCGCCGGCGATCTCCAGCACCCGGTCCGCGCCTCTGCCTTCGGTGAGCGCGCGCACCTTTGCGGCTGCATCGTCCTGGGATGGATCGAGAAAGACATCGGCAAGTCCCAGCCGCCGCGCAAACGCCAGCCGCTCTGGATCGATGTCGATCAAGATCAGCTTTATCTCCGGCTGCAGCCGAAGGCACATCAGCGTGCAGAGCCCGGCGGGGCCTGCGCCGATCACCGCGACATGCTGGCCGGCTTCGATCTGTGAGATCTGCGCCGCCCAATACCCGGCCGACAGCAGGTCTCCCGTAAACAGCGCCGCCTCATCGCTCACGTCTTCCGGGATGCGGTTGAGCCCCTGCTCAGCGTATGGGACGCGGACATATTCCGCCTGCCCGCCGTCGATGCGGCGCCCCAGCGACCATCCGCCCAGGGGATCGCTGCAGTTGTTGACGAAACCATTCCTGCAGTAAAAACAGCTGCCGCATGATGTCTCGACATTGACGCTTACCCGCTCGCCCGGCGCAAAGCGCTTGACCGCGCTGCCGCACTGCACGATCGTGCCGACCATCTCATGCCCCAGCGTCACGCCGCGCTTCGCCTCTGGCACGGCGCCATGCAGGATATGCAGATCGCTCGAACAGATGGCCGCCATGCTCACCTTGACGATGGCTTCATGCGGATGCTCGATCACAGGAACTTCCTTCTGTACGAGCCGGACCTGCGCTCCGCCATCCCACACGGCTGCCTTCATCTGCCGCATCAGGACCACCTCCTTCGCCTTGCGCCTCTATTATAAAGAAACCGCCCCGAAAATGATAGCCTTATGACTGAAAAAAAACACGCGCTGCGCATGCAGTAACACTTTTTTCGCCGGATATTTTGTGATAGTATAATGAACGGTGGTATTCCAAGGGAAACTGCACGAAAAAAAAGCGGGAGAATCAGGACCGTATTGTCAAAAAGCGGTACCTGCGTCATTCTGATCCGCCCATCCATCTTTTCTGATGTTTTTTCGTGCTGCCCTTTACGGGCTTTTTTTATCGAATATCATCAGACAGGAGGAAGCGGCATGAACGCAATCGACATCTCAGCAATACACGGCGTACAGGTCGGCCAGGCGACAGACGCGCTGCATGGCACCGGCTGCACCGTCATCCTCTGCCCGCAGGGCGCCTGCGCCGGCGTGGATGTGCGCGGCGGCGGTCCTGCGACAAGAGAGACCGATCTGCTCGATCCCCGCAACATGGTGCAGAAGATCCACGGCATCATGCTGTCCGGGGGCAGCGCCTTCGGACTGGACGCCGCAGCCGGCGCCATGCGCTGGCTGGAAGAAAACGGATGCGGCTTCGCTATTGCCGATCAGCATGTGCCCATCGTCTGCGGCGCATCCTTGTTCGACCTTTGTGTCGGCGATGGAAGCGTGCGGCCAGATGCGGCCATGGGTTATGAAGCCTGCAAGGCCAGCGAGCGCGGACTGTTCCTGGAAGGGAACTACGGCGCAGGAACAGGCGCCAGCGTAGGAAAGCTGCTGAAGCCGGAATACGCGATGAAATCCGGACAAGGCATGGCCGGCATCCAGGCCGGCAGCCTGCAGGTCGTCGCCATCGTAGCGGTGAACGCCTGCGGAAACGTCTACGACCCGGATACCGGAAAAGCGTTGGCCGGCGTATACGATGGGGGAAACATCGCTGATCCGCTGACGATCTTCGATCAGATGGCAGATGATGTGCGCGATCTGCCGCAGGGCAACACGACCATCGGCTGCGTCATCACCAATGCCCGGCTGAGCAAGGCCCAGTGCAACAAGATCGCATCGATCACGCACAACGCCTATGCCCGTACCATCTTCCCGGTGCACACGATGAGCGACGGCGATACCGTCTTCGTGATGTCCACCGGCGAGTATGACGCGATGCCCGATGCAGTCGGCGCATTCGCCGTACAGGCCATGAGCCAGGCGATCGTCCGGGCCATCACACATGCCGAAGCCGCATACGGGCTTCCCTCCTGCCAGAGCATACACCGTATCCCACAGGAACGGAAGTAGAAAGGGAGAACATCAATGAAAAACAAAAAAACGACAAACATGGTCATCTTCTCGATGCTGCTTGCGATCGAAGTCGTCATGTCCTTCACACCGCTTGGCTTTTTGCGGATCGGACTGCTCAGCGTGACGATGCTGCACATTCCGGTCATCATCTGCGCGATGGCGCTTGGCAAGAAATACGGTGCGGCGCTCGGGTTCGTCATGGGCTTCTGCTCATTTTACAACGCGACCTTCTCGCCGACGATCACCAGCTTCTGCTTCACGCCTTTCTTCTCCATGGGCGGCGTGGAAGGAAACTGGACCAGCCTGCTGATCGCCTTCATCCCGCGCATCGCCCTGGGCTATGGGGCCGGCGCGATCTATGAGCGGCTCAAAAGCAAGAATGGCCGTACTGCCGCAGCCCTGAGCGGACTGAGCGGTGCGCTCATCAATACCATCGGCGTGCTGGGCGGCATCTGGATCTTCTTCAAAGAGCCCTATGAGGCCGTGCTGGGCAATACGATCGTTGCGCTGCTGATGACGACGGTCGGCGTCAACTCCATCGCGGAAGCCGTCGTCGGTGTCATCGCCGCCATGGCCGTTCACACAGTGCTGAAGCATCGTAATCTGTCATGATATAGCTGACGCTGTCTTTTTCCCGGGAAAAATGACAGCGTCTTTTTCTTTGCCGTCGTTTTGGTGACTTGACACTTTTCAATGAAGTAAGCTGACAAAGTCAATAAAGTGTCGTCATATGGTTACCGAATACACTGTCCGACCTGTTGAGCTGCCATTCCGATGGCCGCCTTTTTTATTTTGAATTTCAAAGTGCTTGTGGTATAATGCTCCTGACTGATTGGAGGATGATCATGCATACTCATATACGCGAACTCGCTTACTGCGGCTGCTGCACTGCCCTGCTCGCTGTTTGTTCCTGGATATCCATCCCCTTTCCGATACCTTTCACCTTGCAGACATTTGCGGTATTCCTGCTCGGCCGGCTGTTAGGCGGTCGCAACGCCACACTGTGCGTTTGCTGCTATCTGCTTTGCGGTGCGATCGGCCTGCCGGTCTTTTCGGGGTTCCGCGGCGGCATCAGCGTCATGTTCGACCTGACCGGCGGATACCTGCTCGGGTTTCTGCTGAGCACGCTGCTGCTTTGGCTCACTGAGCGCTGGTGGAGCAAAAGCCGTCCTCGTTTCCTGCTTTGCGCCTTTGCCGCGCTGCTCATCTGCTACATGTTCGGCACGCTGTGGTTCCTGTTTCTGAGCATGAATTCCCATGATCCCCTGAGCATCGCCGCTATCCTGGGCGTGTGTGTCGTCCCATTCATCATTCCGGATATGATCAAGATCCTGATGGCAGACATGCTGGGAAGACGATTGCGGCACCTGCTGCATCTGAATGCTGAATAACGAATCAAAGGCTACACGGCAAAGACCGGAAGCCTGTTTTTTATGAAGATCGGCGTTTTTTCCACATGAGGAGCAAGCCGATCGCGCTGCCAGACAGAAGCAGCATGATCAATGGCCGTGCAGACACTGCCGCAGTATCGGCATCATCCGCCTTTTGTCCCTCATCGTCTGTCGACACTGACGTGGCAACGCTGACCTGGATGCTGTCGGTGTATTCGCCATAAGACACGCTGATCATCGCTGTGCCCGCGCGCAGTGCCTTGATCTCGCCTGCCGCGCTGACCGATACGATCTGCGGATCAGAAGAGGTCCATCGCACCTGCGCATGCACATACGTCTCGATCACATCGAGCTGCATGTTGTATCCGCTCGCCTGCGCATGCTTTTCGCCATTGCCGACGACCTGCACTTCATGGGCGGTATTCTCCAGCAGCGGGCTCGTGTAAATAGCCTGATGCCGCAGCTTGGCACTGTCATATGGATCCACAGTGGCTGCATATTCGCCGTCGATATAGACATCGAACTTACCAGCCATCGGTTCCCGGTTACCGATGATCGCAAAGCTGTCCCCGCTGAACGTAAACGAATAACCATGATTCATCGCGTCCTCGCCATCCTGCGGCGCGCAGTAATGATCATCGCCGCCATAGAACAGATCGTCATAACCGCTTTCTTCGATCCAGCTGCCAGAATACGTGATCTGCGGATCCATATCATTGAGATACGTCACAGTTCTGACATTCTGTTCCAGCTCAGCCGGCGTGTAGCGCAGATGCAGCTGACGCATTTCGCCCTGTTCCATCCGCAGATCGCCTTCTTCGATCTGGATACCCCCTTCGATCTCACCATAGAGCGCTTCTTCTGACAGACGGAAGATCTCCGCACGGACGCGGTTCACTTCGGCCGGCATCGTATTCATGCCGATCGAATCGAGCAGGTCTGCGACTTTTTCCTCCAGCTGCGGATACTGCTCACGCAGCACCTTCAGCTTTGCCATGTCCCGTACGCCTTCCATCAGCTTTTCAAAGCGGACCGAAGAGTGTGCCTGCATCTCGGCATCGTCTTTCTCATCCGGATAGATCAGATAGATGTCGCCGGCTGCCAGGATGCGATGCGCGCTGCTGACCAGCGGGTCATCATTGAAAGCATCCAGCGCCCAGCGCAGGAAGCCGTCGGTGCCATACTTGGCCGCATGATAGATCGAATAAGCGCCTTCTCCTGGCTCATTGAGCAACGCAGAGTTTTGCGCGCCGCACGTATACATGGTCGTCAGCAGTCCCAGCTCCTGCCGGTGTTCCGCGATCTCCTTGACCTTGGAAGAGCCCAGCTGATACGCCAGAGAAAGATCATCGATGCGATCGAAGATGCTTTCGGCATCATAGTCATAGACTGCCAGCGACATCTTCATCGATTCGCCTTTGCTGTTCGTCACTGATTCCACCAGATCAAGCACCGGTTCGATCTCTGCGAGCGGACGCTCATCCATGGCCATATAGGTCATATCGAACCAGCCTTTTTCCTCCATGTGCGCCACATAATCTTCCATGAACGCGCGCCACAGCTCTTCCCAGCGCGCGCTGCCGGTCGCTGGCGCCTCACTGACGACCTGACCGCTCGCTTCATCATAATACGTGATGCGGTTGCCCCAGCATGACATGGAGAAGCTCTTGATCTGGCCATCGATGCCATGCGCCAGGTTCAATGAGATCCAGTAATCCAGATCGGTATAATCAAATGAGAACGTGCCATCGCTGTGACGGATCCACTTGACCATGGAAGGATATGGATCCGGGGTCTGCGAATTCCATGGGTCTTCCACCACGGTCACCGTGATGGCGTCGCCGCCAGCTTTTCGATACAGCTCCAGCTGGCTTTCCAGCCCGTCCTGATACTGCGGATCCAGATGCACGGCATACAGATCCTCTACGCTGTCGCCGAAGTATTCAACCGTGCTCTTGCCGGAATAATAGCGGTTCGAGCTGTAAGGGTACATCCACCGCTCCAGCTGCATCTCATCTTCCTGCGCGTCTGGCTGCACCAGATCGATGACATGCAGCGTATACGCAAATTCGGCCAGCACCGTATCATCGCAGCTGATGCGCAATGTGCCATGATACTCTCCCGGCTGGGCCTGCTCAGGCACATTGATCGCCACCCATACGCTGTAGAGCTTCTGTGCCTGCAAATTCATGACCCGCTCATCAGTGATGATGTCCGTGATCTGCCGTTCATTGGTGTATGCCAGCGAAGATCGCATGAAGGTCATCGCGATATGCTCACTGGCGATGACACTGCCGGAATCACTGATGAAGTCGCTGCTGCTCAGCGTGACATCCTCATAGCTTTCTGCCTTCGTCAACAGATCGATCCGGCTGGTGACCACATCGTTGCGCCATGCCGTGCCGCTCCAGCTGCGCATGCCGCTTGTCCCTTCCTCATAAGTCTGTTCCACATAAGTCAGGTACTCATCCTCATAAGCATGCAAGTTATTATCCTTTATCATCGCCGCGAAGCGTTCTTTGCAAGGGCGGACCTCCACCTTGAATGATGCTTCGATATCCATGCCATCCAGACGCGCGGTGATCGTCGTTGCGCCGGCACGCAGCGCGCGGATCGCGCCGCTTTGCGGATCGGCCGCCGCGACCTGCGGATCGCTCCGGCAAGACGCTCGCATAAGCAGGCAGGATCTTTGCGGACGGCTGATACGTCATGCCTTCCTCCAGCATGATCTCGCTGTCCTCCAGCTGGATCGCGGTCGGATAAAACTCACGCTCCGTGTGATAGAATTTCGCATAATCGACAGCTGCCTCAAACGTGCCTGTGCTGGATGGATTGCTTTGCCCATTCAGCCTGACCGTGATGACATGCTCGCCTTCTTCCATCTCCGCACTGGCAAACAAAAGCTGCTGCTCAGCGCGTGAAGGCAAGTAATGATCAATCGTCCCGACCAGTTCGCCATCGATCAGCACATCGGCCATAGCGCCGGCTGGCACCTTATGTCCGTACAGCTCGACTTTCGAGCCATAGAAACGGAAGCTGTATGCCGGCAAGGCATCCCCGAACTGCGCGCTGGTGATCCAATGCTCATCGCCGCCCACGAAGCGATCCGGGAATCCGCCTTCATGCACCCATGGTCCTTCAAAGCTGAACTGGAACATCTCTGTGCCCACTTCATCGTCGTTGACAATGGTCTCTTCAAGGTCGGCGGCGGCAGGAACCACGCTGAGCGAACAGAAAAGCTCGGCATCGATCTGCGGCAGCGCAGCGCTGATCATGCAATCGCCTTCTGCCAGTCCGCTGACCATTCCGTTTGCATCGACCGCGGCGATCTGTGGATCGCTGCTCTCCCAGCGGACCTGCGCGTCGGCATTGGCCGGGAACAGCTGCAGCTGAACTTGCTGCTGCTCCCCTGCTTCCACGCTCATGCTCTCCTGACGCAGCTGTGCGTATTGCAGCTCACCATCCTGCGGCGCGCTTGCCCGCGCATAGTCGAACTGCATATTGTAACCGCTCGACGCTTCATTTTTCGTCTGTGTCGGCTCATAGCGCAGCACATGCTTGTCTGCCGCAAGGCTCACATGCTCCGCGCTGTCAAACAAGCAGACGCCCATCTGTTTTTGTGGCGCGTAGGCATCCACCTCGGCTATTTCCTGACCATCGATGAGGACGCGCTGGATGCCGCCCATCGGCTCCAAATTGCCATACAGCTTGATCGCCGTGCCATAAAAGACGATCTCCAGTGCGCCGTCAAAATGATCTGTCTCAAACGCGATCCAATGATCATCGCCGCCATAGAACAGATCCGGATAATTCTGATCCGTATTCCACTCGCCGATATAAGTCACTTGATCGATGCCCATACCGATATCAAAATCGTTGATGAACGTATCCGTTTCAGCCTGTATCGGCTGCGGTGAGACCGGCAGCAGCAATGCTGCCATCAGAAATGATAAAATGCACTTCCATAGCTTATTCATGCTTTCCTCCTTTTTCCTTATGTCCGGCCCTGTGCATCTTTCTCCTCCTTTCTTATGCAGCTGGCCCTTCTTCTCTTATTATAAACAGCAAAAAAGCATGATGTAAACGTTTACTTTGTGCTTCTCCTGATTTGTCAGCTTTCCACAAAGCCAAGATATGCGCCAGGCACACATGGCCGCAAAAAAAACCGCGCGGCCTGTTCGCTCCGCACGGTCTCCTTGTCCTTTTAGTTTTCTTCCGCAAGCGTCTTATCGATATCCTCGAGCTCAGCTTCCAGCTGCGCGATGAACGCTTCCTTTTCTTCGATCTGCTCCTGCATCTCATCGATGGCGCGCTGTCCGAGCAATCCGACCATCTCATCCTGCATGCGGCGGATCTGGCGCTTCTGGTTCGCGATGAGCTCCTGCTTGCGGCCGCGCGCATCGCTCATGCGCTGACGCCACTGCTGATGACGCTCCTCGTTCCACTCCTTCAAGCTGTTGAAATAGTCGTCCATCGCGGCACGGAATTCCTTCCAGATCTGATCTTCCTTCTCTCTGCCGCAGGATCCGGCCTGCTTCCAGTCCACGCCCAGCTGCTTCATCTTCTCCGTGTTCTCACGGGTGTATTCCTTCGCATCGGCGATGGCGCGTGCCTGCGCGGTAAGCTCCTTCTTCACCGCATAATGCTTTGCCTGTTCCTCATGCAGTTCGTCATAATGGCGGTTGCGCGCTTCGTAGAACTTCTGGCGGCTCGCATTGAACTGGCTCCACAGCTGGTCCTCATGCTCGCGGCCTGCACTGCCTGCCGCTTTCCACTGATCCATCAGCGAACGGAAACGCTCGCTCGTCTTCTGCCATTCCTGGGAATCTTCCAGAGCGGCAGCCTGCTGGATCAGGTCCTGCTTAATCTTGCGCGCGCTGTCGAACTTCTCGCGCAGATTCTTCCAGTGGTCCCTGCGGCGGTCAAAGAACGTCTGCCGCGCATTTCTGAACTCTTCCCAGAGCGCGTCGTCCGTCTCCTTGCCTGCTGTGCCCGCTGCTTTCCACTGCAGCATAAGATCATTCATCTCTTCGGTCGTCTTGTTCCATTCCTCTGATGTCGAAAGCTCCTTGGCGCGCTTGATCAGCTCCTGCTTCAGGTTCTGTGAATTCTGATACAGCTCGCGGCGCTTTGCGTAAAACTTATCGATGATGCTGTCAAATTCCTGAGCCAGCGTTTCTTCATAAGCAGAATCCCAGAACTGGATACGTCTCCAGCGTCTGCGCAGATCGCTGACCTGATGCATCACTTCATTCCAGTCTGAAGACACCGGAATGCTTCTGGCTTCTTCGATCAGTGCCTCCCGGCGATGAATATCATCATCAAAATCACTGACTTCAAACATTTCGTCGTTATCATTATACATATCGTATTCCTCCATTCCCGTTTTCCGGATGATTACCTTTGAACGAATGAGTCCCCAGCAATATAAATTGTATCGCATATTGCGAAAAATATCATTCAAAAATTGCGATTTTATACAATTTTTTTACCTGATCTTGATTTTACGGTGCCTTTCTCCCGCTCATTCTTCCGTATTTTGCGCCTGCAGCTGCGACAGGATCCCCTGTGCTATGCATTCCGCCAGCATCTGCTGACCGTCCTCGCTGCGCAGGAGGGCAAGCTCAGCCACATTGGTGATGAAGCCCGCCTCCACCAGCATGGCGTCCATGCCACTGGCATCGACCACATAGAGCGGGGCGTTCACCGTGCTCTTGATCCCGCGCTCATGGCTCCAGCCGCGCTCAGCAAATTCCGCATGGACCTGCTGCGCCATATCGAACATCATCTCGCTGTCGGCACGGATATACGTCTCATAGCCAGACGCAGACGCATCCTCTGCGGCGTTCAGATGGATCGAGATCAACATGTCCGCGCGGGCCTGCTGCGCGATGCGCACCCTTGCGGCAAGGTCCTCTGCTTCCTGCGGCGGCCAGCTGAGTGCATCGCTGTTTCGGGTATAGACCACACGCACGCCGTCCTCGCGCTCCAGGATCGCACCGGTCTTCAGCGTGATCTGCAGCGTGATGTCCTTCTCCATGGTACCATCTTCCGCCACGCTTCCCGGGTCATACCCGCCGTGCCCGGCATCGAGCACGATGATCCATTCTGGCGGATCGATCAGATCAGTGAGGAAGCGGACGAGCTGCTGTCCCGGCTGCACGGACAAAAACAACGCGGCCGCTGCGGCGGCCAGCGCGATCCACAGACCGTTTTTCCTCCTGCTGCTGCGGCGCCGTCTTCGCGAACGCCGTCGGTTCATCAGTCTCCTCCTCCTTCAACCCCAACATTATATCATAATTTTCGTCATTTTCCGCACATGTCCGGTTTCCCTGTCTCTCTTTTTGTTATAATGAGTGCGGTGAAGAATATGATCAAACATATAGTATTTGATATCGGGAACGTGCTGATGCACTGGCAGCCCCAACGCTTCTTCCATGATCTGCGCCATCATGAAGAGCTGTGTTCCCTCCTTTTTCGTTCCGCCAGATGGCAGGAATATGACCGCGGCGCATGTACGCTGGATGATCTGCGTCAGGCGCATCCCCAGCACCAGCAGGCCATTTGTTACATGCTGGATCACTGGACGCAGGTCCTTCATCCCATCAGCGAGATGACCGCCTTTCGCACAGACTGCCGCAAGCGCGGCTATGGCATCTACATCATCTCTAACCTGAGCGAGGATTCCGCGCGCTCCCTGCAGGCGCGATACCAGCTGTTCGATGAGCTGGCCGGCGCCGTCCTCTCTTATCAGGAGCGTCTGCTCAAGCCGGATCCGAAGATGTTCTCCCTGCTGCTGAGCCGCTATCAGCTCGACGCCGATGCCTGCCTGTTCCTGGATGATGCCCAAGACAACATCCGCGCCGCCCTCGATGCCGGCATGAATGCCATCCTCGTGGATGATCCCCACGCCGCCATCATGAAAGCGAGGAAGCTGCTATGCTGAAGACAGGCATGCGCATCGAAGGCACGATCCAGAGCGCCAAGCGCGGGCAGGGCGTGATGCGCCATGGCAAGGACACCATCTTCGTGCGGCACGCGATGCCGGGGGAACAAGTGCGTGTGCGCATCGGCAAACCGCTGCGCGATGGCTGGAGCGCGAGCCTCGACACCGTGATCAAGGCGCATCCGCACCGGATCGAACCGCCATGTCCGCTCTATGCGCGATGCGGAAGCTGTCAGCTCATGCACCTCGACGCACAAGGCCAGCTCCAGTGGAAAAAAGAACAGATCGTGCGGGAAGTAAACAAGGCAAGACTGCCGCTGCAGGTCCATGATGTCGTCGGCATGGAAGACCCTGACCATTACCGCAACAAGATGATCATCGGCTTCGGCCGCGATGAAAAAGGCCGTCCGTGCGCCGGGCTCTATGAGGAGTTCAGCCACCGCATCGTGCCTTACCGCCGCTGTCTGATGCACCCGGAAGCCTGCGACGACATCGCCGCATCGATCCTGGAGCTCATGGCCCGCTTCCGCATCGAGCCTTATGACGAAAGGCGCAGGGGCGGTTTCCTGCGCCATGTGCTGATCCGCACCGATCATGATGTGCACGAGATCCTCGTCACCCTGGTCTGCACCAGCGATGTCTTTCCTTCCCGCAAGGCGTTCATCAGTGAGCTCATTCGCCGCCACCCCGCCATCCGCACCGTCGTGCTCAACGTCAACCGCCGGCAGACCAGCGTCGTGCTCGGCAAAGAAGAACGGATCCTGTATGGCAGAGGCTTCATCACCGATGAGCTGCTGGGGAAGACCTTCGCCATCTCCTCTTCCTCGTTCTACCAGATCAACCACCGCCAGTGCGAGCGCCTGTATCAGAAGGCATACGACCTGCTGCGGCCAGATCCGCGCATGCGCGTGCTCGACGCTTACTGCGGCATCGGCACGATCGGCTTATGCATCGCCGATTCCATCCGCACGCTGACCGGCGTCGAGATCAACGAACAAGCCGTGAAGGATGCCCGGGAAAACGCCCGCCGCAACCAGATCCGCAATGCCCGTTTCATCTGCGCGGACGCCACCCGCTTCATCATGGCAGAGAGCCAGCGGCATGCGCATTACGACGCCATCATCCTGGATCCGCCCAGAGATGGCAGCACCCCTGCGTTCCTCGATGCCTGCGCCGCGCTGCAGCCTGAACGGATCATCTATATTTCCTGCAATCCATTCACCCAGATCCGCGATCTACGCTACATCATGGCCAAAGGATATCGGTGCAGCGATATGTATCTTTTCGACATGTTTCCGATGAGCGATGACACAGAGTCAGTCTGTCTGCTTACCCGGCAGTGAGCCGGGTTTTTTTGATATGGCGCTTCAGCTCTTGCATCAGGCGATAAGCCCGCCATGTCCATGGCCGCAGCGGCATCAGAAAGTCTCCCAGCAGTTCGACGACATCCGCATGAAAACCGCGCTTGAAGGCAAATACGCCATAACCATCCTGATCTTTCTCAAACGATCCGCTGATGCCGTAGAAATTATAGGCGCGCATCCCCGCATGCTTCGCTGCGCGGATCATATGCCATTGCATGGCATAGGCCGGGTGAAAATGCAGGAACCGCCCATAGGTTCCGCCCGCCAGATAGATCATTTCCTGACCATAGCAGATGAAGATCCCGCCGCCCATGAGCACCTTGCCTTCCTGCGCATAAAGCTCCAGCTGCCTGACTTCACGCAATTTCTGCTGAAGCTGATCCAGTTCTTCCCGCAGCATCTTCTGATGTCTGGCGCGTTTGCAGCTATATCCCTGGATCTCGCTGAGTTCGGTTTGCTTCTGCATCTGTTCTTTCCTAAGTGCCCGCTGGTATGCGGAAAGGTCCATTTCGGCCAAGATCAGCTTCACCTGACTGCCATAAGCCTGAAACAGCTCCCTGTAATAAGTCTCATCCTGTGTATCAAAACCGCGGCGTGCCGCTGTATGATCGATGATCCGCATGAAATCCGGCAGTTTCTCTGGCCCGGCCTGCGTGAGCTTGATCTGATTTCGCTGCGCCCGGCGGATCGCCCAGCGCGTCTGTGCGTCAAAGCGTTGAAACAGTGTCTCTTCATCTTTATTTCTGAGATCGAACACAGACATCCAGCGGCACTGA
>ERZ1643249.2940-NODE-2940-length-15426-cov-12.172858_pt1 | contig 15426 bp, 12 predicted proteins | sample MGYA00579263_ERZ1643249 | MGnify/ENA primary metagenome ERZ1643249 (study PRJEB29033, sample SAMEA4952264) | chicken gut metagenome | biome: Broiler Chicken; feature: Gastrointestinal Tract; material: Caecum | place: Ireland | collected 2018 | study: Broiler...
CATTGTTTTTCAGAATTATAATCTGATCCCCATGCTGAATGTATATGAAAATATTATTTTCCCCATTGAGATCGATGGGAACCAGCCGGATAAAGAATTTATCCAGGAGATTACCTGCTGGCTTGGTATTCAGGATAAGCTGGAGCGGAATGTGACCCAGCTTTCCGGCGGCCAGCAGCAACGGGTTGCCATTGCCAGGGCTCTGGCGGTAAAACCCTCTATCCTTTTGTGCGACGAGCCTACCGGAAACCTGGATTCCCGTACCAGTCTGGAAGTGGTAGGCCTTCTGAAGTCTTCCAGTATGCGTTTTCATCAAACCATTGTAATGATTACTCACAATGATGAAATTGCTCAGATGGCAGACCGTATCATTCATATCGAAGACGGCCATATTGTCGGGAGAAAGTGGGGAGAGCCATGTCTTTAATTACCAATAATAACCGAAAACCTGCCTGGAAACTGGTGTTCAAATCATTAAAGACCAACCGGTTCCGTACCTTTTGTATCTTATTTACAATCTGCACCTGTACCTTTGTCATGACATTCCTGCCCTGTGTCAATACCCTGGATTATCTGACTGCCTATGAAGATTTCGCAGGTGAAGAGCATGCCGTCTATACGTCCCTGACACAGGAGGAAATCTCCGCCTTATCCCAGGACTCCCATTTTGAAAAGGTCTTTCTGGAAAAATACGGAGATCTGGGACAGCTGGAGGGGGAATATGCCAGACCCGTATATCAGAAATCTCCGGAGGGCAGTTTCCCGGGCTGCGAACTGATAGAGGGAAGCCTGCCCAAAGGCGCAGATGATATCCTCCTTGACAGCACTCTGGCAAAAAAACTCCATGCTGCTTTGGGAAAGGTCTATACTTTCCAAAGCAGCGGCAGGTCCCTGAGACTTCAGGTCTGCGGCATTGCAAAAGCAGCCTCAGGAACCAGTATTCCAAACTTTTATGTATCTGGCCTTTTTGCTGAAACCAGTCCCTTATTTACAGGTAAAGATTTCAGCCTGAAAGTCTGGCTGAAACAGGAATTTCTTTCCGGTGGTTTGGAAAAATCCTCTGCTCTCCTGGCTCGGATCGGCGAAGAATGCGGGATTTCAGACAGCCAGACATCCCCCAATTACTACAGCATTGATACCAATCCTCTTACTCCTTCTGTGATCTTGGTTTATTTTTTCCTGGACCTGCTGGTGATGGTCATCGGACTGCTGGTGATCTACAGCATTTTCTATATCTCTATCATGTCCAGGATACAGGCTTTCGGACAGATGCAGACCCTGGGAATGACTGCCGGACAGATCCGGCGGATGGTAAATCTGGAAAGTTCTATGCTGTGTCTGCTGGGCAGTACGACAGGAATCCTTCCAGGTCTGCTCCTGGCCGGTGCTGTAACAGGTCAATGGAGTCTGCCTTATATGGCCGGCATTGGACTGATCGTGTTTTTCTGTTCCTATATTTTCCTCATGGCTTTTCTCCAAAAGCCGGCAAAAGTCGCTTCCAGGATTACACCCTGGAAGGCTCTGATCTGGCAGGAAAACTCTGATTTTTCCTTTTCCGGCAGGATTTCCTGCCGCTCCCTGGGCAAGATGCGAGCGAAAAAAAACCGGAAGAAAATGTTTTTTACCCGGCTTTCCATGGTAACAGGAGGTATTTTCTTTCTACTTACCGCCGCTTATATAAGTTTTTGGAACATTGACCTCAGAGTACGTTCCGGGTATTTTCAGGAAGCAGATTATATTCTTTCTTTTAACTCTGAATACCTGAATTCTTCCGATACAGAACTGATAGAATATCAGGAGCAGAATATTTTCAGCCCGAAATTTTTGGAAAAACTGGGGACCTTTTCGGATGTAGAAAAAGTTTTTCCCCTTCATGAAGAATTTGTAAATGTTCTCACAGATCAGGGTTCTGAATCCACAAATCTGATCGCATTTGACGAAAAAATATTTTCTCTTATGAAGCCTTATCTGTCAGACAGCAGTCTTACCTATGATGAACTGGAGGAAAAGGAAAGTGTACTCTACAATCCCATCTATTACTATGGAACTGATTATTTTCAGAAAGGCAGCATTTCTCTGAATTATTACAATGGCAGCGGTTATGAGAACATTTCACTTCCTGTAGCAGGAACCATCGACCCGAAATTCTCAGAAGACTATGTGCCTTTGAATACCAGTTTTCTGGTGCCTGTCTCTGTATTTGAAAAGATGTATCCGGATGTCAATACAGTCAGTATGGTATATATCACTACCAAAAATCATATAGCTTCTCCCGAACTGGAGCAGTATCTGAAAGAGTTTTCCAGGGATTGTCCCCTGATCCTTATGGATTCCTACGAAGATTACCATCAGGAGCTGGCCAGACAGAATCGTCTCCTTCTCCTCCTCTTTGCCGGAGCAACCCTTATCGTGATCATCTTCAGCGTTCTGAATCTATTAAACTCTACGCTGAACAAAATGGTTACCCAGAACCGGAAGCTGGCGCTTTTTGAGGCAGTAGGAATGACCAGAAAAGAAATTAAAAAAATGCTTCTTTACGAATGCCTGTATATGTGCCGGATGCCTTTGGTCATTTCCTGGGTTCTGGGTGTGGGGATAAATTTTCTCCTTTACCGGTTCCTTTTCCTCTCCTCACCTTCTGTCCTGCCCTATCATCTGCCTTTGGTGCCCCTACTTTTATGGAGCCTTTTTGTACTGGCAGTTCCCATGGGGATCACCCTTGTATGCTACCGGCATTTCACAAAAGCCGGCTTAATGGAACGGTTGAAAAGAGACGAATAACTCCCGAAGAAAAAGTTTCTCCTGCTGAGTTCTTACGCCGAGGGCCGTCACTTTTGCGACAAATTTCCACTTTGCACAAGTACACATCCTGCTAAACAAAACAGCGCCTCATTCAATGTCCGAAGACAGTGATGAGGCGCCATTTTTATTTTATATCATAATCTTTTACTTTCTTTCGTGTAAATTAGGCAGAAATACAGAAAAGGTGGTTCCTTCTCCCTCTTTTGAGGAAACTCTTATATAACCTCCCTGGCGGGTGATAATCTGCCGGCTTAAGTACAATCCGATACCCACTCCTTCTTCCAGGTGTACCTTTCCTTCCCGGTAAAACCGTTTGAAAATGTCCTCGTAATGTTCCCTGGCAATGCCGATTCCTGTATCGGAAATATCAATCTTGGTGAACATCTCCCATACCTCTGTGTTCACTGTTATCCTGCCGCCTTCAGGGGTATATTTCACTGCATTATCCAGGATATTAAACAGCGCTTCCTGGGTCCATTTGGGGTCGTGGGAAACCACCAGGTCCTCGTCACAGCTGCATGACAGCTGGATCTCTTTGAATTCCGCCTTTGCGCCAACCTGAGACAGGGCCTGGAAAAGCGTATCAAAGATCCTGGCAGGTTTTACTTCCAGATGAATCAGAGAAGTTTCCAGGCGAGACATTTTCATCAGTGAATCCACTAGGAATTCCAGTTTTTTTACCTGATTTTCAATGACCTGGGCAAACTGCCTTCTCTGCTCAATGGAAAAATTTCCCGAATCCAGCATAGAACTGTACATGGTGATATTGGCAATGGGGGTTTTCAACTGGTGAGAGATATCCGATACCATCTGCTGGACCTCCTGTTTCTGAAATTCCTGGGTACTTAAAGAAGAATGGATCACATCGGACAGCTTATCCAGCTTCATTTCAATCTTAGAAGTAAGGGTGTCCTCCTCCGGCCCGGGATCCTGGAAATTTCCCTTCGTAAGCTCTTCCACCTGTCTGCATACCTTATCTGAGAATTTGAGAAAAGCCTTCCGGAAGATCCCGTACACTGCCAGAATCATCAGGATCATCAGCACTCCGAAACCGTAACACAGAAAGGTAAAAAAGTTTCTTTCTCCAAAACATGCCGTAGCAACCAGAAACAGAACACAAGCTCCTATAGCCGCTGCCATGACAAACGTATCTGCACTTATTTTTCTATTCATTCTGCGCTCCTATCCACTGATATCCCATACCGTAAAGTGTTTTTATGTATTTATATTGGGCGTCTTTGATTTTGGCTCTCAGACGGCTGATATTGATAGTCAGAGTATGCTCGTCCACAAAGTTTCCTTCACTGTCCCAGAGTTTTTCCAAAAGAAGGTTCCTGGTAAGAGCCATATTCTCATTCTTGACAAATACATAGAGAAGTTTAAATTCCGTAGGTGTCAGAGACAGCTTTTCCCCTGATTTTATTACAGTTCTGGTCTCAAAATCGATCACCAGATTCCCGCACCGGTAAAGATGCTCCTCTTTCTTTCCCATTGTCCGCCTCAAAACCGCCTGGACCCTCTGCATAGCAATCTGCACATTAAAAGGTTTTGTAATATAGTCATCCGCTCCCAGCGCAAATCCTTCCATCACTTCCTCATCCAGTTCATGAGCGGTAAGAAAGATTAAAGGCTTCTGATTAAATCCCCGTATCTCTCTGGCAAAATCAAATCCATTGCCGTCGGGAAGATTTACGTCCAGCAGCATAAGGTCAAATTTCTGGGATTTTACCATAGGATAGGCATTTTCCAGATTATATACAGGTATGGTCTCATATCCTGCATTTTGAAGATTAAAACAAAGTCCTCCATTTAAAAGCTGGTCATCTTCTATCACTAATATTCTGCTCATTCGTCTGTCCTCTCTGTATCAAATGCAAATGCCTGTCGTTTGGATCTCGGCATTTACATAACTATTCTGGTAAAATACTATCAAAAAATCCTTCTCCACACAAGAAGCCTTTCTATTATTCTTCCGGGCAGTCAGCCCGGCTCCCAAAGGATATAGAAAAACAGGATTTTTCTCTTGCTTTTTTCTCTCCGTTTTTATATGATTGTAATAACATCTAAATCCTTCATTTTGCAATTTGCAGCATTTCGTTTTTCTTTTGATTATTTTCTTCAGATTCCCTTTCAAAAGAGGATACTTTTTTTCGTACTTTGACATTTTAATAAGGCTTTACACCAGGCATGATCACATGATACAATTCATAATACACTATATAACAACTAGGAGGGGATTTTTATGACGGATGAACAAAAGTTAGATTTGATTTTGTCAAAAATGACAGACATGCAAAGTGATATCGGCAGTCTGAAAGCAGATGTTGCCGGTCTGAAGACAGACGTTGCTGATTTAAAGACCGACGTTGCTGTTCTAAAGACCGACGTTGCTGTTCTAAAGACCGACGTTGCCGCTCTGAAGACCGATATGGAAAATGTCAAAAAGGACATCGCCGGATTAAAACTCATGGATGACATGATTTTTGATGAAGTAGAACGTGTTCACGAAATTTTGAATGCCCATACCGCCGATACTCTGCTCCATCACCCAACCTATATGTAAGAATATGAACGAACGAAAGATACAGCCTCCGGTGTCCCGGCAGCATAAAGTCCAAATGGTCAGGTTCACAAGAGGATAAAAGGTGTAAAGTCTTATTTTGCTGTCAAAGATTTTACACCTTTTTTGCGACAGTCTGGAGGTGATCCTGATTCTCCGCCTTACAGGCTTATACTTGTTGTCACTGATCTGCAGTGCTATAATAATGTGAGAAAGTACCCTGCATATACATATATACATATTGTCTGGGTACACCCAGTCCGGATATAAAATATTTCAGATATATCCGGCTGAATTTTTTAAATGAGGTAAAAAGCAGTGCTGAATTTTTTACGAGAAGAACACATCGATGAAGGAATTGTCCAGGGAATTCTGGAATTTCGGAATAAATATGGGACGGGAAACTCTTATTCAGGCAAAACCCCCAGATATGTATACTACGGAAAAGAAATCTGGGAGCAGGCGGCCCAGGCTCTGCTCTGCGGAAAAAATCTTCTTCTGGCCGGAGCAAAGGCCACAGGAAAGAACATGCTGGCAGAAAATCTGGCAGAGGCTTTTGGCCGTCCCAGCTGGAATGTCTCTTTTCACATTAACATGGATGCTTCCTACATGATCGGCACCGACACGTTCCGGGAAGGGCAGGTGGTATTCCGTCCTGGTCCGGTATATGAAAGTGCCGCCCAGGGGGGGTTCTGTATCCTGGACGAGATCAACATGGCCAGAAATGAGGCTCTGGCTGTACTCCACTCTACCCTGGACTTCCGCCGGGTGATCAATGTCCCCGGCTACAGCCGTATTTCTGTTCATGAGGCAGCCCGTTTTATCGCTACCATGAATTACGGATACGCAGGGACCAGAGATCTGAACGAGGCTCTGACCTCCCGTTTCATGGTCATAAATATGCCGGAAATTTCCCAGGAAAATCTGGAAAAGCTTTTAAAAAGAGAATTCCCCTCTATGAAAAACTCTTATATTCAGCAGTTTGCCGGACTGTTCCAGGACATTGAGAAGAAATGCAAAAGCGGAGAGCTGACCAGCCGTGTCCTGGATCTTCGAGGTCTTCTTGATGCCATAAGCCTGATGGAAAATGGACTGTCTCCCCTTGCAGCTCTGGATATGGGAATTACCAATAAAACCTTTGACGCCTATGAACAGTCTCTGATCCAGGATGTGATTGCTTCCCGGATCTCTAAGAAAACAACTGCCGGAAATATTTTTGCAGGATAAGGAAATGTCAGATAGAAGAATGTATACTTCCCGTCAGCGGCGGGCCATGAATATTATCTGGACAGCTTCCGGAGCATATGATTTTCAACCGGATTTTATGGCATTTCAGCTTGATGGGGAACCGGATTTTTATATGAATTCTATTATCGGATATGTACGGAAATGGTATGATCCGAACATTATGGAAAAACTGTTTTCCACCATACAGGAAGGGCTTTTTAAGGAGACCTATGACGGCCTTCTCTGGATTGCCCTGGAAAACTGTGCCTTCCAAAGGGAAGAGCCCTGTCGGCCTGTACTGAAAGAGCTTCGTCTGGAACACGCCAGAGATTTTTTCCGGCAGGATGAACAGAAATCCCGGCAGCAGTGGATGGCTCAGAACAGCCTGGTCTACGCTTTGGAGTCTGCCAAATGGCGGCAGGTACTGGGAAAGGATCCAGGACTTGTTAATCCCTGGGAAAGGCAGCTTTTCAAAGATCTTTTATATCCTGGAGATATCTCCTCTCAGGAGATTTATGATCGGACTCTGGAGATCTTTCACCGGTATTTCCGTTATCGCCGGGAGCATCCTCTGGTCGGCTTTTTTACGGATATCAGGAAAAAATTCTCCCATCGTTTTCTTGGGCCTCTGCCCCGTCGACTGGTACGCAGCGATGATCTGAATATGGGACGGACAGGCAGTGCCCAAGGCAGTATCATACCCCGTCAAGGCATGGAACTTCTTCCGAAAAAGCCATCTGAGAGCGCTGCCGATTACCAGTATATCCAAAGCTGTTTCGGCCTGCCTTTATATCCGGAGGAATTTTCCCTTCATCTGGAAAACCTGCTTTGTACAGATACCCACGAAAACTGCAGACTGTATTTTACAGATGGAAAGCTTCCTTTTCAGGAAGAAAAAAATGCCCTTGTGCAGAAATTTCTCCGGGATTCGGAGGCACAAAGGCAAAAAAATGAAAGTTATTATCAGAACAGACGGGATTTCTGTCAAAGCAGCATCCACCATCTGACCCAGCAGATCAAAAACGCCATGCTGGTCTATCCCCAGCCCTTAAAAATCCCCAGCCGTTCCGGGAAGATCTTTCCCAGAGAAGTCTGGAAAGCCCTGTGGCTGAACAATGACCGGATCTTTATGGAAACCACCGATGAAGAACAACCGGATTTCTCTGTAGACCTGATGCTGGACGCCTCTGCTTCCCGTCTGGGCAGCCAGGAGATCATCGCTCTCCAGGGATACATTATTGCGGAAAGCCTTCAAAAATGCGGAATTCCTTTCCAGGTCTATTCTTTTCTCACTCTGAAAGGCTTTACCGTTATGCGCCGCTTTTTGAGCTATGAGGACAACGGCCGGAATAAAGAAATCTTCGGCTACTGTGCCGCCGGCTGGAACCGGGACGGACTGGCTTTCCGGGGAGCGGGACATCTTATGGAATCTTCTCCTGCTGCAAACCGGATTTTGATGGTCCTTACAGACGCCAGTCCCAATGATGACCAACGGATCCCGGCGAACCCTTCCAGAGGAAGAGTACTCAGCCAGGACTATTCGGGAAAACCCGGGATTGAAGATACTGCCCGGGAAGTCCATTATCTGAAGCAGGAAGGAATAAAGGTCATGGCCATACTAAACGGCAGCGATGCCGATACCCTGGCTGCCTCCAGAATCTACCAGCAGGACTATGTGCGGATAGAAAAACCGGATCAGCTTTCCCAGGCCGCAGGGGTCCTGATCCAAAAGCAGATTCAGCAGCTCCACAGTTAATAATGCTTTTCGATCTCCAGGATTTTCTCATAAAGCTTTCGGTTCACAGGGGTGGAAATCCCGTGTTTTTCTCCCAGGGGTATCACTGTCCCGGCAAACATTTCCACCTCTGAAAGCCGCCTGGAGATCCGATCCTGGGCCATAGAAGGCATTCCTTTAGGATCCAGCTGTTCCAGGAGGCCGATATAGTAATCCATATCTTTTTCCGTCAAAGGGATTCCTTCTGCCTTTCCCAAGGCAATGACTTCTCTCATGGCTCCCAGCATATCTTCATGGGCCTCCTTATGTTTTCCCAAAGCCCCTTCATAATCAGTCCCATAGGCCATGCATACCTGGTTCACGCCTACATTCAGCATAAATTTTCCCCATAGCCGGTGCATAATATCCGGTACTTCCTCATAAGGCAGGCCCAGGCCCTTAAAGATGCCTGCGGCCTTCTCCGCCTGTTTTTTCTGTCCCGGCCTGGCGGCTCCTATCACGATCTTTCCCATCCGGCTGTACCGGAGCCGGTGGCCGAATTTCATAGCGTCCATTCCCTCTGCTATGGCATAAATCACCTTATCCCAGCCATATCTGGCTGCCAGCATTTCTTCACTGATAATCCCGTTCATTACAGACAGAATCACCGTATTTTCTCCCACAGAGTTTTGAATGGTTTCTATAACAGATTGAAGTCCTCCATACTTTACTGCCACGATTACAAGATCCGCCGGGGAGGCCTGACTGCTCTCTTCCATCTGAAAGATCTGGGAACGGCCGTTGCAGAGAACCTCTTGTCCCCGATACTTTTCCAGCCGCTGTTTGTCCATCACAAAGGAAATATCTCCTCCCTGCTCTTTTATAAAATCTCCGTACATAACTCCGAGGGCCCCCATGCCTGCAATACGGATCTTTACCTCTTTCTTATTTTCCTCCATTACTCATCCCAGCCTTCTGTAAAACGGATATTCACCGCAATATTCCGAACCTCTTCCCCCTCCTGAAGTTCTATATCATGAAGGTCTGAGACAGGAGGCAGATCTCCATCTTCAGAGATTTCCAGATACAGCCAGTCATAAGCCGCTTCATTGGCATTGTCCACCGCTTCCTCCAGGGTATCTCCCACTGCATAACAACACTCCAGATCCGGAAAAGTTGCCTGAAACTTTCCCTCCTCTGTTTTTCTTATCACTGCCGGATATATAAATTTCATAATCTATTTCACTCCTTTCAATATTCTCACATGGAACCCAGCCCGATCCCATACTGAGGATAGTATACCACAAAGCAAGGAGCCAAGCGAGCATTTATGCTCATTTGGCGACTGCCGATGATCCTAGCCGCCTGCGGCTAGGGTACCACAAAGCAAGGAGCCAAGCGGGCATTTATGCTCTGTCTTGTATAGACGAAAGTTCTTTTATCCCGTATAATGAGAAATCATAGTGCTTTATAAAATGCAAAAGAACAAGGAGGGTTTTCATTATGACCAAAATTAAATTACCCATTGGCAGTCTGCCTTTTTTGAGGGAAATGGACAGCCGGCTGATCTCCTACAACATAGAAATGACCGAAGTGACCGGAGGCACTTTCTGGAAACTTTATACTCCTGCCCAGATAGAAGGCAAAGAAGAAGTTCCCCAGCTTGCTGACCTGTCTCAGATGGGCTCTCTTCTGGAAATGTTTCCCCCGGCAGACCTTCAGGATCAGCGGGCTCTGGAACTGGCCAAAGCCCTGGGGCCGGCATATATCCGGGTCAGCGGCTCCTGGGCCACCACTACCTATTATGATCTGGACGGCCATACCGGCGGAAAAGTGCCGGAAGGCTTCCACAGCATTCTCACCCGTAAGCAATGGAACCTGCTTCTGGATTTTGTAAAATATGTAGACGGCAAACTGCTGATCTCCCCGGCCAACTGTGACGGAGTACGGAACCCTGACGGAACCTGGAATCCAGAGCAGCTAAAGCTTATTCTGGACTACAGCCGGGACTATGGTGTTCCCATTTCTGCCGTAGAATTTATGAACGAGCCAAACACTACCATTCTGGGCGGGACACCTTCCAACTATACTCCGGAAGATTTCAGCCGGGACCAGGATCTCTGTTTCCGTTTTCTTAAAGAAAATTATCCGGATATCCTTACGGTAGGTCCCTGTTCCAGCGGAGAAAAATTCAGCCCCTATGTAGGCTATCACAACTTATCCGTGATTCCCTCGGAAGATCTCCTGGAAGGCTGCAAAGAGCAGGCAGATGTATACAGCTACCATATGTACAACTGCTTTTCTGAAAGAGGGGCTTTCCTGGGCATACACTGGCCGGGTGACAAGGCCCTTTCAGAAGAATACCTGGGGATTCCATGGGAAGCTGCCTGCTATTACAAGAAGCTGCGGGATCAATATTGTCCCGGTGCCCAGATGTGGGTCACAGAATCCGGCGATGCAGGCTGCGGAGGAAATACCTGGGCCTCCACTTTTCTGGACGTGATCCGCTCTGCCGATGAACTTGGACGTTTCTGCACAGTTACAGACGGGGTGATCTTCCACAACACCTTTATGGCTTCCGATTATGGATATCTGGACTTTGAAACCCATCTGCCCCGGCCCAATTACTGGCTTGCCCTGCTGTGGAACCGGCTGATGGGATCTAAAGTCTATGACTTGGGCCAGGAAATCCGAGAAGGGTTCCACTGCTATGTCCATTCCAGAAAAGACGGGAAAAAAGGGTATGCCTATATGATCGTCAATAACTCCCCTTCAGAGGCTGCACTCCTGGAAGTGCCATGGAGAGGTACTGTCTACACCCTGTCCGCTGAATACCTCCGCTCTCCCAGGATTCTTCTCAACGGAAAACCTCTGGAGCTCACAGGAACCGCACAGCTTCCTTCTCTTGAAGGAGCTCCTGTAGAAGCAGGAACACTAACGCTGGCTCCTGCTACCGTGACTTTCCTTGTAACAGACTAAGTGTACTGTATCACTCACATTTCGCATAATGACTTGCCTGAACTTCCATCTGCGGCGTTGTCGTCAATCAGCGTATCCACCGCTACGCCTCATTCCTCCGCCTTGCAGAGTGGAAAGTTCATTCGTCGTCATTATGCTGAAAGTGAATGCTACAGTACACTAAGTCCGATTTTCTTTTATTCTTTTACAATCTTTACAGAACACTTATGGGATAACAGGAAATATCCTCCATAGATGGCTCCTGTAAGGGCCATGGTCACTGCCAGAGCAGCCCCGGAGCCCTTGGAGCCATAGATAGAGAGCATTGTCCGGCATACCTGTATACCAAATATGGCATGTACTGCTGCCAGAAGAATGGGCAGCAGAAATAAAAGGCCATTCTGCCGTCTTAAAGCTCTTCGGATTTCTTTTTCTTCACAGCCCAGCTTCTGCAGTATCTGATACTTCTCTCTGCTGTCTGCACTGTCTGAAAGAATTTTCAGAGCCAGCACTGCAGAGCCGGAGATCAGAAAGCAGATTCCCAGATACAGGCCCAGAAAGATGTACATAGCGCTGGTGCCGATGCTGTCATCATAAATAGCAGACTGGGTAGTGACCTGTATCTTCCCATAGGTACTCTGTTCTGGATTCAGTATCTGTGCAAAATTCTGGTCCATTTCCTGGGCAAATTCTTTACTCTTATCCCGGTAATCTCCCATAACATAATTCTTATACTGTTCCTCTTCTCCCAGTTTTACAGAGTCCGGCACCAAAAGGATACCAGAGTTTTGAGGCTGGTAAGACATCTGAAGATAGCCGTCCTGACAGGTATTTTCTTTTGCATGATAGCTTTTTCCTTTAATGGTAATCTCCCGATCATCCGCAAGGCCTCTATTCCGTATATACACAGCACCTTCCTGATCTGCTACGATCAGGTACTCATTTTCCTTCAGTTCATACTCTGGCATATGATAAACTCTGGCTGCCCTATTATAATCCCCCACCTTCATCACTTCTGCTTTCCGATTGTCATACTCCTCACCATAAGATTCACCAATCAAAGTATAATTGGTCACCTCATCCAGATGATAGGTATAAACGCTGACCAGGCCCTGAAAATCTTCCATAGAAATCCCACGGACTTCCATAATATCAAAGATAGACTTAGAATCTGTCATTTCTTTAGACATGGAAATGGACACCGGAGCCAGCTTTACCGCTTCCTGATCCTTATATTCTTTTCTGGCAATGGCGGAAAACAATAGACAGATGGTCATAAAGAGCAGCAGGCAGATCACGCTGCATGCCATTACCGTAGAGTTCAGCTTATTGGAAAGCTCTCCCACTACAAAAGAATTCAACCGCCGGTAGTACAGCCTTCTGAATTTTCCTGCAGCTGTCATGAGAAAGCCGGACAATGACCAGAACACCAGAAAAGTTCCAAGGATCCCCAGGAGCACCTGGGTCAGAACATCTGTTTCTGTGGTCATAGCCTGCTGATTTGCAGTCACATTATAGTAGGCAGTTCCCAGCATCACTACAGCCAGTAAAAATACCAGTCCGCTGAGAAGGGGCTTTTTCAGAAAGTTTTTCTCCTTTTTCCTTCCCGCAGTGATAAACTCTGCCAGCCTGGCCCGGCTTACAGAAAGGGTATTAAAAATCATCACCACCAGATAGATCAGGAGAAAATACAAGATACTTTTCCCCACTGCCTGACCGGAAATCACAAATTCATATCTGGATACATCTGCCTGAAAAAGATTGGACACGATCAGAGACATCAGCTGGGAAATCCCCATTCCAGCCAGCAGACCCACAGCCAGGGAGATCAGTCCCATCCAGATAGTCTCCAGCCACAGCATAGCAGCCAGCCTGATACGTCCCATTCCCAAAGTAAGGTAGATGCCGAATTCCCTCTTCCGTTTTTTCAGCATAAACCTGCTGGCATAGACAATAAGGTATCCCAGGACCAGAGAGACAAAAATACTTACCCCGGACATGATCCCGTTCATAGAATCGATAATAGCTGCCTTTGTCTGGGAAACTTCCATCATAGCTGTCTGGGTTTCGATGGCATTGAAAATGTAGAAAACCGCTACTCCCAGGATCATGGTAAAAAAATAAATCGAATAATCCCGAATGCTCTTTCTGAAGTTTTTAATAGACAGACTAAACAACACGGCTCAGGTCACCTCCCAGTAATGCGATCACATGAATGATCTGGTCAAAAAATTCCTTCCGGCTGGATTCTCCCTTTCTCAGTTCATGGAAAAGTTTCCCATCTTTAAGAAACAGCACCCGTCCACTGTAGCTGGCACAGAGAGGATCATGGGTTACCATAAGAATCGTTGCCCCCAGCTCCTGATTCAGGAACTGCAGATTATCCAGAAGCATCCCTGCGCTCTGAGAATCCAGGGCTCCTGTAGGCTCATCCGCCAGGATCAGGGAGGGGTTCGTTACAATGGCCCTTGCACAGGCACACCGCTGTTTCTGACCCCCGGACATCTGGTAGGGATATTTTTTCAGTACCTCCTGGATATTCAGTTTCCGGGCAATCTCTTCTACCTTTCCGGGAATCCTGCCCGGCTTCTCATTCTGTATCTGAAGGGCCAGAGCGATATTGTCAAAACCGTTCAGCGTGTCCAGCAGGTTAAAATCCTGGAAAATAAAGCCCAGTTTCTCCCGACGGAATCTGGAAAGGCCTCTTCCTCTCAGCTTTGTCACATCTTTTCCCTCCACCAGGATATGGCCGCCTGTTACCCGGTCTATGGTGGAAATGCAATTCAGAAGAGTAGTCTTTCCCGAACCGCTGGCCCCCATAACTGCCGTAAATTCTCCCTTTTCTACTGAAAAGCTGATATCATCTACTGCCTTGGTAAGGCTGGATTTGTTTCCGTAATATTTCATCATATGCTGGATTTCCAATAATTTCTCCACAGATTTTCCTCCTTTTTTCTTTTCTGCACAGAATAGAAGGGATTCCACGACTCCTTTCTTATTCTGTCCTATACTGTCTCTATTATAGAAAAAGGCTCTTCCCCCATCCATGGATTTCCATTACTTAATCTTACATCTCTGTAAGGTTGGTAAAATCTTATAGCAGAAAAAAGATGGCCTTGATATGCATTTGCAGATCTAAGCCATCTCTGTATGTTTATCCTGTCCAAATTCTATAAATATCTCCGTATAAACTCCTTTTTCAGATTCTGCCCAGATCCGGTGTCCCAGTCTGTGGCAGAGTTTTTTGCACAGATACAGTCCCATGCCCGTAGAACTCTGTCCCCTTCTTCCATTTTCTCCGGTAAAGGAATGTTCGAAGATACGGGGAAGATCTGCCTTTTGGATTCCCATACCATTGTCCCACACAGACAGCAAAGTTCCCCTGGAAGTCCTGCTGCTGCGGATCCGTATACAGGCCTCCTCTTCCCTTTTGTATTTCACACTGTTGCTCAGAAGCTGGCCCAGAATAAAGCTCAGCCATTTTTCATCTGTCAGCACCGGAATATCTTCTGTCTCCTGAATGATCCGGATATGGTTCAGGATCAGACTGTCCCGGTTTCTGGAAATGGCCTGGTCTGTTACCGCCTTCAGAGAATATTCCCGGATCACATAATCCTTTTCCGGAACCTGGCTTCTGAGATAGTAGAGAACCTGTTCCACATAACTGTCTATCCTGGAAACCTGTTCTTTCATAACTCTGGAGGTCTCACCTCTGTCCTTGTGGAGAAGAAGCCTCATACTGGCAATAGGAAGCTTCACCTCATGAATCCAGGTCTCCACATACTGTTTAAAGGCATTGTTCCTCCTCTGCTGTTCAAAAATCTGGTCGCTCATGGCCTTTCCCATCTGCTCCACAGTGTTATAAAGAATCCTTCCCTCCAGAAATTCCGGTTTCTTTATCATTTCCTGGATAAGGTATTTTTCTTCCAGGTTCCCCATCTTTTCTTCCAGCTCCCGGTAGAACCTGTTCTTCCTCATATAATCCCAGGAAAGCGTTCCCACAAGTCCCAGCAGCCAGATTCCCAGTGTCAGGATCATCAGCTCTGCCTGGACCTGGAAAAAATACATGACCAGCTCTGTCAGCCCCGCTGTAAGCAGCCACAGAAGGACCAGTCTCCAGTTGTCTTTCAAATATGCCCTTTTCTTCATTCCACTCTCCCCTGTC
>ERZ1643249.2941-NODE-2941-length-15424-cov-11.103065_pt1 | contig 15424 bp, 23 predicted proteins | sample MGYA00579263_ERZ1643249 | MGnify/ENA primary metagenome ERZ1643249 (study PRJEB29033, sample SAMEA4952264) | chicken gut metagenome | biome: Broiler Chicken; feature: Gastrointestinal Tract; material: Caecum | place: Ireland | collected 2018 | study: Broiler...
GCCCTTCGGTGGAATCTATGATCATATCAAGAAGCCATAAGACGTCGGTGTCTTTGATAAGCCGGCGAAGCTGTGATTTCAGAACGTCGTGATCGATTCTGTAAAAGTATTTTCGAACGTCGCACTTCAGGACCCACCCGTCCGTCCCGTGTTGCCGGTGAAACTTCTGCATAAACAGTTTCAGGCGGTCAAGGCCGAAGTGTGTTCCTTTGCCCTTTTGACTTGCGTAGTTGTCGTATATGAAGGTTTTCGAAAGAACCGGTTCCAGGACATTGTCGCAAAGACTGTGCTGAACGATTTTATCGCGGAATGAATTATACATAATCAGGCGTTCCTTCGGTTCCTTTACTATGAAGCAGTTATAAGGCGAAAGGCGGTATTTGTGGGACGTCAGCATGAAATGAATGAACATAAGGTTTTCAAGAATGTTCGCTTCATATTTGCAGACGGCATACTTCCACCGTTTACCTTTGCGCGCTTCTGTATACGACGAATACAGGCTGTTAAAGTCTGCGACAGACGCGAAGTCAGAAGGTTCTGCTTTCTGTTCTTCGCTCAATTTAGAATCCTCCTTGACGCTTATAGTCCGGCCGTCACCACGGAAGGCCTTTCGTCGTCAATCATGTATTTACCGTAGCCTTTCCGGCTTGCGGAAGGAAACGACCTCCTTTGTTGGGGCACTCTGCTTTCAGGTTCGTCGCCTTACTCGGTCACGTTTTCCACCAAATCCGGCCGAACGCCACGGTTGCCATTGTACGCGCTGTTGTTGTTCAGACTGCCGTCAGTGTTGACATTGCGCGCATTGTTCGCGTTGCCGGCGTTCGGGGTAACAGGTCGTTCCCTAATGGGTTTTATCACACGCCTTCAGGTATCGGCGCCGAAGGTTCCACCGGTTCGGCGGTTTCCTGTTCGGCCTTATACCATTTAGCGGTCATAAACTTAACGTCCAGGGTCAGCTTCGTCCAGTAGTCAAAGGTTCCCTTGTCGATATAGGACCGCTTCTTCGACAGTCCGATCATGTGAAGCAGTTTCTTACATTCGGTCAGGGCGGCCCTTTGCAGACGAAGCCGTTCCAGGCGATCCGCTTCGTCGCGGATCGGGAATATTTCGTTCGCTTCCAGTAGGTCGTCATATATGGCCATGACGTGACCCTGGATTCTGTTGACAATAGAAAAGCGAACCTTCTTCGGGAAGCGGTTCGCGTTGTCAGTCAGGTCCAGGGTGTAGTCGATCAGCTTGTCGGCCACCGGAAGAACGTGAAGCGGACTTTCGTTTTTATTCGAAGACCGCTGATAATTTCTTCGGGTTCCCATTGATACACCTTCGCTTTCTTATTCTTTCGACTGTTTCCGGATCGCCGGAATAGTCGAAGCCGTATTCACGAAGGACGACGGTTTCTTCCGCGCCTTCGTAGGTTACGCCACACAGAACCACGCTGTCGCCCTCACAATGGCCGCAGACGGGCCGAAGTTCGGTGAATAGGTTAGACACCAGACAGGACGTTTCTGAAGGCGTACAGGCGAACCTGGTCACAGATACAGGCGATTCTGGGACGTGTCCAGAATCCCTTCCGGAACGCCGTCGCCGTCATAACCGACCCAGTTCGCGATCTGCGCCGGCGCGAAGGTGTGTGTCACGGTGGTTCCCGTGAAGCCGGTGTTTAACTGGTCCAGGATCGACTGAATGTCGTTGTCCTGGCGCCGCTGAACCTGTTCGGTAGTTTCGCCGGTTGTTTCGTTAATCGTGGACGCGGCCTGGGTGTGGGCCACCGGCGCCGCGTAGGCGATTAACTGGGTATTTGTGACGTAGGAACCGGCACCCACCTGAACGGACACGGCGGCCGCTTCCTGGTTCGTAATGAAGACGGCCAGGTCGTGAATGTGGACAGTGTCGGCCCCGTCTTCGAAAGACGTCGCCGGAATAACGTTGTCACTGTCTTCGCCGTCAAGCCACCCATAACAGAACAGGATTTCCTTTCCGTTGATGTCCTGGCCGAAAACGCCGATTTCTCTGACCCAGACGTTCGCTTCCAGTGCTTCGTTCGTGATCTGAACGGGAATTCGCATGATCGCCGGTGTGCCGTCGACGAATTCCTTTCCGGCAAGGTTCGCGGTTACGTCTTCAGGATTGATAAGTCCCGACAGGGTGTTCGGACTGACGTCCGGAACACCGCTTCCGGCGGCCGCGCGCGTCAGGTTCAGTCCCTGTCCTGAAGCGATCAAGGCTGTCAGCGCTTCGACGCCGCTGTCGGTAACGATAGACTTGAATTTTGCCATGTGGTTTCCTCCTTATTCGGCCGGCTTGTAGACGTGCCGATTCAGAACCGCCATAGCGGAACAGGCGGCCGTCTGGGCCGGTTCGATTTTCTGTGGAATTTCGGTCTTCATGCGAAGAACCAAATTCGCCGGAATCATTTGTCCCAGTGTGGCCACCAGGGCGTCGCGCTGTGAATAACCTTCCAAGCGGATTCTGACCAGTAGATCATAGGCGTTTTCGTCCAGTGTGACGCTGAAGTCTTCGCTGACCGTGGACAGATACTTCAGAAGGGTCCTGTAAGTGTAGGGAAACTGATCCAGGTATCGGATCAGGATTCTTTCGCGGCGTTCCTGTAAAGTGTCGCCAGGGGCCACAGAAAGGCCCAGAATCGCTTCCCACCGCTGACACCCATATTCGGTCAGGGACACAAGAAAGAAGTCGTCAGCGGCGTTCCTGACGTCACTGACGGCCCTTTCGAATTCCGGCTGTTCTGCGTTTGCGATCTGGTCGAATTCGATCAGTTCCTGAAGGCAACGCGGCCAGTATTCTTTAAGTAACATTTTCGATCACCCCCAGAACCGGAATAGCGTTCGACGCCAGACTGATATTCTGGGTCGTGCCGTTGATCGTGGTTCCGGTTACGTCGATAATTCCGTCGACGGCCAGGACCTTTGTTTCGATCTGGCTGACGCGGACGATCAGGACTTCCTGGTCGGCCCATTCCTTCGCCAGTTCGGCGAAGTATTCCTGGATAGCCTTCTGGACCTCTGTTTCGACAGATTCCCAGGTGTAGGACGTCGCAAAGGTCAGCGCGAAGGAAACATTCACAGTCGTTCCGACGACACCTTCTACGGTTACAACATGGCCGATCGGTGCGATACCGTCGCCGACGCCCTGGTTCTGAACAGGGTCGACGGCCGTCTGGACGCTGTTGACCAGGTCTTCCGAAGGAATTCCCCAGTCGCTGTCGACGAAGATGATCTTGACGGTTCCGCCGCCATTCCAGACAGGAATGACCTTGATCTTTCCGACGCCCTGAAGAAGTTCGACTTTCGTCTTGTAGTCAGCCTTGTTTCCGCCGTATGCCTGGGATTCAAGACTTTCCAGGTAACGGGAATACAGGTCGGCGTCAGATTCTTCGTCTTCGCCGTTGATCAGAATGTCGGCCAGGCGCGCGGCGCCCAGGCCTTCGACATAGTCGATCGGGAACAGGTTTCCCTGGTAACGGTTACCGGCGGCGCCGGCTGTTTCGCATACCAGGCGGAACTGACCAGTCGCCAGTTTTTCGGTGACTATGTAGTTCAGGGAATCGCCGGAAAAGCGCGTTCCGATAGGAATGTCCATAGCGTTTCCGTCGCCGTCTTCGAAATATCCCTTTCGGACAGCGGCAGTCGCGGCCGTTCGGAAGATACTTCGTTCGCGGACCTTCTTTGTCAGGTCTTCGCCGGTTTCGGTGTCGGGGAAGGCTCTGTCCATAAGATAGGCCAGTTCGATATACATGATCGCCAGTTCAGCGGCCGCCGGCGCTATGGCGTCATATACAACGGAACCTTCGCGTTTGTCGATAGAAGGCGCGACGCGCTTCAGACAACGGTCCATAATTTTTTCGAAGGTCATATCTTCAAACATTTCCGCCCACCTCTCTTTCGATAGGAATTTCGCCGAAGATAGTTTCGGCCGTGAACTTCACAGAAGCGGTTCTTTTGTCGATCTGGACCACTTCGAAGTCGACGACGTCGGTGATCCGGCTGTCCGCCAGAAGCGCTTCGCGAATTACACGTTTGATTTCACTTGCAAACACTTGATAACTTTTCCCGACGACGGCGTTCAGTTCTATTCCGTAATTCCAGGAATAGATCAGGAATTCAAATCGTTCGGTTTGCAGTATTTTGTAAATGGCCTGTTTCATGGCTTCCGTGGAATCACAGAAGCCACCGACGCGGCCGGCGTCAAAGTCGATTTTGTATGTCCGCGAAGGGGTGTCAGCGGCGGTCTGAACCGCCACGTCGGCGCCGATCTTCACGGTCGTCGCGTTAGGAATCATAAGTTCACACCCTTCCCAGAACCAGGAAGGACTGGCCGCCCTGGTTTCTTAAAAGGACCACCTTTTCACCGACTGCCAGGCCGTAATAATATTCGGACGTGCCGTCAGTGTTGGTCTGATAGTTGTTCTTCAGGACGTGGGAATGGGACGCGAAGGACGCGTCGCCGCTTCCGCCTGACTGCGCTTCGGTGGTGGGTGAACCCTTGACGCCAGTGTGATAGTGTGTAGGATAAAAGCCGGCCTTGAATTCCTTCATAACGACGATAGCGTCGCCGGAAATGTCGAAGCGGTTGTCGACACGGATCGTCAGCGGTGACGTTTTGGTCACTGTCCCGAACATATAAGCGGCCGGAACGCCGGCGTTCTGTGTGCCTTCCGCGACCTTTTTCATTGTGTCAAGAAGTCCCATATTACACCACCTTCAATTTCAAAGACATAGTTTCCTTCAGAAGATCGTGACTGGCTTCTTCGACGATAAAGAAGGACTTCACGTCCACGGCGCCGATTCCGATAAACAAGGCGCGGCCGGCGCGGACGGACAGGTCAGCGATCGCGTTCACGCTGAAGGACCGCTTCGGTCTGTTGTAAAGTTCCAACATTTGATCGCCGCGTTCCTTGATCTGCGCTTCGTTCATGCTTTCGTCGACCGTTTCGTAATTTTGCAGAATACCCCAGAAGTTCACATTGTTTGAATCCTGGAAGATATAGGCGTCACGCTTGCCGGTTTCCTTATTGTCGCGGACCAGTTTGATCTTGTTGAAGGTGTCGGAATCTATGTCGGTTTCATAGGTGAAGCCTGTCGCCAGGCTACCGTCACCCACGAAAAGGTCCAGTTTCGCGGTTTCGACGTCAGTCAACGTCAGTTTTCCGAAGTCGTCCCACAGAACGAACATTTTACCGGTATTGATCAGGGTGTAGTCGATCGCCTTCAGAACAATGTCGAAAAGGGTTTGTCCGTCTTCGATCATGGAAGGGATCACATATCCCGTATTGACCAGGCTTCCGGTCTTCAGTTTGAAGTCCTCCGCGATCTGTAAAAGAATCTGGTCGGCGCGCTTACCGGTAAAGACATAGGTTTCCTTGTTTTTCTTCAAATACCAGGTTTGATCGTAGGCCAGAACCTGAACCTGGTCTTTTTCGTTCTGGCTGATTTTAACAACGTAACCATAGAACAGGCCCACGTCGCCGTCCTTCAAACAAAGGATTCCGCCGTGTGTCCATTCCACCGCGTCGTCGACGATCGCGGTCAGGTCCAGGGAAGAAGGGGAACCGGACCGTTTTGTCGACCATTTCGCGGCCGTGATCAGCGTCGTAATGTCGAACGCGTCACCGGTGACGTTGTTCTGATACAGGATAGAAATTCCCATTATGGAATCGTGAACACCTGTCCGGCGTAGATCAGATTCGGGTTCGAACCGATCACGCCTTTATTGGCGTTATAAATTTTCGTGTAGTCGCTCCCCTTGCCGTAGATCGCTTTCGCGATATTCCACAGGCAGTCCCCAGGCTTCACGGTGTAGGTTTTACTGGTCTGTTCCGGCTTCCCTGGTCTTTCGGGTTCCTGGGTTTTCGCCGGTTCTTCCTTCTTTTCCGGAAGGACGATTCTTTTCGGGGAAATATCCTTCCATTCGTACAGTTTGATCGTGTAATACAGATCCCCCAGTTCGCCGGACCGTTCTTCGTATTCGAAGGAATCAATTCCCATACGAAGGTTACAGTCCAGGTCTGTTCCGGTGATCAGGAAGCGGACAGGGGACTTCTGGTCCCTGGCCTTCTGGATCGCCTGGACAATGCTGACGGGGTCCCTGATCTGGCCGACTGTATACGGCGCCTTCGATACAGGGAAGAAACTTTCCCAGGATAGGATTCGAAGGCCCTTCTTTCGAAGAAGAAGAACTTCGCCCAGTTCAAGAACGGTCACCCGTTCGTTTTTGCCAGGCGAAGAAACATTCAGTTTCGCCGGAAGGACGGGAATGTTTATTTCCCGTCCCCCGACGATCAGGGTCATTTTGTAGTTGCTCATTAGTTATACACCCCTTCCGCCGCCGCTGTGAATTCGTCTTCCAGTTTCTTTTCGATCTTGGTGACGACTTCGTCGACGTCGACTTTTTCGCTGATCTGCGCGTCTACCGCCACAGTAGGCGTCAAAGTGACGAAGTTCTGGACATAGCGCATTTCGGCCACGTCGCGAAGGAATTTCAGGTCTTCGTCGGCGATATTGACGTCGCTTTCGATAGAACCCACCGATCCGACACTGTCCACGTTTCCGACGTCATACTGGTCAGTATTCCAGTCGGACGCGCCGGCGTCAGAATTTGCCTGGGCGGCTTCGGCTCTGGCGTTTGCGTAGGTTTCGGACAGTTGGGCCGTAGCGTCGGCAAGTTCTTGCTTCGCCGCTGAATATGTGGCGTCGCGTTCTGCCTGGGCGGCCTTGATGTCCGCTTCATACTGATTCAGGGCGTCGGCCCTTGCCTGTTTGGCGGCTTCGTTTTCGGCGGCCGCTGTCGTGGCGAAGGTCACCTGTTCGATCAGGCTGATATTGACGCCAGGAATCTTGTTCAGAAGGGATATGAAGTTGTTAATGATTCCGATCGCGCCGTTAATCATGTTCTGAAGAACCGTTAAGACGCTGACCTTCATATCGCCCATGAAGTTAGCTATGGCCGTTCCGGCCTTTTGCCAACATAGCTTTAATTTGTCGATCAGGTTCGCGATCCAGTTGTAAACCGCAAAGAAGGCCACCTTCAGGGCAGTCCAGGCCACCACAAGGGCCGCCTTGCAGATTTCACAGGCGTTCTTCACGCCACCGACGGCCTGGATCATCTCGTAAAGGGCGGCGATTACGACGCCGACCGCAAGGGCGATCCAGAACAAAGGATTCGACAGAAGGGTCACGAAGAAGGCCTTCGCGGCGCCATTCGCGATCCATGTCGCGGCGGTCTGAATACCCAGGGCCACCGCGTAAGCGATAGCCGCGCCGGCAAGACCCCAGAAGATCGGGGCGATAGTGGACCAGTTTTCATAAATCCACTGGGCGCCGGCGCCGATCGCCTGGATAACAGGCCCGAAGGCTTCCAGGGCGATATTCTTCGCCAGGGTCCAGACCTGGGCGAAGGTCATAGGCATAGCGTTAAACTTCGCGTTGATTTCGTCAGCAGACGACAACATGGCATTTTTGACGATCGTTGAAGTGATCTGGCCTTCGGCGGCCATAGCGCGAATTTGTCCGATAGGAACGCCCAGATAGTCGGCGATCGTCTGAATGATTGTAGGCGCCTGTTCAAAAATGCTGTTCAGTTCTTCACCACGAAGGACACCGGAAGACATGGCCTGGGTAAGCTGTAACATAGCCGCGTCCACGCCGGCGGCAGATGTGCCGGCGATCGTGAACTGTTTGTTGATCAGTTCTGTAAACTGGATCAGTTCGGCGTTGTTTCCGAAGGCGTCCTTCGCCATAATACCCATTTTAGAAACGGCGTCGGCGGTTGTCTGATAGGCCGCGCGTGAACGATTCGCGGACGCCATAATCATAGACTGAAGTTCGTCCGTGGTCTGAAGACCGTCGTTCATTAGATCGATTCTGGCCCTGGTCGTGGTCATAGTGTCCGCCAGATCAATAATCTTTTGGACGCTGATCGCCGCCAGGGCAGAACCAATATATTTCTTTACGCTTCCCCAGGCGTTCGCGACGCCTTTCGCTTCTTTCTGGGCCTGTTGCTGTTTACGGTTGAAGTTATCAACCTGACCGGAAGCGCGACTGACGGCCGAAGACGCCCTGTCGAAATTCGCGCCAGGGTTTACCTGGTCCGACAGGCTGTCGGTCACTTCCAGGGCGCGGTTCGTTCTGGAAAGGGCGGTGGTGATCTTCCGCAGTTTGGAAGTCATACCGTCACGAATAGTCATTTGTGTAGCTACTCCGGCCACAGTTCATCACCTTCCTTTCTTTCCCTTCCGGTTTGCCTTCTTCGCTTCTTTCTTTTCCTTCTCGATCTGAAGATCGATCGAAGCATAGATAAAGGCCCGTTCCCGAAGGGGAAGGGCCACAAGCTGACTGGGAAGGATTTTCAACCGGTGAAGGGCGTAATGTGCATAGACAGATTCACCGTCCGCCTGGCTATCATCACCCCCACCGGTTATTAGTTTTTTGCTTCTTCACGAAGGTCGTTCACGTCGTCGGTGAACCCGTTGATCTCCTGGACACCCAGAAGAAGGTCGATAAACTGACCAGGCTTCAGAAGGACGTCGATCAGCGCTTCGGCGCCCATGACGCCATACTTCGCCTGAAGGTCCGCGTCCTTGAAGTTGGGGTCGACGGTGCAAGCGATAACCAGGCGGTTATTGTAAAGGTCCTGATCGGTGTCAGTGGTCTTCTGGTGGGTCTTCTTATCGAAGGTCACCTTCTGACAGGACTTTCGAAGGGCCTTATTTTCGCCCTCTGTGATAGACTTGATCGTGAAAGGAGCAGGGAAGCCGCTGACCGCGACTTCCGCTGTTGCCTGTACTGTTTCCTCATTTGCCATAAGGAATTCCTGAAGTTTACCCATGTTTTTATCCTCCTTTGAAGTGTGTCGTTAAATCTTCGCGAACGGGGTCAGAATGTCGAAGTCTTCGAAGGTGAAGTCGACGTCTTCGTCCAGGGCGTCGTCGGAATCGCCGTCCAGTTTTGCCAGGACAACAGAATCCAGGTTACAGCCGATCAGAAGGGTCGACTGTTTACCGGCGGAAGATTCCTGGTCGTCGTTCTCGACCACCATGTCGAAATACACGTCGACGCCGGTTTCCTTCCACTGCTTGATCATGGCGCGGAAAAGGGGCGTCATGTAGTAAAGGGTCATGGAACCGGCGCCGTTCGCGCCAGTGGTCTTGTGGCCGGTCATGCGCTTACCGATCGCCTTGATTTCAGACTTGTTCTTCTCGACGTTGGCTTCGATAGTCTTCGCCATGAACAATTCTTCATTGTTGCCGTTGATCTTTGCGTATGCGCGACCTTCCTTTCCGGAAATGGTATCAGGTGCGTTCAAAGTTTTCATTGTCTGTCACCCCTTTCTTAATTTACGACGACAGTCATGTAAAGTTTTTCCATGCTGTCGTTAGGCTGAAGCGCACAGTCGACGGAAACGTCGCGTTTGCCGTCACCCTGGTTCACGATAATATCAGCGCTGTCGAAATTGCTGATCGCGTCGATAGACTGATACTGAAGGGCCAGGGCCACCAGATCAGCCTTGAAAAGCTGACGGCCGGTGTCGCTGTTGGTAACAAGGCCGATATAAGAATCGCCGAAGATACGGGCGACGTCGTTCGCCCACCCGTCCATGACACGGACAACGCGGTTAGAAGTCCAGTCGCCGGACATATTCTGGCCAATGGTTACCAGGCTGTTAATGTCAGTCAGAACGCGCGCCTTGCCATAATCGGCATAGAAGACGAATTCGCCGGCCTGGATAGCGGCTTCGAACTGGGACTTCGTATATTTAATATCGACGTCCACAGCGTCGTCGTAGGCGGTATTCGTCAGGCTTTCGTTGACCTCCGCGCCGGCGGAAGCGCCAGTCACCCAGGCGACAGCCTTGTCACCGGTCACGACGGTTCCGTTCGTAAGAACGACGCCGTTCTTGACGTTGATCAGGCCCATATTGTCGCCGTCGTACTGGTAAAGGACACCGACGATCTTTCGACCTTCGTCGTCACGAAGACGCTTCACGAAGGCGGCGAAAAGGGACTTGATGTCTTCGTCAGTGCCAGGATAGCCGATCACGTTGAAGGATTCGACTTCGAAGGCCACCAGGGCGGCGGTGTAGTTTGCGGCCACGACTTCAGCGTTCGCGCCACCGGTCAGGGCCGTAGCGGTTGCGATCGCCAGGGTTGCGACGGTTCCGAAGGTTACGAAGTCGTTCGCCACCAGAGAAGCGGCGCCGCCTTCCTTTGCGACGGTCTGGCTGTCCATGACCATGTCGCCCAGATAGGTTACGACGTCAACCTTCGTCGCGTCGTCGACGTTGGTGTTCACGGCGACCTTGATGTCGTTTCCGCGTGTTCCGCCCCACTTTGCGGTCACGGCCATTCCGCCCACGGTTGCGGACGCCTTCGTGCCACCGCCATTCACACGGTAGATCAGAAGGGTCTTCGCGCGCTTCAGCGCTTCGCGGACCAGAAGAATATTCGCGTCAGTGGGATCGTAACCGAAGACCTTCAGACTGGACGCGTTGAAGTCAGTCGCGGTCATTGCGAAGACCTGGGATTCAGGTCCCCAGTTAAGTTCCAAGGGAAGGGCGGCGACGCCACGGCTTCCCATTTTGGCGTTGGTTCCCATGCTTACGAAGTTAATGTAAGCGCCAGGAAGAATCTTGTTCTGTACTGTGAAAGTACCTCCACCAATAGGCATAGGTTACACCTTCCTTTCAAGAAATTCGGTTACAAGCTGAATCGCCTGTTCCCGTGTATACTGCTGACCGTCCTTCAGGATCGCCATTACTGCGTCCCTGGGAAGGCCGAGCGTTTTTGAATTGACCAGTTGTTCTTTGCTGAAAACGGGCGCGGCCTGGTCGACCACGGCGTCCGCCTTTTTCTTTGTAGCCATTACGTTATAACCTCCGATCTGATCGTGTTGTTCTGGTCCAGATAATACATTGTCGGAATAACTTCCGGCGTGATCACGAAATAGAAGTCAGCGTCAAAAAGGAACTGGAAGACGCGTTGATCGTCGTCCTTCCTGGCGCTGATATTCGTCAGGCGGATCGTTCGGCGGACGTCGGTTTCGACACCGTCGACGACCTCCGTTTTTTCGTGAACCGAAAGGGATTCGAATTCGTCGAACATGGTTTCGGCCCATGCGTTGAATTCCAGGTTATCCTTCGAAGCCAGGAAATACAGAACTTCGAACTGGACCGTCCTTCGACGGCGCCTGTCCAGTTTCTTTTCCTGGGACGCTTCAATCATACCGACAAAGAAGTTCCCGTCGGAATCCTTCGGGATTTCGTTGACGAAAACGTGGCGATCGGACCACAGACCGACAAGTTTTTCGGCGACGGCTTCCAGGAAGTCGTTCAGGGTCATTCGGTTCACCTCCGTTATTTCAGGCGGTCCTTGATGATCCTATCCATTTTCCGGTTAAGGCGCGCCGCCTGGGCTGTTTTGGTGCGCTTCACAGCGCGAAGAAGGGTGAAGTGGCCACGGACGAAGCCGCCAGGCGGTCCCACAAACATTCCGCCTTCAGGATCGTTCTTCTGGTATACGAAGGAACTTCCTTCCCAGTGACCAGGAACAAAGTGACTTCTGAAGCCGTATTCAAGCGGCTTCGCGTAGTCAAGATTATTGAAGACGTCTATTTTGTAGGCGCGGCCGGCGCGAATGGCCTTTTTTCCGCTTTTGAAGTTTCGGCGATAGTCGCCAGTGTTGACAATGCCTTCTTCTTTGCAGATTTTACGGGCCTGATCGCGCGCGTAGCGTCCTTCACCGACGACCAGTTGATCCATGATTTCAGGAATATCGTTTTCCAGGGCCTGAAGTTGGTTCTGGAAGGCCACCAGTTCGGAATTGTCCACGCTCACGCCAGATCACCGTCCTTTACCTTGATTTCTTGATGTGTTGCATATACGGCCGGACGACCGACGACCGCGAAGTTCAGGTCTTTCTGACCGGAAGGATCGTCACGCCCGAAGCGTTTTAAGACGATCTTGTCGCCAGGAAGGATCGTAAGGTCTGGACCGGCGAAAATGACAGCGTCATAATCGACGTTGTTTTGTGCGTCTGTCTGTCCGCTACTGTCTGAACCTGTATACGAAAGCGCGCAAATGATACCAGAATAAATCACAGAAGGATCAGACGCCGAAATAGCGTTCTGACCCCTCTGTGGCGTGGTTCTTGATACCGTGGCGGTGTCTTCATAGGTCATTTCGATCGCGGCGCGCTCTGCGCTTGCGTTTCCGAAGGACATAGAATCACCACCTTACTTTTCGATACTCATTCAGGACAGTCTTCCACCCGAAGAATTCGCCGTTATCGGCTCCCAGGTTGAAGGTGTTCGCCGATCCAGACGATCCGGAACCCGTGGCGAAGGTGGTTTGAACGTCACCACGCTTCACAGAAGCCACAGGGCCGGTCGTGGCCGAAGAATTCCCCAGGCCGGCCGACTTGTAATAGCTGACACACATGACGACCAGGACGTTTTCCAGGTCTTCCGGAAGGGTGTCCCAGTTGATGTAACGAAGGACCATTTTTTCGACGGTCTGGATCACATATTCCAGGATCGCGTCATGGTCTTCCGTCTGAATCCCCAGAAGGGCCTTGACCTTCGAAAGACGGCTGTCGCTCGACATAAGGGTTTGAAGAACCGTCGCGCGTTCCGCGTCGGTTAGGCCTTCCAGGGAAGATAGAATTTGATTCAGCATGATTACACCACCTTTCGGCGGTTCCGATTATTCACCCCTTGCGGCTTCGATCAGGTCAATGATCTGTGCCTTTGTGGCGCCGTCAGGAACCGCGATTTCGGCGTCCTGGGCGGCTTTCAGAAGTTCGTCTTTATTCATCTTCGACAAAGGCTTTTCGTCGCTCTGGACGGCGTTCTGGCCGTCGTAGACTTCAAATTCAGGGTTCTTCCGAAGCTGTTCTTCGACCATTTCGGAATTCGGTTCCAGGATTACGCCGGTTGATCGCTTGATAAATTTCATTTCTGCTTTCCCTCCTTTGATTTCTTCCGGTTATACAGTAACGGAAGTGCTGTAATGGAAGATCAGGTCAGGGGTCAGCGCCTTTGTTCCATAGTCAAAGAACATAGAAACGCCGTAGTCGTTGGACAGCGGAATCTTTTCCGGCTCCTTATACGGATAGATAACCGCCGGCTGTGCGATAGCGCCTTCGATCATGGAAATAATATGACAGGTGGTCGTCTTCGTTTTGGAAGTTTCGACTGTTTCAGTCTTGATCGGAAGGTTGATCGAAGAATAGACCCTTACGCCGTGGAAAATAGCGAAGTCTTCGGCGGCTGTGTCTACATTCGCGTTGTTTGTCCCTTTGTCCAGATAGTTTCTGGCCTTGCCGTAAGTCACAGGGTCCAGAATCAGTCTGATCAGGTTACGGGGAACGCCGCGAACATAGTCGTTCTTCACGGTTTCGACGCTCTGGATCATAGTTTCCAGAATGTCTTCAATCGTAGCAGAATCGCCAGGTGTAACCGCTGTTCCTTCCGTAAACGCCTGGGCGAAGAAAGCGGTGTCAAATTCAGCCGCTACCGTGTCGACGTGATTGTCGGCGCGTCTTGCCATGATGTTTCCGACGCCGAAGGTGTCAAGGTCGAACTTTGCGGCTTCCTCGACGATCTCTTTGTGCGTGTCAAGGTTTACGGTAGTAGGGGGAACAGTAATAGCAGTACCCTTTCCGGCGGATCTTGCCGTTCCGTAGGCCTGGGAAGCGCTGTTCTTGAATCTCTTATACTCAACAGATCCGCTTGCCGGATTGCCGGTATAAGACTGGGACTTCAGGGCGGACGCCAGGGTGTCCTTCTGAATGTTGCCGATCACAAGACCGGAAAGTTCCGCCAGGTCAACCTTTGTGGAACCGGTCTGGATCAGGGAAATAGCTTTTGTTCTTGCCATAGTGAATCACATTCCTTTCAAATTTATTTTTGTGATTGATTTACAGGACGACAGGGCCGTCCACTTTTGCGGCCGGTGCGCCAGGTGCGCCAGGTTCGGCCGGTTTGGCTCCCTTGATTCCAGGGGCGCCAGGTTTGGATTCCTCTTTGAACAGATAGGCTTTCGATTCTCTGATAGGCTTCAGAAGACCTTCAAGATCTGTCTTCAGGGAACCCTTGTCGTCGACGTCGATCTTTTCCAGATCCAGAAGGCCGATAATGTCAGAAGGGTCGTGAACTTTTCCGTTCAGGGCCATTCGCAAGGCGGCGTTCTTGCTGATCTTCTTGATTTCGGCGTCGTGTGTGCTTTGAAGGTTCGCGATCGTGGTCTGGGCGTTCTTCACGTCTTCGGCGATTTTGGCCGGATCGCCAGTTCCACCGATAGCCTTCAGCGCTTCGGCGGCGGCTTTCAATGCGTTTTCCGCGCTTGTCTTTCCGCTGTTCGCGCCGTTGTACTTTTCGGCCGGAACAAAACTTCCGTCGTTTCCGATAACCAGATCGACGTCCTTTCCGTCTTTGCCTTTACCCTTCAGGGCGGCTTCGACCTGGGCGGACAATTCGTCGCCCAACAGACTTTTGATACCTTCAATAATCATGGGGACTCCTTTCACCGCTGTCTTTTCCGTGACTTCCACACGCTTTGCGGTTCCGTCTGTTCGCCGGACGGTTACGGCTTGAATTATATGAAAAAGACGCCACCTGGAAGGGCGACGCCTTAATCAACAGAAAAAGGGCATAATAAAACGCCGGCCAGTCGGTCGACGTTTTAATCTGGGTGATACTTGCATTTCAAACAAATTTCCTGGTTTTTGTCGGTGAACTCCATTCCTTCTGGAAGTTCGGAAAGCGGTGACATTTCTTCGAACACCAGGGCGGCGTCGAAACACTCCATTCCTTCAATTTCCTTGTTCAGAATAGGACACAGACAAGTCTTCTTTTCATTGTCCATTTTCGATAACCTCCATAGCGTCCTTCACGCGTCCCTTGAATTGGTCACGCTTGAAGGCGGTTCTGATTTCGTTTTCTGCGTTCAGCACATAGGCCGCGCCTTCCGGCGAATAGTAATTCGTAAAGACTGCGCCTGTCCAGTGCTTTCTTTTCAGTGAAAAGACCGCGTTTTCTATAAACGACTTCGCTTCGGCTTCTGTTGCGCTGTGTCCATGTTCCAGGACGTGAACGGCGTCGAAGGTCAGTGACGAAGCGTCTATCGTGGCCGGTGGAACTCTGACTGTTCCATATATCCCAGTTGCCTTGATCTTCTTGTAAAGTTCAAAGTCTGTCTTTGACGCTTCAGGAACGCGGCCCTTGTATGAATAAAGACCTTTCAGTTCTGACCATGCTTCAGGCTGTCCGTACTTCAAAGACTGAAACGCGTCAACGTCTGAAGGGGCGTCTTTACCCAGGCGTTCGACATAAGCGTCGAACTGCTCACTGTCTGCCTTTCTATTATACACCTTTTGACGTTCTATTTCAACTGACCCCTGACCGTTCCTGGC
>ERZ1643249.2942-NODE-2942-length-15421-cov-8.596577_pt1 | contig 15421 bp, 17 predicted proteins | sample MGYA00579263_ERZ1643249 | MGnify/ENA primary metagenome ERZ1643249 (study PRJEB29033, sample SAMEA4952264) | chicken gut metagenome | biome: Broiler Chicken; feature: Gastrointestinal Tract; material: Caecum | place: Ireland | collected 2018 | study: Broiler...
CTGATACCATTTTACCAGATGCGGGGATGTTTTGGAAGTTTTTCGACAGTCTGAAGGAGGAAGCCGAGTGCTTCCTCCTTTTTCTTATGAAAAAGAATTTGCTTCTCCAATTTCCTCGGCAGAAACCAGCGCCCCCGCCGGGGACGCTCCGCTGGGCCCGATTTCTCCCCGATGAGAAATCGGGGAAAGAATCGCCAAAGGCGGGGCCTTCCCCCGCCTTGTGGAATCCACCCCGCGGTACTGGGAGCCCCTGCGTTCTTCTCTTCTCGGCCCTTAGCCTGGTGGGGTCACATAGATGACTCGTCATTCTATGGTTTGTATTTACTCCTCTGTTCGTGTGTCCTTCTACTGCCAGGGCCTTACCTTGGCATGCAACTGTTCCCAGTTGCCGGAGGCCTGGCTCCCGGCGGCGGAAACGCCGCACACCGGGGTGAGGCCCTGGAAACAGAGGCACAGTCTCACAGAGAAGGAAATGCTTGCTATAGACTTGCAAGGCCATCTATGTGACCCCACCGGGGCCAGGGCCGGCCATAGAAATGACGCAGGTCCAGCCTCGTACCCCAGGGGGGTACTTAGGGGGGAACGCCCTAAGCGGGTTTTGGTTTCTTTTGCCCGCTCAAAAGAAACCCCCAGCGGAGCGTCCCCGCCTGGCTGGCAAGCCTGTGCCAAGGAGAAAAAGGAGGGCAATCTCCCACCAAAGGGAGAAGGGCGGAGAAGTTCGCAACCAGTAACTTCCCCACCTGGGAATTTTTGTTGTGCACCTCCACTATGATAAAACGTCGAACTTTATGGAACCTGCATGAATCTGTAAAACTTAAAATCACCCCTTGACTTTGAGGGCGATGGTGCTACAATGTACTTAAATTATTTTACTTAAATAATTTTAACTAAATTCAAAAAACACAAATTTAAAGGAGCTGTCAATATGGATTTCGAGCAGATTCGCGACATCATTGTGGAGACTCTCAACTGTGACGCCGACAAGGTGACCATGGACGCCCGTCTGGCTGAGGACCTGGACGCCGATTCCCTGGCTGCTGTGGAGCTGTCCATGGCTCTGGAGGAGGCCTTCGGTGTGACCATCGAGGACGAGGCTCTGCCCCAGATGAAGACCGTGGGCGACCTGGTGAACTATCTGGAGAGCCACCAGGGCTAATCGAAAGAGGAAAAGCAATGGCACCGGGGACCCCGGTGCCTTTTTTCCAAAAGGAGGAGCTATGACCAATCAAGAAATTTACGAGCTGATGGCTCGGTTTGACCAGAGTGGGCTGACCACTCTCAAGGTGACCCGGAAGGACTTTTCCCTGGAGCTGGGCAAGAACGTGACGGTGGCCGCCGCCCCTGTGGTGGCTCCTGTGGCCGCTCCCGCCGCGGCTGCTGCCCCTGTGGCAGAGCCTGTGGAAGAGGGCACCTTTGTCACCGCCCCCCTGGTGGGCACCTTCTATGCCGCCTCCGCCCCCGGGGAAGAGCCCTACGTCAAGCCGGGGCAGAAGGTGCAAAAGGGCGATGTGCTGTGCCTGGTGGAGGCCATGAAGACCATGAACGAGATCAAGGCCCCCTGTGACTGCGTGGTGGAGGAGGTACTGGCCCAGGATGGCGACCTGGTGTCCTACGGCCAGAACCTGATTCGCTACCGGGAAGGGTGAGCGGCATGTTTCGACGCATTCTCATTGCCAACCGGGGCGAGATCGCCGTGCGCATCTTCCGGGCCTGCCGGGAGATGAACATCCAGCCCGTGGTGGTGTACTCCCAGGGGGACGCCGACGCCCTCCACGTGCAGCTGGCGGAGGAGGCCTACTGCATCGGCCCCGCCCGCTCAGCTGACAGCTACTTAAATATGAACGCCATTCTCACCGTGGCCAAGCAGACCGGCTGCGATGCCCTCCACCCCGGGTATGGCTTTTTGTCGGAGAACGCCGACTTTGCCGACGCCTGTGCTCAGGCGGGCATCACCTTCATCGGCCCCTCCGGGGACGTCATCCGCAACATGGGCAACAAGGCCGCCGCCCGTAAGCTGATGCAGCAGGCCGGGGTGCCTGTGGTGCCCGGCTCTGACGGAGCGGTGGACACCCCCGAGCAGGCCAAGGCCCTGGCCGACGCCATGGGCTATCCCGTGCTCATCAAGGCCGCCGCCGGCGGCGGCGGACGGGGCATGCGCCGGGTCTACGAGCCCGACCAGCTCATCCCCCTGTTCCAGGAGGCACGCAGCGAGTCCATTGCCTGCTTTGGCAGCGACGAGATGTACCTGGAAAAGCTCATCGTCAACCCCCGCCACATCGAGTTCCAGATTATGGCCGATGGGCAGGGCAACGTCATCCAGCTGGGGGAGCGGGACTGCTCCATCCAGCGGCGCAACCAGAAGATGTTGGAGGAATCCCCCTCCAAGGCCCTCACCCCCGAGCTGCGGGAAAAGATGGGGGCGGCGGCGGTGGCGGCGGCCAAGGCGGCCGGATACGTCAACGCCGGTACGGTAGAATTTGTCCTCTCTCCGGAAGGAGAGTTTTACTTCATAGAGATGAACACCCGCATCCAGGTGGAGCACCCGGTCACCGAGATGGTCACCGGGCTGGACCTGGTGCGGGAGCAGATTCGGGTGGCCTCCGGGCTGCCCCTGTCGGTGACTCAGGACCAGGTGCAGCTCCATGGCCACGCCATTGAGTGCCGCATCAACGCCGAGGACCCCACCCACGACTTCCGGCCCACCCCCGGCCACGTGGACTTTCTCCACATGCCCGGCGGCTGCGGGGTGCGGGTGGACAGCGGCCTGTACGGCGGCTACGACCTGCCCCCCTACTACGACTCCATGATGGCCAAGATTATCGTCCACGCCCCCACCCGGCTGGACGCCATCCGGCGCATGCGCCGGGCCCTGGAGGAGCTGGTCATTGAGGGCACCACCAACAACATTGATCTGCTCCACCAGATCTTGTATCACCCCGACTTTGTCCGGGGCAGCTATCACACCGGGTTCATGGATGCCAATCTGGACACCCTGCTGGCCTGGAGCAATCCTGCTGAGGAGGAGAAGAAGGCATGAGTTCTGTGTTTCAACGGCGCAGACAGAAGCTGCTGGCCCTGAAGGCCATGCACAGCGTGTCCGCCTCGGTACACCCCCACAGCAGTGAGGTGTGCACCAGCTGCGGCGGCGAGGTGCCCCACCGGGACCTGGTGGCGGCGGGGTACGTGTGCCCCCTGTGTGGTTACCACCACCCCATTGGCGCCTACTACCGCCTGAGCCAGATTTTGGACCGGGGCAGCTTCCGGGAGCTGGACGAGGAGCTGGCCTCCGCCGACCCCCTGGACTTTCCCGGCTATCGCCAGAAGCTGACCAAGGCCCAGGCCAAGACGGGCATGAACGAGGGCGTGGTCACCGCTCTGGGCCGCATTGGCGGCACAAAAGTGGCGGTGGGCGTGCTGGACAGCCGCTTCTTTATGGGTAGCATGAGCGCCGCCCTGGGTGAAAAGGTCACCCGGCTGGTGGAGCAGGCTGCTAAGTCCCGGCTGCCCCTCATCCTCTTCGCCGCCAGCGGCGGAGCCCGGATGCAGGAGGGCATTTTGTCCCTGATGCAGATGGCCAAGACCTCGGCGGCCCTGGAGCGGTTCTCCCGCCGGGGCGGCCTGTACATCTCGGTGCTCACCCACCCCACCACCGGCGGCGTCACCGCCTCCTTTGCCAGCCTGGGCGACATCATGCTGGCCGAGCCGGGGGCTCTCATCGGCTTTGCCGGGCCCCGGGTCATTGAGCAGACCATCGGCCAGGAGCTGCCCGAGGGCTTCCAGAGCGCAGAATATTTGTTGGAGCACGGCTTTTTGGACGCTGTGGTTCCCCGCAGTCAGATGCGGGAGACCCTCATCCGGCTGCTGAAGCTCCATGGAAAGGCAGGTGCAAACCGGGATGGCTGAGTATACCGCAGCCCAGCGCGTGGCGCTGGCCCGCAACACCGCCCGTCCCGGGGTGGTGGACTATGTCCAGGGCCTGTTTACCGACTTTTTTGAGCAGAAAGGGGACCGCCTGTGCGGGGAGGACCCCAGTATTTTCGGCGGCATCGGCCTGTTCCACGGCCGTCCCGTCACCGTCATTGGCCACCGCAAGGGCAAGGACCTGGCCGAGCGCATGGCCTGCCGCTTCGGCATGCCCAACCCCGAGGGATACCGCAAGGCCGGACGGCTCATGGACCAGGCGGAGAAGTTTGGCCGCCCGGTGATCACCTTCATCGACACCCCCGGCGCCTACCCCGGCCTGGAGGCGGAGGCCAGAGGCCAGGGCGAGGCCATCGCCCGGATGCTGGCCAAGATGTCCGCCCTCACCGTGCCCACCATCGCCATTGTCACCGGAGAGGGTGGCAGCGGCGGCGCCCTGGCTCTGGGCGTGGGTAACCGGGTGCTGATGCTGGAAAACGCCGTGTATTCCGTCCTCTCTCCCGAGGGCTTTGCGGCCATCTTGTGGAAGGACGCCTCGAGGAGCGATGAGGCCTGCGAGGTGATGAAGCTCACCGCCGCCGACCTGCTGGAGTTGGGGGTCATCGACCGGGTGATTCCCGAGCCCGCTGGCGGGGCCCACACCGATGTGGCCGCTATGGTACACACCTTGGACCGGGTGCTCCAGGAGGAGCTGGCGGGCCTGAGCCGCATGAGCGGCCACGCCCTGTTCACCGGTCGATATGAAAAATTTAGAGCCATGGGCGCAAAGGCCCTGAGAAAGGAGCGCACATGAGTGGCATCAAATTGCTGGCCACGGGCAGTGCCCTGCCCCAGCATGTCATAACCAACCAGGATTTTGAGAAAATCGTGGACACCAGCGACGAGTGGATTCGCACCCGCACCGGCATCGGTGCCCGCCACCACTGTCGGGGGGAGGAGTGCCACACCAGCCTGTGTCTGGACGCCGCCCGCAAGGCCCTGGAGCGGGGGGGCATTGACCCCCAGCAGATCGGGGTGTGCCTGGTGGCCACCCTCACCCAGGATCACCTGACCCCCGCCACCGCCTGCGTGCTGCAAAAGGAGCTGGGGTTCCAGGAGGACACCATCTGCTTTGACTTGAATGCCGCCTGTTCCGGCTTTGTCTACGCCCTGCACACCGCCGAGTGCCTGCTGGCTGCCGCAAAGCGCAAGTACGCCCTGGTGCTGGGGGCCGAGGTGCTCAGCCGGGTCATGGACCTGACGGACCGCAGCACCTGCGTGCTCTTCGGAGACGGCGCTGGCGCTGCCCTGGTTCAGTGGCGGGAGGACTACCCCTCCATCCACGCCGTTCTGGGCTGCCGGGGCAACGACCGGGTGCTCACCATCCCCGGGGTCAACAAGGGTGAGCCCTCTGTGATTCACATGGAGGGACAGGATGTGTTCCGCTTCGCCGTGGAGGCCCTGCCCCGGTGCGCCCGGGAAGTGGCCGAGAAGGCGGGCATCACCCTGGATGAGGTGGACCGCTTTGTGCTCCACCAGGCCAACCAGAGAATCATCAATTTTGCCGTGAAGAAGCTGGGGGTAGACCCGGCCAAGTGCACCGGCAACATCGAACATACCGCCAACACCTCGGCGGCCAGCGTGCCCATTTTGCTGGACGAGCTGGTGCAAAACGGAGACGTGAAGCCCGGAGATAAGGTCCTGTGCGTGGGCTTCGGCGGCGGACTGACCTGGGCGGGCGCTCTGCTGGAAGTGGCCCAGGGCTGAGAATGGAGGATTGAACAGATATGAAGTTAAATGAACTGCTGGGAATTGAGTTTCCTTTGATTCAGGGCGGCATGGCCAACATCGCCACCGGCGCCTTCGCCGCCGCTGTGTCCAACGCCGGCGCTCTGGGTCTGGTGGGCTCCGGCGGCTGGGACGCTGAGACCCTGCGCCGTGAAATTCGCATCGCCAAGGAGCACACCGACAAGCCCTTCGGCGTCAACCTCATGCTCATGAACCCCCACATCGACGACCTGGCCAAGGTCGTGGTGGAGGAGGGGGTGGCCGTGGTCACCACCGGCGCCGGCAACCCCGGCAAGTACGTCCCCGCCTGGAAAGAGGCGGGCATCCGGGTCTTCCCCGTGGTGGCGGCTCCCATCCTGGCCAAGCGCCTGGAGCGTCTGGGTGTGGACGGCTTCATCGCCGAGGGCACCGAGAGCGGCGGACATGTGGGTGAGATGACCACCATGGCCCTGGTGCCCCAGGTGGTGGACACCGTGTCTGTCCCCGTCATCGCCGCCGGCGGCATTGCCGACGGCCGTCAGCTGGCCGCCGCCTTTGCCCTGGGCGCCTGCGGCGCTCAGATCGGCACTTGCCTGCTGGCCAGCGAGGAGTGCCCCATCCATGAAAACTACAAGAAGGCGGTCATCAAGGCCAGCGCCACCGACACCATTGTCACCGGCCGCACCACTGGCGCTCCCGTGCGGGTGCTGAAGAACAAGATGGCCCGGGAGTATGTGCGCATGGAGAAGGATCACCTGCCCCTGGGGGAGCTGGAGAAGCTGACCCTGGGCTCTCTGCGTCGGGCTGTGTTTGACGGCGACGTGGACACCGGCAGCTTCATGGCCGGTCAGGTGGCCGGTATGGTCCATGAGGTCCGCCCCCTGCGCCAGATCTTTGAGGATCTGATGGCAGGCTATGACAAGACCGTAAAGGAGATGCAGGGATGAGCATTGCGTTTTTGTATGCCGGACAGGGCAGCCAGCACCCGGGTATGGGTGCCGACCTGTACGAGACCTACCCCCAGTTCCGGGCCGTGCTGGACGGGGCAGACCTGGACTTTGATGTCAAAGAGGTCAGCTTCCAGGACAGCCAGGGGGTTTTGAATGAGACCCGGTACACCCAGCCCTGCATGGTGGCCTTTGCCGTGGGCGTCACCCAGATTCTCAACCATGAGGGCATCCGCCCCGACTACGTGGCGGGCCTGAGCCTGGGCGAGTACTCCGCCCTCCAGGCCGCCGGGGTGTTTACTCCCCAGCAGGCCATCTCCCTGGTGGCCTTCCGAGGCAAGGTGATGGCCGAGGCCGCCAAGGGCGTGCCCTGCGGCATGACCGCTGTGCTGGGCCTGGACCGGGAGAAGCTGGAGCAGGCCTGTGAGCAGGCCAGCGCTCTGGGTGTGGTGTGCATCGCCAACTACAACTGCCCCGGCCAGCTGGTCATCGGCGGCCACCAGGAGGCGGTGGACGAGGCTGCCCGCCTGGCCAAGGAGATGGGCGCCCGCCGCTGCATGCCCCTGAAGGTCAGTGGACCCTTCCACACCCCCCTGTTGAAGCCCGCCGGGGACGCCCTGGCGGAGAAGTTCAAGGGGGAGACCTTTGGCGAGATGCAGGTGCCCGTGCTCTTCAACTGTCTGGGCCGTGAGATGGGCCCCGACGACACCATTCCCGCCCTGCTGGAGCGCCAGGTGCAGTCCTCCGTGTACATGGAGGACACCATTCGCCGTCTGGCTGAGTTGGGTGTGGACACCATCGTAGAAATCGGACCGGGGAAGGTGCTCAGCGGCTTTGTGCGCAAGACCACCCCCGAGATCAAGACTTATGCCGTGGAGACTGTGGCCGACGTTCAGGCCCTGGTCCAGGCACTGAAATGAGGGATTCGACCATGTCATTGAAGGGAAAAGTGGCCATCGTCACCGGCGGCAGCCGGGGCATTGGCCGAGCCATCTGCCTGGAACTGGCCGCCCAGGGGGCTAATGTGGTGTTCTCCTATGCTGGCAACGACGCTGCCGCTCAGGAGACCCTGGCCGCCCTCACCCAGCTGGGTGTGGAGGCACGCAGCTTCAAGGGTGACGTCACCGACGCCGAGGCCGTGAAGAACCTGGTGGACACCGCCGTGAAAGAGCTGGGCGGGGTGCACATCCTGGTCAACAACGCCGGAATCACCCGGGACGGCCTGGCCATGACCATGAAGGAAGAGGATTTTGACGCCGTGGTGAGCACCAACCTGAAAGGCACCTTTTTGTGCATGAAGGCGGTGACCCGCCCCATGATGAAGGCCAAGTACGGCCGCATCGTCAACCTCAGCTCCGTGGTGGCCCTGCGGGGCAACCCCGGCCAGGTCAACTACTGCGCCAGCAAGGCTGGCGTCATCGGTATGACCAAGTCCCTGGCCAAGGAGCTGGCCGGACGGGGCATCACCGTTAACGCTGTGGCCCCCGGCTACATCGCCACCGACATGACCGCCGCCCTGCCGGAACAGGCCCGGGAGGCCATGCTCACCACCATCCCCGCCCGCCGGGCAGGCACCCCCGAAGATGTGGCCAAGGCTGTGGCCTTCCTGGCCAGCGACGGGGCCGGATACATCACCGGCCAGGTGCTCAGCGTGGACGGCGGCATGGGCATGTGACCAGACAAGGAGGAAATTATGGGAAACAAACGCAGAGTTGTCATCACTGGCATGGGCACTGTCAACCCCCTGGGCCACAACGTGGCGGAGAGCTGGCAGGCAGTGCAGGAGGGCGTGTGCGGCATCGACACCATTACCCTCTATGACCCCACCGACCGCAAGGTGAAGCTGGCCGCCGAGGTGAAGAACTGGGACCCCACCACCGTGCTGGATAAGCGGGAGGTCAAGCACATGGCCCGCTATGCCCAGTTTGCCATGGTGGCCGCCCGGGAGGCCTTTGCCGACAGCGGCCTGGACAAGGAAAAGCTGGACCTGACCCAGTGCGGCGTCATCGTCTCCAGCGGCGTGGGCGGCATCGGCACCACCGAGGCCGAGCAGACCCGTGGCCTGGAGAAGGGCTTCGACCGGGTCAACCCCTACTACATCCCCGAGGCCATTGCCAACATGGGCGCCGGTCTCATTGCCATCGACCTGGGCTTCCAGGGCATGTGCACCTGCCCCGTCACCGCCTGCGCCGGCGGCTCCAACGCCGTGGGCGATGCCTTCCGCCACATCCGGGACGGCTACGCCACCGTGATGGTGTGCGGCGGTGCCGAGGCCGCCGTCACCCCTTTGTCCATCGGCGGCTTTACCACCATGCGTGCCCTCCACACCGGAGAGGACAAGAACGCCGCCTCCGTGCCCTTTGACGCCCGCCGCAGCGGCTTTGTCATGGGCGAGGGCGCTGGTATCCTGGTGCTGGAGGAGCTGGAGCACGCTCTGGCCCGTGGCGCCAAGATCTACGCCGAGATGGTGGGCTACGGCGTCACCTGTGACGCCTACCACATGACCGCACCCGCCCCCAACGGCGAGGGCGGCGCCCGTGCCATGGCCCAGGCCCTGGCCGACGGAGACATGAAGCCGGAGGACGTGGACTACATCAACGCCCACGGCACCTCCACCCCCCTCAACGACTCCGGCGAGACCGCCGCCATCAAGACCGTGTTCGGCGACCACGCCTACAAGCTGGCCGTGAGCTCCACCAAGTCCATGACCGGCCACATGCTGGGCGCTGCCGGCGGCGTGGAGGCCATCTTCACCGCTCTGGCCGTGAAGGAGGACTACATCCCCGCCACCATCAACTACCAAGAGCCCGACCCCGCCTGTGACCTGGACATCGTGCCCAACCAGGGCCGCCACGCTACCGTGCGCTGCGCTCTGTCCAACTCCCTGGGCTTCGGCGGCCACAACGCCTGCGTGCTCATGAAGAAGTGGGAGGGCTAAAGGCTATGCAGTACAATTCCAATGAGATCGCCCAGATCATGCCTCACCGCTACCCCTTCGCCCTGGTGGACAAGATCGTGGACGGAGAAGAGGGCAAGTGGGCCAAGGGCATCAAGTGCGTCACCGTCAACGAGCCCTTCTTCCAGGGCCACTTCCCCCAGTACCACGTGATGCCCGGTGTGCTCATTCTGGAGGCCCTGGCCCAGGTGGCTGGCATCACCGTGCTGTCCATGGAGGAAAACCGGGGCAAGCTGGGCTTCTTCGGCGGCATCAAGAACGCCCGCTTCCGCCGCCAGGTGGTGCCCGGCGACGTGCTGGAGCTGGAGTGCACCATCATCAAACAGAAAGGCCCCGTGGCCGTGGCGGAAGCCAAGGCTGTGGTGGACGGCCAGGTGGCCGTCACAGCCGAGCTCACCCTGGCGCTGGGTAAGTAAATTACCGGGCTTTTGTGTGAAATCTGGAACTATGTACCATAAAACAGACGGACACGGAGGCAACGGAATGTTGGAGGAGCGATTCGGAGCGGTGTATACCAAGTTTAAGCTCCATTTTTACCAGGAGATTTTCGCCCATTTTCAGAATCGGGAGGCCAGCCTGACCACGGTGGAGACCTTCGCCATGGAGACCATCCAGGCCCTGGGCACCCCCACCGTCAACGAGTTTGCCACCTTTATGCGCATCTCACCCCCCAATGCGGCCTATAAGATCAACAGTCTGGTGCGCAAGGGGTACCTGACCCGTGTGCAGTCGGAGCAGGACAAGCGGGAATACCACCTGCAAGTGACCCAGAAATACCGGGATTACTGCAATGTCAGCACCGACTACATTCGAAAGGTCATGGAGCGCATCAAAGAGCGCTTTAGCCCCGAGGAGTGCGACAAGCTGGAGGAGATGCTGGCCATCGTCAGCCAGGAGCTGATGCCGGAGGTCAACCTCCCCGGCGAGACGGGCTGAGCCCCTCACTGACAAGCAAACACTGGGAAAAAGACCCGCCGATGGCGGGTCTTTTTTGCCCTTTTTACCGGGACAGGGGACAAAACCCAATAAAAGCTGACATTTTGTGGGGAAATGTTGACAACCTGGTGATGTCGTGGTAAACTATACCAGAATTACCATGGAGATTTATGCGTTTCCACTAGTTTCATATGGGGGAAGGCAGCTGCAACTTCCAGGTAAGGCAGGTGAAGGATGGAGAATGGAAGGGGGAGCGCGGACCGGCGTTCCCGATGATGTGCACGGCTTTGCCCCAGGCCATAGAGCAGCCATAGAGCGACGGCTCAGGCTGTGATGATTGATAAAACGTGCGTAGGTAAAGGAAGTTTATGTACCACAAGGAGGTAAGAGTAGTGAAACTATTCAAACGGGCTATGCCCATCCTGCTGTCTGCTGCAATGGCTGCCAGCATGCTGCTCCCCGCCGCTGCCGCCAATCAGGGCAGTGGGGAGACCACCACAACTGCCACTGAGGGCTCTTACGACAAGTCCATCGTCATGGTGGACGCTGGCCGTAAGTATTTCTCCGTGGACAGCCTGAAGTCCATCATCGACAGCGCTTCTTCCGCTGGCATGCACTATGTGATGCTGGGTCTGGGCAACGACGGTATGCGTTTCCTGCTGGACGACATGTCCCTGACTGTGGGTGACACCACCTACACCAGCGAAGAGGTGTCCACCGCCATCCACGCTGGCAACGAGGCTTACAGCGACTTTGAGGTGGACGAGCTCACCGAGGCCGAGATGAACGAAATCCTGTCCTACGCCGCCACCAAGGGCGTGGAGATCGTGCCTCTGATCAACACCCCCGGCCACATGGACTCCATCCTGGACGCTGCCGAGGCCCTCACTGGTGTGGACTGCGCCTATGGCACCTCTCAGCGCACCATTGACATCACCAACGAGACCGCCACCAGCTTTACCAAGGCGTTCCTCCAGAAGTACATCACCTACTTCGCCAGCAAGGGCTGCACCCTCTTCAACATGGGTGTGGACGAGTACGCCAACGATGCCGGCGGCATGGGCTTCCCCAAGCTGGTAGCCAATGGCCAGTACGACGACTTTATCAAGTACGTCAATGAGGTGTCCGCCATGGTCAAGGAGGCCGGCATGACTCCCATGGCCTTCAACGACGGCATCTACTACGACAACACCACCGATCAGGGCACCTTCGATCAGGACATCATCATCTGCTATTGGTCCTCCGGTTGGTGGGGCTATGACGTGGCCAAGCCCGCCTTCCTGGCTGAGCAGGGCCACCAGCTGGTGAACACCCACGGCGACTGGTATTGGATCGTGGGCGGCAACAAGTGCACCGCCGACAAGGCCAGCAAGTTTGACATCAACAACTTCATGGGCGGCACCATCGAGGACCCCGTGGGCGCCATGTTCTGCATCTGGAGCGACGTGCCCCAGGCTCAGACCGATGCCAGCGTGGCAGAAGAAGTGGCCGACGTCATCGCTGCCTTTGGCTCTGCTCTGCCTGAGACTCCCGAGCGCCACGTCCACGGCGACGCCTCTCTCAACGAGTATGACAAGTCCTTTGTCATGGTGGACGCTGGCCGGAAGTACTTCTCCGTGGACAGCCTGAAGTCCATCATCGACAGCGCTTCTTCCGCTGGCATGCACTATGTGATGCTGGGTCTGGGCAACGACGGTATGCGTTTCCTGCTGGACGACATGTCCCTGACTGTGGGTGACACCACCTACACCAGCGAAGAGGTGTCCACCGCCATCCACGCTGGCAACGAGGCTTACAGCGACTTTGAGGTGGACGAGCTCACCGAGGCCGAGATGAACGAAATCCTGTCCTACGCCGCCACCAAGGGCGTGGAGATCGTGCCTCTGATCAACACCCCCGGCCACATGGACTCCATCCTGGACGCTGCCGAGGCCCTCACTGGTGTGGACTGCGCCTATGGCACCTCTCAGCGCACCATTGACATCACCAACGAGACCGCCACCAGCTTTACCAAGGCGTTCCTCCAGAAGTACATCACCTACTTCGCCAGCAAGGGCTGCACCCTCTTCAACATGGGTGTGGACGAGTACGCCAACGATGCCGGCGGCATGGGCTTCCCCAAGCTGGTAGCCAATGGCCAGTACGACGACTTTATCAAGTACGTCAATGAGGTGTCCGCCATGGTCAAGGAGGCCGGCATGACTCCCATGGCCTTCAACGACGGCATCTACTACGACAACACCACCGATCAGGGCACCTTCGATCAGGACATCATCATCTGCTATTGGTCCTCCGGTTGGTGGGGCTATGACGTGGCCAAGCCCGCCTTCCTGGCTGAGCAGGGCCACCAGCTGGTGAACACCCACGGCGACTGGTATTGGATCGTGGGCGGCAACAAGTGCACCGCCGACAAGGCCAGCAAGTTTGACATCAACAACTTCATGGGCGGCACCATCGAGGACCCCGTGGGCGCCATGTTCTGCATCTGGAGCGACGTGCCCCAGGCTCAGACCGATGCCAGCGTGGCAGAAGAAGTGGCTGAGGTCATCGCCGCCTTCGGTTCCACTCTGCCCGAGACTGCCGAGCGCAATGTGCACCCCATCATTGCCGGCAGCAAGGTCCTGCTGCAGAAGACCTATGACTACGCTCTGACCCTGTCCACCGAGGGCGTCACCGACACTGCCAAGGCCGCCTTTGAGACCGCTCTGGCCAACGCCAAGATCGTGCTGGACAATGCCAATGCCACTCAGGACGAGATCGACGCCGCTTGGGACGCCCTGCTGGAGGGCATCTGGGGCCTGGGCCTCACCCAAGGCGACAAGACCATGCTGGAGCAGCTGATTGCCAAGGCTGAGAGCATGATCCCCGACCAGGACAAGTACGTCCAGGACAACTGGCAGACCCTGGTGGACGCTCTGGCTGCTGCCAAGGAAGTGGACGCTGACGGCGATGCCATGGACGAGGACATCCAGCCCGTGGCAGATGCCCTGTTCAACGCCATCCTGGCCCAGCGCTTCAAGGCTGACAAGTCCATCCTGGAAGACCTGATTGCTCAGGCTGCGAACATGGATACCACCGGGGCCAGCGAGGCCGCCGTGGCCACCTTCCGCACTGCTCTGGCCAACGCTCAGGCTGTCATGGCCAACGAGTCCCTCTCTGAGGACGACCAGGCCACTGTGGACGCCGCTGTGGCTGCTTTGAGCGACGCCATGAACGGCCTCACCGCCGGTGGCGCTCCTGAGACCACCGACAAGCCCGAGGCTACCGATAAGCCTCAGACCACTGACAAGCCTCAGACCACCGAGAAGCCCGAGAACAACGTGCCCCAGACTGGCGACTCCGCCCAGGTGATGGTGTACGTGGTGGCTCTGGCTGCCGCCGTGTGCCTGCTGTCCGGCGCCACTGTCGTGGCCCGCAAGAACCGCGGCTAATTTCCCAGTTTCATAAAAAAGTACGGTCAGCGTCAGCTGACCGTACTTTTTATGCCTTTTATAGAAATGAATGACGGGTGTCCTCAGAACTCCAGTGAGACCGCCTCAGCGATGCGGGCGCCGATGGGGCCGTTGTGGGCGAACATGTCGCTGGGCTGGGTGGGGATGAGGGGGTTGCCCTGGTAGTCCCGTACCTGACCTCCGGCCTCTTCCACCAGCAGGATTCCGGCGGCGAATGCTCATGTGCCATAAAGTAACACACGATAATTTGAAAGGCAGCAGCCACATTATTCCTCAAAAACTATTGACTTATGTACGAAATCGGATATAATAAAAAATGTACGAAATCAGACATATGAAGAGGAGGATAAATTTTGCACTATTTAGAAACAGGGCAATACACCTATTTAGCAGGAGAAATCAATGCTTTATACCACGAGGCAGCTGTAAAAATGGGTATTTCAGATAGCGTTCAAAATATTCTATATGTCCTTTGTGAGAAAGATGGGCAATGCCTGCAAAGTGAAATTAGTAAACTTACAGGTATCAGTCGCCAAACAATCAATTCTGCTATTCGTAAATTGGAGAAAGAAGGAATCGTCTATCTTGAACAAGGGAAAGGCAGAAATACAATTCTCTGTCTCACTGGAAAGGGAAAGAAATTTTCGGCAGAAAAAATAATACCTCTGCATGAGATTGAAAATAAAATTTGGAACGAATGGACGGAGGAAGAACAGCGGCAATATTTAACGCTTACAAAAAAATATCGTGATGGATTAAAAAAATATCTGGAAGCCATGTTATAAAAACAGAAATCAAAATCTTTTGAAGGGAGGTGGCTTGATGTCGGCAATAGCATAATAAGGGGATTATCACATTTGATATTGTCCCCTGTTTGAAAAACTATTTTGAAAATTAGAGGACAATGTGATATGAAAAAAACACAAAAAAGGAAATCAAAGTTTATGACTGTTGCCTTGGGACAAGCAGTTTCGATGTTAGGCAGTCATGGTGTTCAGTTTGCCCTGATTTGGTGGCTTGCTGAAACAACATCTTCGCCGTTAATGCTGGGAATATCGGGGCTTGTCGCCTATCTCCCAATGACTTTATTCAGCCCATTAGCAGGAATTGCCGCCGATCGTTATAACCGAAAATTTATCTCTATATTTTCGGATATGGCAATGGGTACAGTTGCGCTGATTTATGCAATTTTACTGTTCTTTTTTGAACTGCCTGTGTGGACAGTATTTATAATGCTGTGTGTCCGGGGGATTGGAAGTACATTCCAACAGCCGGCAATACAGTCGATTATTCCGCAGCTTGCACCAAAAGACCAGTTGGTAAAAACAAACGGGTGGATGCAACTTCTAAATTCCGGCTCATTTTTTGCTGGGGTTAGATAGCGATACTTTTTACATCTACCATGTTACGGCGGTCATGGTTGACAACTTGCGTCGGCTCCTGCTCGGTATCAACCTGTCCGA
>ERZ1643249.2943-NODE-2943-length-15412-cov-13.902780_pt1 | contig 15412 bp, 15 predicted proteins | sample MGYA00579263_ERZ1643249 | MGnify/ENA primary metagenome ERZ1643249 (study PRJEB29033, sample SAMEA4952264) | chicken gut metagenome | biome: Broiler Chicken; feature: Gastrointestinal Tract; material: Caecum | place: Ireland | collected 2018 | study: Broiler...
TCCTGATGCACTTGGCTCAAAAGTTGTAAAAGGAATAGATGTTACAAGACATATTCTAAAGCTGACAAAAGATATATTATCTGAAGATACAAGAGAAGTTAGTGCTATTTGTCCTGGAGTTATGGGAAATACTGGAATACAAACGTCTGAAATAATATCATCTGTATCAAAAATAGTAAATCCTAAATATGTTATTGTTATAGATAGTTTGATGTCTAAATCTATAAAAAGAGTCGGAGCGTCAATACAAATAAGTAATACAGGAATCACACCAGGCTCTGGAATAACAGGAATTAATACACAAATTGATGAAGATACAACAAATTCTAAAGTTATTTCAATTGGTGTGCCTATGGTTGTTGATATGGCAACTATAACTAATGATGCACTTAATAAAATAGAGAACACTACTGATGAAAGAAATGAAAGATATCAAAAAATAGCACAGAGTCTAGATACAGAAAATTATATAGTAACTCCTAAGGATATTGACGAACTTATAGAAATCATGTCAGAAATAATATCTCAAAGTATAAATGAAGCGATGTAGACATATTGATTTTTATATGAAGTTAGTATAAAATATTTATATTAGGGGGAATAAGAATGAAAAAGAGTAAATTGATAATTGCTTTTGTAATGGTATTGTTTACTTTTGTTTTAATATGTAATCAAGTATTTGCAGTAGAAATTTTTGATAGTAAAACTACAGATGGAATATATAAATTAAGTGAAGATGAATCATCTTTTGATATACCATTTATGAGATTATCACAGCAAAGAATGGAAATAGATAAGACTATTTCACAGCTTGGATTATTTTTTAGTCCATCATCTATTGATGTAAATTCTAGTTTAACAGGATTACAGATGTATTATAGCAATGATACAGTAAGAATAAACTCAGAAATATCAAATGCTATTATCTTTTGTGCAGGAAATGTAGTTGTAAATGCAAATGTAAAAAATACACTGTTTGTTTATGGTAATGGTACAGTAACAATAGGTGAGAATGGAAACGTTGAGGGAAATCTTATATGTTATTCACCAAAATTAGAAGTAAATGGAAAGATTAGTGGAAATATTTTAGGCAGTGTAAATGATGTGACTATAAATAATGTGGTTAATGGAAAGTTAAATATGAATGTTACACAATTGAACTTTGGAGAAAATGCTAAAGTTAATAATGGCATAAATATTAATACTAATAATGAAACTTTAACTATAGATGAGAGTATAGCAACATCAAATATAGATTATATTAAATCTGATTCTGAAAGCTTTTCACAATATTTAATAAGAATAACAAGCAATACACTTACAAGTATAATTATATTTTTATTAATATTGATATTTGTTAAAAATGATAGAATAACTAAATTATGTGATAGATTGAAAGGAAATTCAGTTTTGAAAAATGGAGTATTAGGAACAGTTGGAATTTTAGTCATATTAAGCTTTGGAATAATATTATTAATGGTATTACTAAATTTAGGCATAGCTGCAATAGTATTTTCTGTAGCAAGCATTATAATATTTGCTTTATTAAAAAATATAATAGTTGGAACTTTTTTAGTAAAATTGGTTGAGAAAAAATATAGTGAAAGTAAGATAAGGCCAAATATTATTTTAACTAGTATTGCAACATTTTTATTATTAGAAATTTTACAGAACATACCATATATAGGAACTGTAATCTCAATTATTATATTTGTAATATCAGTAGGAATAATAATATCTATTTTAAAAAAACAAGAAAATAATCCTGTAGTAGAAGTAGTTGAAGCTAAATAATCATAAAATATAAAGTTAAACATAGATTGTATCAAGGAAAGAAGGTATAACTATGTTTAATTTTTTTGGTAGAAGAAGATGTAGATGTGCAAGTAGAAATTTAATATATAACTTAGTAAATTATGATATGGCAAAAAAATTGATAGAAGATAGTAACAATATATTAATAGATGTTAGAACTAGAAAAGAATATGATATTATGCATATTGTAAATGCTGTAAATATACCTGTAGACAATCTTAGAATGTGTGAACAAGAGTATAAAGATAAAAGTGCAATTATTATATATTGTTCAAGTGGTATAAGAACTAAAGAGGCAATTTATATTTTAAATAGTATGGGGTATACAAATATATATATATGGGAGTATGGATCTCTGTCAAATTTTCCATATAAAGAAATGATAAAAGTATAATAATAAGTTATGTAAAAGAAATATAAAATATATATCTTTCTTTGAGAGTTAATTTTTAAAATTTTTAAAAGAGTAATTTAAATGAAATGTTTTTGTTGTTGATTTTAAACTTGAATTTTTGTATAATAAAAATACTTTCGGAGGAAAAATAAGATATTATGAAGAAAAATGTATTAATGCTATATCCAAGTGTCATGGAAATAGAGCAAAAATGTGATGTAAATTCTTTTTGGAAAAGTGAATGGAAAAGAATAAAAGATGAAATAAGTGATTTTAAAGCATTTATAGAATATATCTTTGAAATTAAATAAATTATTGTAAACTGTTACAATATTAACATTTGAATAAATCATGCTTTTTCTATAAAAATATGACTTTTGTAATTTTTATGTAATGTAAATAAAATATTATTGTTATTGCTTTTTTATTTCGCATTTTATATAATGAAATTACATATAATGATAGTTATATTATGTACAAAAGAGGTGTTTTTAATGTTAGAGTTTTGGAAAAATGAATGGAAATTGTTTCTTGAGGATATTGATTCGGTAAAAAATGCATTTGCTAAGATTTTTGGAAGAAAGAAAGATTATTTAATGTTAAAATCTGGAACTCAAGAAGAAAATGGAGAGGTATTGCCAAAAGAAGAACCTGTTCAAGCATCAGGTGTATCACTTGAAAATGTTTCAGCAGAAGTTACTTTAGAAAATAATATTGACTCAGCAGTAGGAGATGTTTTTGCACAGGATAATGGAGTTTTTCCTGAAATGGCACAGACAGCAGACGTTGGTGTTACACAACAACCTGCATATCAATTAGATGGAATTGATCATAAGGTAACAGCATATTTTGGTGAAAACATTGATGAGTTAAGAGTTAATATGAGTGGAGATAAAACTCAACATGAAGTATTAAGAGAATATGCACAATATTTTAAACCATATGCTGAATCACAAGATATGTGTAATACAGCATTTAGAAAATATTATGATAGACATGCTTTAAAAATAGCTACTGAGGAATTACCAATAGAACAAGCTAGAATTATTCAGAATAATGTTGATTTATTTATTAAGGGACAGGAAGTATTTGGGGAAAATGGTCAATTTATTGATTCAAGAGTTGATACTATTTTTGATAAGATAGGAATAGATCAAGTAAACAAAGTTGTAAATATATTGCATGATAATACTGATGAAGGTGTTAATGTTCAAGGAGAAAGATTGTTTGCTGAGATTGTTACATATATGGTAGATAATGGAATTAAAGTAGAAAAAGATTCTAATATACTCGAACCTATAAAATCAGTTTTAGAAGAGAAACTAGATGATGTTCACAATAATTTAAAAAATCATGAAGATTGGAATGAGGAATATCAATCATTACTTTCACAAGAAAGAAAATATTTATATGCTTTAAATAGAATTGAACAATATGAGACAGAACAAAGAATTTCTGAATTTGAGGAAAAACTTAATGACATAGAATCTATATAATTTTGTATTATAGCTTTAAATGTTGCTACAAATTAAGTAGCAACATTTTTTTATCAATTTATCTAATATAAATATCAATAATATAAAATAAAATATATTGAAAAAAATTTTTTATTATGATATAATATCGTGGTAAAATAGCGACACAGAATATTTGCTATTCTTAAAGGAGAGTGTTTTTATGAAATGTTTATTACTTTGTGCCGGTTATGCCACAAGACTATTTCCATTAACAGAAAATTTTCCAAAAGCTTTGTTAGAGGTAGGAAATAGACCTTTACTTGATTATATAGTAGATGAAGTAAATTCTTTAGATGAAGTTGATGAAATATATTTAGTTACAAATAAGAGATATACTCCACATTTTGAAAAGTGGGCAAAAGATAAAAATAATATAAAACCAATTATAGTCTTTAATGATAATACTACAAATAATGAAAATAGATTGGGAGCTATAGGAGATATTCAATTTACTATAGAAAAAGCAAACATTAATGATGATTTATTAATTATTGCTGGAGATAATTTATTTACTTTTAAATTAAGAGATTTTGTAGATTTTCAAAAGCAAAAAAATACACCTGCCGTTTGTGTAAAAGAAGAAGAATATGAAACTTTAAAAAGACTAGGTGTTGTAGAGACAGACGAAAAAATGCAAATAATCGGATTTGAAGAAAAGCCAGAGAATCCAAAGGGAAGATATGCAGCATATGCTGAGTATTTATATCCTAAGAGTGTATTACCAGTTTTTAAACAATATATAGAAGAAGGAAATAAAATAGATGCTCCAGGAAATTTCGTTGCATATTTATATAAGAAAATGCCAGTGTTTGCATTTCCATTTAAGGGTGAATGCTACGATGTTGGCACACATGAATCTTTAGCTTATGTTAATGAATTATATAAAAATAAAAAATAGTAGATGGTAATAGATATGAGTATGAGTAAAATTTCACGTAGTATAGTAGTAGTAATTTTTGTAGCACTAATTGTATTTTTAGCAATAACAGATTGTATATATATAAATAAAGGCTTTGGGGATGGAAATGGACCAAATAATATTATAAAATTTGGATATTTCATTTTAGTTTTTGTGCTTGTTTTTTTGTATACGTATGTAAGAGAAAAGCTGTCAAGACTAAAATTACAAAAAATGATATCTACACTCTATAGGTATATATATATAATACTCGTTATGCTAGGATCTACGTTTTTTAAAGTATATAATGTAATGGACATATATCCTAAACATACTTTAATTTTGTATTTTTTATTAACTTATTTTATAGGTTTTTTTGTTCAGAGAATTATTTTTAATGTTTCAAAAAGTGATGTTTTATCTGTATTAGGGATGTTTATTTCTTTTACACTCCCTAATATAATTGATGATAAAACAGTTGATTTGAATTCTAAATTTATAAGTGCTACATTGCTATTATCTATATATATTATGCAAAGGCTTATAGATGAATTAAAACAATTAAATATAAAAAATAAGAAATATTTAATACAAGCAGTTATTTTAGGAATATGTATTGGCATTAGTACCTTATTTGGAGTTAATTATTTAGTTTGGATAATTTTGGGAGTAATGTCTTTGCTTATAACATCAAACTTAGATACTACAAGTTTAAAATTATCTAAAAAATCAAATAATACTATAAAAAGAAGAAAAAATAATTATTTTATATATAAGGTAGAAAGGATAAAAATTAGTAAGCTTTTAATATCATTAATTATTATTAGTGCTATTGTATTATGTATTTACTTTGGTGGTAGAATAATTATAACAAAATTAGCTATAAACCAAAATGGAGTGTGTACTAATATTGTTAATGATTTAAGATATGGAATTAACACAGATATAGATAAGAGTTATAATAATATGATAAATCAAGCATATAGTTTTGCAGGAATGTCTACTAGATTTTATTTAATATGCTATATTTATATAATTATTATGGAAGTTTTATCGTTAATTTTACACAGAAAATATGATACAAAATCAACATTATTAAAAATAATATTTATATCTTTAATATTTGTTTTAACTATTTATAAAGTTAATATATTATATTATCAACCAGTACTTACTTTACTGTTAGTAATAATTTGTATTGTTAATACTACAAATATTTATTACAATAGAGAGGAAAGAATAAAAATGATTGAAGCATAAAGGAAGGAGATAATAAGTTGGCATATTATTCAGGTGATTTAATAGAAGAAGTTATATCTCAAAATGATATAGTTGAAGTTATATCTGAATATGTAGTTCTAAAAAAGAGTGGAAGAAATTATATGGGACTTTGTCCTTTTCATAGAGAAAAGACACCATCATTTTGTGTTTCAATGGATAAACAAATATTTAAGTGTTTTGGGTGCTCTGAAGGGGGAAACGTAATATCTTTTATAATGAAGATAGAAAATTTGGACTTTTGGGATGCAGTAGAAATGCTTGCTGAAAGAGCAAATATAGACACTAGTAGATTTGAAGTAAAAAATTATTATGATAATAAAAAAGATACTCAAATGAAAGATTTAAAAGATACATTATTTAATCTTAATAGAGATGTTGGTATTTTTTATCATAATAATCTTATTGAACTGTTAAAAGATGCTAGTAATCCTGTTAAAGATTATATAATAAAAAGAAAACTAGATATAAAGACTATAAATAAATTTGGTATTGGATATGCAACTGGTAAAATACCTTTATATGACCATTTAATAAGTCTTGGATATACTAAAGATGATATTTTAGCATCAGGAATTATTATAGAAAATAATAATGGAAAAATGTATGATAGATTTTATTCTAGAATAATATTTCCTATTTTTGATATAAGAGATAGAATTATTGCATTTGGTGGGAGAGCTTTTAGTACTAAAGTTTTAGAAAAAACAATACCTAAATATGTAAATTCGCCAGAAAATGATATCTATCATAAAGGAAAAACGTTATATTTAATGAACTTTGCAAAAAGAGAAAAGTTAGAAAATATAATAATCGTTGAAGGATATATGGATGCTATTGCTTTGCAAAAGTTTGGCTTTACAAATGCAGTTGCATCATTAGGAACTGCACTTACAGAGAATCAAGCAAGACTTATAAAAAAATATACAGATAATGTAATTATTGGATATGATCAAGATGGAGCAGGACAAGCAGCTACAATGCGTGGACTTGATATTTTGGCAAATCATGGATTAAATGTAAAAGTACTAAGATTAGATCATGATGATGTAAAGGATCCTGATGAGTATTTGAATAAGTATGGTGCAGAAAGGTTAAAAAAATGTATAGAAAGTGCAATATCGCTAGTTGAATTTAAAGTGTCAATTTTAGAAAAAGATTTAGACTTAGAAAATTTTGATTCAAAAGTTAGATTTTTGACAGGAGTTTCTAATATATTAGCTAAAATTGATAATAATATAGAAAGAGATATGTATATAGATAAAATAGCAAAAAAATATGGTATGAGTCCTGGACCTATAATTAAAGAAGTAGAGAAAGGTCTTACTAAAAAAAGCGGTAATGATGTTTTTGTAGATATGCAATCTTTAAATAAAAAAATGCAATTAGTAACAAATGTAAGAAAAAGACAAGAACAATATATTGTTGCTTTGTTGCTTTCTAAAAAGCCATCAATACAACAAGAGATTGTTAAAAATATAAAATCTTCAGATATAGATAATGAAGATGTAAAAAAAATTTTTGATTTCATATTATCCTTAATGGATAATTATGATATAAATAAAATTGATATCTTATCTAAAATACAGGATGAAGATATGGTAAAGGAAATCACCGATATAATGTATATCGACATTTCAGGGTATGAAAATAAATTACTTCAGGATGTATTGAAGAATAAGAAAAAAGAAAAATTATATGCTAGACGAGATGAAATATTAAAACGCTTAGATCAAGACATCTCGAAAGATGAAAGCGAGATAATAAAATATGAATTAAATCAGATTGTAATTGAGCTTTCAAAATTGAAGTAAAAAGGAGTCTCTGTAAATGGAAAAATTGGAAAAAAAATTGCCTGAAAGTAAAGAACTAAATCAAAAAGAAAAAGTAAAAAAATTTATAGAACAAGCTATAAAAAATAAAAAAGTGTTAATGAAAGATGTAATTGAATTTATCAGCAAAGAAAATATTGATTCTGAATATGTAACAAAGATATATGATGAATTAGATAAAGCTAAAGTTAATTTAATACTTGATGATGAAGATGATGAGAAGGATATGCAAATTGAAGATAAAATCAAGGAAGAATTAGATGATCCAGATAAAAAGGATGAAGATACTACAGCTGTTGCAGATTTAGATATTGAGCCTGATCTTGATGATATTGATGAAACAGAAAAAGATATATTGTTTCAAGATATGCAAGATATGTCTTTTGTAGACAACTTGAATGTGGATGATCCTGTAAAAATGTTCCTTAAAGAAATTGGTAAGATAAGACTTTTAACTTATGAAGAAGAAAATATTCTTGCAGAAAGAATGTTAAAAGGAGATAAAGAAGCTAAAAAACAACTTATTGAATCTAATTTACGTCTGGTTGTAAGTATTGCTAAAAAATATATAGGTAGAGGTATGAATTTCTTAGATTTAATTCAAGAAGGAAACTTAGGTTTGATAAAAGCTGTAGATAAATTTGACCAATCAAAAGGATATAAATTTTCTACATATGCAACATGGTGGATAAGACAAGCTATAACAAGAGCTATAGCTGATCAAGCAAGAACAATAAGAATACCAGTTCATATGGTAGAAACAATAAACAAATTAATAAAGACATCAAGACATCTTTTACAAACTTTAGGAAGAGAACCTACACCAGAAGAGATTGCTAAAGAATTAGAAATGCCAGTTGAAAAGGTAAGAGAAATATTAAAAGTTGCTCAGGAACCTATATCTCTTGAGACACCAGTTGGTGAAGAAGATGAAAGTAATTTAGGAAATTTTATACCAGACGAAGATGCTCCATCTCCATCTGAGCAGGCAGCTGATACTTTACTTAGAGAGCATATAGAAGAGGTTATGCAAACATTAACACCTAGAGAAGCAAAAGTTTTAAAATTAAGATTTGGTCTTGAAGATGGTAGAATGAGAACTTTAGAAGAAGTAGGAAAAGAATTTGATGTAACACGTGAACGTATAAGACAGATTGAAGCAAAGGCATTAAGAAAGTTAAGACATCCAAGTAGAAGTAAAAAGTTAAAAGATTTTATGAGTAGCGATTACTAATATATATTATAAGGGGAGAAAGTTATGGGATTTGTACTAGCAATAATAATTATACTATATATTATTTTATTTGCTTTTGGATTTATTTCATATGTATTTAATTCTATTGGTTTATATGAAATAGCAAAAAGAGAAAAAGAAAAACCATATTTTATAGCATGGATTCCGTGCGTAAATAAATACTTGCTAGGAAAAATAGCTTTTAAATCAGATACACATGCTTTGATATTAACTTTTCTAAGTATAGGTACAACATTGTTTTCTTTATTTATTATATTTATGTATGGTGAACTATATGCTATTTTAGCAATATTTAGTATTAGTTTTATATTGTCAATTATAACTGCAATATATTCTTTCATTGCAAGATATAGAATTTACAGCAAATATAGTAAAAGTACAATTTTAATGACAATTTTTGATATAGTATCATGTGGAATATTAGGACCTATCTTCTTATTTGCTATAAGGAATAATAATAATTAAAATGAATATGCACTTGACAAAGTGCATATTTTATTATAGAATAGTCAAAGATAGTCAAAGTGAGGAAAATATGAATTTATCGGATATAATAGAAGAATATATAAAAAATGCTATAGAAGAAAATCACTATATAGAACTCAAAAGAAATGAATTAGCACAAGAGTTTAATTGTGTTCCTTCACAAATAAACTATGTTATTTCTACAAGATTTATTCCAGAGCTTGGATTTTATGTAGAAAGCAGAAGAGGTGGTGGGGGATATATAAAAATTAGTGAGATTAATATTTCACAGTGTGATTATATAAAAAATATTGTTAGAAAAATAGGAAGTAAAATGTCGCAAAGTACATTAGATATTTACTTAAAAGAATTACTTAGATATAATATAATAGATAATAATATAGTAGATATCATCTCATCTGCTTTATCTGAAAATAGTTTAAAAAAAGTGAATAAGCAAAAACGAGATGAGGTAAGAGCAGATATGTTTAAAAATATAATTGTTAATTTAAAGTAATGGAGGTATATTATGATTTGTTCAAATTGTGGTAAAAACAATGCTAATATTACATACAAGCAAAATGTAAATGGAAAAATGATAGAATTAAATCTATGTGATAGTTGTGCACATGAATTAGGAGTTTTCAATAGTTTTGACGATATTTTTTCTCCTATGATATTAGATTTGGAATATGTGTTGCCAGAAGAAATAAAATGTAAAAAATGTGGATATACTCTTTCAAAATATCGTTCTACTGGACTTTTTGGATGTGATGAATGTTATAAAACTTTTAAAAAAGAAATTGATTCAATATTATTAAAAATGCAAGGAAAAAATAGGCATATAAAACAGGAAGAGCATATTAAGAAAGAAAAGTTAAAACCAATAGATGAGTTAAAGGAAGAATTACAAGAGCTAGTTAAACAAGAAAAATTTGAAGAGGCTGCAGTTGTAAGAGATAAGATTAAAGAATTAGAAAAAAAATATAATAAGGAGGAAAAATAAATGGATACATTTAATGATGTTGTACTTACTACAAGAATTAGACTTGCAAGAAATATAGGTGGATATAATTTTCCAAACAATATGATAAAAAAACAAAAAGAAGAAATTGTTAATATTGTAAAAGAAAAATTAAAAGATAAATATACTATATTAGATTTAGATAATATAGATAATATTACTAAAATGTCTCTTGTTGAAATGCACACTATATCTAAGGAACTTGTTCAAAGTACAGGAGCAGCTTTAATAATAGATGAAAAAAATAATATTACTACTATGATAAATGAAGAAGATCATTTTAGAATACAAGTTTTTGAACATAATTTTAATTTAGAAGAAGCTTATAATAAAATAAAATCTTTTGATAATATAGTATATAAAAATATAAAATATGCTTATGATGAAGATTATGGATATATAACAGCTTGTCCTACATGTATTGGTACTGGAATGAGAGTATCTGTTATGTTACATTTACCAGCACTAGAAAAAATGGGTATTTTAGAAAGAATATTTAATGAAATAACTAATTTAGGTATATCTATAAGAGGAATCTATGGTGAAAATACTAATGGAGATGGTTGTATATACCAAATATCTAATCAAAAAACACTAGGAATTAGTGAAAAAGATATTATAGAACAGGTAAGACAGGTAACTAATTATATAGTAAAGCAAGAAAGAAAAGCAAGAGAAATTATTAAAAATAGAATAGATATAAAAGATGAAATATTTAGATCTTATGGTATTTTGAAAAATGCAATTATAATCTCTAAAAAAGAAGCTTTTGAATTAATTTCAAATATACGAATGGGAATAAATATGGGAATTATAAATGATATTAGTTTAGATAATATAGATAAATTAATTGAAAATATTGGTAAAAATACACTAAAGAAAAACTTTAAAGAGGATTTTTCAAAAGATCAAGAAAATATTAAAAGAGCAGAATATATAAAAAATAATATTTAATTAAGGAGAGATTTTTAATGTATGAATTTACAGAAAGTGCAAGAAAAGTTATAGAATATGCAAGAAATTTTTCAATAGAAAATAATTATCCATATATAGGCACTGAACATATACTATATGGACTTATTGCAGAAGGAGAAGGACTAGCGGCAGTTATATTAAAAAAACAAGATCTTACAGAAGAATATATAGAAGAAGAAATATTAAAAATAGATGGTATAATGGATACACAGGTAAATGAAAATGAAGTAGACTTTACACCAAGAGCTAAAAGAATAATAGCTAATAGTCAAAAAGAAGCTTTAAGGATGGGACAAAATTACGTTGGATCTGAACATATATTGCTTTCTTTGATGAGAGAGATTGATAGTGTGGCAGTTAGAATTTTAATAGATGCAGATATTGATCCTCAAAAGATTTTTACAGAACTTTTAAAAATATTAGGTGATGAATCACCTATATCAGATAATTATCATGATCCAGCAAATATTGAAAATAAATCTAAAAATAGTACACCAACATTGAATCAATATGGAAAAGATTTAACAGAACTTGCAAAACAAAATAAATTAGATCCTGTAATAGGTAGAAAAAATGAAATTGAAAGAGTTATTGAAATATTAAGCAGAAGAACTAAAAATAATCCATGTCTAATTGGTGAGCCAGGTGTTGGTAAAACAGCTGTTGTTGAAGGACTTGCCCAAATGATAAAGGAAAATAATGTTCCTGAAATATTAAAAAATAAAAGAGTAGTGTCTTTGGATATAGCGTCAATGATAGCTGGTGCAAAGTATAGAGGGGATTTTGAAGAAAGATTAAAAAAATCTCTTCAAGAAATAAAAGCAGCTAATAATGTTATACTATTTATAGATGAGATACATACAATAGTTGGTGCAGGTGCTGCAGAAGGGGCAATGGATGCAGCAAATATTTTAAAGCCATTACTTTCAAGAGGAGAGATACAGGTTATTGGTGCTACAACTCTAAATGAATATAGGAAATATATAGAAAAAGATAGTGCTTTGGAGAGAAGATTTCAAAGTGTAATAGTAGAAGAACCAAGTATTGAAGATACAATACAAATTCTTAAAGGATTAAAAGATAAATATGAAGCACATCATAAGGTAAAGATAACAGATGAAGCAATTAAAGAGGCGACAATTTTATCGGAAAGATATATTACAGATAGATTTTTACCTGATAAAGCAATAGATTTGATAGATGAAGCATGCTCAAAAGTTAAGATTAAAAGTTTAACAAAGCCAGAGAGTTTTAAAAATTTAGAGAAGGAATTAGATAAAAAATCTAAAGAAAAAGAAGAGGCAATAATTTCTCAAAATTTTGAAAAAGCAGCTAAGATTAGAGATGAGGAAAGAGCTCTTAAGGAAAAGATAAGTAAGCAAGATGAAAAATGGAAAAAACAAGAAAACAATAAAGAGATTTCTATAGGTAAAGAAGAAATTTGTGAGGTTGTTTCAAATTGGACAAAAATTCCTGTAACCAAACTTACACAAACAGAATCTGAAAAAATAAAAAACTTAGATCAAGAGTTAAAAAAGAGAGTTATAGGTCAAGATGAAGCAATAGATGTATTATCTAGAGCTATTAAAAGAGCTAGAGTTGGATTAAAAGATGTAAATAGACCAATAGGATCTTTTATGTTTTTAGGCCCAACTGGAGTCGGCAAGACAGAATTAACTAAGGCATTAGCTTTAAATATGTTTGGTAACGAAAATGCAATGATTAGATTAGATATGTCTGAGTATATGGAGCCACATAGTGTTTCTAAACTTATAGGATCACCTCCTGGATATGTGGGATATGATGATGGTGGACAATTAACAGAGCAAGTAAGGAGAAAGCCATATTCAATAATTTTATTTGATGAAATAGAAAAGGCACATCCAGATGTATTTAATATATTACTACAGATTTTAGATGATGGTAGACTTACTGATTCAAATGGAAGAACAGTTAATTTTAAGAATACTGTTATAATAATGACTTCTAATACAGGTGCTAGAAATATAACTGAGACTAAGTCAATTGGTTTTATAAATAAAGATGATGGAAGTATTTCATACGAAAGAGCGAAATCAGAAGTTATGAATGAATTAAAAAAGACATTTAGACCAGAATTTTTAAATAGACTTGATGAAATAATTATATTTAATAAGCTTGGAAAGGAAGCTATTGAAAAGATAGCAAATATAATGTTGAATGAATTTGCAGATAAATTAAAGCAGAGAAAAATAACAGTAAAGATAGATAAATCTATAATTGAATATATAGCAAAAGTTGGATTTGATGATGTTTATGGTGCAAGGCCATTAAAACGAGCAGTGCAGTCTAAAGTTGAAGATAAGTTTGCAGAAGATTTACTAGATGGAAAAATAAAAGATGGAGATAATATTATTTTAAAAGCAAAAGATAATAATGTTATAATAGAGGTAATGTAAATATTGAAATAATAATATATTTATGATATAGTCTTAATATAAATAAGGAGGAGATATTTTTATGGAGTTTATGAAGAAAGTTGAAGAAATATCAAAAAAAGTTGGTGATACAGCATCTAATACTTATAATACAGTGGCAGATAAATCTGGAAAGTTAATAGAAGAGACAAAATTGAAAATCTCTATTTCAGAAAAACAAACAGATATAGATGAAATTTATGAAGAGATAGGTAAGGCAGTGTATAATTTATATAAAAGTGATGAGGATGTCGGAAAAGAATTTACAAAGCAATGTAAAAAAATCGACAAGCTAAATGATGATATAAATAATATGAATACTAAGATTCTATATAATAAAGGATTAAGAAATTGTTCATCATGTGGCGAAATAATTGCTTTAGATAGTAAATTCTGTACTAATTGTGGAGAAAAACAAAAGCCTTTTAAATTAAAGGATGATAAAAAAGTTATAAAAAAAGAAGAAGTAGAAGTTGAAAAAGTATGTCCTGAATGTGGTCAGGTTTTTGAACCTACAGCTAAGTTTTGTAATAAATGTGGACATAAGTTTTAATATGTTGAAAAATAGCTAGTTAAGAGATTAACTAGCTATTTTTTGTTTTTTTTATAAATAATTAATTTAAAGTGGTAAATTATAATAGGTGATTTTATGAAAAAAATATTTTTATTCCTAGCAGGTGTTATAACTATACCTTTTTTTGTATATCATGGTAATCAAAGTTTAAAAGAAAATCAATTAACTAATTTAAAAGATGAAATTTATAAAAGTATAGATAGCATAGATAAAATAATACTTGATTGTATGAGTTGTGATGGGAAAACTATATTAACAGAAGAAAATAAATTGGATTTTGCAGTAAGATATATTATAGAAAATAAAAGTGAATTTATAAAAGATATTAATATATATAATAAGGAGGACTATTATACTTATGAAGATACACTATATTATAATTTTGGAAAAGTAACAGAGCAATTTGCTATTAATATAATCAATAAATTTTTTTATAGTTTTGATTTTAATATTAAAAATTATAAATTTTATAATAATGGATATATTGAACTTAATTTTGAACCTATAGAACATTTATGGTATGATGACAAAAAAATGATAAATATTGAAAAAGTAAAAAATAAAGTATATAATGTATATATGGAGTATAATAGAGAAATAAATGATGAAAATCATACTTTTTATGTTGAATATGTTATTGATTGTGATAATGCTATAAAGTTTGAAAATATTTCCATTTATGACTCTATAGTAAGTGATGAAAATGAAAATAAAAATTAATAAGAAAAAAAATATTATTTTTGTGATTATTGTGATATTAATTTTGTGTATATCATTAATAATTGTTAATTTCTCTAGAATTGGTAAAATAAATGATCAACTATTAAGCTATATTAATGAAGAAAACAAAACAACTATTTCATTTAATAGTGGAAAAAATATAAAAATTAGTGACGATGTATATAAAAAGCTAAAGGAACAGGAAATAG
>ERZ1643249.2944-NODE-2944-length-15411-cov-12.677520_pt1 | contig 15411 bp, 26 predicted proteins | sample MGYA00579263_ERZ1643249 | MGnify/ENA primary metagenome ERZ1643249 (study PRJEB29033, sample SAMEA4952264) | chicken gut metagenome | biome: Broiler Chicken; feature: Gastrointestinal Tract; material: Caecum | place: Ireland | collected 2018 | study: Broiler...
GCATCAATAAACATTTGAGGTAATGTTGCAATGATACCAGCCATGATAATTAGACTGATTCCATTTCCAATTCCCTTTTGTGTTATTTGATCACCTAACCAAAGTAAGAATGCGGTACCAGCTGTTAAAACTGTTGCTATATAAAGATATTCTACAACATCTCCTGATTTACCAATAAAGGCGAATGAGAATGCATATCCTTCAATAAAAGCAAAGATTATACCTACATATCTAGTAATTTGATTTAATTTACGTCTTCCTGTTGCACCTTGGTTCTTTAGCTCTGTAAAATATGGAATAATATCCATTTGTAATAATTGCATGATGATGGATGCCGTAATATATGGCATAACACCTAGAGCAAAAATTGAGAAGTTTTTTAGTGCTCCACCACCAAGTGTGTTGATTAATTCTAAGAATCCTAAACTACTCGTTAAGTCTTCTGTTCCAGGAACGCGAATTGAAATACCTAGTATGAAGATCATTAATGCCGCAAGAGTAAAGTAAATACGATGACGTAAATCTTTATTCGTTGAGGTAAATAATTGCTTCATAGTTTTAAACATACTAGATCACCTCAGCTTTGCTTCCTGATTCTTTGATCTTTTCTAGAGCAGTTTTTGAGAATTTATTTGCTTGAATTGTAAGCTTACGCTCTAATTTTCCATTTCCTAAAACTTTTAGTCCATCTAAACCTTTTTTAATAATTCCTTTATCCTTTAGTAATGCAGGTGTTACTACAGTACCATCTTCAAATACATTTAAATCTTCTACATTGATTGTTGCATAAGTTGTCTTAAATAGTGCATTTGTGAAACCTCTTTTTGGAAGTCTTCTATATAATGGTAATTGTCCACCTTCGAATACTGGATTGATACTACCACCACTACGTGCTTTTTGTCCTTTTTGTCCGCGTCCACTTGTTTTACCAAGACCACTACCTGGACCGCGTCCTACACGTTTTCTTGCATGAGTAGCACCGATATTTTTTTCTAATTCATGTAATTTCATTATCCTAATATCTCCTCTACTGTTTTACCACGAAGTGCTGCTACTTGTTCAACTGTTTTCATTGCTTTTAATGCATTTAATGCAGCAGTTGCAGTATTGATTTTAGTTCTTGCTCCTAGTGATTTAGAGACAACATCACGAATTCCTGCTAATTCTAAGATAGCACGAACAGATCCACCAGCAATGATACCAGTACCAGCTGGAGCAGGTTTAATAATTACTCTAGCAGCACCACTTGTTCCTATCATTTCATGAGCTACTGTTCTTCCTTCAATTAGAGGTATTGTGATCATTTTTTTGTTTGCATCTTGAATTGCTTTCTTTATTGCATCAGGTACTTCGTTTGCTTTTCCAATACCTAATCCAACTTTACCTTTACGATCACCTACGACAACAGTTGCTGAATATCTTCTACGACGTCCACCTTTAGTAACTTTTACTACGCTTTTAACGTCGATTACTAATTCTTCAAACAACTTTTCTCTAGGTTCGCCTGTCTTTCTTTGCATAATACCCTCCTATTAGAATTCTAATCCATTTTCACGTGCAGCATCAGCTAATGCTTTTACACGTCCATGATAAAGGTATCCTCCTCTATCAAATACCACTTTTGTAATTTTTGCTTTTGTTGCTTTTTCGGCAATTGCCTTACCAACAACTTTAGCTGCTTCAACATTACTTCCATTTTTGATATTTAAATCTTTGTCTAATGAGGAAGCAGATACAAGAGTAGTTCTAGTTTCATCATCGATAATTTGTGCATAAATTCCAGTGTTAGAACGGAATACGCATAATCTAGGTACTGCGCTTGTTCCCATCAAATTTTTACGAATTCTTTCATGACGAACTTCACGCATACTATTACGAGATTGTTTCTTTATCATAATTTGATTTCTCCTTTCCTACTTACTAAGCAGCTTTCTTTCCTTCTTTACGACGAACATGTTCATCTTTATAACGAATACCTTTACCTTTATATGGTTCAGGTGGTCTTACTTTTCTAACATTAGCAGCAAATTCTCCAACTAATACTTTATCAATACCTTTGATAGTAATTTCAGTATTTCCGTTAGCTTCTACTGTTAATCCTTCTGGTATTTCCATCTCTACTGGATGAGAATAACCAGCATTAATTACTAATTTTTTACCTTGAACATTGAAACGATATCCAACACCAATGATTTCTAGTCCTTTTTCAAAACCTTTAGTAACACCTTCGATCATGTTGTGGATTAAAGCGTTCATTGTACCGTGCATTGCTTTTGCATTTTCATTTTTACGTTCTAAAGTAATTTTATTATCATCTTGTTTCATAGTAATATCTTTTAGCATTACTTGAGATAGAGTTCCTTTTGGTCCAGTTACTGTTACTGTATTATTTTCTTCTTTTACTGTAACTCCTTCAGGAACAATAATTGTACGATTTCCTATACGGCTCATCTTGACACCTCCTTATATTTTCTTTATTACCAAATATAAGCTAGAACTTCCCCACCTATATTTTCTTTACGTGCTTCTTTATCAGTCATAATTCCTTTAGATGTAGAAAGGATAGCGATTCCTAATCCATTTAATACTCTTGGAATTTCGTTACTGTTTACATATACACGAAGTCCTGGTTTAGAAATTCTCTTTAGCCCTGTTATAACTCTTTCTTTCTTGTTATATTTTAAAGTTAAAAGAATTTTTCCTTGAGCATCTTCTTTTACAACTTTATAATCTTTAATAAATCCTTCATCTTTTAAAATTCTTGCGATTTCTTCTTTAATTTTAGATGCAGGAACTTCAACTTCTTCATAGCGCATTTGATTTGCATTACGAATACGAGTTAACATATCTGCAATTGTATCTGTTACTACTGCCATTTTATATCCTCCTTTCCAATTACCAACTTGATTTCTTAAGTCCTGGTATTTGTCCTTTATAAGCTAATTCACGGAAGCAAATACGGCAGATTCCGAATTTACTCATAACTGCGTGAGGTCTACCACAACGAGCACATCTAGTGTATTCACGTACTTTATACTTTTGTGGTCTATTAGCTTTTACTATCATACTTTTCTTTGCCATAATATTCCTCCCATTTTACTTTCTAAAAGGAATTCCAAGTCCATTTAATAAATCGAATGATTCTTCATTAGTTTTTGCTGTTGTTACAAATACGATGTCCATACCACGTACTTTTACAACATCATCATAATCAATTTCTGAAAAGATTAATTGTTCTTTAATTCCTAATGTATAGTTTCCTCTACCATCAAATGCTTTTGGACTAACTCCACGGAAGTCTCTAACACTTGGTAGTGCGATTGCAATTAATTTATCCATAAAGTTATACATGTTTTCTCCACGTAATGTAACTTTACATCCAATTGCATGTCCTTCTCTTAATTTGAATCCAGCGATTGATTTTTTAGCGCGAGTTACTACTGGTTTTTGTCCAGAGATTTTTGCTAAGTCATTAACTGCTGCATCAATTAGTTTTGAGTTAGATGTAGCATCACCTACACCGATATTAATAACAATCTTTTCTAACTTTGGAACTTCCATAATTGATTTATAATTATATTTTTCTTTTAAACTTGGAACAACTTCATTTAAGTATTTCTCTTTTAGGCGGTTCATAGTTACCCTCCTTCCAATTAATCAAGCTTCTCGTTTGATTTTTTTGTAATTCTTATTTTTTTACCTGTTTTTGTATCTGTTGTATGTCCGATTCTAGTTCCTTTTTTTGTCTTAGGATCAACGATCATAACATTTGATGCATGAATTGGTTTTTCTACTTCGATAATTCCACCAGATTCATTAGCTGTAGGTTTTTGATGTTTCTTTACAACATTAACACCTTCAACTACAACTTTATTTTCGCTTCTTAATGTTTTAATAATTTTTCCTTCTTTACCTTTATCAGAACCAGCGATAACTACAACTTTATCTCCTACTTTAAAGTTCATAATTTATCCTCCTCATTATAGTACTTCTTTTGCTAAAGAAACAATTTTCATGTAGTCTTTATCACGAAGTTCTCTTGCGACTGGTCCAAAAATACGAGTACCTACTGGACTCTTGTCATCACGAATGATAACACAAGCATTGTCATCGAACTTAATATAACTTCCATCTTCACGACGAACGCCTTGACGACTACGAACGATAACTGCTTTTACAACTTTTCCTTTTGGTAATGATGAATTAGGAATGGCATTTTTTACTGTTCCTACTACTACATCACCAATGTTACCTGTTTTTACTTTGCTTCCGCCAAGTACACGAATTACTAATAATTCACGTGCACCAGTATTGTCTGCAACTTTTAAGCGGCTTTCTTGTTGTAACATAGATTATTCCTCCTTCTTTCCAATCATCTAAGCGTTAAATAATAACTGCTTCTTTTACTACTTCTTTTAAATAGAAGTGTTTTGTTTTTGACATAGGTCTTGTTTCTGCAATACGTACTGTGTCTCCAACTTTAGCGATATTTTTTTCATCATGTACACTATATTTCTTAGAGCTTTTTACTCTTTTGTGATATAACGGATGGTTTTTATGAGTTTCAACTAAAACGCTTATTGTCTTATCATTAGTTGCGCTAACTACTTTTCCAACTAATTCTCTTTCAATTTTCTTTTCCATTATACAACCTCCTATTCGTTACTTTCACGTTCTTTTAGAACTGTTTTCATTCTTGCAACGGTGTGTCTTAAATCTCTAATTCTAGAAGGTTTTTCAAGGTTTCCAGTCGCTTGTTGGAAACGTAAGTTAAATAGTTCTTGTTTTGCTTCGAATAACTTTGTATTAATTTCTTCAGTTGTTAATTCTCTAATCTCTTTAACCTTCATTATTTTCACCACCATTTTCTTTCATTACAAATTTTGTTGCTATTGGTAGTTTGTGAGATGCTAAACGTAATGCCTCACGTGCTACTTCTTCAGTAACTCCTGAAATCTCAAAAAGGATTTTTCCTTCTTTTACAACAGCAACCCAACCTTCAACGTTACCTTTACCTTTACCTTGTCTTGTACCAATTGGTTTTCTAGTAAGTGGCATATGAGGGAATACGTTGATCCAAACTTTACCACCACGTTTCATGTAACGAGTCATAGCAATACGAGCAGCTTCGATTTGATTTGCAGTAATCCAAGCTCCTTCTTTTGCTTGAAGACCATATTCTCCGAAACTTAATGTTCTATTTCCACGTGATCTTCCTTCGTAAGGTAATCTATGAACACGACGATATTTAGTTCTTGACGGTATTAACATATTAATTACCTCCCTTAGATTTCTTGTTTAGGATTTCTCCTTTATAGATCCATACCTTTACACCAATTTTACCAAATGTTGTATCAGCTTCACTTGTTGCATAATCAACATCTGCTCTTAATGTATGTAGAGGAATAGTTCCTTCTGTGTATCCTTCGCTACGTGCCATATCAGCACCACCTAAACGTCCAGATACTGATGTTTTAATTCCTTTAGCTCCTGCTTTCATAGCATTTCTAATTGCACGTTTTTGAGCCATACGGAATGATGCTCTATTAGTAATTTGATTAGCAATTGAATCAGCAACTAATTGAGCGTTCATGTCTGCTTTTTTAATATCAACGATTGAGATTTGTACATTTTCATCAGCAATCTTTGATAGTTGTTTCTTTAATTTTTCAATTTCTTCTCCACCACGGCCAATCATAACTCCTGGTTTAGAAGTATGGATTACAACTTCACATCTTTTAGCATTTCTTTCGATTTCAACTTTTGCAATTCCAGCATTCTTTAAGTTCTTTTCTAAATATTTACGGATTTCAATATCTTTTGCTAACACTTTAGAAAAGTCTTTTTTATTTGCATACCATTTTGCTTCCCAATCTTTGTTGATGCCAAGTCTTAACCCGTTTGGATTAACTTTTTGTCCCATGTTTTAACCTCCTTATTAGTTTTTTGTAGCCACTACGATAATAATGTGACTAGTTCTATGATCTCTATGTCCTATGTGAGAACGTGAATCAAAAAAGTGACGTTTCATAACAGGACCAGCATCTACTCTTGCTTCTTTTACATAAAGTGTAGCAGCATCAGCATTGTTATTGTTAACAGCGTTAGCAATAGCAGAATCTAGAACTTTTTTGATAAGTCTTGCTGACTTATTAGTTGTGTTTGCTAAGATGTTAGCTGCTTCTTGTACACTTTTACCACGAATCATATCGATTGTTAATCGAGCTCTGATAGGTGATACTCTAAGGCCTTTAGCAATTGCTCTTGCTTCCATTTCTTTCCCTCCTAGTCATTTTTCAATTATTTTTTGTCTGAACCATGTCCACCGAATTTACGAGTTAATGCAAATTCACCTAATTTATGTCCAACCATATCTTCAGTAACATATACTGGTATAAATTCTTTACCATTGTGAACTGCAAATGTATGTCCTATAAAATCAGGATAAATTGTGGAACGGCGTGACCATGTTTTAATGACTTCTTTTTTACCAGACTTATTTAATTCTTGAACCTTTTTTAATAATCTAGCGAATACATAAGGTCCTTTTTTTAAACTTCTTGCCATTATTTAATCATCCTTTCCTATTTACTATTACGACGACGTACGATGAACTTGTCAGATTGTTTTTTCTTACGTGTCTTTAATCCAAGTGCAGGTTTACCCCATGGAGTCATTGGTGCTTTACGTCCTACTGGAGCACGTCCTTCACCACCACCATGTGGATGGTCGTTAGGGTTCATAACAGAACCACGAACTGTTGGTCTTATTCCCATGTGACGTTTACGTCCTGCTTTACCTAATCTAACAAGTGATGAATCTTCATTTCCAACTTCACCAACTGTTGCCATACATGTTCCTAAAACTTTTCTTTGTTCACCAGAAGATAGACGAACCATTACATATTTTCCTTCACGTCCAAGGATTTGTGCTGAAGTACCAGCAGATCTTGCTAGTTCTCCACCTTTACCAGGGCGTAATTCAATATTATGAATCATTGTACCTACTGGGATATTCATGATTGGTAATGCGTTACCAACTTTGATATCAGCATTTGCTCCAGCTTCAATTTTCATTCCTACTTGTAATCCTTTTGGAGCAATGATATATCTTTTCTCACCATCTGCATAATTGATTAATGCGATGTTTGCTGTTCTATTTGGATCGTATTCGATACTTGCTACTGTTCCAGGTATCTCTAATTTATTTCTTTTGAAATCAATGATACGATATTTTCTTTTTACTCCGCCACCTTGATGACGAACTGTTATCTTACCTTGATTGTTACGTCCACTATTTTTCTTAATAGTAGTTAATAGAGATTTTTCTGGAGTACTTGTTGTGATATCTTCATTCACTAATGTACTCATTTTTCTACGACCTGGTGTAGTAGGTTTATATGTTTTGATAGCCATAATTTATTTCCTCCTTCTAACCAAGATCAATTGTTTGTCCTTCAGCTAAAGTAACAATTGCTTTCTTTGTACGATTCGTTAATCCTGTATAACGACCAACTCTTCTCTTTTTAGGTTTTACATTGATTGTTCTAATTGATGTAACCTTAACATTGAAGATTTTTTCAATTGCATTTTTGATTTCAATTTTGTTAGCTCTTGGATCAACTTTGAATGTATATTTTCCATTTTCTTTGTCTGCCATTGATTTTTCGGTAATAACTGGTGCCTTGATGATTTCTAGATATTTAGTGTCTTTCATTATTTAAGCACCTCCTCTACAGCATTTAATGCATCTTGTGTAAATACTACTACATCAGTACCTACAACATCTAATACATTGATTTCGTCTGCTGAAATTAATACTACATTTTGTAAGTTTCTTGATGCTAAAATCATATTATCATCAAATTCTTTTACTACTAATAATACTTTTTTATCAGCAATTTTTAATGTTTCTAATAAAGCTTTCATATCTTTAGTCTTTGGTGTTGTTAAATTTAAGTTTTCTAAAACCATGATTGCTTTTTCTTCTGCTTTTTCAGCTAAAGCTGACTTGATAGCAAGTCTTCTTTCTTTACGATTTTGTTTCTTGCTGTAATCTCTTGGTACTGGAGTTCCATATCTTCCTCCACCTACCCATTGTACAGCTCTGATAGAACCTTGACGAGCACGTCCAGTTCCTTTTTGTCTCCATGGCTTTCTTCCGCCACCACTTACTTCTGATCTATTCTTAGTACTATGTGTTCCTTGTCTTAATGATGCTCTTGCTAAAATGATTGCATCATATAAAACGTTTTTATTTGGTTCGATTCCAAATACGTTTTCATTTAAGTTAATGTCCTTTACTTTTTCACCTTTAAGATTTAAAAGTTCTACTTTTTTCATTTACGATTCCTCCTTTCATCACGTTTCATTATTATATTTATATTCATTTTTTATTTGTTCCTGTGATGATTTTATTCTGCTGTTTCTTCTGCAGGTGTTGTCACTTCTTCTTTAGCTTCTACTTCTTTTACTTCGTATGAAACTAAGTCAGCTGCTTCTTTTTTCACATTTGGTTTTTTAACTGCAGTACGAATCATAACTAATGATTTCTTTGGACCTGGAACATTACCTTTAACTAAGATTACATTGTTTTCAGTATCTACTGAAATTATTTCAAGATTTTGAACAGTTCTTGCTACATTACCCATTTGTCCAGGCATTTTCTTACCTTTCAAAACGTGCATTGGTAGCATAGTACCTAGTGAACCTACACCTCTATGGTATTGAGAACCATGTCCCATTGGTCCACGGCTTTGGTTATGACGTTTGATAACACCTTGGAATCCTTTACCTTTGCTGATTCCGCTTACGTCAACCATTTCTCCTTCTTCGAAGATATCAACATTGATTACTTGTCCTAATGTATAGTCTTCTACGTTTACTCCTCTAATTTCTCTTAAGAAGCGCTTAGGTTCTGTTCCAGCTTTCTTAGTATGACCGATTGCTGGTTTGTTTGATATTTTTTCTCTGATAGTTTCTGTTGCAATTTGAATTGCATCATATCCATCTTTTGCTACTGTTTTGATTTGAGTTACAACGTTTGGTTCAACTTCAATTACAGTAACTGGAATTAACTTACCGTTCTTAGTGAACACTTGAGTCATTCCAACTTTTTTACCTAAGATTCCTTTCATTATTGTTTCCTCCTATTATTTTGTTTTGATTTCAATATCAACCCCGCTAGGTAAATCTAAATGAGCTAATGCATCAATAGTTTCCTTGCTAGGATTTTTGATATCAATAAGTCTCTTATGTGTACGCATTTCGAATTGTTCACGTGAATCCTTATATTTGTGAACAGCTCTTAAAATTGTAAATTTTTCAATTTCAGTTGGTAATGGTACTGGACCTGAGATTTCTCCGCCTGATCTTTTAATTGTTTCCACAATTTTAGTTACTGCATTATCAAGAATTCTGTGATCATATGATTTTAATCTTATACGAACTTTTGATGTTGACATTAAAAATCCTCCCTTCGCCTATATCTAGTATAGACTTGCTCCGTGCAAATAACCCGATACCAAATTAACAACTTAACCTGGTGTATCGACAACCTCGCACATCTAAGCAGTCACACGTAATTAATTATAGCAAGTAAAATCAACAAATGCAAGTGTTTTTTTGTAGAATTTTCTGTTTTTACCTCAAAAAAGAGCAAAAATACAATTTTTAGATTTTTGCTCTCTTTTTATATTGTATTGGAGGCTCAAATTCGCACATTCCTCTCCAGTAATTAATATCATTAATTTCTTCTTCTAATAATTTTTCACGTAACTTTTCTACATTTCCATTTCTATCATATAATAGCATTCCATATTTTACTTCTTGTTCAAAAGAATAGTCTCCACGTATTGTAGTTCTTGTTTTTTCATCCTCTAAGATCCATAAACCTGCACTTTCTGTATGCACATACATTTCTATAGCTTCATTTTCTATATATGTTGACATAATTTGTCTTGGAGTATACCTGTTATATAAAAACAGTAATCTCACTCCCATTCCAGGCACTGCACCAAATTCTGCTCCTGTTGCAACAACTCCCTCTAATGCTTCATAAAACTCATCTCGTTTTATTTCATTTGTAATTGTTTGTGCTATTACATTATTCAATATTTCCATCTTTGATGGTTCTACTTGTATTTTTTTTAAAGTTTTCATATCCAAACCCGCCCTTCTTTGTTTTTTATTCTATAATTTACATTAATCCAGTTATTTTTTAGCTTGCAGATGCAACTTTTTTTGTACTATTTAATGTTTTTACTTTTCGATACTGTTTTGGTATATATTCAATTGGTGGTTCAAACTTACAAGAGTCATTTGAGAAAAATAAAGTATAATTATCTAACGTTAAGTCATTTTGTAAGTCTGTTTGTAATTCCTTTATTTTACCAGTTTTGTCATAAATAATTGTTCCTTGTCTTACAATAAATTCCCAAGGATGTTCGCCTCTATCTTGAAATCTTCCTTCTAGGCTATAATACCAGTCTGGCTTATTCATTATGCTAATATTCATACCTGTCTGTGATAAAACTTCCATGATTTCTGGCTTTGTTAGTTCGACTGGCTCAAAATTTTTATCATTATAAATAAACATTAATTCTACTTCTGGTTTACTAGAGTCGATTTGAGAAAAATCTCTTCCCATGTAGACAATGCCTTCTAAAAATTTATTCTGATAATTATCTGACAATATTTCGTCAATTTTATTACTGATTAGTTCATTCATCCTCTCTATACTTTTTTCATTCCTATATACCGTTCTTAACTCTTCCATACTACTATTTCCTTCCCCTATTTTCATTGTACCTTTCAAAATATGGTTCGTCAATCAAATTTACTTTATTTTGCTATTTTAAATTTCTTTTTGATTTTGGTTCACCAATAATCTTTAATGATGCAGGTGCAACAATTGATTTTCCAAATTTCTGATTAATATCATCTATCGTTTTTTGTATTTCTTCTTCCTTTTGTTCTTCTTCATTATTTTCTTCAAAGAGTGTTAGTTGCCTTTCTTTCGTCTCGGATAAATCTGCTAATCTTACTCCTATTAATCTTATAGGATCTTTTTTATAACTCTTATTAAAAATTTCTATTACTAATTTATATATTTCCTTGGTACTATTTGTTAGATGAGGTAGTTTTGCTTGTGCAGAGTAGCCTTGAAAATCTTTATTTTTATAAATTACTGCGACAGTTTTAGCATATTGTTTTTGTTTTCTTAACTCTCTTGTGACATCTTCTGTTTGTCTAAATAATATATCTTTTATCTTTTCTTCATCTGTATAATCATGTGATAGAGTTTCTGATGTTGAGATACTGGTCGTTTTACTACTTCTTGGTTCTACTTTGGTATTGTCTATTCCCAGGGAAGCTTCTTTTAGATATTTAGCTTGATTTTTAAACTTCCTTTCTAATACTTTTTCATTGGCAAAAGCTAGGTCTTTTATAGTATAAATTCCTAACTTGTTTAGCTCTTCTTTGGTTCTTTTCCCAACCATGAATAAATCTCCCACGTCTAAGGGCCATAGTTTTTGTTCTATTTCATTTTTTAATAAAGTATGTACTTTATCTGGTTTTTCAAAGTCTGATGCCATTTTGGCACATAATTTATTATTTCCTATTCCAATATTTACTGTGAAACCAAATTTTTCTTTTACTTCTTCTTTTATTTTTACTGCTAATTGATAATAGTCTTTATATAAATAATTAGTACCTGTCATATCTAGGAAGCACTCGTCAATTGAAAATTTTTCTAATAAGGGAGAATATTGTGATAGGTATTCAAAAAGTTTTTTTGACTGTTCATAATACCAGCGATGATTGGGAGGATAGATTTCTATACTTGGACATTTCTTTTTGGCCTGATATATTGTTTCTGCTGTTTTTATTCCAAATTTTTTAGCTACTGGAGACTTTGCTAGTACTATTCCATGACGATTAGACTCTGATCCAGCAATGATAGCGGGTATTTTTCTAATATCCTTCTTATAACCTTGCTTTAATAACAAAACTGCGGTCCAGGATAAAAAGGCATTATTTACATCTATATGAAAAATTATTCTTTCCTTCATTAACAACTTCACTCCTTTTTCAAGATATATCTAGGAATGAAACCTTCATCTAGTTTTAAAGTATTCCTTTACCTGTATTATAAAATACTTTTTTTCTTAGTGCAATCGAACAAAGTTGGTTGTTGTAGAGTTCTAGTCTACATATTATTTTTCTGTTTTTGGGCATACTAATTCCAGGTGATAGTATGATGGATAAAGAAGAGCGAAAAACATATGAAAAATTTTTTAAAAAAATTGTTATAGAACATATTAGGGAAGCAAGGATAGAGAAAGGCTGGACTCAAGCACGACTTGCGGAAGCTGTTAGTGTTTCTCATGAATATATTCGTGATTTAGAGTCTGAAAAAGGAGATGATTATTTTTCTACTTTTACAGTCTGGCTCATTTCTAAGGCGTTAGATGTTAGTTTAGATCAATTACTTGATTTTGATATGGAGGCTTTTCGTTCTGTCATAGAAAAAGCAATGCAAGGTAAATATAACCCTTAAGCATTGCTTTTATTTTTCTATTAAACTTTCTCCAGTCATTTCGACTGGTTTTTCTAAATTCATTAACTCTAGTATTGTAGGAGCGATATCTCCTAGTTTACCTTCATGTAGTTTTAATTCTTTTTCAGTAATAATAAATGGTACTGGATTCGTCGTATGAGATGTGATTACATTATTATCGTCATCTAGCATTTCTTCACAGTTACCATGGTCTGCGGTTACGATTAATATTCCGCCTAATTCCATGACTTTGTCATATATTAATTTTAAATCTTTATCTACTGTTTCTACAGCTTTGATAGCTGCTTCTAATACACCTGTATGTCCTACCATATCACCATTTGCAAAGTTTAATATTACTAAATCTGTATGTGGTAGTTCTGCCAGTAATTTTTCTGTTACTTCATCAGCACTCATTTCTGGTTTTAAGTCATAAGTTGCAACTTTGGGTGATGGTACTAGTATTTTCTTTTCATTTTTATAATCTACTTCTTTTCCACCATCGAAGAAGAACGTAACATGAGCATATTTTTCTGTTTCAGCAATTCTTAGTTGTGATAAGTTTTGTTTTTCTATATATTCTCCTAAAATATTTGTAAGTTCAGGATCATTAAATGCATGAGGTGCTTTTACACTTTCTACAACAGGCATCATTGTAATTGTTTTTACGTTATTGAACATTACTGTTTCCATGTCTACTGCCGCAGGGTTCGTGATGGCGGTAAATAATTCACGTAATCTATCTTTTCTGAAGTTGAAGGCTATAATTCCATCATTTTCTTCGACATTTCCTGATTGTGTAAATTTTGCTGGTAAGAAAAACTCATCTGTTATTCCGTCCTTATAACTGTTTTCAATATATTCTTTTGGAGAGGTTTGTATTTCTCCTTTATTGTTTACAATTACATCATATGCCTTTAGTAGTCTATCATAATTATTATCACGGTCCATAGCGTAATATCTACCTGATATAGATGCGATTGTTCCAAACCCTATTTCTTTTAATTTTTCTTCGACTTTAGAAATATAGGTATAAGCGCTCTTTGGTGGTACATCTCGTCCATCTGTAAATAAATGTAGATAAACATTTTTAATACCTTCCATTTTACACATATCAAGTAAAGCTAATAAGTGATTTATATGAGAGTGTACTCCACCATCACTGATTAGTCCCATTAAGTGTAGTTTTGACTCATTTTTTCTTACATGATCCATTACACTCTTAATTGTTTCATTTTGAAAGAACTCTTTATCTTCGATTGATTTATTAATTAATTCTAATGGTTGATAAACAATTCTTCCGGCTCCAATGTTCATGTGTCCTACTTCACTATTTCCCATTTGTCCTTTAGGAAGACCTACTAATTGTCCTGATGCAGTTAATTGTGTATGTGGATAAGTATTCCATAGTTCATTAAATACTGGATTGTTTGCTAGGGCTACTGCATTTCCATGTGTTTCCTCTCTTAATCCATATCCATCTAATATTGTTAATACAATTGGTTTTTTCATTTTTCTTCCTCCTATATTATATTATTATTTAAGCAAAACACAGCATATATCGGAATATATCTGATATCTTTTTTGGTTGCGAAATTGTTTTCCGTTACACGATATGCTTCTGTTACTGTGAATTTCTTCATAAATACGGCTAATGATTTAGCTTTTGAATCTGCTTTAGATATTAATTCAATTGGTATTATTTTTCCCATTCTGTTTTGTATTACGAAGTTTACTTCAGCTTTTCCTTCTGATTGATAATAATATAAAGCATATCCTGCCTCTGCTAAAGTTTTAGCAATACTATTTTCATATAATATCTCTTTTATTTTTTCATCACTTAATAATTGTTTTAAGTTTGTGTGTAACATTGAGAATAATAATCCATCATCTGGTAAATATAGTTTAAAACTGTCTGTTTCTCTACAACTACTTAGAGGAGATTTTACAGTTGATATTTTATAACTTCTATATACAATTTGATTATTTACTAAATAATTAATTGTATTTTCATATTCTTTGGCACGTCTTCCTGTACCGATGACTCCATATTGAAATTTTTTGTTATCCTTTTTTAATTGTTCTGGAAGTGATTCAATTACTTCTAATCCTCTAGGTATATCAATTAAATTTTTACTGTTAATTAGTTCTTTTTCGTATACTTCTAAAACCTTTTGTTTTATAATATCTATGTCATATTCACTTTTACCATCTAGACTAGCTGTAATTACTTCTGGTAGACCACCAGTCATTAAATATTCTTGAAATAGTTCTAGTGCTAATTTATGAAACGGACAAGTTTTGTGTTTAGTAAAGGATTCTCTAATTAATTCTGCTAGTGCTTTTTCATTTTTGGCCCAGAGAAATTCTTCAAAGTCCATTTCATTCATACCTTTAAATTGCAATTCTTCTCCTTTAAACTCATTTAAGTTTTCTCTACGAGAAGTAATAGCAATGATATGATATTTACTATGTTCACTTCCAAATAGTTTTAATCCTTTTACAATCTCTATACTATTTACATTGTCAAAAATAAGTAAGGAATCTTCTTGTAATATTGTTTCTCCTGATAATAAAGAGAGATTTAAAATCAATTTTTCTGTTGACTTTTCTTTTATAAATAACTCTTCTAATGGTTTGTTGTTGCTGGTATTAAAATAAATTGTATTTTTATAATTTTCTTTTCCAAATTGTAATGCTGAATAACTTTTTCCTACTTGTTTCGGTCCATATAATATTAAGGGCTTTCTGATGATATCTTTTTGCCACTTTTGCAGGAATTTTTCTATTTTTCGTTCCATAATCTGTATCCTCCTTACACATTTTATAAAATAAGTATACTTCTGTTTT
>ERZ1643249.2946-NODE-2946-length-15407-cov-16.667796_pt1 | contig 15407 bp, 10 predicted proteins | sample MGYA00579263_ERZ1643249 | MGnify/ENA primary metagenome ERZ1643249 (study PRJEB29033, sample SAMEA4952264) | chicken gut metagenome | biome: Broiler Chicken; feature: Gastrointestinal Tract; material: Caecum | place: Ireland | collected 2018 | study: Broiler...
CCGCCGAGTGGCCGCTGGCAAACGCACCAGTGGCCGCTGCTCGGCGCAAATTGCAATTGGCGGTCGGTAAGCCCGCTGGCTCTGCACTGAGTGATCAGATTTAACCAATGTTCATCATTTAAAGTTGTACTCATTTGATTCATCTCCTCCAACGTGAGATTTTGGAGTAATCAGGTACAACAAAAGCGACTCAAGATGTGAGATTAAAGCATAGCTTTTGCAACTCCGAGAACCGGATAGGAAGTGAATTACTCCAAGTATCTGAAGTATCTCACAAAAGTTGGAGTTTGACTATCCGGTTGGTTATAAAGCGCTTACAGTCAAAAAATTGCCAGGCACACACTCCCGGCAATTCCGTGTTTTTCATTCAGCCGTACACCGCGTCCTTGATCGCATACAGCAGGCAAAACAGTTTCTCCAAGGTCCGGCAAAGGAATTTTGAAAGCAGCAACAGATACTGCAACTCTTACAACGAACCACTTTTATATAGAGTTTTTCCGCAGAACACCTCGTTTCATATGTTCTTCATATTCCCGCACCAGCTGCCCCTTCTTTTTCCTCAAAAAACATTTTTCTTCTTCCGTAAAAATTGGATGTTCAATCAGGACATTCTTGATTACTTCAAAATCGGTTTCATTCACATCTCGCCAGTTCCGATTGACATAAAAGCAGTACATCAACGGCAGATCCAGAATCCGAAATCTTAAGGCTTTCCACTTATCTGAACGGAAGCGTTTTAAACGTGCCTCTCTGGTTTTCTTCCAAGGTGCCTCTTCCAGATCTTTATAAAAATACGGGTTTGCAAGCACATCCCCGAAAAAAGCCAGGCTCCATGATCGGTTCATCAGATCCGTGTCCGATCCGGGTTCCAGGGATTTCGCATAATCCAGCCCCACCCAGGATGGCCCTGTCAGAACCGCTCCGTAAGCCAGATCCAACCTTAGAAACGGATTTACCGTATTTGTATAAGCCTGCCCTATAAATTCCGGTACATCACTCCTCTGCAGCGGCAGCCGTGTAATAAAATAGATCAGTTCATCCTGCAGATACAGCAGCTGCATAGGGGATAATCTTCTGATTTTCTCGTAACTTTCCTGATCCAGTTCTTTCTGATCCCTATGTTCCGTCTGGGAATAAATCTTCATCATACGGTGCTGAAACTCTGATAAATCATCCGTATATTTCACTGTTTCTATAGCTTCTCGCACAAAATCTGTCACATCATTGCGCTGCGGCTGATCAAGCACATCAATCAACGAGGAAGCATCCCCTCTCATGCCCTGAAAAATCTTATCTGCATAAAAAAAAGCGCAAAAACTTCTGTGGCAGAATTCCACCGCAATTTTTTCAGCGTTTCTCTGATCGCAGTAAGAAAACACCAGCAGATCAGTAATTGCCGTATCTTTGGATGAAACCAGACAGTCTTTTCCATAATAAAGAGTTCGGGCAATATTCTGCAATTCGCCGCGGATGTCCTGCAGATGCAGAGTACTGGTGCCTCTGCCATGTTCCCTTTTCACCCAGCAAAGAAAAAACTGATTGTACAGAGAATACAGATTTTCAACATTTAGAGCCAGTTCTTTCTGACCGCTGCGTTTTGCGCTGTCCAGCAGATATAAAATAAGTGTCAGATGCAGGGGAGTTTTCGCAATCTCGTACACCTTTTCATTTTCTTCCATCATCTTTACGCAGCAGTCATAAAGCCCGGAAATCTTCAATGCTTCTTCGTATTTTCGTACATAAGATAAAATCATACTCCGCCCGGGATCAGCCATAGCCTGCGCGGCATTTATTGTATCATCCCATTTACGTACTTCCATAATATTATATAGAAAAGACTGAAGTTCCGGTGTCAGCTTCTGATAGAAATGCTCGGCTCTCCAGCCAAACCAGATAGAAATATTAGGAGACTTCTGAAACAGAATGCTCAGCTTCTCTTTTAAAGCCTCAGGAGAATCGACAAAGGCTTCATCCATTTCATCTAAAAGGAGCACTTTGGGCATTGCTGGCTGCCCTGCCAAAGCAGAAAATAACAGCGTAATCACTCCCCGCTCATAAGGAGATAAATCCTTATCCTCTTTTAACAGTGCTCCTGCTTTCAGATACAGAAACCGGTAATCGGGATTTTCTTCCAGATAGATATGCCGTAGCAACGTAGTTTTCCCAGCTCCGGCATCCCCTGTGAAAACCAGGTTTTTATCCAAACATTCCGACATTAATTTCTGGAGAGAAACCTCCCCGCCTTTCTTCACCCCATAAATTACAGGCTCCACATAAACCTGCGGAAAAACAGCCCGATAGGAAGGGCTCCATCTCATCCATGGTAAAAGAACTTCATTTCTTAACATTTCCTGATTTTCGACAATCAGCTCATTCCCTAAAGGTTGAATCGGCACCTCGCCTGCAGTAGGTTTTCGTCCAGGTAAAGCTGTCTGATCGACGAATGACGGTTGCGGTCTTGAATGCTCTTTCAAGATCTTACTCATTTGGTTCATCATGAAACGATGTTCTGGGTCCATATGGTTCCAACAAAAGTTCAAAACAATATCCAGAGTACTCTCCACCAAATGTTTCACCCTTCCGTTCCCGGAAATATCGAAGGATTCCGCTTTACTGAGGATTGTCGCCAAAGCTTGTTCTCTCTCTTCCGGAAGTCCGAAAAAATACATCTCGATTTCTACAGACAAGGATTCCGTCAGAGCCCTTTCAAGTCCCTCAAAATCAATCTCCTCCGTCAAGTCCGAATTTCCAAAGATTTTTCTTTGTCTTGCAAAATACGCAGACAACTCCTGCTCTAGTTTTTTCAGTTCTGATTTGGAAGAGAGAGACTCGTTTCCGTATTTTATTACCAAATCCATCAGAAAATTTTTTAATGTATCCATTCTTTTTTCCAATCGTTCTGTAAATAGTAGGGGACAGCAGTTGTTAAAGATTCGCGCAGCTGCTTATATCTTTCCGCGTCATTTCAACTAATCCCTTCTGTGATCCTGCAATATAGTCCCTGCCAGCCTGGCCTCCCACTCGCCCAGCCATTCAAATTTCTCCTGATCTATTTCTCCCTGCAGAGTCCGTATATAAATCTGATCCAGCAGGTTCTGCTGGATCTGCGCAATCTCACCTACCCGTTGAAGCGTACCCTTCTTTTCTATTTCATATGCTTCCATTAATTCCAGCAGATACTGTAGCAACCGCTTTCTCTGTTTTAAATACTGGATGTCATATGCCAGAGGAAGTTTCCATAAATAAGGGAGCTGCCCTTTCAGATAGTCCTTACAGCATCGAATCGCCTCAGAGCCCTCCCCGCTGTTTTCTGCATGAGAAAGATTGGAACATGCCTGTTTGGATGCGGCCTTTACAATCTCCTCTATGGAAAATTTCCGTCTTTTCTGAAAACAACGGAGGGTGATTTTTTCCCCAGCCTCCGGCACCTCCTTTACAGACAGGCAGCCCGCCAGCTCTCGGTCATCCATACGCTGTCCCGCAAATCCTTCTGAATCTATGCAGAGGATCTCTTTTTCTGACCAGTATTTCAGGACAATATAATGATCCATTCGTCTCTGCATTGATGACAGAGGATTATACGACAAATATCCCATATCTACCGGCCCCATGACCACCGCATGGTTTTGATTGACCCAGCGGCGTGCCGTCTCTGCGGCTTCCTCGGGAACCGCGCAGTCCTTTCTTCGGGTATCGTATCCCCAAAGAAATGCCGCATGGTCTATCCCTATATTGGGATCTGCGTAAGTGGTCAGGAGGCGGTCAAAATGGCCGTTTTCTTCATGTCTGATCCCAAAAGGAGTCCCTGTAGAAATTTCAAAAAGCTGCAGATCTATGTCAGGATCCCGCATAGCATTGAGACAGGCATAGCTGCCGCAGCATATTTTATTTCCATAAAATTTCACCTGCATTCCTCCAAAGCCGCTTTTTGCAGAAATTTCCGATCAATTTTCCCATGTCTGTTTTTGGGAAGCTCCGTCTTCCGGAACCGGATTTCACTATTATTCAGATAAGAGGGCAATTCTTTCATAGCTTTTCGCACCGCGTCCCTGGCGGCCTCATTGTTAATGCTTACAAACACTACTGCCCGTTCCCCGGTAAATTCATCCGGAACACCCGTTACTGCCGCTTCCCGCACTCCCGGCACAGTTCGGATCCTGTTTTCAATCTGCGCGGTACTGACCCGATAGCCGCGGATCTTCAGTATCCCGTTTTTCCGTCCGACGAAATAAAGAAAACCTTCCGCATCTATCCGAAACAGATCCCCTGTATGGAGACAACGCTGTCCCGAATGCAGATCCCGAAAAAACTTTCCGCTTTCAGAATCCGGTATATTCCAATATGCCATTACATTCGGGCCTTCTACCGTCAGCTCCCCCACGCCTGTGACCGGATCCGCATCCTGCAGCCAGACCCGGACATTTTCCAGAGGAAGCCCGCAGGATCCGGCCAAAACCTTATCTTCCCGATCCGGCGGCATTACAGATACTCTCTTACATTCCGTCAGTCCATACATCGGAATGATTTCTGTGTCCGGAAGCAATTTTTTCAGTTCGCAAATCAGGGATACCGGAAGAACTTCCCCGGTAAAAGAAATGTATCGCAGAGGAAACTCTCTTCCCCTCCGAAACATTCCGGCGCGAACCATAAGGTTTGCCGCGGAAGGCAGCATAGGAAGAGCCGTGATTTTCCAGCGGGTGATCAGATACGGCAAATGCTGCAGAGCCGTATCTGCTTCCAAGTACAGAAATGTTTCATTTAAAAGAGCCAGGAAAATCTGATAAAGTCCGTAATCAAAAGAGAGCGGAAGAAAACATAAAATTTTGTCCGCAGGACCGTTTCTCAATCGTTTATTAATTGCTTCGCTGCAAAATAATATCTGATTCTGAGTAGCGATGACGCCCTTGGGAAATCCTTCTGTACCGGATGTATAAATCAGGCATGCATTTTCCTCCCCGGAAATACGCTGCCTTTCTGCCTGCGGTACTTCTGAAGGCTCTGTTTTTTCCCTTCCGTTCAGAATCAGACACGGGCCGCAGTCCTGCAGGATTTTTTCTCTTGTTTTCTCATCCGTCTGTCTGTTTAAGGGTACAAAAATAAATCCCCCGGCAAGACAGCCCAGAAGCGCAAAAAGCGTACGCACGGGTGTGGTTTCTTCCACAAGCACCCTGTCGCCTTTTTTCAGCCCTTTCTGCAAAAAATACCTGTAATAACCCATAGCCTGATCATGCAGCTGCCGGTAAGAATATTGTCCCGTGCCGTCCGTCAGAATGGTTCCCGACCGCTCTAAATGTTTCTCAATCAAACGATGATACAGCATGTTTTAACTTTCCCGTTTCATTTCCATTAGAATGTTCCTGTTTTTCAGTCGTTTTGCTTTTTCCACAATATGAATCAGACCTTCCATGATTTCTTCTGACATGCCGGTATCTTTCTGAATCTCCGGCAGATTTTTTCCACACAAATAAGCATCCAGTACCCGGTCGATTTTTTCATAAGTAAGTTCTTTTTTTATCTCTTCCGCGCGGCCGACTTCCTCATCTGTAAATCTTCTGGGAAAAACAATGGGGCCGTCATTGATAATCCAATACGCGAAATCTTCCAGGTCTGTCTGGCCGAGCCAGAATCCGGCAGATGGTTCCTGCTGAATCACACACTTCTGTGTACCCAAAGCTCTCGCGAATGGTTTCAATTCCGACTGATACAGATGCGCGATAGGTTTAAAATGCGCCAGATTATCGCCAAAGGTCAAAAAGAATCCCAGTTCCTTTTCTGTTTTGTTGGTCGTTCCGGCAATCAAAAACCCTTTATCCTGATAACAGGAAATAACCGCCGAGCGCACAGAACACTTTGCCTTAGCCGGGTCAAGAAGCGTTTTGGAGCAGAAAACTTTTCTGTCTTCCCCGGATGTTTCCAGCGCTGTAATCAATTCTGTATTCATATGCTCAAGATGGATCTCCGCCAGAGGCACATCCAGATCTCTGGCGAGCGTTCTGGCGTTTACAAGAAATTTTTCTTCCATCTCGTTTTGTATGACAATAAAAAGCCGGATCCGTTCTTTCCCGATACTCCTGCAGCAAAGGCGTGCCACAAGATCGGAGTCCAGCCCACCGGACACCGGAACCACAACCTGCTCCCCGTCTAATACAAAATCTCGAATAAACTGTTCTATTCTTAAAATTTCATTTTCAACTGCTTGCTGATTCCACTTCTTCATAGCTATCTGTTTTCCCACTTTCCCTGCGCATACTATTGAGTTCCTGTTCCAGCAGTTCCTGATCCACGGAAAAAATCTCAGCCAGCCTTCGATAAGCCTGTTCCACCTGATCCATGCGGATATCCGGGTCCTGCCGGTTCAGATCTTCCCGCCATTTTTCACGGCACCGGCATGGATAAGTTTTTAATTTTAACACGATCTGGGCATCCTGGGTATCACGATATTGATCCAGCAATTCCATCACCTGCCTGCCGCACACCGGGCAGGTTTCGGGTGACTGCAGGATGAAGGATCTCTTTTCGCCAAAATAATCTTTATACCAGGAGATCTGGATCTTTGTAAGTTCTTCGGGAGAAAAGGCTCCCAGTACCTCTGTCAGCGCCCACAGCGAAACACAGTGATACATAGAATGTTCAGCCATGCTTTCCAAAAGAGTTCCTTTTTTTATATGATACGGAAACAGCACCACACTGTCCGCTTTATCCGCCAGGGCTTTTTTTATCGATTGTATACTGTAACGAATGGACGCGCGTTCACTCATAAAGGGAAATCCAAGACCGATATTCGCTGTCACATGCATTCCGTTCCTGTGGATGAGTTTTACAGCGTTTTGAAACGCGGCGTAGGTTAAGTTTTTGTTGATACAGTTTTTAAGCACCCAGTTATCGGCACACTCTACACCGATTTCAATATATTTTTCTGTATCCGGAAGAACTTTTTTCATAAAATCCAGGCCGTCCGCAGTCACGGTATCCGCTCGGGTTTCAATGATAAGCCGCTTTGTTCTGACAGGCTTCAGCAATTTCTCCAGATCTCTGCGCATATCTGCCGATACTTCTCTCTCATCCAGCATGCTTCCGCTGGGAGTCAGCAAAAAATCTTCAAATTCCCAGGGCAGCTTCTCCACAATTCTTTCCAGTTCAGACACGATCTTTTTCCAGTCTGCGATTTTTCCGGGTTTTCCGTAATTGCACATTACACAGCCGCCCTGCCGGTCATGGATACAGCCGGAAGTGAGGAACCACAGATCACAGAGAAGCCCGCCGTTTACCCGCTCTATGCGGTAATTGGTACGAAGCTGTTCCTGCATAGCCGGTCTGTTTTTATAGATCTGAGATGTAATCTGTCTCAATACTCTGTTTATTTTCATGTATTATTCTCCCAGATATTTCCGGACACAATTAAAAATGTTTCTAACTGTGGTAAATATTGTCTGAAAGTCGTCCTGAACTAAATCAAAGCGGATGTGAAATGTATCTTCAATCTGAATCTGAAGTACTACCAGCATGATTGAATCAAAGCCGAGATCTTTTTTAATATCTGTGTCCATGGCGATCTCTTTTTCTGCCTCCGCTCCCGCGGAATCCAGGTAAATTTCTCTGACAATCCCCAGCAGCTGCTCATATGTTGCCTGTTTCAAAAAATCACTCCTCTATTAAAATCCGCCTCTGTCAATATGTGCTCCCGCCGCCTCTCCGAGCGTCTTGGACCGCACATATCCCGGACTGTATCTGCAGACAACAGCCTCTGCGGAAAACTCATCCTTAACCGTATTATTATACACCAAAAATCCGGGAGTTTCCATAAGTAAAAACAAAATCGGCGAAACCATTTGACAGTAAGCCCCCGCATTGCAGAAAGCCACCACATCTCCCGGGTTCGCGCCGGCATCCAGCCGGCACTCCCTTGCCAGCACATCCTCCTGGCTGCACAGGCTCCCGCAAAGAGAACAGGATTGCTCAAATCCCAGGGGAGCCTTATATTCCGCTTCCAGATACGGCGTCCGGATTCCCAGCATACCGCCGGGATAGCGGATATGATTAGTGCCTCCCGCGCAGAAAAATATATTCCGTCCATCTCTGATTTTCTTCTCGAAAATTTCTGTCACATAAAATCCCGCGGAGGCCGCGAAAATCCGGCCGGCTTCGTAGGTAACCAGGTAATCCCGGCTAAGCTGTTCCGCGTAAGCGGCCACCGCTTGAAAGGCATCCGCAAAATCTTCCTCTCTTTCAGACATAAAGCAGGGGACTCCGATTCCCCCTCCAAACTGAACTTCTCTGACCGGCAAATCCATATTTTCCTTAAAAAAGACCAGCCACTGTTCCAGCAGTCTTAATTCTTGTTCTGTCCTGCGGACATCGTTCCGCTGGGTTCCCGGATAAAACTGTACGCCCTGTATTTCTATTTGCTCCCGGTCCAAACACAAGTCCAGGCATTGACGAATCTCCTGGCGGGACATGCCGAAACGGCTGCCGCTGCTTACCCGCAGAAGCACAAAAACTTTCCTGCCGCGCCCCGCCATACGAACCAGCTGCTCCATCTGACCGGGGGAATCCACGGCAATATTTTGCCACCTGATAGTCCAGCGCCTTTCTCAGTAAATCATCGGTTCTCCGCACGCCGTCCAGCAGAATTTGCTCCGGCGCTATCCTGTTTCGGATGCACAGATCCAGTTCCCCTTCCGAACACACCTCCAGATAATCCGCTTCTCTGACCGCACTGGAGCCGATCCACGGATTTGCCTTCATCGCGTAGGCAATCCGGACGCCTCCGCCCATGCAGTTTCTTACCTCACGGATATTCTGAAGCAGTTTTTTCTCCTGAAACAGATAAAAGGGCAGTTTCCACTTTTCGCGGATTTCCTGAATGTTGTGGAGAAAATCTCTGATAAATGATCTGTCATACTGCAAAAAATCAAATTTCTGTTCACTGTTCATCCAATATCTCCCATATTCCGCAGAAGGCCTCCCGTATTTCCCACAGGTTCTCCTGCCGTGCGGCACGACTCAGCCGCTGTCTTGCCTGCAGATACGCTCTTTCTATTTCCGGGTCCGCCGCTCCGGCAGCTTCCTTCAGTTTCAGCACCTGATCCAGCTTCTGCGCAAGATTCATCGTGCCCCAGAACAGGGACAACCCATTGGCTCTTCCCGGCTGGTAGGAGGCGAATGCCTCCCTCATTTCCTCCTGTTCTTCCCGTCGTCGCCTGCGGCGGTAACCCAAACCGGCATGTAAAAGATCCGCAGGATGCAGCCTTTTCCCTGTGCCGCTGTTTTCCGGAAAAATACAGTACACGCCATGTGCAGGAATCAGCTTTTCCAGAAACGGCCTGTCAAGAACCAGGCCCGGCAGCCCCAGTGGATCGTATACCTCTGCTTCTTTCCCGGGAAGATTCCGAACAGCCAAATACCTTCCCTCCCCCTGATAGAAAGTCTGCGTCAGATCCGGCACCGCGATTCCCTGTTTCAATGGACCGATGAGACAGCCCGGAAGCTCGAAAACCGGTTCCATGCTTCCCGCATAAACGGCACTGCAGGAAAAAGCCACCCCGGCTGCGGCGCTCAAAGCCGAAACTGCCGCCGGAACAGACACAGCCGGGCGGAACCATCTGCGCACCTCCCTGCCAAAGGAAAAGGAAAAACATCTGAGAGCCGCGCAGTCGGTCCACGGCAGCGGTCTCATACCATAAAAACCCAGCATCTGCATAAATGCCGGCTCGAAAGTATCCAGTGTCTTTTCCAGATAAAACATACTCTACTCCTGAATGTCAAACCCCTGTCTTTTCAGCTTCTTTTTAAATTTTATATCTGTCCCTTTAAATTCGCAGCGGATAAATTTCGCGCCCTGAAACAAATCCGGTTCCAGATTCTTGTTGTCTTCAAAACAGGCATTGATAAAACAGGTATCCGAAAAATTACTGTCCTTAAAATCGCATTCATGGAATTCTACATTCATGACAGTACTGTCTTTGAAATTTGCCAGTTCCAAACGGCACTTCTCGAATACCGTATAGTTCAGGCTGGATCTGCTCAACAGCGCATTGGTGAAATCACAGTGCTGAAACCTGGAATAGGAAGACAGCATGTCATTGGCAATGCTGTTTTTTAATTCCACCTGGTCAAACTGTGCCTGCGTCATCTCTGCCCCGGTCAGGATAGCGTCCATCAGGGAACACTGGCTCAGCCTGGCGCTGGTAAGATCGATTTCCGTACAGTCGCTGCGCGCGAAAGAGCAGCAGGCAAAATCCGCGGCAGAAGCATGCAGACGGCGCATGGAAGAATCCTCCAGATTGACCAGACGGCAAACCGCCTGATAAAAGATTGCGTCTTCCAGTACAGAGCTTCTCAAATCAGCGCCAAACACCGCTGCCTCCCTGAGGTTTGCTCCCAGCAGAATACTTCCCTGCAAAACAGATGCTACTATTTGAGCTTCGCCCATCTGCGCGTTCCGAAACACACACTGACGCAGATCTGTCCGGTAAAAACGGATTCGAGGCATTTCCGCCTGATTAAATATGCTGTCCCGCAGATCTGTCTTTGCTCCTGCTCTTATAACCGACCAGACCGGTCTTTCCTTTGGATGCTTCAGCTGCCTTTCTCCGCCTGTGATCGCCGTAATCTCAAAGCCGGTGAGGCCATCTTCCGGAAACTTCCGGATCTCTTCCCGGATCTTTCGGTCTTTTTCCATCTTCGACCAATAATAAGACTGCAGATCTTCGCAGATGCAAAATCTCAGAAAGGCTCTCACAAAAGGATCCATATCTTCTGGCAGAGTTGTTTCGTTCGGTTTATACGGTTCCGCGTCCTCCGGATAGAAATAAATGTCCTGAATACTGCAGGAAGTAAAATTGCAGTTTCGCATGGGATCGCTGAGTTTTCCCCTGATCGTCACATTCCAGATCTTAGAATTTGTAAAATCCTTATTTCCGGTTCCAAAAGACACCTTCTCCAGCTCAAGATTGGAAAGGATGGAGTCCTGAAACTTGGAACGATCCAGTCTGCATCTTCTGAAAACAGTCCCGGTAAAATCCACGTCTACAAAAACTGCTTCCTGAAAACCGCTGTTTTCTATCAGAGTATTGCTGTAGGAGCAATTCCGGCTGTCTACGTTGTAAAACTCACAGGTGTCAAATTTTGCCATACTGAAGTTCGTATTAAACAGCTTGCTTCTGGCAAAAATACTGTACTGAAAACTGGAGGCCCGAAACGCGGAATCCTCAAAGCGGACATTGTAAAAATTCGCGTACCAGAAATCTTCCGCCGGAATAAACACCTGAATCCGGGGGATCGTCCGAAACAGCCGCACGGAACTGTAGAGCAGCATAAACGTAAACAGCCGGGGAATCTGACCGCCTTTCAGCAGCTCCTGTCTATATTTTCCAAGATTCTGCCGGTCTGCTTCCTCTGTATCCTGCAGAACCATCAAAAGGTCTCGGCAGGAGGCAAGCAGTGAGAAAGTATCCAGGAAAACTTTGCTTTCCTTATCCCGACTCTCCAAAGACAGGCTTTCCTCACATTTTTTCAGCGCCTGCCAGGATTCTGCATTCCACGAATTCTCTTCGGCGTCCCTCTGTTCCGTTTCCTGATCCGGAATATTCTGCTGTTTCTGGAGGATAATCTCCATTCGCTGAACCAGGGTCTGTCCTGACGGCATGCTGTCCACAGATTCCTGTTCCACCAGAAGTTTCAACAACTTTTCCCACTGGCAAAAGCGGTTTATAAATTTTTCACGGCTGATGCGGCCGGCTGATTCCGTCTGTTCCTCCTCAATCTGCAGCCATTCTTCCAAATTGGCCGTTTTTTCATGATCCAACTTGAGAAGTTCCCGGAAATGAACGGCTGTCGTTTTTAAAATGATGGATGTTTCTTCTAACTTTTCATATTTTTCCAGCAGCAATTGGTCAGCATACATTCGCAGCCCACGACTCAGGAAAATACACTTCCACAAAAAATAAATTGATACAGCAATACTGCACCCGCCAAGACACACGATCAAAGTTATTCTCAAACCGGTCTCTATCCGTCCGTTCCCATAATACCACAAGGTATACAGTGCGATTACAACTCCCATTAAAATCAAAACAATCCGGACATAGAACCATAAAAGCTTAACAATTTCTTTTCGATAACGCTGAATAGCTTCTCTGTAATATGGCTTTTCCTCTGACGTACGATCCAGGGAATCTTTCATAAATATGTAAGAAGTTATAAGAGTTCCCACCATGGTGACCGCAATCGTAACCAGAAGCGGCCAGAGAGTACTTCTCTGATCATCCAACAAAGTTTTCGACTCAGACAGCACAAACTCCTGTTCCAGTTGTTCAAACGGTTGTTTCGCCGGAAAAAAATAATTAAATACTATCAGCAGAATTGCTACTAACGTAATACAGATGATAAACTTTCGAGTTCCTTTATCCAAAGGATGCCACTTTCTGTACATTCTCCCATTTCCTGTCCTATTTTTTATCCGCACCGCACTTCATGCTCCCGCAAGTCTACGCTCTACTTCGGTCAACACCGAACAAACGCCGCTGGTGCCCTGCGCCCTGAAAACACTTCAAATCCGCTCGTTTTCTCTGAATACCGGAATTTTGAATTCTGCTATCCAGACGAATATAAAGCGTTTATCTTTTTGACTTGCTATCTTTCCTATCTTTGTTACTGAGGATATCTACCTCATATTCCCCTTCATTACTCTATCCGTAAATTCCGTATCGTAAAATTTGTTTGTTCCTTTTCTTCACTTTTCTCAAACAAGAAACAGATTTCTTTTACCTGCTGGAAATCCTCCAGGTCTGCTCCAAATTCCGATAAAAGAATCTGATTCTCTCCATTTACAATATTATGTTTGTAATTCCGGACAGATTTTGGCAACTGCAATTCCACAAAAGATTTCTGATATAAATTATCCGTTTTGAAAGTAAAACACAACTTTTTATTTTTTCTCGCATGGTTCCGCCAATCACTAAAACGCATAAAGAATACAATAGACGATAATTTCGTAAATGTTTTAGAAAAATCAATCGTTCCATCCACTTCATATTCATCTTTATAGATGATCTGACATCCAGCGTTACTCGTATCATAAATACAGAAGCTGTCGCTCTTTCGCATATCCACAACGGTATTCTGCATCTCTATACCCTTCAGAAAATCATTACGTACTTTTTCCCATCTCGCTTCAGACAGTCTGGTTGTTATAGAAAAACAGGTTGATATTGCGTCTCGAAATTCCCGTAGTCTATAACGTACTATATCCTCTTCATCATCTAATTTAATGGATATTTTTCTAGGATCCACCGCTCCCTCCATTTCTGCAAAAGTAAATCCCGGAAGCAGAAAGGTTGTATATTTGGATTTTACAATCCAGGCCGCCCCCATCTCATTTAAACAATTAGGGCTCTGATAATAACGATCTGACAGCATAAATAAGACATATAATTCTTCCTTTACGAAAAGTTCCCGCAAATACTCATAAATTTCTTTTCCACCTGGAATACCTAGTTCCGGAATGGATGAGCAAAAAATATCGTTTTCTGACATCCCTATGGAATAGAGCATTTCAACCATCGGCAGTATAAAGGGGCGGTCATGTTGCGAATGACTAATAAACAGCTTCATACGATTTCTCCTTCCTTTTCGTGCTTTTCTCCAGGCAGTAGTCTTCCAATACGGAATTTTCTGCTCTCATTTCTTGCGTACCTGATAAATTTTCCGGCTTCTGTTGCAACAGACGAAACTCGACTCTCTACGAAAGTATCATTCCTTCGTAAACGCAAAATAGCAAGTACCTTGACATTTTTAGGCGGCTGCTTTGCAGCCACCGATATTAAACTTTGCGGATCTCTGCCGGAAGCTTTTCTGACCAGGGCAGAAGATCTTCCAAAAAGGAACAATCCTTGTCTTCCATGTGTTTCGGGATCTCTTCCAAGAGATACTGTACATAATCGAAGGGCTTCAGATTATTCGCTTTTGCAGTTTCCACAATACTGTAAATGATTGCGGAAGACTTGGCGCCATGGATCGTATCGATCATCTGCCAGTTCTTCTTCCCGATACAAAATCCCCGGATTGCCCTTTCAGATGCGTTATTATCGATTGGAACATCCCCATCTGTAAGAAATACCCGGAGATATTTTTCCTGATTCAGTGCATAGGCGGCAGCATCTCCAAATTTATCTTTTTTGGACACATTTATGGTTTTCAGGTACGCAAAAAACGCATCCACAAGTGGTTTGATAACCGCCTGCCGCTGCTTAAGCCGTTCATCAGAACAAAGGGCATTCAGCTTCCCTTCTTCCCGATAGATCGCCTGGATCTGTTTCATCAGCAGAAATGCATGGGACTCCTTTTGACAGGATTTAGGGATCAGCTTTAAAGCTTCATCAAATCTGCGGCGGCAATGTACCCAGCATTCGGCAATGGTCAGTTCTTCCAGCTCTTTTTCTAAAGTATGGTAGACCTGATAACCGTCCGTTACACAGATGCCACCGTATCCTTTCAGGAATTCCCGTGGATGGGATGCATTTCTCGTCTGCCGGTATTCATACAGGACGATCTGCCGTTCATGATACAGATGTCCGGAACGGTATACCCACATCCAGCTTTTGCTCCCGGCTTTGCGTCCGTCATGGTTTACAAGTACCGGCGTCTCGTCTGCCTGGATGACGTGGTAGGAATACAATTCTTTATGAAGATAATCATAAAGGATTGATAGATATTCCTCTGCCAGACGTATGCACCAGTTTGCCATGTTCTGCCTTGTGATCCGCAGGCCATAACGCTGGAATTCCTGCTCTAACCGATAGAGAGGAACTGCATTCACATATTTTCCATTGATGATCGCAGCTGCCAGGGATGGTGATACCAGACTTCCATGCAGTAACGCCTTTGGATGGCCCGCCTTCACCATGTGCTCATCTGTTTTGCTGGCATACACACCGATGTGATGTTCTTCCACTTCTACCTGAGCAGGCACGAAATGATATTTTCTGGAAATGGCATCCGGTAACTGCTTCCAGCCCTTGGCACCGAATTCTGCTTCCAATTCTTCCTCAGACAGATAATAGTCGATCCGTCTGACCGGAAGCCCGGAAAGATCAGCCTCTTTCTTTCCTCTGCGTTTTGCCTGTTTGGAGGGCTTAAGTTCCAGATCCTCAGGCTCTGCTGCATTAAGATCACAGACAGCTTCCGCTTCATTAAAAAATACAATCGTGCCGTCTACTTCACAAAAACAGATCTGGCTGGTATCTTCCATTTTTTCAGAAGACCTGCCAAAACGGTTCTGCTTACCAAGGATCACCTGTTCCATCAGAAGCTGCATTTTTTCATTTGATGCGTGAAGCTCCTTTGTTATGGCTGTTTTTAACCTCATAGTTTAGCATTATACTGCTCTGCTTGCATGTCTCTGGATT